>VFQQ010002907.1_pt1 | contig 17914 bp, 12 predicted proteins | sample 3512341 | NCBI WGS metagenome assembly VFQQ01 (sample SAMN10412373, study PRJNA504923) | tailings metagenome | isolation source: Relicate 2 Philex TSF1 revegetated site | place: Philippines: Tuba, Benguet | collected 2017-08-29 | reverse complement strand
TGTTGAGCAGAGTATAGCTGCGCACCGGGTTCGCCGAACTGTCGTGCCAGGCGCCGGGCAGGGTCGGCTGCGGATGCGCGAGCGCCATCACCGCCTTGTTCGTCGGATGCTTATAGCCCAGCGACGGCGTGCCGACCTGGCTCGCGTCGCCGCCGTGGCAGTCGGTGCAGCCGAGCCGCACCGCGGGGGTCGCGTGCATCGACGGCTGATCGGTGCGGGTGTGGCAGCTGTAACAGCCCTCCGACTTGGCGGCGACATCGGCCTCGCTCTGCTCGCGCGGCGCGGGCGGGGTGAAGCGATATGTGATCTTGAGCGGTTTCTCTTCCTCGGCAGCGCGCGTCACGCTGGCGCCGAAGGCGGCGCACATCGCGATAAAGGCCAACAGGGCAAAGAGTTTGCGCATCAGCATCTCAAAAACTCAAAATCACATTGGCGAGGATCGACACATAGGCGTCGTTTTGTTTCTTGTTGTCGAACAGGTCCTTGAAGCCCTTGCCAGGCAACAGAACCGCACCGCTCAGCCGCCCGACGATGTTCTGCGTCGCTTTCGGGCGCCAGATCGCGGCGACCGACAGGTCGAACCCGATATCCTTGGGGATCGAGCCCTCCATGCGCAGCGCCTGCAACGATGCGGTGTTTTCGAACCACAGGTGGTTGGCGTTGGCGCTGACGCGAAATTCGGGGGTCAGGTCGAAATCGGCGCCGACCCCGACAAACACCGTGCCGGGATTGTTGAAGTTCGACTGTCCCTCTTCCTTCGACGAGCGCAGCGAGTTCAAGATGCCGTTGCGGCCGTTGACCGAAATGACGCGCCCGCCGCCCGCAAAGGGAATCGTCTGGCGGATCCAGTAGCTGGTGTCGGCGCCGCCGAAGACCGGATTCTCGAAGATCGCGTCGAAGCCGCCCTCGGTCTTGTTATAGGGGTCGCCGTCGCCGGTGGCGTAAAGGCCCGAGAGGCGGAAGCGCATCCAGTCATGGTCGTAACTGAGCTCGACCGCGCCAAAACCTGCCCGAATCTGCGCCGGTTTGCTGGTGAAGAAACTGTTCCGGTCCTCGCCCAGCGCCGCATAGAAGCTCGCGGTCAGGTTGATCCGCCCGATCCGTCCGTCAGCGCTATAGCCCAGATAAACGACATCATATTCGCGCCCGCGCAGGTCGCCGAGCAGCGCCGGGCGCACCGGAAAGCCGTTGTGGTCGATCTGCACGTCGTTCTGTTCGCGGTTCATATTATAGGTCACGCTGATCTGGCTGGTCAGCCCGACGACCGGGAAATCCTGACGATACAGATTGGCGGTCAGCACGAAATCGTCGCGCGGGGTCTGGGTGATGTCGTTCAGGCCCGAATTGGTGTCCTTTTCGAGCCGCCAGAAGGCCGCGAAATTATACTGGAAGCGGTTATTGTCGCGATTGCCGAAGAAGCGCAGCCCGAGCTGGCTGTCGTTGAACAGAAAGCCGCGAAAATCGCTCTGGAACGGCTGGATGCCGAGGCGCACCGAGTAAAAATCATAGCGATCCGACGTGTTGCCGAGATGCTTGTCGACGAACAATTCCTGCACCCCCAGGAACGCGTCATAACGATGGCTTGCCTTCGACGGGCGCACGTCGAGCACGCGCCGTTCGGGGACGTCGACATAATTGGCCTGATAGGCGAGGGTGACGCGATATTCGATGTCGGGCGGCTTGAACGCGGTCGACCCCTTGATCAGCGCCGCGCCGACGATGAAGGTCTGGGCAAAGACAAAGCTGCGGTCCTTGCCGAACACGTCGAGGCTGCCAGGGCGTTCGGTGGTCTGGACCCCGACCGGGATCGGAAAGGTGCGCGGTTCGAACACCGTGTCGGACACCGCATTGGCGACGATGAACCAGTCGTCGCCCTTGATCGGCAGCCACGGCACCTTGCTCCGGTCGATCGCGCGGTCGCCCTTGTAGGTATTCTGGTGATAGGGATCGAACCAGCGTTCCTTGACCACCCCCAGGCTCTCGATCAGGCGCCAGCGGTCGGGAACCGGCAGTTGATCCTCCATCCCCGGAAACGCCTGCGGCGGCGGCGGGCGCAGCGCGCCCACATTGTCTTGGGTCAGCGCATCGGGCAGGTCGGGGCGATAACCGGGGCGACGACGCCCCTCGATGATCTGGGTGACCAGATCGTCCTTGATCATGTCCTGCCAGTTCACCGGCGGCGGCGGCGGGGTCAGTTCGTCGCCGGGCTGTTCGGCGGCAGCGGCGTCGCCGGCAACCGGCGGATCGTCGGGCGCTGGCGGCGGCGGCGTCACCTCGCCGCCCGGCGCGCCCTGCGCCGCAAGCGTCGCGATGATCGGCCACAGGCTGCCCCCCGCCATCATCGCCTATAGCCCGTCGCAGACATTTTGCTGCGCCGTGTCGAGGAAGGGCGCGAACGGGCAGCTGATATAGCGCAGCCGGACGGTGCGGTTGTCGGCCAATGTCACGACGACCCGGTCCGAGCGGATGGCGCCCGGTGCATTGCCGATCCCGCCGGCGCGCGCGCCGCCGTTATGCGCGCCGAGGAAGCTGATCATGTCATCCTGATCGATGCCGTCGCCCGACACGCCGATCGCGCCGACCAGCCGGGTGCCGCGATAGATGGGGACCGAGCCGGGGAAAATCTGGATCCCGTTCTGCAGCCGGTTCTGCCCCGCTGCGACGTCGGGCAAGGTGGTGCAGCGTTGCGGCGTATCCGTCGGACTGGCGCCCGACACAAACCCCAGATGCGCGCCGAGATTGCCGATGATCAGCGCCGATTGCAGCCCGGTCGAGAAAGGATTGAATTGCGCGATCGGACGCGACAGCGGCCCCGGCGGGCGCCCGACCTCGCCATCGGGGAAATAGGGGCGCGATAAATTGCCGTTCGCCCGGTCGGAGAATGCGGTCGCGCCGGTCAATGCCGCCGGGTCGTTCAGGAAGGTCCGCGTCGCGCCGACGAACTGGCGCACATCGGCGCTGGCGTTCGCCCCCAGTTCGGTCCCCGCCTGGGGATGCGAGAAAAAGGCCGCGGTGCGCGCCTTTTGCAGGCTGACGTCGGTGCCGAAAATCGGCGCGTCGGGCGAGCGGACGATGCCGAGCACCGAACCATGGGTATCGACGATGCTGATCGTCACCTGCGCGCGGCTGTCGAGCGGGCGGCGGATCTGGGCGCGGGCGCGGCTCATCACCGTGAAAGCTTCCTCCAGCACCGCGCGCGCTTCGGCCAGCGACAGCGGCGACGGGTTGCTTGCGCCGTCGGTTCCGGCGCGCAGCGGATAGCGGTTGGCGCCGCTGCCGTCGGTGAGCACAAAGGCGTCGCGATTGGAAAATTCGGCGGCGGTCGCGGCGCGGATGCCCGACGCTTCGCTGCCATAGGCGACCCCCGCTGTGATCGCGGCATTGGCATAGCCGATGACCGCGACAAGGCTGCCCGCGGCGCCGTTGAGGCTGGCGAAACTTGCGCTGCCGCTGGTCTGCACCCCGGCGAAGGTCGCGTCGGAAAAGCGCAGCGACGTGCCGTCGACGGTGATCTTGTCAGCGGTGATCGTCGACGGCGCCTCGAACCCGCGTGTCCCCGCGAGCGCGATAAACTCCTCGGCGTCATTGTCGATGTCGAGGATATTGGGGTCGCTGCCGTAAACCCCGTCGCCCATCACCCCGATGCCCCCGACGAGCACGCCATTCTTGTAGAGCGGCAGCCCGCCCGGATCGGCGGCGAGGCCGAGCGGCGAGCGTTTGGGACCGATCAGCGCCGCACTGCCCGCCGCGCCGAAACGCGCCGACAGGTCGCTGCACGGCAACTGGCTGAACTGCACCCCGAACAGCGGCCCGCTTTCCAGCCCGACGGTCGTCGGCGCGGGCGGGAAATGCTGCTGGACGATCTGGCTGGCGGTGCGCGTCGAAAAGGCGTTGCCGCCGCTCGAGAGGTACGCGCCGGTCACCGCCTTGGCGATCGCGCCGCCCTCGGCAGGAAAAGTGACGTTCTGCGCGTCGATGCTGACGCCGTTCGGCGCCGCCGAGGTCGTCGCAGTGGCGCGCGCGCCGGTCATGCGGAACACGCCGAGCACATTGCCGACGCGGTCGGTCACCGCGATCACCGACGGCAGATTTCGCGCCTGCGCTTCGGCGATCGCTTGCGCCAGTACCCGTTCGACATCGGCGACGGTCAGCGCTTCGGCGGCGGGCGGCGCGTAGAGGCCGCCGGTCGGGGTCGGCGTCGGTGCGGGTGCCGGGCTGGGGGTCGGCGTACTGCCGCCGCCCCCGCCACCGCCGCACGAGGCCAGCACCAACGCCCCCATCGCGGCAAAGGCCGCCGAGCGGAAGAGATGGCTCTGGCCCTGCATGACCTTACCGCAGCGCCCGGATCGCGCGTACCGCGCTGCCGAAAGAGGCCTGGAATTCGGCGGGCTTATAGGCATTGGGGTCTTTCACCGCGGCATAGGCGCGGTCGATGTCGCTGCGGATGCCCGCCGCGGCGCCGACCGTCACGCGGCCCGAGGAAACCAGCGCGTTGAGCAAGGTATCGACTCCCATCACCGCCTGCTGCGATCCCGAAAAATCGGTGAAACGGTCGCCGATCGCCTTGGCCGAGATCGCCTCGACCATCGCAAAGGCGTCGGCGCCGGAAAAGCTGCGCGCCGCAAACGCGCTTTTGAGCGCTGCTACCGTCTGCGATAATTGCGCCGCCGCCGCGACCGCGCTCGCCCGGTCGGTCGCCATCGCCTTGTGGAACGCCGCGGTGCGCGCCGCGAGCTGGTCGGCAAGCGCGGGTGACGCCATGCGGGCGGCGGCGGCGAGCATGATCAGATTTTCGTCATTATAGGGCGGCATGCCTTCGGGAATGTCGCGGCCCGGATTGTCGACGCCGGTCCGCACCGGCTTTGCCTGATCGAAAATGCGGCGGTGGCAACTGTGGCAGTCGAGGAAATAAAATTCGGGGAACATCCCCTCGGTCCCGCGGCGCGACTGGAACAATGTCAGGCTGCGCTCGATCGCGGTTGCCTGTCCGACCGCCCACATCTGGACGTGGTCGGTGCGCCCGGTCGCCGAACCGAACTTGCGCCAGCCATAATCGGTGTCTTCCTGATGATGCGCTTGCAACGTCGAGAAGAGGTCGAGCTCGAAAGCGATGCGCGGATGCCCCGCCGCCATGATGCGGTGCGTGACGAACTGGCCGTCGGCCGCCGACCCGAAATGGCAGTCGACGCACACGCCAGCGCGGACCACCGGATCTTCCAGTTTTTTCAGGCCCGCCGAAAGGTTGGCGAGATGTTTCTGGCGCATTTCGGCGTCGGGGTTGGCGTTGGTGCCGACTCCGGCATAATGGCTCGCGAGCCAGCCGCCCGCGGGGCCATGGCACGATTCGCAGCCGACCCCGTCCTCGAGCGGCACGGTGCCGCGCACCGCGCCCTTTGCGGCGACCGCCCCCGCCGTCGCGTGAAAGCCGATGCACATCTGCGCCGTCGCCGGATCGCCGATCCCCAGATTGCGCGCGATGAACCGGCTGCGACTGTTGTTCAGTACCGCCCAGGCGCGGCTGTGCGCGCCGCCGGGGGTCGAGGGTTCCTGCCATTTCATCAGCTCGTCCTGGCGGACGACGGTGCCGTCGCCCTCCATCCGACCGTGACAGGTCGATCCGGCGCACGACGCGACGCCGGTGTAGCGCGCGCCGGCGTCGCCCTGCGACCGGGCCGGCGGAGCGAGCACGAACGCCGCGATCGCCAGCGCCAGCAGCATCGCCGCGAACGCCGATATGGCCGCCCACGGTCGCTCGCCGCGCCCTGAACCCGCGTCGGTGGTCATGCCCGAACCCCCTTTACCCTGCCGGCTATTCTGCCCTTAAACGACGCCAAATGCCAGCATCGCGTCGGCTACCTTCTTGAAACCGGCGATATTTGCGCCCTTCACATAGTCGATATAGCCGCCGCCGCGGTCGCCGTACGTCAGGCAGCTTTTGTGGATGCCGTCCATGATGTCCTTCAGCATCTGTTGCAACTCGGCCTCGCTCCAGCTGCGCCGCCCGCTGTTCTGGCTCATTTCCAGACCCGACACCGCGACCCCGCCGGCGTTGGCGGCCTTGCCCGGCGCGAACATGATCTTTGCATCCTTGAACACATGCACGCCGTCGAGGTTGGTCGGCATGTTCGCGCCTTCCGAAACCGCGATACAGCCATTGGCGACCAGCGTCTTGGCATCCTCGCCGAGCAATTCGTTCTGCGTCGCGCACGGCAAGGCGACATCGCATTTAACGCCCCACGGAGTCTTGCCCGCGGTGAAGGTCGCGTTCTTAAACTCGTCGCAATATTCCTCGATCCGGCCGCGGCGGTGCGTCTTGTGCGCCTTCACCCAGTCGATCTTTTCCTGATCGATGCCGTCGGGATCATGGATGAAGCCACCCGAATCGGACAGCGTCAGCACCTTGCCGCCCAGCTGGACGATCTTTTCCGCCGCGTGCGTCGCGACATTGCCCGAACCCGAAATCACCGCGGTCTTGCCGGTGAGATCCTGCCCCTTGGCGGCAAGCATATTGGCGAGGAAATACACCGCACCATAGCCGGTTGCCTCGGTACGGATCAGCGAGCCGCCCCATTCGAGCCCCTTGCCGGTGAGTACGCCGGTAAATTCGTTGGTGATCCGCTTGTACTGGCCGAACATGAAGCCGATTTCGCGCCCGCCGACCCCGATGTCGCCCGCCGGAACGTCGACGTCGGCGCCGATGTGGCGATAGAGCTCGGTCATGAAGCTTTGGCAAAAGCGCATGATCTCGCGCACGCTCTTGCCCTTGGGGTTGAAGTTCGACCCGCCCTTGCCGCCGCCCATCGGCAGCCCGGTCAGCGCATTTTTGAACGTCTGTTCGAACGCCAGGAATTTGAGCACCGATTCGGTGACCGACGGGTGGAAACGGATGCCGCCCTTGTACGGGCCGATGGCATTGTTGTTCTGGACGCGCCAGCCGCGCTGGACGCGGACATTGCCGTTGTCATCTTCCCAGCAGACACGGAATGACACCACCCGGTCGGGTTCGGCGATCCGCCGCAAAATCTGTTGCGCGTGATATTCTTCCTTGTCGGCGATGAAATCGAAGATGTCCTCGGACACCTCCTGCACCGCCTGGACGAACTCGGGTTGTCCCGGGTTGCGCCGTTTGACGCCTTCCATGAATGTCGAAAAATCGACATGATCCGATACTGCCATGCACCCCTCCCCAAAAAACCGGGAAAGCCGGTGCGACCCCTGACGATTTTATCGTTGACCGACCTTGTGGGGGAAAGGCTACACCATCGCGGGGCAAAGGCAATATGGCAGCGCCGCGGCGACCGATATTTTTCGGATGCGGCCAAAAGGGGTGGAAATGAACGAAACCAAGGGCGTCACGCGCGGCATGAGCGCCACCAATCGCGCGATCCTGGTCGCGGCTTTTGTCCTGCTCGCGGCGGCCGTCGGCTACGCTATCTGGCGCGATTCGGCGCCCCCGGTGCCTGAAAGCCCGACATCCTCCGCGGCGCCGACCGACCAGCTGGCGGCGCTGGAGGCGCGAACCCGCAGCGAGCCGAACAGCGCCGAAGCCTGGTCGGCGCTCGGCGCCGCTCGCTTCGACACCGGCGATTTCGGCGGCGCGGCCGCGGCGTTTGAAAAGGCGACGGCGCTGGCGCCCGACTCGGCCGGCCTGTGGTCGGCGCTGGGCGAAGCGCGTGTGATGGGCAGCGACAGCGACCCGATGCCGACCGCAGCGCTGACCGCGTTCGAAAAGGCGATCGCGCTCAACCCCAGGGATCCGCGCGCGCGCTATTTCCTCGCGGTCAAGAAGGACATTGCCAAGGATCACCAGGGGGCGATCGAGGACTGGTTCGCGCTGCTCGCGGACACGCCGCAGGGCGCGCCGTGGGAGGCCGACCTGCGCCGGACGATCGAGCAGGTCGGCGCCATCCGCCAGATCGACGTCGCCGACCGGCTCGCGCGCACGCAGGCGCGCCCGCTCACCGCCGACGAAATGCCCGTCGCGGCGCGCGGCATTCCGGGGCCGAGCCGCGCCGACATGGAAGCCGCGTCGCAGCTACCCAAGGGCCAGCAGGATCAGATGATCCAGGGCATGGTCGACGGGCTGGAGGCGAAGCTGAAAGCCAATCCCGCCGACGTCGACCGCTGGATCATGCTGATGCGCAGCCGGATGACGCTGGGCGAAAGTGCGAAAGCGGCGCAGGCGCTGAAGGACGGGATCGCCGCGAACCCCGGCGCGGCGGGGCGGCTGAAGGCGCAAGCGCAGTTGCTGGGGGTGCCGGGGGCGTAGCGCGCTAGCGCATATCGGCTGGCTCCCCCGCGAAGGCGGGGGTCCATCGCCCGTCGGTGCAAGTTGGCGCCCTCCGGAGATGGGTCCCCGCCTTCGCGGGGGACACACCAAGAGAGGGTGGGGAGCCTTCTAACCCGCCATCAGCGCCGCATTGCCGCCCGCCGCGGTGATGTCGGTGCTGATCGTCTTCTCCTCGGCAAAGCGGTGCAGATAATGCGGACCGCCCGCCTTGGGCCCGGTTCCCGACAGCCCGCGCCCGCCGAACGGCTGCGAGCCGACGATCGCGCCGATCTGGTTGCGATTGACATAGACGTTGCCGACCTGCGCGCGCGCCGCGATATGCGCCGCAACCCCGTCGATGCGCGTGTGGACACCCAATGTCAGGCCATAGCCCGACGCGTTGATCGCATCGATCAGCGGGTCGAGTTCACCGCCCTTCCACGTCGCCACGTGCAGCACCGGACCGAAAATCTCGCGCTTCAGGTCGGTGACATGATCGAGGCGGATCACGACCGGCGGCACGAAATGGCCGCCGGCGGGCAGGTTCGTCCGCGCCGCTTCGGCGATCACCCGCCCCGCGGCGCGCGCTTCGGCGACATAGGCGGCGATGTTCGCCTGTGCCTCGTCGTCGATGATCGGGCCGACGTCGGTCGCCAGCAACGCCGGGTCGCCGATGTTGAGTTCGGCCATTGCGCCCGCGACCATCTCGATCATGGTATCGGCGACATCTTCCTGCACGCAAAGCAGCCGCAGCGCCGAACAGCGCTGCCCCGCCGACTGGAACGCACTGGCAACCGCGTCGCGCGCGACCTGTTCGGGCAGCGCGGTCGAATCGACGATCATCGCATTGGCGCCGCCGGTCTCGGCGATCAGCGTCGCGATCGGCCCGTCGCGCATCGCCAGCCCGCGATTGATCGCGCGGGCGACTTCGGTCGAGCCGGTGAAAGCGACGCCGATGATGTCGGGGTGGCCGGTGAGCGCCGCGCCGACAGTTTCGCCGCGACCAGGGAGAAATGCGAGCACGTCGCCGGGGACGCCCGCTTCGAGCAGCAATTCAACCGCGGCGTGCGCGATCAGCGGCGTCTGTTCGGCGGGCTTGGCGAGGACGCTGTTGCCCGCCGCGAGCGCTGCCGCGACCTGCCCCAGGAAGATCGCGAGCGGGAAGTTCCACGGACTGATGCACACGAACACGCCCTTGCCCTCGAGCATCAGCTCGTTGCGCTCGCCGGTCGGGCCGGGCAGCGCCACCGGATAGGTGAAATCGGCGCGCGCTTGCCCCGCATAATAGCGCAGGAAGTCGACCGCCTCGCGCACCTCGGCAATCGCGTCGACCAGCGTTTTGCCCGCTTCGTCGATCGCAAGACCGAGGAACAGCGCGTCATGCTCTTCGAGCAGGTCGGCGGCGCGTTCGAGCCGCTCGGCGCGGAACGCACCGCCCGCGACGCTCCAGTTGGTCTGCGCGGCGCGCGCCGCCGCTACCGCGGCATCGACCGCAGCCTTATCTGCCTCGATCACCTGCCCGATGACGGCGCCCGTCGCGGGGTTGTGGACCGACGCGCCCGGACCCGTCCGCGCCACGCCGCCGACGATCGGCGCGGCAACCCGGTCGCTGCGCCGCGCCGAGCCGATCGCGGCGACCAGCGCCTCGGGGACGCCGGGCTCGCCAAGGTCATAACCGCGCGAATTGTGCCGCGCCGGATCGAACAGACTAAGCCCGGTCGCGATCTTCGACGACGCCGCGCTGGCGACGCTGCGCGGATCGACCGCGAGCTGTTCGGCGCTGACACCGGGGTCCGAGAATTGATGCACAAAGCTGGAGTTAGCGCCATTTTCAAGCAGGCGGCGGACGAGATAGGCGAGCAGGTCGCGGTGCGTGCCGACGGGCGCATAGACGCGTACCGGGCGCGGCGGCGGGAACAGCGCGACGAGCGCGTCATGCGCGCCTTCGCCCATGCCGTGCAGCCGTTGCAGCTCGTAATCGGCGCCCGCGAACAGTTCGGTGACGAACGCCAGCGTCATCGCATTGTGGCTCGCGAACGCCGGGTAGATGCAATCTTGCGCGTTCCGCAGCAGCTGGGCGCAACGCATATAATTGAGGTCGGTGTGCAGCTTCGCGGTGAACACCGGAAAATCGCTTAAGCCCAGCGTTTGCGCGCGCTTGATCTCGGTGTCCCAATAGGCACCCTTGACCAGTCGCATCGACAGCTTGACCCCGCGCGCCCGGGCCCGCTCGGCCAGCCAGTCGATCACCGCCGGGGCGCGCTTCTGATACGCCTGGATCACGATGCCCAGCCCGGTCCAGTCGTCGGCGATCCCCGCGTCGACCAGCGCCGCGAACACGTCCATATGCGGTTCGAGCCGGTCGCTTTCCTCGGCATCGATCATCAGCGGGATGTTCACCGCGCGCGCGGCCCGCGCGAGTTCGATCACCCGCGGCACCAGTTCGCCGATCACGCGCGACTGCTGCAGATATTCGTAGCGCGGATGCAGTGCCGACAGCTTGATCGAGATGCCATGATTGGCGTGCGGATCGCCGGGTTTGGCGTCCTTGCCGATCCGCGTGATCGCGTCGGCATAGCTATCATAATAGCGCGCCGCATCGTCGGCGGTGCGCGCCGCTTCGCCGAGCATGTCAAAGCTCGCGAGCTCCGACTTTTCCTTGTCGGCGCGCCTGACCGCGGCGTCGATCGTCTCGCCCATCACAAACTGCTGGCCGAGCAGCTTCATCGCCGCGAGCGCCGCCTGACGGATCACCGGCTCGCCCGATCGGCGGATCATCGACTTGAGCAGGCTCAGCGGGTTCGCCTTGCTGCCCATCGCATCGAGCATCAAGGTCGCCGACCCCAGCGACAGCCCGCGCGCCGACAGCGCGACGATCAGCGGGCTGTCATCGTCGTCGCCCTCGGCCCAATGGCGTCCAGCGATCTTGTCGCGGATCAGCGCATTGGCGGTCGCGCTGTCGGGGACACGCAGCAGCGCCTCGGCAAGGCACATCAGCACGACGCCTTCCTCGGTCGACAGGCGGTAGCGGTTCATCAGCTGCGCGACGAGCGTCTCGCGGTCACCCTCGGCCTTCGCCTTGCGGATCAGGTCCAGCCCGCGGCGGGTCACCGCGTCGATGCCGGCGGGAGAGGTGGCAAGCGCCGCGCGCAGGTCGGCGACGATATCGGCTTCGCTGCGGCGGGCGAGGGCGCGGAGGGCGGTGCGGTCGTTGGGCTGGGTCATGCCCGCATGATATCGCAGGATCGCACGACGATCTGACCGATTATGCGTCGTTGAATTTATCTTTTGACCTATTTTTGGATCAGTTTTAGGCGAATATCATGAATGATACTCCACCCGTAGTCGATCTGGACGATTTCGACCGAAAAATCCTGGCCGTTCTGCGCCGCAACGGGCGCATCACCTACACCGATCTGGCGCAATGCGTTGGCCTGTCCAAAACGCCGTGCCAGCAGCGCGTCCGGCGCCTGATCGACAAGGGCGTAATCACCGGCTTCGCGGCGATCGTCGATCCCGCCAAAGTCGGCCTCGACCATGTCGCCTTTGCCGAGGTAAAGCTGTCCGACACCCGCGAGGCAGCGCTCAAGCAGTTCAACGCCGCAGTGCGCGCGATTCCCGAGGTTGAGGAGTGCCACATGATCGCCAGCAGCTTCGATTATCTGCTCAAGGTCCGCACCGTCGATATCCGCCGCTATCGCGTCGTGCTCGGCGAAAAAATCTCCAGCCTGCCGCACGTCGCCAGCACCTCGACCTTCGTCGCAATGGAAACGATCAGCGAAGCCAAGCGCTGACACCCATATTGACCACCGTCTACAGCTGTGCCAATCGCGCAGCCCCGGGCGGGTGTAGCTCAATGGTAGAGCAGAAGCTTCCCAAGCTTATGACGAGGGTTCGATTCCCTTCGCCCGCTCCACTTCCTGCCATAGAACTCCGTCGGGGGCGCCGCGCGCTTTACTATACGGGGGAATGGGGCGCCCGTAACGGGACGGCGAAACAGCCGCCGCGATGCGCGATGTCAGCCCGGCACGCACCATTTTGGTGCCAGTGTCGACAGGCAATTGCTGGCTGCGCCAGGCGCCAGATTGCATCAGAGCCGAGTGAGCGAAGCCGGCGGCCATATCCATCTTGTCCTGCCCGACCCGATCGAGCGCGCTGCCTGTTTTCGGGCGCTGACATCGCGCAACCGGATCGTGCGCAGCTTTGCGAGCGCCGACGACTGGCTGGCCGCGGTGGCGGACGACGATCGTGGCAGCATGATCCTGCTCTGCCAATGGCGACAGCCGGGACGCACGAACGCCGCCGAGCTGTTGGCGCATGCGGCGAAACGCGAGCATGTTTGCATCCTGGTCGCGGCCGACGCGCTGGAAGTTGGCGAAGCCGCGACGATATTGCGCAGCGGTGCATGCGACCTGCTGCCAGCCCCGCTCGACCCGCGACGGGTTCGCGCCCGGGTCGACGCCGCACTGGACGCGTGGCGGCGGCAATGCTTCGTGTTCGACCAGCGCCGCGAAGCCGAGGTGCGGCTGGCGGCGCTGACCCCGCGCGAGCGCAGCATATTGGGCGCGATCGCGGCGGGACTGGGCAACAAGGCGATCGCGCGGCAGCTTGATCTCAGCCCGCGCACGGTCGAGGTTCACCGCGCCAAGATCATGCGCCGCGCCGGGGCGGGCAATGTCGCCGAGCTGCTGCGGTGGCAGTTCATCACGGAGCAGGGGCGCGCTGCGGCGGTCAATCCGGTCCATTTCGGTGCATGATCGCCGGTGCGCGCGGCCAAGGTTGTGCGCGCGCGCCTATAAGGATCATGAACGGCGCACCGCTCTTGAATTGGTCCCCATGGGCGCTGCCGTTCACCCGCGCGGGGTCAACCCCACCTGATCCCGCGCGACCGACAGGGTCGGCAGGGGAAAGTTCCTTCCCCTGCCGACCCTATTCGTCTCGGGTGTTATTTCAGCCGGTGATGCCTCAGCCGGTGACCAGCGCGCGCTGCTCAGCGCGGCCCATCGACAGCAGGATCGGATCCGCCGCCTGCCGCGCCATGAAATCGGCCTTGCCCGCGATCCCCTGCCAGCCGATGCCGATCAGCGATTGCGCGATTGCACCGCCCAGCGTGTCGCCGGGACCGGGCAGGATGATGGCGTCGGGGGCAAATTCCTTGACCGCAACCTGCACCGACAGCGCGAAGTCGTAGGGCGCGAGGATCTGATGACCGAAGGTGTAATCCCACACCATTCCCGGGTCGCTGGACAGGGGGCGCCAGATGTGGCCGCGACCATCGACCATCGGCAGTGTCGGTGGGCCGAACAGCGTGGGCGGCAGCTCGGCCCTTGCCTTGTCCGAACTGCCGAACATCAAGGACGTGTGGAACGGGCCATGCCCCGCGAGGCGCAGCGGGTCGCGCCCCGGCGTCGGCGGCGCTTCGGCGAGCAGTGCGGCGAGGCCCGCTTCGTCGCCCGCGAAAACGAGCATCCCGGCGAGATCGATCGACAGCGCCAGATCGTGATCGGCGCGCGCGTCGATGGCGGCGACCAAGGCGAGCAGCGCTTCGCGCAGGCCCGGCACCGGGCGCCAGTCCTCGTCGACAACCTGCAGCAAAATCTGGCCGCCGGGACCGTGGGTCTGGCTGTTGAGGCCCATCGCGTTCGAGATGCGGAAGCCATCCGCGACCGACACCGCCCCGCCGAGCGCGAGCGCGCTGTACCAGCCCATCGAATTGCCCGCGACCGCAACGATGTCGTATTTTTCGCGGTCGATGCTGAGGTAATCGAGCGCGGTCGCGGTGTAGATCAGCGGCGCCGCGACATCGCCGCGCATGTGCGTCGCGACGCTGAAGCGATCGGCGCCGTCGAGTTCGGTCACCGTTGGCTGGCCGCGGTCGCGGCGCTGGCCATCGAAATTTGCGATCAGATCGGCAAAGCGCGCGCCGTGCAGCCGCGCGATGCTGCCAAGTTCGCCCTTGCCATAGGTGCCGCGCCCCGGCGCGACGACGAGCGCGGTTTTGCGCGTGCTGCTCATCACTATGCCCCCGCCAAAAAGCTGCCGCGCCCCTGCGAAGGCAGGGGCCCATCTCCCGCAGTCGCAACCTTATACGACCGGCTGCGGAGCAGGATGGCATCGGTGATGGGCCCCTGCCTTCGCAGGGGCACGGCTGGTTCCAAACTCATGCCAGCAGCTCCTTCGCAGCAGCGTAAATCGAATCGCGGCTCGGCAGGGTCAGCGTCGCCGCCCTTCCCAGCGGAATGAAACTGTCGTCCGCGGCGATCCGCGCCAGCTTTTTCTCGGGCGTGCGCTCGACAAAGGTCGCCATCAGTGCCTCGCTCTGCGAGCCGGTGATGCGGCATTCGTCGACGATCAGGATGCGCTTCGCATCGCCGACCGCGGCGACGAGCTTGTCTTCGTCGATCGGGCCGAGCCAGCGCAGATCGATCACGCGCGCCTTGACGCCGCCCTCGGCGAGCAGCTTTTCGGCCTGCCGCGACAGATAAGTGCCATTGCCATAGGTGACGATCGCCAGGTCGGTGCCGTCGCCATGCACGCCCACGTCGCCGAAACCGATCGGCGACCCTTCGCCGGGCGCCTCGTAGACGCTCGTCCACAGGCCGTCGCCCTCTTCGTGGAGATCGCGGGTCATATAGAGCGCGATCGGTTCGACGAACACGACGACGCGCTGTTCTTCGCGCGCCAACCGCACGCATTCGCGCAGCATCGCCACCGCGTCGCGGCCGTTCGACGGCACCGCGAGGATGACGCCGGGAATGTCGCGGAACACCGCCAAGCTGTTGTCGTTGTGGAAATGGCCGCCGAAACCCTTCTGGTACCCCAGCCCCGCGATGCGGATGACCATCGGGTTGGTATATTGGCCGTTCGAGAAGAAGCTGAGCGTCGCCGCCTCGCCGCGGATCTGGTCCTCGGCATTGTGGACATAGGCGAGGAACTGGATTTCGGGCATCGGCACGAAACCGTTGTGCGCCATGCCGATCGCGAGCCCCAGGATCGCCTGTTCGTCGAGCAAAGTGTTGATCACGCGTGCCGACCCGAAGCGCTGATGCAGCTTTGCGGTGACATTATAGACCCCGCCCTTCGGCCCGACATCCTCCCCCATCACCGCGATTTCGGGATAGGCAAGCATCAGGTCGGCAAGCGCCCAGCTCAAGAGCCGCGCCATATGTTGCGGCTTGTCCATCGCGCCGGCGTCGCTGCCGAACATCGCCTTGCGCTCCTCGTCCGACGGGGTGTTGGCGCGGGTTAGCTCGCGTTTCGGCGGCACGATGCTCTGCATCACATGCGCCGGGGTGGTGATCTTGGGGCGCTGGATCGCGGCCTCGGCCTGCCGCGCCAGCGTGGCGCCAATGTCTTCATAGGCGTCGGCAATCTCGGCGGGGCTCATCCAGCCCTGCTCGGCCATCAGCGCCGCACCTTTCAGCAACGGGTCGCGTGCTTCGTCCGATTCGATCAGCGCCTTCGGCAGATAGGCGCCCTGCACGTCCGACCCGGCGTGGCCATAGAGCCGCACCGTCGCCATATGGAGGAATACGGGCTTGCGATAGCGTCGGGCATAGTCGGCCGCCTGGCATGCCCCGGCATAGGCCGCGGCCAGGTCGGTGCCGTCGCACTGGATATAATGCAGCCCGGCGCGGTGGCGGAACTGCGCCTCGATCCAGCCGGTTGGCGTGCGCGTCGAAATGCCGATACCATTGTCTTCGCAGAGGAAAATCAGCGGCATCGGCGAGCCCTGGAACGCCGCCCAGCCCGCGGTGTTGAACGCGCCCTGCGCAGTCGAGTGGTTCGCCGAGGCGTCGCCGAAGCTGGTCAGCACGATCGCATCGTCGGGGAGCGGGAGGCCCTTCATCCCCAGACGGCGCGCGATGCCGATCGAAAAGGCGGCGCCGACCGCTTTCGGCAGGTGCGACGCGATCGTCGATGTCTGAGGCGGGATATTGAGCGGTTTCGATCCGATCACCTTGTGCCGCCCGCCCGAAATCGGGTCTTCGCTCGACGCGGCAAAGCTCAGCAACATGTCCCAGGTCGGGGTCTGCCCCGGCACCTGCCGCGCGCGGTGCAGCTGGAACGCGTTCGAGCGATAATGCAGGAACGCCATGTCGGTGACGCGCAGCGCCGCGGCGACCGCGGCATTGCCCTCGTGCCCCGACGAACCGATCGTGTAAAAGCCCTCACCGCGCGCCTGCAACGTGCGCGACAGCCGGTCCATCTGGCGGCTGGTCAGCTGCGACAGGAAAATATCGGTGGCGTCGGCGCGCGACAGGCCGATCGCGGCGGGGTCCGGCGCATCGGTGCGATCGGGCAACGCGCCCCCCGCCAGCGCCGCGAGGAATTTTTGATGTACCGCCTGCGCCGCGTCCACTTGTCTCTCCTGTTGCGCGGCCGCGCGGTTACCATCGTAACGATCGGGCCGGTTTGCCGCGCGCTATAAAGGGGGCAGTCTGGCGCGCAAGCATCTCTTGCCTTGCCGCGCCCGCTCGCGCTACCACCATGGCGATGCACGATCGCGGCGGGGCCATCTTTTCAGCATGATATCCTTATGGATCGCCCAAGCATCGACCGTCGCCGGGTCGCAGGAGCAGGGCTGGCTGCTTGATCCCGAGCTCGTCGACCATGGCTACACGCAAACAGTGGCAGGCGGCGAGATCCAGACGGCTTTCCCCCCGCCGCCCCCGCCGCCCCCGCCGACCCCCGAATGGTTGAAATCGCTGTTCGACATGATCGCCAGCTTTTTCCAGTGGAGCGCCCCCGCCGCCAAGCCGTTGCTGTGGATCGGCGCCGCGCTGTTCGCGCTGTTCCTGCTCTATCATTTTGTCCCCGCTTTTGCGCGCTGGGTCGACAATCTGCCGTTCCGGCGCAAGTCGGGCGCCGACGATGCCGCGGACGATGTCGGGCTGGCCGAAGCCGGCGCGGCCCGCGCGCTGCTGAGCGAGGCCGATGCGCTGGCCGCCGAGGGCCGCTTTGCCGAGGCGGTCCATCTGCTGCTCTATCGCAGCGTCGAGGATATCGACGGCCGCCGTCCGGGGCTGGTCAAGCCTGCCATGACTTCGCGCGATCTGGCCGAGGCACGCGATCTGCCCGGGGTCGCCCGCGACGCGTTCAGCCGCATTGCGCGCGCGGTCGAGATCAGCCTGTTCGGCGGGCGGTCGATCGACGCGAGCGCATGGGAGCAATGTCGCAGCGCTTATGCCGAGCTGACGGTGCCCAAGAATTGGGCGCGGGCATGAGCGGCGGGGCGGCGAGCGACGGTGGGTTCAACCCGCGGCTGATCGCGGGGGTCGTGGTGATCGGGGTGATCGCGTTCGTCGCGCTGTGGGCGCTGATCGCGCTCGGCCCGCAGCTGAGCAGCGGCAATGATGGCGGCGGCCACGCGCTGTCGAAAGCGGCGCCGGGCTATGCCGGGATCGTCGATCTGCTCGAACGCAGCAACGCCGACGTCGACTTGAGGCGCCGGGTCGAACCGACGCAAGATGACGATTATACGCAGCTCACCATCCTGACCCCAACGGCGCGCACCCGTCCCGAGGAGATGAAGGAACTTCTCGTCGCCCAGGGCGATGCGCCAGTCCTGGTCGTGCTTCCCAAATGGCAGGCGATGGCCATTCCCGGCCAGGCACCAAAGCCCGGCTGGGTCAGCGGCGGTAT
>VFQQ010002906.1_pt1 | contig 17917 bp, 30 predicted proteins | sample 3512341 | NCBI WGS metagenome assembly VFQQ01 (sample SAMN10412373, study PRJNA504923) | tailings metagenome | isolation source: Relicate 2 Philex TSF1 revegetated site | place: Philippines: Tuba, Benguet | collected 2017-08-29 | reverse complement strand
GGCCCTACCTCTGTCCATGCCATCCCTGTCCCCGCTCACCGCCGATGACACCATACTGTCCGCGCCCCGCTCCTGCTCTGCAGGGCAGCGGCCAAGCGGCGCCTGCGCTCCCAAACTCCACCGCGCCCCTCAAGGTGGTCGGGGGCAACAACTTCTCGCAGGTTGTTGCCAGCTGGGACACAACGTATGGCATCATTGGCAACGACACCCTGCAGCTCAACAGGCCCCCGAGCGATGCGACCAGCAGCGGACCGCCTGTGCAAATCAACAGCGGCTCGTTCGCGGTCGGCGCGGTCGTGGGCATAGCAGCAGCCGGTGAGCGGGCTTCTTGGCATGCCGTGCCGTGCTGCGCTGAGCTCGGCAGCTGCTAACCATGGTTGCTGTAAAGCACAAGCCCATCGCTCTTGCCCCGCCACTGCATATCAGTTGTGATTACACTCGCTGTGCTGGCGCTGTTCGTGTGGCGGCGGCACAAAAAGCGGCGGCGGCGTCTCAAACCCGTTCCTGTTGATGGTGTGGCGGCAGCGGGATCCAAGCTGGTGTCTTCTGCACCTTCCACTGCCCTCGCCCTGCATGGCAGCGGGGGCCCAGGCAGCTCTACATCTGACAGGCAAGCTGAGATTGCCCTGGCGTGTTTGCAGAACACGCTAGACAGGCGCTCGCCATGCGTTACCCTGCACCTTGTGATGAATACGCAATATGGTTGAATGCCGCTGCCATGTTGCTGGATGCGCCAACCCCTACTCATCCTTCCTCATTCCTTTCCTAGGTGCTCCGACCACCTGTCCAGCGACCCTGTGCTCTCGTACATCGCCAGCCGCTTGGCGTCCGGCAAGCAGAGAAGCGGTTTGACCGGCAGCAGCCAGTCCCCTTTGATGGGCGCGGGCAGCAGCGGCAGCGCGGGCAGCGGCAACATACCAAGCCTGGCAGAGTGGCAGGTGGACTGGAACAGTATCAAGTTGGAGCGGCAGATCGGCCGTGGCGCATACGGACGGGTGAGAGCGAGGAGATTTGGATGCAGATTTCATGCGGCGGCTTGCGCCTGCCCGGACCGCTGCGGCTGCACTGCTGTTGCCAACCACCCTGCCTCCCTGCTGCAGGTGTACAGCGGGCACTGGAGCGGCATCCAGGTGGCAGTCAAAGTGTTGATCACGAAAGAGAGCTTTGAGGATGAGCTGGAGGGGGAGGGCCTGCAGCTGCCTGAGTCGGTGCAGGTGCGGAGTCGCAGAAAATCATGAGCCAGCACGTCGAACCTTCGCGTGCGTTGATGCTGCCGTTTGAATCGACTAGAAGTCAAGTTGACAGGGGCTGGGGGGGAGTGCGTTTAAGCTGGGTTCTAGCTCTGCTGCAGTGCGCGCAAGCCTGCTGAGCAAGCAAGCCGCAGTGCAGAGCTGGCATGCGCCTGGGCCGACTGCTGCACAAACAGCGTGTTGCGCCACTCTGGATGAAATGTGCTGCAGAAAGAGCTCCAGGTGGAAGCAGTTACCCTGTCCCGCCTGCGCCACCCTTGCTGCGTGACGTTCTACGGCATTTGCGAGCTGCCGCCTGCCATCCTGACAGGTGATGCAGGCGCCATGCACTGTACTGAAGCCACTGAGCAGCAGTGTAGAGTTGAGCTGCACAATCAATCGCCACTCTTGCCTACTGCACTTCACACCTGCAGAGTACTGCGTGCGAGGCTCGCTGTACGATGTCCTGCAGGCGGCGCGGCGGCAGCCAGCCGTTGCAGCACAGTTGACTTGGCAGCGCCGGCTGTCGCTGGCTTACGATGCAGCGGTGGGGCTGGGCTACCTGCACAACCGCTCGCCGCCCATCCTGCACAGGGACGGTGAGCAGCTGCAGTTGCACTGTGATGCCTTGTGCAGCAGGTCTGGAGGTGCATCAGGAAGTAAAGACAGGCCCTGCTCACCTGTGTGCGCCGCCCTGTTGTTCAATGCCCCTGCAGTCAAGTCGCCCAACCTTCTGGTAGACTCTCACTGGCGCTGCAAAGTGGCCGGTGAGTGTTTGGCAAAGTGGTTGCAGTATGGCCCTTTGGCATTTGCGAACTGCTGTTGTTGCATTTCCAACCCACCGGTGCAGACTTCAACCTGTCCAAGATCCTGGCCGGCGGCCAGCAGCCTGTGGCATCCAGCGGTGGCGCTCCCCTGAACCCCACATGCAAGTTCACAGCTGCTGCTTCGCAGTGACGCGGCGCCACTGCTGCCTTGGCGATTGCACATATGCCTGACTGCACACCACCCTCCGCAGTCACCTTGCTTTGCCAACCTCTGCGCACCCCAACACTCCCTCCACCTCCCCCGCTCAGGGCTGGCCCCGGAGGTGCTGGCAGGCGAGCAGGCGACGATGGCATCCGACGCCTTTTCCTTTGGCTACGTCCTGTGGGAGCTGCTGACGTGGCGCCTGCCCTGGTCCGGCGTGCAGCCCTTCGTGGTGATTGTATGGGGAGGTGTGATGGCAGCAGGCAGTGCCTTTCACCCAGCCAAGTAGAACAAGAAGCATTGGCTGGCCGTTGCATCAGCAAAGCGCCTGCCATGCATCTCTGCTGCTCACTACGAAGGTGCCTGCCCGCCCTGCCCACAGGTGATGAAGCTGGTTCGGAGCGGCAGCCGGCCCGACATCCCGCCCCTCGACCAGCTGCCTGGGCCCAGCCCTGCCGGCTGCCCCGGCATGGAAGATTACATGCAGCTGATCAGGTGGGAGGCTGCTGTGGCTTTCGCGCTCCCGACTTTATGCAACTGCCCAGGGCATGTGCCCAGGGCATGCGAAGGAATCTGAGCAGCCGCAGAAGGGACGTCTGCCAACTCACGAACGCACTCGAGCCCACCCTCATGCTGTACAGGGACTGCTGGGCGCAGGACCCGGCGCAGCGGCCTGGCTTTGCGAGCATCGCGCCACGGCTCCATGCGCTGCTGGAGCAGCTGGGCTATGGCGCGGCGGAGGTCTGAGCCATGCTTGCTGTGACTTTGCTGAACGACTTGGGCTTGTAAAGTTGAGAAGGCACCAAGCGGCGGGGGTGGACCACCGCTCATGCTGCTTGCAGTCATGCTGATGCCAACGCTGAGGCATGCTGGCAGCACAAAAGGCGTGAGCCTCAAGCTGAGTGACAGTGCTTACAAGTATCAAACAGCATGCGCAGTCTGTGGATCTCTGCCTGCAAGGACGCATCCGCCAGCGAGGGACAGGCGGCAGTGGCGGCAGCGACGGCGGCGGAGCGGGTCAGGGCGGGGCGGCTTTCGGCTGTCTTCTCCATCGCCTCTCGTCCAATTGGGGCTGCTGCAGCAGGCACGGGGCTCTTCCTGGAGCGGGCAGCTCATGCGCAATGCGGCATTTGAGTCAGGCGCTCAAAGCCGGGCCGCCCCCTGCCTGATCCCTCTCCCGCGCCTTTCCCCCTCTCACCGAGCAGCGCGACAGCCACGCAGCGGCGCTCTAGGAAGCAGGCCTCTTGCTCGCGTTCAACCAGGGCCTCCAAATGAGCCTGCGCCCCGACGCCAAGGGCCCCGCGGGGCGGCGCCCCATCAAGAAGGGTGAGGCGCGCCCCCAGGCGCCGGCGGCAGCAAGGCGGCCCGGTGGCAGCGCCGCTGATGGGCGCCTGCCGCGCTGCTGTCGCGCGCTGCAGCACCCCCGTACGCTGCCCGATCGGGGATCGCCCGCCCCGCTGCACCGTCGCAGGCATCGACCTGGACGACGCCCGCCGCAAGCGCGAGGACAACATTGTGCAGCTGCGCAAGGACCGGCGCGATGAGAACCTGCAGAAGAAGCGTATGGTCAGCGCCGTGGCGGCGGAGGGCGGCGAGCTGGAGTCCACGCGCGGCGGCCAGGTGCAGCAGAAGGTGCGCCGCCGCCGCCAGCCGCGGCATTCTGCTGTCCGCCCACTGCTGCTGCTGGCGCTGACAACAGTTCAACACGCCGTAAGCTAACACACTGTCCTGCCTCGCCTGGCCCGCAGCTGGAGTCGCTGCCGGCCATGGTGCAGGGCGTGTGGAGCGAGGACCCGCAGGCGCAGCTGGAGGCCACCACCCAGTTCCGCAAGCTGCTGTCCATTGGTGGGTGCTGCGGCTTGTTGGCCTGGCTGTGCACCCAGCATGCTCGATGAGAAGCTGGCGACAGTGGGACAGGGCTGCAGCAGTGGGGGGCGATGCTCTGCTGACCCAGTCCGGCCCCGATTCCCCCGCCCGCCGTCGGTTGCGGTCGGTTGGGGCACCCAGCCCACCCAGCCCGCTGCGCCTGCTGGTGCGGCTCCTCACCCCCTGCCTCCCTGCTCCCCTTCCGTCGCAGAGCGCAACCCTCCCATTGAGGAGGTGATTGCCCAGAACGTGATCCCGCGCTTTGTGCAGTTCCTGCAGCGCAGCGATGTGCCGCAGCTGCAGTTTGAGGCGGCCTGGGCGCTGACCAACGTGGCCTCCGGCACCAGCGAGCACACCAAGGCGCGTGGTGCAGTGGTGGCGTTGTGCTGGGAATATGCAGCATGGCCCAGCTGGCAGCCGGTTGTGTGCTGAGGGTAGCTGCCATGTTGGGCGGCTCTGCACCAAGGTGGTGCCCCATCCTGCTGATGGCGGCAAACAAGCTGTGCTGTGTGCGGCTGCCATGCTCATCCTCGGCTGGTCTGCTCACAGCGCTCTCGCCTCCTCGCCTCCCTGCATCGCAGGTGGTGATTGACGCGGGAGCGGTGCCCATCTTTGTTCAGCTGCTGCACTCGCCCATCGATGATGTGCGGGAGCAGGCGGTGTGGGCGCTGGGCAACATTGCGGGCGACAGCCCGCGCTGCCGCGACCTGGTGCTGCAGCACGGCGCGCTGGCGCCCCTCATGGAGCAGCTCAAGGTGGGTTTTGAATTAATAGGCAGCTGTTGCTGCAACCTGTTGTGGAGGCAGCTGGTTGGGAGGGCCGGCGGCTGGGGCCTTGGGTGCTGGGCATTGTGGTGGCGGGTGCTGCTGCTGCTGAACTGATGCAGTGCCGCTCGCGCTGCGCGTTTGGCAGGCAAAGCTGCGGTACAATGCTGCTGCCATGCCGCTTTGAAGCGGCGCCTGTCATGCTTGCAGCAACCCCTGCAAGGGATCATGCGCTGGCATACCCATTCGGCCCTCGTTTGGAGCGGAAGAGCATGAACCATCGAGCTGCACCTGGTCCCCTGTTGCTGCCATGTGGCCAACCACGTGTGTCCTCACACTCACCCTCCCTCTGCCGCAGGACAACACCAAGATGTCCATGCTGCGCAACGCCACCTGGACGCTGTCCAACTTCTGCCGCGGCAAGCCCCAGCCCGACTTCCAGCAGGTGGGCGTTGATTGGGGCGGTGCGCGGCAGGCAATGTTTGCGGCAGCATTGTTTTTGGAGGGGTGCCTTGAGCGGTTCCACAAGCCCTTGCAAGCCGCTGCACCTTTGATGCGCGTGTGCTGCAAACATGGCAACACAGCTATCTCGACTGCCCTGGTATCGCCGCAGGTCAAGTCGGCGCTGCCGGCGCTGGCGCGCCTGATCCACAGCCAGGACGAGGAGGTGCTGACTGACGCCTGCTGGGCGCTCTCCTACCTGTCCGACGGCACCAACGACAAGATCCAGGCGCGCATTGTTGGCTGGCCGCTGCTGCCTTGTGCTGGGGCTGTGTGTGATGGGGTGGCATGGGGGTGGGTGCAGCTGCGACCGAGCGTGGCTCTCGCGCTCCTGCCGCTGCTGCTGTAGTGGTAATCATGTGCCGAACAGCTGTGGTTCCTTGTTTCTGCCGCAGGAGGTCATCAACAGCGGGGTGTGCCGCCGCCTCGTGGAGCTGCTGCTGTGAGTCTGGCCGGCTTGCCATGTCGAGCTACCCCTGTCACGCTGCGCTGTGCTGCATGCATGATGGCATGCCGCATGCAGAGAAGCACGCCCGAGAGCAAGCAAGCACGCATTGCAAAGCTGCTGATGCCGGCTGAGCGGCCAGCTGACCGACTGCGCCGCTTGCCACCTGCCACCCTGCCCTCCTCGCAGGCACCAGTCCCCCAGCGTGCTGGTGCCCGCCCTGCGGACTGTGGGCAACATCGTCACCGGCGACGACATGCAGACGCAGGTGAGGCGGGGGTGAACTGTGTGGGCAGCAGGCATGCGCATCACAACGGCTGGCGACACCACACCTTTGTCGGGGCACGCCTCAGCATGCAGTCGCTGCAATTCAGCTTGCAACACACGCCAACCAATTTACCTTGCACACCATGCATCTTACAACAACTTCACGTGCCCGCCCTCCGCTCTGCACAGATCATCATCAACTGCGGCGCCCTGCCCTGCCTGCTCAACCTGCTGACCACCAGCCACAAGAAGAGCATCAAGAAGGAGGCGTGCTGGACCATCTCCAACATCACCGCCGGCACCAAGGAGCAGATCCAGGTGAGAGGGGGGCTGTGGGGTGATTGCCGCGCGGCGCAAGGGCGATGCGAGGGATGGGCGGCAAAAGATGATACTGGCTTGCTGCAAAACCTAGAGCCTGGCGCGACAACGCCACCAAACCTCGCACCTGCGCGCAGACTGTTGTGGACGCGGGCATTGTGCCGCCGCTCATCCACCTGCTGGCCACCGCCGAGTTTGACATCAAGAAGGAGGCGGCCTGGGTGCGCTGCTGCTGGCATAGCCGGCTCATCTGTTTGCACTGCTGCTGCTGCTGCGCCGCTGCGCTCGTGCTGAGCAGTGTGTGTGGCTGTCACTGTTGCCAGTGGCGTTCCTGGTTCTGTTGCTGCCACTGCTGCTGCTCTTGCATGCCACTGCTGCTCACCACTCACAGCAACTTGTGTATGCTGCCGCAGGCCATCAGCAACGCGACCAGCGGCGGCACTAACGAGCAGATCAAGTACCTGGTCAGCCAGGTGAGGCCTCCCTGCACATGGCTCTGGTTGTTTGCAGAGCCAGCTCTTTCCAGCCAGCACACCTGACATCTGCATGCCCTCCCCTCTGCCGTCCAGCCAATGCCAGCTCCTTCCTTGCTCGATTGCCTTCCCACAGGGCGCGATCAAGCCGCTGTGCGACCTGCTGTCCTGCTCCGACGCCCGCATCGTCACCGTGGCGCTAGAAGGCCTGGAGAACATCCTCAAGGTGGGGCTGGGGGTGTGTTGCGGTCTTGCGGCAGGTGTGATTGATTTGCAGATCCAGTGGGCGTTTGCATGTTGGATTTGCAGACGGTATGCAGCGGGGATGGGCAGTTGTGCCCGGGTGGAATGGCCGCTGCTGCGCCTGATGTGACACCACTGCCGTTGATTCTCTCTACTCTTCTGGCCGCAGGTCGGCGAGGCGGAGACGGAGCTGGGGCACGACTATATGTCCTTGTCATTGCCCTTCCACTGTAGAGAGCCCCTAGTCAGTCCCACTGGCCTTGCTGCTGCGCTCCCCTTCACAGGTTGGCGAGGCGGAGAAGGAGCTGGGCGGCACCAACGCCACCAACCCCTTTGCGCAGCTGGTGGACGAGGCGGAGGGGCTGGACAAGATCGAGGACCTGCAGGTGGGCTGTTAGGGCTGAGGGTGGAGGGCTGGTTGTTGCTGGTGAGAGGCGTCACGGGTTTGACCAAGGGCGCAACTGACAGGAAGCCCAAGCATTGCAAGCAGTCGCAGCAGAGTGTTGGGTGTCTGCCCATCCCTGCGTTCACTCACCGCTCGCATGCTCCGCTCCACACGGCCCCACAGAACCACACCAACGAGGACATTTACGAGAAGGCGGTGGCCATCCTGGAGACCTACTTCGACGTGGAGGACGGGGAGGAGGAGAACCTGGCGCCCGCGGTGGCCGAGGGCGGTGAGCGCAGTGTTTCAAGAGCTTGTGGGTTGCCAGGGCAGAGCGGCAGGCAAGAGAGCCTGGCGGTGTGCCGGCCGAGGACGGTGAGTGTGCATGCTTGGGTGGTGCTGTGCATGCTGCCGAACTGCCAGGCTGGAGGATGAGGAGAAGAAGCGGCAAATGTGTACCGACTGTGTCGCCCCAAACCCTTGCCGCAGGCACGTACGCATTTGGCGCGCCGCAGGGCTTCGGCGCCGCGGCCCCCGCCGGCGGCTTCAACTTCGGCATGCAGCAGTAATTGCCCCATGCAGCACCAGCTGGCTCGCCCGACCCAGCTGCTGCCATGCAATTTAGCCAGCCATTTCCCCTCCACAGCCCTAGTAGCCTCCCGGCGGCAGTGCCGACTCAGCGAGGGTGCGCACCGCCTGCACATTTTCAAGCACATGCGTTAATACCGGTGCGCTGCAGCATAAAGGCACGTGCCGCTGCAGCCGCACACCAGGTGTGTGCCGCCCTTGCTGGGCGCCCCGCCTCATCTCTTGCAGGCCGGCTTAGGGTGCGGCCTCGCCGCCCCGCCCCACGCCGGCCTCCCCAGGCAGCCTCGCCGCCGCTCTCCTGTTTTTTTTGCACTCCTGCCCTGCATGCCCTGCTCCTCTTCCTCTGCATTGACTCTCTCTGACAAAAGATGTACTCGTAAGCCCTTGCTTCAACTCTGCTGACGTTGTGCCTACCCTGTCCCCGTGCTGACATGCTCTTGCTCTTTCACAGCCAGCGGTGTAAAACACTGCAAGCACGAACAAACACAGGAAGTGCGATGGCAGGGCAAGCCAGCAGGCGGGCAGAAAAACTGCTGCTGCTGCACCTGCTTTGGCTGCTCCTGCGGCACACGCTACTTGCTTTCATCTGCCTCTCACTGCCGCTCTTTCAGTGCATCCGCAAAGGCGTGCAGCTCTGTTGCCACCACGCGTGGGCGCTTCACCCTGGGGCTGCCCTGTGCTGCTCCGCTGCGGTTGGTGACGGCAGGGCTGGTCGGGTGCGCCGCACCGCGCGATGCTGGTCGGTCGGACTGAGCTGGCAGGCCAGCAAGCATGTTCACCAGCAGGTTGTGCGCCTGGGTGTGCTTGCCGCTGGTGGACAGCTGCAAGATGGGCTGGCCATCAGGTGCAAGCGGCAAGGTGGTGGCAGCGCCCTGTGCCTCCTCGTTTCCTTCCTGCGGCTGCTGCTGCATGTCCCCAGCTGGGCGTGGTGATCTAAACCTCTCCTCAATCGCGCCAAGCGCCTGCTGCTCCTGCTTCTGCTGCTGGTCCTCTGCTTCCCGAGCCTTCTCAAGGTCAGCGGCCATGGCTGCCTGCACCGCCCGCAGCCGCCGCTTCATGGCAGCCAGCATGCCGTCAATCTGCTGCAGCCTGCTGCCTGCACCAGTGCCCTGCTGGCCGCCCTGGCCAGCCTTGCGCCGCTGCTTAGCAAGTGTGGCAGCCGTCATGGCGAGGTGGTGGTTGCCTCCCGAAGCTGGGCCAGCCGACAGGCTCGGGGTGGAGGAGGGATGGGCCAGCGCAAAGCGCAGCGCCTTGACGGCTGCAATAAAAGAGAACGTTGATGTGTTGGGTCAACAGACAGGCGCGCCAATGCCTGTCAGTTGCACATGCCTTCCCACGTCAATGCCTCCAGCCCTCAAACAGCATGGCATGGTGGCTCTCAAGCAGTCACCATGCATGCCACCCACCTGCAGCGGGGCTGCCGGCCATGCCAGGCCCTCCCGCAGCGGGTAGCAGCAGTGGGTCCAAGCCCAGTGCAAGCGCTAGGCGCATGGTTGGGTCGTCACTGCTGTCACCCTCAAGGCTCAGCATCGCATCATCTGCAACAACGAAGGCAGCAGCAATGGATCTGGCAGGTTGGATTGCTGCACCATGCGACTCAATCCACACAAGGTGTATGTGTATGCTAGCTTGGAGGCGGTGGGCCAAGCGGAAACGATAAACCTCACCTGCGGTGCTGCCGCTACCATGAGCGCTACCGGTGCTCCAGTCGGCGCACTGCGCATGCCAGCTGTCGCTGTCGCCCTCCCCCTCACTGCTGTCAATGTCCTCTGGCCAATCTATCAGCGACACTCCTGCGGCTGCCTCGCCACCCTCTGCTCCAGCCTTCGTGGTTGTGCTCCCATCTGCCTGCGGCTGGGCAGTCACTGAAGCAGGCACTGCAGGCGGCAGCGCGGTGGCCGGCACACTCCCTCCTTCAGCCGGGCCGCCGGTCCCTGGGCGGGTGGGGCAAGCCGATGTGGTGGCGCTGCTGTGCATGCTGGCCGTGCCGGCCGCTGAGCTGGCGGTGCTGCCGCGACGAGCCAGACCCTTGGCACGCAGGCTGACTGCCGATGCCTCCTCCACAACCGCTGAGAACTGGAAGGTCTGTGCCAGGGAGGGCTTGCCGGCCCTACTGCCGCCAGCACCGGCTGGCCCACCTCTGCCACCCCGACCTGCCCCAGCTTGCGCCTGGTGCAGCGTGCCGGCTAGCGTGCCCGCTGCACCGAAACCGGCACGCGCCACTGGGCATCCAGCCAGCAGCAGCCGCTGAATGCTGGGCAGGCGCTGCAGGCGTTGCACCGCCGCCACATCAGCCAGCCGGTTGTGGCTCACATCCAACAACTCCAGCCTTGCAAAGGCCGCAGGCGGCAGCAGCGGCAGCTCCCCCACACGGTTGTGCTGCAGGACCAGCTGCTGCAGCAGCGGCAGGCCGGCCAGGGCGGCCAGAGCGCCGTCCGCAAGGTCGTTGTGCCCGGCCGCCAGGCGGTGCAGGGCAGAGAAGGCGCCGCCGTCCAGGGCCGGCAGCGCCTGCAGAGCATTGCCTGCAGGCATGGAGTGTAGTGGAGTGCTGTGTGTTGCACAAGGTAACATTTCAGCTGAAGGGGCACACAAGACGCTCAACAGCAGGACAACCTTGCACCCACAGCGCGCACCGCTGATGTCCAGCTCCCGCAGGCGGGGCAGGCGCTGCAGCAGCAGCAGCGCCTCTGGCTCCAGCTGGTTGTACGACAGGTCCAGCCACTCCAGGCTTGGGAACCAGCCGGCAGGCGTGCGGGTGCTGCCGCCGGCGTCTGGCGCAGGCCACGGCAGCGCCAAGCAGTTGCCAGCCACGTTGAGCCGCCGCAGAGAGGGCAGCGGCGCCAGGGCCGAGAGGTCGGCCAGCAGGTTGCCGCTCACGTCCAGATCACACAATTTGTGTAGCGAAGTGAACGAGGGGGACAGAGAGGCGATGCCGTGGGACGGCAGGGAAGCGCAGAGGAGCGCATCGAAGCTGCGGCAGCCCGTAGCCGCCAGCACGTCTTCAGCTGCATGGGTGTGGTGTGGGTGTAGTTGGCACGGGCAGCGAGCGGTGGCGGCCAAGATAGGCGGGAGCGGCAGCGGCAGCGGTGGCGGCGGCGGCCACCCACTGGCGCGGCGCGAATAAAGCTCACTCACAAGTCACAACCGGCATCTCCGCACCTGTCAGCACGGAGCGGGGCGCCTTGGAGGCGCGGCGCGCGACCGATGCCGCCGTTGAGCGTTCCTGGCCCTCCGGGGCCGCTGCAGGCGGCATGAAAGCGTAGCTAACGACCCTCCAAGGCGTTTGCAAGCAGCGATAGCGGCGAAAACGCTGCACACGCTTTGATGGCCTCTCCAGCCGCGCGCCCGCGGCAAATTGGACCGTCAAAACGATCAAATAGGAAAACAATGCAATTAAATGTGCAGTAAGACGGTGACAGGCGACATGGCAGCGGCGGCAGCGCGGCGACAGCGGCATGGCGGCAGCGGCGGCGGAGGCGGCGACCATGACATGCGCCATTCATCCCTGCAACATAGCCATCATCGAGATTGGTTTTCATTTTACCTGCGGAACTGGGTGGGAGTGGCTGGAAAGAGCCGTCCCAAAGCCGCCGCGCCCTAGCGACCGCCGCCGCGCTCATGATGCACTGCCATACCCACCCTCCTCTGCTCCAGCCTTCCGTCTCAGCGACACTCCCAAAACGTTTCAGCAACGCTAGTTCCCTGTGGAACGCTAGGTGCAGAGCGAGCCCGGGCGCGCCGCCAACCAGCCAGCGGGCGTGCTATCTGGGGGTGCCTGATCAGCTTCTGGTGTCCTGCTCAAGCCAGGCAAGCCTGGGCTTGCCGAGGGCGGGTGCAAGCCAGCCGCCGCCGCTGCCGCCGTTGCAGCTCGCGCTCTGCAGCAATGCCTGTCCATACGCTTGTCAAGCATCCAACCTGCCACTGCGTTTGCTGCCATCATACTGGCGCACTGCTGCCTAACCACATGGCATGCGACTGCATGCATACTTGCTCTCCCCTCGCCGCGATACGCAGGGGCAGCAACTCATGGATGAAGTCCCCAGCATGGGTGAGTGGGCGGCACATGGGATCGCGGCCGCCCAGGCTGCCTACCACAAGTCAAGAATATATCGTGTGTGCCCGACCAGCTGCTGCCTGGCCCCTTGTTTGCATCACAGACTGGAGTGCAGTTTGTGAGGATGCCAGGCAAGCTGCCCTGGTGCCCGCCTTTCTGCAGCAGCCTTGCCGTGGGCACTGCACGCCTGAGGCGGCAGCAGCAGCAGGAGATGCCACAACCAGCAGCAGTGGGGCAGCAGCAGCCACGCCAGACCTAAGCACGCCAGCGCCTGCAGAGGCCACGCCCAGCCGCATCGCAGCAGAAACCAGCAGCAGCAGCCAGGCCAGCAGCGCTCAGGGCAAGCCCATGGACTGGGTGCACGGCCTCATCGACTCCGAGGGCAGGCGCGAGGTGTATACGGCGTAAGTGCATGGGTTTTGTTAAGTGAGCGCTGGTTGCAGTCACAGCGGCTGGTTGCCAGTGCTGCCCGCACCCCATGTGCAGGCTTCCTTTCCTACACCTTGTTGCTGCATCCCAAGCAGGACTGATGATGATGTCGACATGCTAGCTGTGCGGCTGCGGGACCTCACCTCCGGAGCGGGTCTGCAGACGGTGATCTCGCTCAACTTCCAGTGCACGTAAGGAGAGGCGGCGCAGTGCAACTGTGCTTGCAAGGCACCTGCCTGCTCGACCTTGGTGCTGGGCTGTGGCCGAGACTGACTCAATGAACATGAATGCCAACCCACAGAGCGATCGGGCTTTTGTTTACGAGCCCTGGCATCTGCTCTGCTGAGCACCTGGTCATCGTTGAGCAGTCGTGGCACAGGCAAGGGAAGCGCACTCATCTTGCTCGGCAGGATTGAAGCAATGCAAGGCCGGTGGGTGCATCAGGAAGGCAGCTGACATTTCCTGGGCCTGACGCATCTTGCCCCAGCTGCTGCTTCCTGTACTCCTGCCGTTCTGCAGCAAAATTAGCAATGAGGTGGCCCGGCTGCGCAGCTATGGTATGGCCATGCCTGCACTAGTTGAAGTGCACAAACCGCCCCTTCGTGACTTTGCAGATCTAGGTGAGTGCCCTGCCAGCAATTGCGTGGAGTGAACTGGCCTCTGCTTCAGCCTGCGCACCATGGTGACAGAAGTAATTAAAGCGTGCCTTACCCGGCCTTGCAATGGCAGGCAACCATCACACCAAGGCCTTGCTGTTGAAGTACGCGTCAGGCCTGCGCTTGAGTGTGCTGACTGGAGGGGCGGATCCAGAAGATCTCCTACCTCTACTGAATGGCGTCTGGTGGCAGGCAAGCAGAATTGAGAAGCTGGGCTTTTGGGGGTGTCTGCCCCACTCCCCACCGTCTGATGCAAGCCTGCTGCCTGGGCAGGTGCATGCCTGCAACATGGGCGCGGTTGAATCTGCAGGTCTTTCTTTGTCAATCACACCACCACAACCTTAACAGTGCGCTTGCTTATGTCCTCACTCTAGCAGGACTTCCCAAACCTCGACCCTCCGCCTGTCTTCCCGCACAAGTGCCCAATGTCCGCAATCCGGCCCGCCTGCGACTTTGGCGGCACTCTCTTTGACTTCCTGCATGTGAGTGGCAAGGAAACACACTGATTTGCAGCAGTTACACATTGCAACCGTCTGACGGGCTTGAGCCGTGTGCCGCTGCTGCTAAAACTTTGCCGATGTGCTGACGGCTCTTCCCACCAACACTGGTCAGCCACGCTTTGCCATGTGGCAGCACGCAACCTCTGTGGCGGCACCAATCGGACCAGCCCTTCATGCACCCAAATGCCTTTCAGGAGAGCCTGTGCGGCTTCAAAAACTGCCACCATGTCGACCTGCTGAAAATGGTCGCTTCGCATGACTTCTCCTTCCCGCGCGCTGCGCTGCTGCCCAGCGTGCCCGGCCGGGAGGCTGCCTGCCACTTTGGTGAGCACTCCACTGGGGGAGGGGCAGGCTACATCAGGGAATGCACGGCCGGCAGCTCGCAAGTCAATCATGGACCAGCAAGGGCCGGCCCTGCATGCTGCCGCCGGATGGCTTTATCAGTGCAGCTGTGGATTTTGTACCAGCGATTTCACACATGATGGCATTGCCTTCTGTGCCTGCTAGGCCCCGACATGCACAAATGGGGGCATCTGAGGCTGCGCAAGCTACTCAAGCAAGAGGGCCTGCTTCCCTTTGGTGGCACCGTGCTCTATGCGTGAGTGTGCTTTCATTGCCTGCTGCTGCTTCTGGCAGGTTGCCTGTTTGGCGATGCATGCCAGCCTGGAGCCACTGAGTGGAAGGGGCAGTGCGGCAATGTGACACACTGCATGCGTGCAGGATGGACGCAGGCAGCATCTCCAAAGGTTGACCCCCTCTGCCATGCAGCACCGCCTCCATCAACAGTATGGGTCCATCGCACATCCAGGACTGCCGGTAAGCCTGGTGATGCCAGCGCGGCTGGTCAAGTAGCAGCTGTGCCTTGCTGAGTGACATAAGCTGAAAGGGTAGCAGCTGAACGTTTATTCTCAGCACATGAGTCGTCATCAAGCCCGGCTAGATGGCTGTCTTGTTCTTCGTGCTCTTGCCTGTGCAGGGCCAGCTTCGGCAACGACCTTCGGCTGCTGTGGTGCTCCAGGGACACAGTGCGCTTCAGCATGCAGGGGTGCGCTTCAAGTCGGGGGTTGCCACCCAGCTTGGAACATGAGAACTGAATACGCATGATGGCAGCCATACCCTGCCACCCTGCTCCCATCTGCACAGAGGGTTCCATGCTGGCACGCCGCTGGTGGGTAAGCGGACAGCATTCCAGCAGCAAGCGGTAAGGTGGGGGTAACTGGGGAATGTTCGGTTGGAGTGCCCGGCACAGCTGAGCTGCACGTGCACAGGCAGCCTGCCTCGCAGAGCAATCCGCACTGATAGCTGAGCTGCTGCAGGCGTGCCAGCATGTCTTTGGAACCAGCCCTGATTGATCGGAGCTGTGTGCTGCAGGTGAAGAAGATGCTGTATTACAACGAGGGCTTGGACGCTGTTGGGCGGGAGCGCTGCCCGCCGCACATCAAGCAGGCTGCGTGGCTGAAGTGAGGCCTGTGCATGCATTAGGCTTGTAAGGGTGTGGTTATCGCATTTCATCCTGGGCCCCACCCACCGCATCCTGTGGGCTGTGGGAAAGTGCCGCAGTATATGGGTGGGTCAGGGAAAATAGGGCTGGACGGGAGTGACCATCCCCTGCTGCTCAGCAGACAGCTGAACTGTAAGGGCGCATATCTCTACTGTCCGCCATGCTCCCATGACGCAGGGAGGGTGACCGCCTGGCAGCTGTTCTGCTCGGCTCGCACAACTTCAGGTGACGTGTTCTGGGAGGTGGAGGGGGCAGTCGGCGAACAGAGGGCACACTAGCCGTGCTGTTGTGTGCTCTTAGCAGGCTGCTGCAGCCCATGCCTGGTAGCCCTCCAATCGAGTCCATGCGTTAGCTTCCCAGTGACCCCATCAATCCCCAAAGTACCTTGCTCCCTGCAGCCAGGCGGCGTGGGGTGTGCAGCAGAAGGGCAAGAACCAAGAGACCGAAGAGTACGAACCCTGCCTGTTCATCCGCTCGTACGAGCTCTCCGTGCTGTGCCTGCCGTCTCTGGAGGCAGCATGTGTGTAAGGTGTACCCGGCAAACCTGGCATGGCATAGCAGCTGAACGCTCCCTTTGAGGTGCGCATGCCGGTGGTGGTGAGATGTGACTGCCCTGTAACTGACTGCGCTTGCTTACCATGGGCAAACCGTGCAGGGCGACGCAGCCCGCACTGGAGCTTCAGCTGCACTGCGCTGGCGCCGCCGGGCCCAGATCCACGTGAGGGGTCCTGCTGTGCCTGCTGTGCCTGCTGTGCCTGCTTTTCGTGCTGGCCCTGTTGTGCAGAAACGTTCGCGTGATGTGTCATTTGCGCATGTCCGTGTTTCACCCAATCTTTGTTCCCTGCCAGCATCCCTGCATCTGCACAGGCATGGCCAGCTGCAATTGCGTGGAATTTGTGCCCTTCGCAGCTGACAGCATGCCTGCGCCACGCACCGCCACCGCCGCCGACGGATCGCGCGTGGTGCTGCTCCCAGTGCCGCTCACTTTTACGACCAGCCCGCGACCGTACGTCTGGACAGTCGGCGCCGACCCACCCTGGCTGTGGCGTGAGTAGCAGTGCTGTGCAAGGAGATCAAGCGAGCATGCTGCTGAGCAGCAGGTGGAGTTGTGAGCTGGAGCTCGTGCTACAGGCATGTGCACCGTCCGGGCAGCGGCTCTGATTACAAACTCACAAGCTATTAGTTGTTGCCCTGCAGGCTTTGACTATGGCGAGCGGCTGAGGGACTGCAATGGCGAGTGAGTAGCAAAAAAGCATTCACCATGTCCCCTTGCAATGCAAACTGCTGCAGCCACTAGTGCTACATGTGCTGAAGGGTCCCGTTTTTTCCTGGCAAGCGAGCAAGCTCCCTGCCAACTTGATTCTTTCCGACCATCGTCGGCTCTCCCTCTGTCTTTGCCCGCAGCACGTACAGAGAGGCAATGGCGCGGCCCACCTGGCACCGATACCGGAGGGCACGTTGGGAAGCATGCCCAAATCATTTGCAGTTTTGGCTGCAAAGCTCGCGCTCGATGCCACCTGCAGACCCAGCAGCTGCGTGGCTACCGTGCCGCATGCGCAACAGGCTTCCCTGCAGGTGACCACGGTTCCGCCTGCTGACCGTGCTGTCACTCTTGCTTCCACTGACCGCAGGCCATAGAAGCCACATTGGCAGCGTCAGTCAAGGGCAGCAGCGAGGGCGGAACCGAGGGTGCGATGCCGGCAGCAGCGGCCGCAGGCTCGGAGTCAGAGCGAGATGCCAAGCGGCAGCGGCAGGAGTAGGGCAGAGGAGAGGAGGAGGCAGAGGCGGCATGGCAGCATAGCGCGGCGCGGCAGGCAAAGCTGCACTCTCCAGCGCTCTTGTGGTACTGCCCATCCAACCCAACAGGCCACGTGCCCATGCCAGGTGGCCCGATCTGTGGTCGCTGCCGCCAGCTCGATTGCGCCGGACTGCTGAAGCGTGGTGCATGCCTGGCCCAGACTGCGCGAAATTTACGGTTTACACACACTAAAACAATTGATAAAAATGGTAAAACACAAGGCAGGAACAGACCAACCAGGAATGGAGCCGATAGATCTTCTGCCTGTTAAGCCACAGGCGGCTGCACGATAGGCACGCCCGGCAGGCCGCCCCACTCACTCCACCCGCCATCGTACAAGGCGCAGCGTGCGCCTGGCGCCACCAACTGCGCCGCCAGCACCGCTGTTGCCGCTTGAATGCCGGTCATACAGTACATCACCATTGGCCTGGTCAGGTCAACGCCGGCTGATGCAAACTGGCTGCGCAGGTCGGCGACCGGCAGGAAGCGGCCCCCTGACAGCAGGGAGGCTGCTGGCAGGTTGATGGCGCCAGGGATGTGCCCTGCCTTCAGGCCTGGGGCCTCAGGCAGCCGCCCATAGTACCTGCGGGGATGGAGGGAGGAAGGGCATGCGCACTCAATGCATGCCAGCAACAGGGCGCAGCTGGCCAGCTATCCTGTTGACATTGAAGCAGGGCTTGAGCGAGCAGATGCGCCTGTTGCACTGTACAGTGCTGGCGGTGAATTTGCCTCCTCTACAGCAGCAGCAGCCGCAGCATCCCCACAAAGTGCACCACTCAGCAGCCGCCTCCGCACCTGTCCGCAGGGCGGGCGTCCACAATTTGTTCCCAGCCGCTGTGCATGCTGCGCATCATGTCTTGCCAGCCCCGCACTTCGTCTGCCTGCAGCTGCGCCCGGTACCGCGGTGGATTCCAGACAGCGCTGTGCTGTA
>VFQQ010002905.1_pt1 | contig 17919 bp, 15 predicted proteins | sample 3512341 | NCBI WGS metagenome assembly VFQQ01 (sample SAMN10412373, study PRJNA504923) | tailings metagenome | isolation source: Relicate 2 Philex TSF1 revegetated site | place: Philippines: Tuba, Benguet | collected 2017-08-29 | reverse complement strand
CCGGCATGACGCTGGCCATGCACCTGTGCCGCGGCAACTTCAAGAGCACGCACGCAGCGGCCGGCAACTACGAGCCGGTGGCCGAGGCGCTGCTGTCGGAGATGAACCTCGACGCCATCTTCATGGAGTACGACGACGACCGCAGCGGCGACTTCCGCCCGCTGCGTTTCCTGAAGCCCGGCAAGGTCGTGGTGCTGGGCCTGGTCACCACCAAGTTCGGGCAGCTGGAGAGCAAGGACGACCTCAAGCGCCGCATCGCCGAGGCGGCACAGTACGCACCGCTGGAACAACTGGCGCTGAGCCCGCAGTGCGGCTTTTCCAGCACCGTGCACGGCAACAACATCGCGGTCGAAGACCAGCGGCGCAAGCTGGCGCTGGTGGTGGAGACGGCGCACGAGGTCTGGGGCTGAAGCCAGGCAGGCGCCGGGGCCGCCATGCCGCACCGGCATAACAGCTAGATGAGCCATGCGGCTGGTGCACCGGCCGATCCGCCGCCAGAATCGCGCCGCCCTGCGCCTCGCCCGGTCCGAACACCGAATTGGAGACACGCACATGAAGTACCGCTTGATGGCCACTGCCGTGGCCGCCGCCGTGACCGCCTTCGCACTGCCCGCGCAGGCCCAGGACGTGACGCTCAAGTTCCACCACATCTGGACGCCACAGGCCATGGCCTCGGTGAACGTGATCCAGCCCTGGTGCAACAAGATCGCCGCTGAATCGAACAACCGCCTGAAGTGCCAGATCCTGCCCGCCATGAGCGGCGGCGGCACGCCGCCGCAGCTGGTGGACCGCGTCAAGGACGGCGTGGATGACGTGGTCATCACGCTGCCCGGCTACACACCCGGCCGCTTCCCGAGCACCGAGGTGTTCGAGCTGCCCTTCATGACCAACAGCGCCGAGGTCGGCGCACGCGCCACCTGGGACTTCTTCAACAAGCACAGCCTGAAGGAGTTCGCCGGCATCAAGCTGATCGCCAGCTGGGTGCACGACGAAGGTTACGTGCATACCAACGGCAAGCAGGTCAGGACGCTGGCCGACTTCAAGGGCCTGAAGATGCGCGCACCCACGCGCCAGACCAACAAGCTGCTCGCCGCCTTGGGCGCCAGCCCCGTGGGCATGCCGCTGCCGGCGATTCCTGACGCGGTGAGCAAAGGCACCATCGACGGCTTCCTGCTGCCCTGGGAGGTGATGCCGAGCCTGAAGCTGCATGAACTCGTCAAGTTCCACAGCGAGACCGACCCCTCGCGGCCGGCGCTGTACAGCGCCACCTTCGTCTTCGCGATGAACCAGGCCAAGTACGACAGCCTGCCGGCCGACCTGAAGAAGGTGATCGACAACAACAGCGGCGCGGCCTACTCGCAGGCCATCGGCAAGATCTGGGACAACAGCCAGGCGGCAGGCCGCAAGGCCGCGCAGGACCGCGGCAACACCTTCTACACGATCCCCAACGCCGAGCTGGACAACTGGGTGAAGGCCAGCGCGGGCCTGTACGACGACTGGACCGCCGACATGGACAAGCGCGGCGCCAATGGCAAGGCCATGCTGGCCGAGGCGCGTGAACTGCTCGTGAAGTACAAGAAGTGAACACGCTGCTGCGCAGGCTGGCGCTGTGGTTCGCGCTGGCCGGCGCGGCGGTGGCGCTGGGGGCGGCGGTGATGGTCGTCGCCAGCGTCGTGCTGCGGGCGATCACCTCGCGGCCGATCCAGGGTGACGTGGAACTCACGCAGTTCGCCATCGCCCTGGCCATCTCGCTGGCGCTGCCCTGGTGCCAGTGGCACCGCGCCAACATCATCGTGGACTTCTTCACCCAGAAGCTGCAGCCGCGTGCGCGCGGCTGGCTCGACGCCGCCGGCTGCCTGCTGGTGGCGCTGATGTGCGCGCTGCTGGCCTGGCGCACCGGCGCCGGTGCGCTGGCGGTGCGCGAGGCCTTTGAATCCACCATGGTCCTGGAACTGCCGATGTGGTGGGTCTACGCCGCGCTGGCGCCGGGCCTGGCGCTCACGGCGCTGATCGCGCTGGTGCAGGCGGCACGACTGGCGCGCGGGCTGGAATGGGAAGCCTCGGAGAGCGCGGCATGACACCCACGCTCGTCGGCCTGCTGATGTTCGCCGGCATGCTGGCGCTGATGGCGCTGCGCGTGCCGATCGCGGCGGCCATGTTCGTGCCCGGCGCCCTGGGCTACATGGCGCTCAGCGGCGAGGCTGCGCTGCTCAACCAGGTCAAGGGCAGCGCGGTGGCGCGCCTGACGGTGTACGACCTCAGCGTGATCCCACTCTTCCTCCTGATGGGCCAGTTCGCCACGCAGGGCGGCCTCAGCCGGCGCCTGTTCGCAGCGGCAGCGGCCTGGGTGGGCCATGTGCGCGGGGGCCTGGGCATGGCCAGCATCCTGAGCGCCGGTGCCTTCGGCGCGGTGTGTGGATCGTCGGTGGCCACCTCGGCCACCATCACGCAGGTGGCCTACCCGGAGATGAAGCGCAACGGCTACGCCGGTGGGCTTTCCACCGCGACGCTGGCCACCGGCGGCACGCTGGGCATCCTGATCCCGCCTTCGGTGCCGCTGGTGGTGTACGCCATCCTCACCGAGCAGAACATCGCCAAGCTCTTCGCAGCGGCGCTGCTGCCGGGCATCCTGGCGATGCTGGGCTACATCGTCGTGCTGGGGCTCATCGCCCGCGCAAAGCCGCACCTCGCACCGGCGCACGAGGCGCTGCCGATGGGGCAGCGCTGGCGCGCGCTGCTGGGCATCTGGCCCATCGTGCTGATCTTCGTCATCGTCTTCGGCGGCATCTACGGCGGCCTGTTCTCGCCCACCGAAGGCGCGGCCGTGGGCGCGGTGGCGACCTTCGCGGCGGCGCTGGCGCAGCGCGAACTCGGCTGGCAGGGCCTGAAGCAGAGCTTCACCGGCACGGCCGAGACGAGCGCGATGGTGTTCATGATCTTCCTCGGCGCCGACATGATGAACGCCACGCTCGCGCTCACCGGCATGCCGGCCGCGGTGGCCGACTTCGTGAGCCACCTCAGCGTGCCGCCGCTGGCAGTGGTGGGCGCGGTGCTCGTGCTCTACGTGCTGCTGGGCTGCGTGATGGACGAGCTCTCCATGCTGCTGCTCACCATCCCCGTGCTGTTCCCGGCCATCATGGGCCTGGACCTGTGGGGCCTGGGTGGGCAGGAGAAGGCCATCTGGTTCGGCATCCTCGTGCTGATGACGGTGGGCATCGGCCTCATCGCGCCGCCGGTGGGGCTGAACGTGTACGTGGTGAACAGCCTCGCGCGCGAGGTGCCGATGAACGACACCTACAAGGCCGTATTCCCCTTCCTGGCCTGGGATGCGCTGCGCGTGCTGCTGCTGCTGGCGTTCCCGGTGCTGAGCCTGGGGCTGGTCAGGCTGTTCTACTGACTCAAAGATCCATTCCTGCGCCGCGCTGCCGCAGCCACTCCTTCCGTTCGCGGTAGTCGGGCATCACCTTGTCCACCTCGTTCCAGAAAAGGTCGGTGTGGTCGCGGTGGTGCATGTGGCACAGCTCGTGTACGACGATGTAGTCGGTGATCTTGGGTGGCGCCATCAGGCACTTCCAATGAAAGTGCAGGCCACCGCTGGGCAGGCTGCTGGCCCAGCGGAAGCCCAGTTCCTTCACCTGCAGTGGCCCGGGCCGCACGCCCACACGCGGCGCGAAGTGGTTCGCGTGTCGAAAACGGCCTGACCACGCTGACGCGGCCGCTGTGCCCCTACCCGCAGGTGGCGCGCTACCGCGGCACGGGCAGCACCGACGACGCGGCGAACTTCCAGTGCGTGGCGCCCTGAGCCGAGCGCGGTCTCTCAGGTGAGCGCGCCGCTGCGGGCCGGCAAGGCCCGCAGCGGGCGCAGCGCCGAGGCGCTGATCAGCAACGCCTGCAGCAGGAACAGCAGCAGCGCCAGCCCCAGGCAGGCCGCCTCTCCGAAGGTGGCGCCCACAGCGCCGCCGACCAGCGCTCCGACCGGCCGCGCGCCGGTGTTGGCGGTGAGGAAGATCGCCGACACGCGGGACAGCATCGCGCCGGGCGTGAGCGTCTGCCGCAGCGTGGTCGAGCTCACGGTCCACACGATGGGCCCGGCGCCGAACAGGAAGAACGCCAGGCCGGCGACGAGCCCGCTCGGCCACACGAGCGTGGCCACCATCACCGCCATCGCCGCCACGCTCACCCAGGGCCCGAGCAGGATCACGCGGCCGAAGGCCCAGGCCTTCATCAAGCGCGCCGCGACGAGCGAACCGCAGACCATGCCGATGCCGAAGGCGGCGAGCGTGAAACCGACCCCTGCAGCATCGAGCCCGAGCCCACGCATCGCGTAAGGCACGTAGGCCGCCTGCAGCACACACCAGGCGAGGTTCCACACGATGGCCGTGAGCAGCACCGGGCGCAGCAGTGGCTCGTGCCAGACCAGCGCGGCGCCTTCGCGCAGCTCAGCCAGCGGGTGGCGCGGGGTCGCGGCGTGTGCGCGGTCCTGCGGCAGGCGCGCGATGCAGGCAAACGCGGCCAGCGAGCCGATGGTCGCGATCACGAAGGCCGCGCCAGCACCGGCCCAACCCACCAGCGCGCCACCCAGCGCAGGCCCGGCCGCAAACGCGAGGCTGCGCGCGAGTTCGAGCCGCGCGTTGGCGCGCGGCAGACCCTCGGGCGGCACGAGCGTGGGCACGATGGCCGGCGCGGCAACGCTGATCGCCACCGTGCCGGTGGCGCCCAGGAAGCCCAGCACCAGCAGCAGCGGCATCGAGACCCGGTCGGACAGCAGCGCCGCCAGCAGCGCCAGAAAGGCCAGCACGCGCAGGCCCTCGGCCAGCAGCATCACCTGCCGCCGCGAGCGGCGGTCGGCCACCAGGCCAAGCGGAATCGCCAGCAGCAGGAAGGGCAGGCTCTGCGCTGCCGCCAGCGCGCCCACCTCGCCGGGGCCGGCCTTCAGCAGCAGCACGGCCAAGATCGGCAGCGCGGCCATGGCGAGCTGCTCGGCACCCTGGGCCAGCAGGTTGGCGTGAGCCAGGAAGATGAAGGGGCGTGGCAGCGGCTGGCTCATGGCCACATCATCGCCGGCCACGCGCAGCGCCACCGGCCGTTTCCGGACCTGCTGTTCAGCCCGGCGCAGAGCCGGGTTGATGGCGGAACAGCTCGATCAGCAACTGGCGCATCCAGCGGTGCGCCGGGTCGTTCTCCAGCCGCTCGCTCCAGTGCAGGCTGACGGTGAAGGCGCTCTTGGGCAAGCCCGCTTCGACGATGGCAAAGCCACCCCCGGCGGCCACGAAGCCTTGCGCGATGGCGCGCGGCATCACCACGCCCAGGTCGGTGTGGCGCACGATGGCCGGCAGCGCCAGGAAATGCGCCGACACCAGCCGCTGCGTGAGGCCCAGGTGCTGCACGATGCGCAGCGTCTCGGCGTGCGAACGCACGGCCACGACCTCGAGCTTCTTCAGGTCGGCCAGGCGTGTTCCGGTCCCGGCGCCGCGCAGCAGCGGGTGGCCCTCGCGCACGAGCACGGCATAGCGGTCGCGCAGCAGCTCGATCTTCTTCGTGCCCGTCACGCTCGGCAGGTAGCCGATGGCGAAGTCCAGCAGCGCGCCGTCCAGCGCCGCGGCGATCTGCTCGTGCGGCACCGGCGTGCTCTGCACCCGTGCGTTCGGCGCGCGCTGGTGCAGGGTGGCCAGCAGTTCGGGCAGGAAACGCGCCTCCCCGATGTCGGACAGGTGCAGGCGCATCGTCATCGCGGCGGTGGCGGGATCGAAGGCCTCGTCTTCGTTGATCGCCGCTTCCACCGTGCGCAGCGCCTGCTGCACCGCGGCGGCCAGGCGCTCGGCGCGCGGCGTGGGGCGCACGCCGCCGCCGGCGCGCACGAAGAGCGCGTCGCGCAACTGCAGGCGCAGGCGCGTCAGGCCCTGGCTGGCGGCGGGCTGCGAGAGGTTCAGCGCCAGGGCCGCGCGGCTCACGCTGCGGGTGCGGTACACCGCGTCGAAGAGCCGCAGCAGGTTGAGGTCGAGCGGGAGCGGACCGCCGACGGTATTCGTTCTGCGCATGTCGCTTAGTTGGCTCATTGTATTGAGTGAACATCGAACCGGCGCGACACTGCGGCGCTTTGCCGGCCCCCGCCCGATGAGCCACACCACCGTCCCGACCACCGTGAGAGAGGCCACCTGGGCCTTGATGCGCGCCCACGGCATGACCACCGTGTTCGGGAACCCCGGCTCCACCGAGCTCGGCCTGTTCCTGGGTTGGCCCGATGACTTCCGCTACGTGCTCGGCCTGCAGGAAAGCGTGGTCGTCGGCATGGCCGACGGCTACGCGCAGGCCAGCGGCAACGCCAGCCTCGTCAACCTGCACAGCGCGGCCGGTGTCGGCCACGCCATGGGCAACATCTTCACGGCGTTCAAGAACCGCACGCCGATGGTCATCACCGCCGGCCAGCAGGCACGTGCGATCCTCCCCTTCGACCCCTTCCTGCACAGCGCGCAGGCCACCGAGCTGCCCAAGCCGTACGTGAAGTGGAGCGTGGAGCCGGCGCGGGCCGAAGACGTGCCGTTGGCGGTCGCGCGGGCGTACCACGTGGCGATGACACCACCGCGCGGCCCGGTGCTGGTGAGCGTGCCGGCTGACGACTGGGCGGTGATGACCGAGCCGGTGTTGCCGCGCCGCATGAGCACGCAACTGGGCCCGGAGCCCGCGCTGCTGGCCGAGCTGGGTGAGGCACTCGACGCGGCCGAGCGCCCGGCCTTCGTGGTGGGCGCCGCGGTGGACCGCGACGGTGCCTTCGCCGAGGCGGTGCAACTCGCCGAACGCCACAACGCCCGGGTCTTCGTGGCGCCGATGAGCGGCCGCTGCAGCTTCCCCGAAGACCACCGCCTGTTCGCCGGTTTCCTGCCCGCGATGCGTGAACGCATCGTGCAGCTGCTGGGCGGGCACGACCTGATCCTGGCCCTCGGCGCACCCGCCTTCACGTACCACGTGCAGGGCGAGGGCCCGCATGTGCCGGCCGGCGCCACGCTCATCCAGATCACCGACGATCCGCAGGCAGCCGCCTGGGCCCCGCTGGGCACTGCCGTGTTCAGCAGCGTGCGCCTGGCGCTGCAGGGCCTGCTGGCGCGCCCGGCGCGGCCGCTGCGCGCGGCGCCGCTTGTGCGTGAACCCGCACCCGCCGTCGCGATGCCCGCCGCGGGCGAGCGCATGAGCACCGCGTTCCTGATGCAGACCCTGGCGCGTGTGCGTGGCCGCAGCAGCGTCGTCGTTGAAGAGGCCCCCAGCGCACGCCCGATCCTGCAGCGCCACCTGCCCATGTTCGAGCCGGAGAGCTTCTACACGATGTGCAGCGGCGGCCTCGGCCACAGCCTGCCGGCGGCCGTGGGCGTGGCGCTGGCGCGGCCGCAGAAGAAGGTGATCGCGCTCATCGGCGACGGCTCGGCGATGTACGCCATCCAGGCGCTGTGGACGGCGGCGCAGCTGAAGCTGCCGATCACGGTCGTCATCGTCAACAACCGCCGCTACGCGGCGCTGCACCACTTCGCGCCGGTGTTCGGCTTCGCGCCGGGTGCGCAGCTGCCGGGCACCGAGTTGCCCGAGCTCGACTTCGTGGCGCTGGCTGCGGGCCATGGCGTGAAGGCGCAGCGCGTGACCGAAGCTGCCCTGCTCGCCGGCGTGCTGGAGCGCGCGCTGGCGGCGACCGAGCCCATGCTGATCGATGTGCTGGTGGACTGAATCAACGAACAGACGAACCGGAGACAAACAACGATGACTGCCATCAACCGCAGAGCGGCGTCGGCGCTGCTGCTCGGCACTGCCGCCAGCCCCTGGGCCGGCGCACAGGCCTGGCCCGCCAAGCCCATCCGCATCGTCGTCAACTTCCCGCCGGGTGGCGCGGCGGATCAGCTGGCACGTGCCATCGCGCAGCCGCTGCAGGACTCCCTCGGCCAGCCGGTGACGGTGGAGAACCGCGGCGGCGCCGGCGGCAACCTCGGCGCCGATGCCGTGGCCAAGAGCGCGGCCGATGGCCACAGCCTGCTCTTTGCGAGCGGCGGCACGGTGTCGGTGAACCCGCACATCTACCCGAAGATGCCCTTCGACGCCACGAAGGACATCATCCCGGTGGCCGCCGCCGCGCGTGTGCTGGTGTTCCTGGTGGTGCGCGCCGACTCGCCGGTGAAGGACTTCGCCGGCCTCGTGGCCGACTTGAAGGCCAACCCCGGCCGCCGCACCTATGGCAGCCCCGGCAACGGCAGCAGCCCGCACCTGGCCGGCGAGATGATGAAGAGCATGGCGGGCGTGTTCTCGGTGCACATCCCGTACCGCGGTGCGGCGCCGGCGCTCACCGACCTGCTGGGCGGCCAGCTCGACTACCTGTTCGACCCCGGCATCGCCGTGCCGCACATCCGCGCCGGCCGGCTGCGGCTGCTGGCCGTGGGCAGCCCTTCGCGCAGCCCGCTGTTTCCCGACGTGCCCACGGTGGCGGAAGCCGGCGGCGCGGCACTCAAGGGCTTCGACGCCGACACCGTGTTCGGCCTCTATGCACCCGGCGGCACGCCGGCCGCGGTGGTGGGCAAGCTCAACGCCGAGGTCAACCGCATCCTCGGCACGCCGGCGATGCGCGAGCGCGTGAACGCCATCGGCGGCGTGCCCACGCCGATGAGCCCCGAGCAGTTCGCCGCCAAGATGGCCGAAGACAGCAAGCGCTTCGGGGCCATCGTGCGCGAGCGGAAGATCGTCGGCGACTGAATCACACACACACACACAACGACAGCAGGAGACAGCTCGATGAAGAAGACCCTGGGCATCCTCGCCGCGGCCGCCGCGCTCGCCGGCTGCGCCACTGCGCCCGCACCCGCGCCGGCGCCGGCGCCCGCACCGGCTGCGCCCGCAGCCGCGCCTGCCGCGCCGCCGCCACCGGCCTGGCAACAAGGCCGCGGTGCCGACATGGCCAGCTCGCCGCTGGCGCCGCTGCCCGGCCGCAACACGGCCACGCCGCCGAACGAGATCGCCATCGGCAAGCTGAAGCTGCCACCCGGCTTCAGGATCGAACTCTGGGCCCACGGCATGCCCGGTGCGCGCGCCATGGTGCGTGGCGACCAGGGCAGGATCTACGTGGGCACCCGCGCCATCGGGCGTGTGTACGAGGTCACCGACCGTGGCAGCGAGCGCACCAGCCGCGTCGTGGCCAGCGGCCTCAACCAGCCCGCTGGCGTGGAGTTCCGCAACGGCAGCCTCTACGTGATGGCCATCGACAAGGTGCTGCGCTTCGACGGCATCGAAGCCAACCCCGCAGCGCCGTCGGTGGACATGACGGCCGCGTTCAAGCTGCCCCCGCTGCAGCACCACAACTGGAAGTACATCCGCTTCGGCCCTGACGGCAAGCTGTACGTGCCCTTCGGCGCGCCCTGCAACATCTGCGAGCCCACGGCCGAGTACGCGCAGATCCGCCGCTACAACGCTGACGGCTCCGGCATGGAGGTGGTGGCGCGCGGCGTGCGCAACAGCGTGGGCTTCGACTGGCACCCGGTCACAAAGGAGCTCTGGTTCACCGACCACGGCCGCGACTGGATGGGCGACGAAGGCCCGCAGGACGAACTCAACCGCATGGGCCGCACCGGGCTGAACTTCGGCTTCCCCTACTGCCACGCCAACGCGGTGCCCGACAAGGACATCAGGAAGAACAACCCCTGCGACGGCGTGACGCTGCCGGTGACCGAGATGGGCCCGCATGCCGCCGTGATGGGCATCCTCTTCTACACCGGCAGCATGTTCCCGGCCGAGTACCGCAACAGCATGCTGATCGCGCGCAAGGGCTCGTGGAACCGCACGAAGAAGTTCGGCTTCGACGTGGTGCGTGTCACCGCCGACGCCGACGGCCGCAACGCAAAGACCGAGCCCTTCCTCACCGGCTTCCTCGACGAGGGCACGCAGGCCTTCGGCGGCCGCCCGGCCTACCTGCTGCAGATGCCCGACGGCAGCGTGCTGATCAGCGACGAGCAGATGGGCGCGATCTACCGCGTCAGCTACGCGCGTTGAAGGCGCGCGCGGGTTTCCTGCTGGCGTGGGTGTGCGTGGCGGCGGCGGCCCAGCCGCTGGCCCCCCCACCACCCGCCGCGCTGCAGCCCAAGCTGGCGGTGTGCGCAGCCTGCCACGGCGCCGACGGCCACGCCCTGCTCCCCGAGGTGCCGCACCTCGCGGGGCAGCCGCGCCTGTTCATCGAGAACCGGCTCGTCATGATGCGCGAGGGGCTGTCGGTGGTGCCGCAGATGAAGGGGCTGCTCGACGGCCTCGGCGACGCCGAGCTCACGGCGCTCTCGCGCCACTACGCGGCCCTGCCGCTGAAACCCGAACGCGCCCCGCGTGACCCCGCCCGCGCCGCGCGGGGCGCCGCGCTCTCGCAGCGTGCGCAATGCGGCAGCTGCCACCTGCCGGGCTACCAGGGCCGCGAGCAGATCCCGCTTCTGGCGGGCCAGCGCGAGGACTACCTGCTGAAGTCGATGCGCGACTTCGCCGCCGGCCGCACCGGCGGGCGCGACACGCTGATGAGCAACGCGCTGCTCGGCTTGACGGACGCCGACCTGCAGGATCTGGCGCACCACCTGGCCACCACGCCCGCGCCACGCTGAAGTCGCGCCGCGATCCTTTCGCCGTGGGATGACCGCGCCGGCCGCAGCCGGCAGCATGGGCCAAGACCCAAGACCGAAGCACCAGGAGACAACGGCCATGCGCATCGCCTTCGTGTCGTGCATCTGCACGACCCGCTTCCAGGATCAGCCGGTGTGGGACTGGATCGCCGCGCGGCAGCCCGACCGGCTGCTGCTGCTCGGCGATTCGCTGTACCTCGACGTGCCGCTGGACGGCCCGCACCCGCGCGACATGAGCGACGACGGTTTCGCCCAGCACCTGCACCGGCGGTATCTGGAGCTGATCGGCCAGCCGCGTTTCGCCGCGCTGGTGCGCTCGCTGCCCGCCGGCGCGGTGAACGCGATCTGGGACGACCACGACTTCCTCTGGAACGACGCCGAGGGCGCCGAGGCCAAGGCCTCGCCGCTGCACCGCGAGAAGGTGCGCCTGTCCACCGCCTTCCTCGAAGCCTTTCGTGCCGCGCTGCAGGCGCGGCTGGCGCCCGGCAGCTTCCCCACCGCCTACAACGACGCGCGCTTCTGGGACCCGGCACAACCGGAACTGAGCACGCCGAGCCTGGCCCTGGCGCCCGATGTCTGGCTGCACCTCAGCGACGGCCGCAGCCACCGCACACGCACCTGGCTGCTGCCCGAGACCAAGCGCAACCTGCTCGGCGCGGCACAGCGCCAGCGGCTGGAAGCCGCCGTGCGCGCCGCGCCTGCAGCCATCCACCTGCTGGCCAGCGGCTCCACGCTGGGCGCCTGGAAACGCCACCACGCGCGTGATTGGCAATGGCTGCTGGCGTTGGCGAAGTCGCACCGCCTGTTCGTGCTCAGCGGCGACATCCACCGCAACGAGACCGACGCCTTCTTCACCGGCGGCCTGCCGCTGCACGAGGCCACCTCCTCGGGCGCCGCGGTGAAGGACGCCGTCATCATCGGCAGCCTGCGTCGCAACTACGGGCTGCTGGAGATTGGCGCGCAGCAGCTCACGGTGCGTGTCTTCGCCGACGACACCGAGCAGACGAAGTGGACGCGCCGCCTCGACCGCAGCGCCTGGCTGCCGATCTGAAGCGCCCCCAACGCGGGCGGCGGCGGCGTGCCATGATGGCCCGATGCTGAAGACGCTGAAGGACCTGTTCGACACCCTGCTGCCGCCGCAGGCGGCGGCGTCGGCTCCAGCCACCGACGAACACCGCCTGCAGCTGGCCACCGCCGTGCTGCTGGTGGAGGTGATGCGCGCCGACACGGAGATGCGCCCCGACGAGCGTGCGGCGGTGCAGGCCGCGCTGCGCGAGAAGTTCGCGCTCTCGCCCGACGAGGCCGACCGCCTGGCCGAACTGGCCGTCTCCACCGCCCGCGAGGCCACCGACCTCTACGGCTTCACCTCGCGCCTGAACGAACGCTTCGGCATGGAGCAGAAGGTGCGCATGGTCGAGCTGATGTGGCGCGTGGCCTACGCCGACGGACACCTCGCCGACCACGAGCGCCACACGCTGTGGCGCGTGGCCGATCTGCTGCACGTGCCTCAGGGTGCCTACGTGCTGGCGCGGCAGCGGGCCGCCGATGCGCGCGGTGGGCCGTGATCGACAACGGCGCGGCGCCGGCTACTGCTCCGAGAGCACGATCGTGCCGCCCATCCCGACCGCGACGAACCGTCCTGGCGGCGCGGCGACCGCCTGCAGGTTGGCCTGCAGGCCCAGCGGCCGGGGCTCCCACCGGGCCCCGTCGGCGCTGAGCAGCAGCGCTCCACCGCGGCCGGCGGCGATGTACCGGCCGTTGCCATGGCCCACTGCGGCCAGCGAAGGAGTCGAGGCGTCCGACCGCTGAGTCCAGGACAGCCCGTCAGGGCTCGTCCAGATGAAACCGGCACCGATGCCCCAGCCGCCGACCGCCACGAATCCCTGCGGCCCATGGCTGACACCCAGCATGCGCCCCAGGCCCGTCTGCACCACGGCCCAGGCCAGGCCATCGACGCTGCTCAGCGCCTCACCCTGGATGCTGACCGCCACGAAACGGCCGCCGCCATGCGCCACACCCGTCAGTTCCAGGCGGGTCGGCGTGGCCACCGGCACCCAACGCTCGCCGTCGTCGCTGCGAAGCACCTGGCCGGCGGAACCCGCCACCACGTACACGCCATTGCCGAAGGCGACCGCGGACATCTGAGTGGCCAGGTCACCGGCATTCGCCGGGCTCCAGTTGCGGCCGTCGGTGCTGGTGTACACCGCCTTGCCGCCTCCATCGCTGGCGATGACGAAGCGGCCATTGCCGTAAGCAATGCCACGGAACATCGCCGGCAGGTCCGCCACCGTCTCCCACGCGCGTGCATCGCTGCTGCGCAACACCTCGCCGTGATCGGTGACCGCGTACCAGGCGTCGCCGACAACGGTCACGCCGGTCAGGTGCGTGCTCGGGCCGGGCCATGCATCGAGCAGTTCGCCCAAGACGGCGCGATGGCGGATCGAACCGAGGCCGTCCGCGATCACGGTGCGGCCGGCGCCCTCTGCCATGCCGGCGAGCCGGGTCACGGCCGTCACGCTGTACACCTCCCGCCACTGAAGGCCATCGATCGAGGCCCAGATGCGATCGTTGCCCATGAGGTGGAAGACGCCATTGGCGAAGCGCAACTTGTAGCCCACGACCTGGCGTGCCGGTTGACCGGTCCACACAAGCCCGTCGGTGCTGACGTAGTGGCTCTGTTCGGTCGTCACCACGAAGCGCCCGTTGCCGTAGGCCACCGTGGGCGAGTTCACCTGCGAATCGGGCAGGTCGGTTGCCGCCCAGTCTGCACCGTCGACACTGGTGTAGACACGCGGCACGTTGGCCACGGCGACGAAGCGACCGGCGCCGAACGCCACGGCATTGCCGCGGCCGATTTCAGGACCGACGCGGGTCCAGACCGATCCGTCAGCGCTGCGCGCAAGTCCATGCAGCCCATTGGCGACGTAGAACCCGTTGCCGGCGGCCACGTCCCAGTAGTCGAACGTGCCGGCCGCACCGGCGCTGACCCATGTGTCCCCGTCCACGCTCTTCAGGACGGTGTCGCGGCCGACTGCCACGAAGCCGTTGGCACCCTGGGCGATGGCCATCAGTTGGCCTCCGGGCGTGGGCCGTGGCGTCCAGGTGATGCCATCGGTGCTGTTGAGCACGCCGCCGAGGAAGGTCAACGCGAAGAAGCGGCCGTCGAGCCAGTTGAGGTCCGAGGTGTAGGTCTTGGGGTAAGAGGCGATCTCCCAGCGCGACCCCGGCACCGCCGCGGGCGCACCTGGCGCCGGATTGACCCGCAGGTCCAGCGTCTGGATCAGGGGGCCGGAACTGGCCGTCACCCGCGCAGTCGCATTCACGCGTTGCTCACTGGCTGGCGGCGGCGTGTAGCGCACCGAGGCTCCCTGGGTTGCACTGAGCGTGCCAGGCCCGGCCAGTGACCACCGCACGATCGAGTTGCCACCGACCAGCACAGCGTCGAGTTCAACCGCGCCACTCCCCGCGCTGACCTCGTTGGCGGCGGCCCGGACGCTGAGACTGTCCGTCGCCGGGGGTGGCTGGGGCGATGCGTCGCCACCACCTCCGCCGCCGCAGCCTGCGAGGATCAGCGACAAGGCGACGCCCCACGCCGTCGTGCGCCAGGACCGGTGGCCCACCGCTGCAAGGCTTATCAAAGGAACCCCTCCCATCGGCGGTATCCCGCCACACGGAGAGGTTAGCGCAGTTGCCGCCGCAGGCGCTCGGACACCTCAGAACGGGTAGTGCCGCTCCCCCGTCTGCACCGTGATCCAGCGCAGCTCGGTGAACTCGGCGATACCGGCCTTGCCGCCGAAGCGGCCCATGCCGCTGCCCTTCACGCCACCGAAGGGCATCTGCGCCTCGTCGTGCACCGTGGGGCCGTTGACGTGGCAGATGCCGCTGTCGATGCGCTGCGCCACAGTGATCGCGCGCGCCGTGTCGCGCCCGAACACGGCCGAGGACAGGCCGTACTCGTTGTCGTTGGCGCACTGGATCGCCTCGTCGACGCCGTTCACGCGCACCACGCACTTCACGGGGCCGAAGGTCTCCTCGTGGTAGATGCGCATCTTGGGCGTCACATGGTCGAGGATGGTGGCCGGCATCAGCGTGTTCTCGGCCTTGCCGCCGCACACCAGCTTGGCGCCCTTGGCCAGCGCGTCGTCGATCAGCGCGTTGCAGTGTTCCACCGTGCCCATGCCGATCACGCTGCCCAGCACCACGGGCTCTGGCTTGCGCGGGTCACCCAGCGGCAGGCCCTTGGCCTTCTTGGCGAACAGGGCCACGAAGTCATCGGCGACCTTGCGGTCCACGACGAAACGTTCGGTGCTCATGCAGATCTGGCCGCTGTTGGCGAAGGCGCCGAAGGCCGCGCCGTTGACGGCGGCTTCCAGGTCGGCATCGTCCAGCACCACCATCGGCGCCTTGCCGCCGAGTTCCAGCACCACGGGTTTCAGGTACTTGGCGCAGGTCATCGCGATGAGCTTGCCCACGCGTGTGCTGCCGGTGAAGTTGACGCGCCGCACGGCGGGGTGCGACACCATGGCCTCCACCACCGCGCCTGCATCGGCCGGCGCGTTGGTGATGTAGTTGACGACGCCCGGCGGGAAGCCCGCGTCCTGGAAGGCTTCGACGATCAGCTGGTGCGTGCGCGGGCAGTTCTCGCTGCCCTTCAGGATCACCGTGTTGCCGCAGGCCAGCGGCGTGGCGATGGCGCGCACGCCCAGGATGATCGGCGCGTTCCAGGGCGCAATGCCCAGCACCACCCCGGCCGGCTGGCGCACGCCCATGGCGAGTGAGCCGGGCACGTCGGAGGGGATCACCTCGCCGCCGATCTGCGTGGTCAGCGAAGCCGCCTCGCGGATCATGCCGGCGGCCAGCATCACGTTGAAGCCGGCCCACATGCCGGTGGCGCCGGTCTCGGCGGGCACGGCCTCGATGAACTTCGGTGTCTTGGCTTCCAGCGCGTCGGCGGCCTTCAGCAGCAGCGCGCGGCGCGTGTTGGGGCCGGTGTCGCGCCAGGTCTTGAAGGCTTCGGCGGCGGCTTCCACGGCCGCGACGGCATCCGCGGCGCTGGCCGCCGGCGCACGGGTGGCCACGCTGCCGTCCAGCGGGTTGCGGCGTTCGAAGGTGGCGCCCTTTTCGGCGGAAACGGCGAGGCCGTTGATGAGCATGGACAGGTCGGACATGGTGGTCTCCTTGTTCGTGGAGGAAGCTGAGGCGGAAGAGGTGCTGGTGGTGGCCTTGCCGAGGTAGGCCTCGCGCACCACGGTGCTGCGCGCCAGCAGGCTGGCCGGGCCGCTGGCGACGATGCGGCCGCGCTCGAGCACGTAGCCACGGTCGGCCACGGCCAGCGCCTTGCGCACGTTCTGCTCGACCATCAGGACGGTGGTGCCGTGGTCGGCGATGCGGCGGGCGATGGCCAGCAGCTCGTCCACCATCTTCGGCGCCAGGCCGAGCGAGGGCTCGTCGAGCATCAAGAGGCGCGGCGCGCTCATCATGGCGCGCGCCACGGCCACCATCTGCTGTTCGCCGCCGCTCATCGTGCCGGCCTGCTGGTGGATGCGTTCGCGCAGCTTCGTGAAGTCGTTCAGAACGGCTTCGAGCCGTTGTTCGCGTTCTGCCTTGGGCACGAGCCAGCCGCCGAGTTCGAGGTTCTCGCGCACTGTCATCTGCGGGAACAGCTGGCGGCCTTCGGGCACGAGGGCCATGCCACGCTGCACGAGTTCGCTGGTCTTGGTGTCGCGCGGCAGCGGTTCGCCGTCGAGCTTCATCTTGCCGCCGCGCGGGATGAGGCCGTTGATGGCCTTCAGCAGCGTGGTCTTGCCGGCGCCGTTGGGGCCGAGGATCACGGTGAGGCCGGGTCGGGCTTCGAGCGTGAGATCGCGCAGCACGAGGAAGGGGCCGTAGCCCGCGCTCAGGCCTTCGAGCTTCAGGTGCGCGAGCTTGGTGTCGAGCGCGGCTTCGATGTCGTTTCTCATGCGGCTTCCACCATCTCGTCGCCCAGGTAGGCCTCGATCACCTCGGCGTTGCGCACCACCTCGGCGGGTGTGCCGTCGGCGATCTTGCGGCCCTGGTGCAGCACGATCACACGTTCGACATAACGAAGAAGTGTCGTGACTGCGTGTTCGATCCAGATCACCGTGAGGTCCAGTTCGTCTCGCAGCCGCTTGATCAGCTGCGCCATCGAATCGACCTCGCTCTCCGTCAGCCCCGCGGCCACCTCGTCCAGCAACAGCAGCCGCGGGCGCGTGGCCAGCGCCATGCCGATCTCCAAGAGCCGCTGCTGCGACGGTGTGATCGCCGCCGCCGGCAGCTCGGCCTGCGCCGCCAGGCCGATGAGGTTGAGGATGCTCTCGGCGTCCTTCAGCAACCAGCTCGCCTTGCGGCCGCGGCCGGCAAACTCCAGGCCGAACTCGATGTTCTCGGTGACGCTGAGTTCGGCGAACACCCGCGGCGTCTGGAAGGTGCGCGCGATGCCCTGCGCCGCGTAGCGGTGCGGCTTGGCACCCGTGAGCCGCTGGCCATGGGCGTAGAGCTCGCCGCTGGTGGGCTGCTGCACGCCCGAGAGCGCGTTGAAGAAGGTGGTCTTGCCCGCGCCGTTGGGGCCGATGATGCCCACCAGCTCACCGGCCGCAAAGGCTGCACTCACGGCATCGACCGCGGTGAGGCCACCGAAGCGCACCGTGACGCCGCGCGCTTCCAGCATCGCGTGGCCGTTCATGCGGCGGACTCCTTCTTCTCCGGCTCGCGCAGTTCCTTCCACCAGGCGCGGGTGTCGTCGCGCCACTGGCGGAAGGTGCTCCAGCGCAGGCTGGCCAGGCCGCCGGGCAGGTAGAGCACACACAGGATCAGCAGCAACCCGAGGCCGATCATGTAGGCCTGCGGCACCTGCAGCCGCAGCGACTCGGCGAGCAGGCTGAACACCACGGCCGCCAGCAGCGGGCCCCACAGCGTGGCGGCGCCACCGATGAGCGCGATGAGCACGGTCTGGAAGCCGATGAAGGGGTTGAACACGGTGGCCGGGTCGATGTAGGTCCAGCGCGTGGCCATGGCTGCGCCCACGGCGCCGGCAAAGGCGGCGGTGAGCGCAAAGCCGCCCATCTTCACGAGCTTGGTGGGCACGCCCAGGGTCTGCGCGCGCTGCTCGTCGCTGCCGATGCCAGCCATCGCAAGACCGAAGCGGCTGCGTCGCACAAGGATGCTGGTGAGCACCGCCAGCGCGGCGAGTGCGAGCACCGTGAGGTAGACGGTGTCGCGCTCCGGCGTGACGGTGAGCACGCGGCCGACGGTGCCGGTGACCATCTTCTCGAAGTAG
>VFQQ010002903.1_pt1 | contig 17935 bp, 13 predicted proteins | sample 3512341 | NCBI WGS metagenome assembly VFQQ01 (sample SAMN10412373, study PRJNA504923) | tailings metagenome | isolation source: Relicate 2 Philex TSF1 revegetated site | place: Philippines: Tuba, Benguet | collected 2017-08-29 | reverse complement strand
AGGGTGGTGACCGCCGCCCGGATCGCCTGCAAATCGTCGCTGCCGATGGCGTAAGCAGCCGAGTAGCGCGCCTCGACATAAGCGCGCTTCGCCAGCTCGAAGCGCCGGCGATCGAGCTTCGTCGCGCGCGGCCAGGCCTCGACGAGCCGCGGTTCGCGGTCCTCGGCCAGCGAACGCAGGAACTTCAGATTGTGCGAGCGCGGCACGTACAGACAGCGAACGAGGAGATAGCAGATATATGCACGCTCGGCGGCCTGATGCAGAGTGAACGCGGCAAGGTTCGGGTTGTTTCTTTCGCAGTAAAGCTCGGCACCCGCGAGAAGATCATCGATCGCGTGGTACCATTGGTCGAAATACCCGCTGGCCATTTCATAGGCGTCAGCCGCTGTCAGCGGCATCGGGGCAGCCAACGTGCTACCCGGCAGATCGTACAGCACGACACCATCGCGCGCGATATCGACCCAAAAATATTCGCCGCGCTTCAGGCCGCGATTCACCTCATCGAGCGTGTGGACGATGATGTTTACGGGTCGGGTGATCGCGGCCTCGCGCAGGATCTTGTCCTCCGCGACATACCAATAATCGGCGATCTCGGTGAGATCCTCATGGCTGACGATAATCAGCAGGTCATAATCCGACTGGTAGCCATTCTCAGGCTCATCGACCCAGTCGCCGCGCGCATAGCTGCCGAACAGGATGATCTTGCGGACCTTGCCGTGCTTCTTCCATTGCTGCGTCGCGCGCGAGATCGCGGCGGTAAATTCATCCATCAATATCCGCGTCGCCAGCGCCAGTTCTTCCTGCTGCACCGGCGGAAGATGATCGACATCGTTCTTCATGACCGGAGTCTCGCCATCTTCTTGCCATGTGGCAAGACCCCATTGCGGCAAAGCCGTGTCGATTGATCCAGATCGGACACTAAACCAGGCCGAGCCCGTCACGGACGAGCGACCGGCCCTAATGACGGCAGTGCTGCTTCCGCATCGGCCGCTCCCCGGCTCTCCTACGGCCGCCCGGCCAGCGCCCGCCGGAACCGGCGCAGGGCACTGGCGCCGCTGCGGGTCAGCGGCGAGCGGTCGAACCATTTGAGATTGGCGATGTCGCTGCGCGATGCGCGCTGCACACCGAGCGGCGGCACGGCAAATTTGGTCACGACATGCGGGTTGGCGCGGCGGTACCAGACATAGGCGGCATCGATCGGGGGATGGGTGCCTTCGTAGCTCAGATGTTCGAGATAATAGCTCACGCGCTCGGCGCCCTGCCGCGAGAAACCCATCATATGCGATTCCTGGATGTCGCTGACATGAAGGTCGTCGGGTGTGGCGGCAGTATAGCCGCCGTAAAATATATCCCATCCCGGCGCGAGGTAACGATCGGCGGCGCCTGCGGCAAAGCTGCAATCATCCTCGAGGATCAGGATCGATTCACCGGCCGCGACCGCCTCGCGCAAAAGCCTCTGGTGGCTCGCAAAGCAACCGTGCGCGCCGACACAGGTAAAATCCATCGCCTCGTCCGGTCGAATGGCCTCGAAATAGGCGACGCGCGGGTCGCCCGCCAAGCCAACCGCGGCGAGCTCGCGGTCCATCTCGCGGCGGCGATCGGACCGGTAGGCAAGGTTGATGACCCTGATCCGGTCGAAATGATCAAAGACTTTCATCAGTCTGCTCCGCACGATCGGCGAGTGAGGCACCGGGCGGCGATCGCCCCGATGCCGAAATGTAGGGACCGTTCACGCGCAGCGCTAGCAAAGCGCCGTCGCAAGAACAATCTCGCTATGACCCGCGAAAGGCGCGCGTCCCCAATTTCCGGCTCCCGATTTGAAACAATGGCGCATCGCAGCGCCTGTCGCGCGCGGCCTTTGCCCTGCCCCTTCACGGCGTTGCGCGGCAATTCATCTGGTCAGACGGTAAGGCGGACGTGCCGTCGCTCAACCGGTCGGTACCCTCGAGCGCGGTCACCGGGCGGAGTTAAGGGGGGGTATCGGCCGCAGGCAGCGCAGGCAGACACGCCGGGAGGCATTGCAGAAAATATGTTGAGCGCCGGCGCAACCGCACTTCGCTCGTCGGCCGCGCAAAAATGCGCTCGAAGAAGCGGAAATGCGCCCGCGCGGACAGCGCAACGCGCCGCCGCCGTGGCGGGTACCAACCGAGGCGACCTCGCGGACAGCCTGCCTGGCGGCGTTAGCTGCCGGCGCCGAAAAGGGACGGCCGCATTGCGGCAAGTTTGCGGTCGATCTCGGCCAGGCTGGCTTCGAGGCGCGCCCATTCGGGGCGGCGTACTGCGGCGTCGCCATATTCCATGCGCAGCCGCGACTGGGCATCGACCCCGAGATCGCGCTCACGCACAAGATCGTCCCACGCCTCCTGCGCCAGTTCGCGCGGATGTTTGGGTGCCAGTGCCGCCATTTTGGCCTGGAGCTCTAGGGCGTCGCGGCGCACCGCCAGGTCGATCGCCTCACCCACCGTTTCGGGCGGTTTGCCGCGCGAATCCTGAAGCGGCTGACCGCAGAAACCGGCCGATTTGACATGATGTCTCACAACAAAGCTGGCAAAGGCGCGCGCGTCCTGCTCGCCGAGTTGGGTGCGGATTGCCTGGACGGTCTGCATATCGCGCAGATCGAGGTCCGCCAGCGCGATATCCCGCGCGGCGGGCGCGCAGCCGCCCAGTAAAATAACGAACAACAGGGCAGCCCGCGCCATGGTCGATCCTTCCGCCGAACCTGACTAGCCGATCATCGTTAACAAATTCTGGTGACAACGCACCCGCGTCGGGGACGGCAGCCAGCGGCGCGCAAAGGGGCACGGTGACTCCGGTGACTCCGGCGGCCCCCGCGCCCCGTTGGTGGCCGCGTCCCGGCGGGCGGTTGATCGCTTGCCATCTCAAACGCGCGCGCCGCGACGCTGCACCTGACCGGTGCAACGCGAAATTATCCTCCGGCGAAGCGCCGCCTTTACTTCAAATTAGCCTTTGGATGCCATCAACGGCCGCCGATCCAAGAACTGGAAACATGATGCGCCCAAGCCGGTCCACGCCGACACCGCCTGCTGCCAGCGCAGCGTGTCAGCCGTGCGGGGCGCGCGCCGCAACGCGCGCGACCGCGCTGCCCTGCCGCCGATCCAACGCGCATCGATCGCAGCCTGTCTTTGCCACGAGGGAATTTATGCGCCGCATTGCCTTGATCCTTCCGCTCGCGCTCGCAACCGCCTCCTGCGGCGGCGGGGGTTCCGACAGCTCCAGCAGCGCTGCCCACACCGTGACGCTGCCACCGGCGCCGACCCCGACCCCGACTCCTACGCCGACACCGGCCCCGACGCCGCCGCCCGCCGGCTCGACGGGCCAGGACAGCAGCGCAACGGTGCAAGGCGCTGCGGCGATCGCCAGCAACTTCGACCCGATGAGCGAACTTGTGGCAACGTCGATTCCGCCGTCGGCAGCCCCCGATGTGGTTGGCGCGTTCCGGTTCATCTGCATGCCCGGCCAGCTCCGCAAAGACGACCCCATCGTCTATCCCGGACAACCGGGCAGGAGCCACCTCCACCAGTTCTTCGGCAATGACAAAGCCGATGCCTATTCGACCTACACGTCGCTGCGGACCAGCGGAAATTCCACCTGCATGTCGCCGGTGAACCGGTCGGCCTATTGGATACCGGCCCTTCTCAACGGCAAGGGCCAGGTGGTTCGGCCCGACTATGTGACGATCTATTACAAGCGCCGGCCGAAGTCGGACCCCATCGTGTCGGACCCCAATCACCCCCGGTATCAGGGCAAGGCGACCGCTTTGCCCAATGGTCTGAGGTTCATCTTCGGGCGCGATCTGCTCGACCTCGCCGCCGCGTCGACCGGGCACATGGATTTCGCCTGCGACGGGCCGGTGCCGTTCACGCAGAAGGAATGGAAAAACTTCGAGGAGGCCCAGCTCGGCTGTCCGGTAGGCAACCGGATCGCGGTGCGGGCGAACGCCCCCGATTGCTGGGACGGAAAGAACCTCGACAGCGCCGATCACCGCAGTCATGTGGCCTACAGCTCGTTCGGAAACTGGGGCTATCAGAAATGTCCGGCGACCCATCCCTTTGTCATTCCGACCTTCACCATGGGCGTCTGGTACACGCAGGCGGCAGGCGAAACCTATTCCTTCGTGTCGGACGAGCTGGACACATCGCCGACGCACCGCCGCGGCGACACCTTCCATGCCGACTTTTTCATGGCGTGGGATCCGATCGTTCACGACCTTTGGGAAAAGAACTGCCTCGACAAGATGCTCAACTGTTCAACCGGTGACCTCGGCAACGGGCAGCAGATCAAGCAGAGCTGGAACTTGAGCTGGACCGCCAACCCGCGCCTCGTGAGCCTGTCGGGCAGCTGAGCCGCCGGTCTGTAATCGGGTCCCGGCGCGGCGCAGCATAAGGCTGCCCGCCGCCGCCCCGGTCACCGGACACTCTCCTTGCCGTCGCGCTGCATGCGTTGCATGCGTTGCATGCGGCATGCCGCTCCTATCGACTCGCAGCGCAATCTTGCGTTACATGGCAGCGGTTCGATCCTGGTCCTGCTCCGCGCCGATCCAGGCCGCCGCGGGCCGGCATCGGGCGGAATCCGGCGGGTCAACGAATTTGTCCAAAGAAGCTGTCCATTGATCATATTCGCAATGCTATTGGCAGCGGCGGTTTCACCGCTGTCCGGCGCTGGCGGCCGCGGCGTGCCAGCAAGCCCGTGGTCGGCGGCCGACATCGGCCGCGGCGGCACGTCCGGGGGCATTGCCGAAGGCACCGGTGGGTCGAAGATCCTGTGCAGTCCAGGCCTGCGGCAGGCATGTGCGGAGCGCGGCAGACATGCGGCTGCCCGTAGCGGCGCGGCGCCGCCCCCGGCCAAAGGCGCGACGATAACCGGCGCCTCGCCGCCTCGCCTGCCGGTCGGCGCCGCATCTGCCACCGATGCGACAGCAAAAGCGACCGTCGATGCGGCACGGCAGATACCGTCGGGGCTCAGCGTTGCGCCGTTGCTTGGCCCGAAAGACATTCCTCCGAGCAGCGCTCCCGATGTCGTCGGGGCGTTCCGTTTTCTCTGCAGCGCCGGGCAGCTCAGTTACGACGATCCGATCGTCTATCCCGGGCAGCCGGGCAAGGCCCACCTCCACCAATTCTTCGGCAATCTTGGCGCCGATGCGCATTCGACTTACGAAAGCTTGCGAACCACCGGCGAAAGCAGCTGCCAGAACGCGCTGAACCGCTCGGCCTACTGGATGCCGGCTATGCTCGACGGCAAGGGGAATGTGGTCCGCCCCGATTTCGTCTCGATCTATTACAAGCGGCGCCCGGCCAGCGATCCGGCTTGCCGGACCGAGGGCAAGGCGTGCGTCGGCATCCCGCGCGGACTTCGCTTCATATTCGGCTGGGACCAGACCCGCCCGGCGGTCGCGCAGCCGGAAAACGCCGTTCACACCGGTTTCAAATGCGTCGAGGGCTGGGAGCCCGTCACCCCGACAGCAAAAGACATGACCGAGCCGATGAAGGTCTGCAAGCCGGGGCAGCATATCTACGCCTCGCTCTCGTCCCCGCAATGCTGGAACGGCGTTGACCTCGACACCGCCGATCACCGCAGCCACCTCGCCGACGCGCGCCCTGATCGCGGCGCGAGCGGGCAGATGCGATGCCCCGCCACCCACCCCTATATCATCCCGCAGTTCACGATGACGGTCGCCTATCGCATCGAGGAAGGCGACGAGCCGACGCGCTGGGAATTGTCGAGCGACCAGATGCTGCCCGCCGCGCTCCGCCGCCCGGGTGCCAGTTTTCACAGCGACTATTTCGAAGCCTGGGAGGACGATATACGTCTTCGCTGGGAAGCCGCCTGCATCGATAAAATGCTCAACTGCTCGGATGGCGACCTTGGCGACGGACAGATCATGGCGCGCGGCCCCCATTTTCCCAAACCAAAGGTTTCGCCCCGGCTCGTCCCCATACCGCCCGTCACCGATGCGGGCGATGGTCATGGCCCGCATGGGTCGGCCCGCGAATAGCGACGCAGCGGGCGTCGCAGAGCGCGGCGAACAGGGTCAAGCCAACGCTGGCGCATCCTCCCCGGCCACCGTGGCTGCGCCCGGTGCCCGGATCGCGGAGTACTGCTCTCTCGCGGCAAGCCAAATGCTCTCTTCTGGCAAGCCAGCCGCACGAGCGACGAGCGCATTGAATGATCGCCCCGCACGCGTTATCGATCGGCGGTGCGGGCCATTGCTCGTACGCCGCTGCGACCCTTGCCGCAAGCGTCGCCGGGACCGCGCCGCGCGCCGCTGCATGCGCTGCGCAGCACCGAACCGGTGACGCAGCAACCGAGCTGACGATGGCAGGGGCCGGCGCCACACAGGGGGACCGTCAAAGTGATGACCGATATGAAAGCGCGCCATTGCGGCATCACCGCCCTGATCGTAACCGCGGCGATTATGACGGCGATGCCGGCGGAGGCCGTCCCGGTGGGCAGCCTCAAGGGCCAGCAGCTTGAACATATCTACGGCGATTATGCGCCGGGCGGCGACTGCCGGACCGAGCCGCGGCTGACGATCGGCGAGAGCGGTTTCGCCTTCCGGGCCCTCGGGCGCACCGTCAAGCCGGCCACCGTCGAGTTCGCTCCGAGCTATATGGGGCCCGCGTATCGGGGCATCGCGATGGTCGTCTTCCCCTTTCCGCGCGGCAGCCCGGACTTTGGCCCCGTGCGGCTCACCATCAACGACGGCGAGAAACGCGGCGTCATTGGCATCGAGGCCGATCTTCCGCCCGGCCAGCGCGCCGATCCGTTTCATGCCGCCTTCACCCGTGCCGCACGTCTCGAGCGCTGCGCCCCCGCGGCGGCGACAGCGCCCTCGCCGCCGCAGACGCTGCCTGCGCCGGCCACGCCCGCCCCAGCCCGGGCAACACCGGCGGAATGGGGCAATCTCGCGGCGCTCGAAGGCCGTTATCCCGGCGACTATGACGGCAGCAATATCGACCTGTTCGAGCGCGGCGCAATCGCCGCGGCGCTGCGCGCCCAGCTCGGCTCCAAGTTCGAGGTACTCAAAACCAATCTCGCGGTGGTGTCGCCGCTCGAGCGGCAGGGCCGCGTCTATCACCTGTCGGGCAATGCGACGCATCAGGGCGGGGTCGAGCAGGCCTATATCCTCATCGACCCGGCGCGCCGCGCCGTGCAGGTCGGATTGTGGGAAAAGGGCAAGCTGCGGGTCTTTGCACCGGCGAGCGGTGGCCGCATCGCGCTGCCCGCCAGCATCGCCGCCCTTGCCGAGCGCAGCCCGCCCGAGACCGCGACCGCGCTTCCCGGCACGCCCTGGGAGCTCATGCCGGTCGCGGGCCGCGCGCCGGTGGCGCATGTCGCCGCCGCCGGCTCGCCGACGATCGAATCGTTCACCCTGTTCTGCGACAACGGACGCCCCGTCGTGGCCATGCTGCTGAACAAGCCGCTGGGCGGCGCGCGGCTGACGCTGAGCTGGAATTTTGCCGGCGAGCTTGTGAATATCCCGGTGCAGCGCGCCAATGCCGACGGCACCTTCTGGCAAGGCAGCCTCGCCGGTTCGCCGCTGCTTGCACGGCTCGTCCAGCGCCGCGACAATGCCATGCTGCGCATCGACGGGCGCGGCGAAGGCGAAGCGTCGCTCGTCGGCGCCGCCGCGGTGCTCCGCCCGGTCATGCGGCCTTGCGCCCGGCTGTGACGCGCCGGGCCGGCGGTGCCGGTGGACAGGGTGCGCCACCATCCAGACCGCGGACGACGCGGCATCGCCAGGGCTGACGGGGCTGGCCGGCCCGGGGTGCTGTGGTTCCCGAAGGCGGAAGAAGCCGCAGAATAACGGCGCCGGGCACCAGCCCGTTCCCGCGCTGCTCCCTGGCGGTTCGACAAGCCGGCAGCGCGCCGGTCCATCAAGAAAGGCTCCGCCGACCAGCGGCAGAGCCTTTCCGGCGTCCGGCGGCCTGGGTAGGTAAACCGGAACGCGGACCCGCCTGCGCGTCCGGGGTAGTATGGCCGGGCAGGAGCTCGATCCGTAGCACATCAAGCGCAATTTTCAACACAGGTTTAACATTGCACGGCGGCCCCGATTTGCCGGCATGCTCCCGCGGCAGATAGAAGGAAAGGCCCTGTTGACGGGCAACAGAGCCTTTCCAGCCTTGCGGCGACATGGGTCGACCACCGCAAAGGCAAGGACCCTCCCGCAGCTGCGGAGCGGTTTCACTTTGCGAGAGAGGGCCTGCTTAACAGCGAGAAGTTAAAAAATTGAACTTCGCCATCTCAGCCGGCAGCGCTGTCGGCGTCGAACCCCGCTCCCAGGCACGAAGCGGGCGGTTCCGACGGCTGCATGCGCTTCGCGAGATAAACCAGCCCGGCGCGATCATATAAGCCGATGTCGCCGTCGCTGACATTGAGCCGGTAGGTCGCACCGAAGCCTTCTCCCACGACAGTGAATTCGCCGCTGGACGATGCCGCCAGCGGGCGATCGGATCGCGACCCGTCGCCGGCCAATATCCGCGCGACCGGATCGGTGCCGCCGACGATCTCGATGATCTGCCAGGTCTGCCTCAGGGTAGAGGGTTTGGCGCACCAGCGGCCGAGCGAACTGGCCTGCTCGAAGTTGGCTGTGGTACGATCGGCCTCGGCGGCCTCGCCGCAGCCGGAAAGCAGGAGCGAAGCCGTTGCCAAGGCAGCGTTTACGCGCATCCAGCGCCCCCCGCCGAATGACAGGTCCCGAGCTGTTCTTCGCGGCTCCCTAGTGGGGGCCGATGCAAACGCAAATTGGCGTTCCTGTTCTTGCCGCCTGAAGCCGGGTCGCGGCGCTGCCTTTGCAGCCCCGGCGCCCCGGATTGCGGTCGCCCCTCGCTGCTCCATGTTCTTCGCCCCCTGCTCCGCGCACCCTGCCCCCTGCACCCTGCCCCTGCTCGATTCGCCTGCTGCCCGCTCCCCGCCCCATGGTTCCCGTGTCGAAGCGCCCCCGCAACGGATCGACGCCGCAATAGCCCGACTGGTCGATGAATTGCGGCGCGGCAGTGGCCGCCCGGCGCGCGGCATCCTATCAGCGGAGTCGCTGGCGGTGCTCGGGAGGGAGCGGCAGCAAATCGCGCCCTCCTGTGGACCCCCGCATCGCCAGCATCCCCGTCTTCCGAAAGCGACCCCCTGCCGGGGGCGTACGCACGCCAAGGCGAGTCCCGCAGCGCATATATCAGTCGGCCGTCGGCGCGGCCTGCGCGATCAGGCGCATCTCCTCGACGGCCTGGCGCGATTCGGCGATGATCTTATCGACCCCCTCGACGGTGATCGCGAGCCCACCCTGTTCGTTCGTCTCGATGTAACCTTTCGCCAGCAGGTACCAGCGATAGAATTCGAACTGCTCGTCGCTGCAGCCGAGCATCTCCTGGACATAGAAGCCGGCAACGCCGGCACTCTGCGCATTCTTGCGGCGGCTGTCGTAAAGGAAGCGCAGGATTTTCGCATGCGCCGCCGCGTCGCTCACCGCCGACTGGTCGGGTGATGCAGCGCGGCTGTCGCGAAAGCGCTGCGAATGGCGGTAGCGGCCATGCTCGGCGTAAAGCGCGTCATATTCGGCGCGCCGGTCGACGTCGCGCAACTGCCGATAGGCTTCGATCACCTCGTTGAACTTTTCGCTGTCCGCGGTTTCCTTGCGATCGGGATGATATAATTTGGCAAGAAAGCGGTAAGCGGCCTCGAGTGTCTTGTCGTCACAGCCCGGGTCGACATGCAGAATGTCGTACAGATCGACGAAGGATTGTCCCTCAGTCATCGGCGCAAATGCCCATCATGCCCATATCCCCCTGCGCGCCAGCGGTGTGGGGTCTCGCACTGCCCTGCGGCCCCGCTCGTTTCGCGGCTTCGCCCTGCTCCTGTCACGGGCAGCGCCCGCTTGTCAAAAATTTTGCGTCCGCTGGCGCCGCGCCTGTTGACGATGGCCCCTCTTGCCATCCGGTCCGCGCGCGCCGCGGTCATGCGACACCTGCACGCCCATTGGCGCGCATCGCAACCGGCAAATGGTTCGAGCGCCGGCGTCCCGTCGCCCTGGCGACAATCGAGTCCGGATCGGAGCATTTCCGTCCAAGCGCGACGCTCGCGGCACCGCAGCGCCCGCCTGGTGAAAAATCTCTGTCTTGCAGTGAATTTTCAACGCTCTCGCTGCCCGCCGAGGGTCGCGACGCGCCGCGCGCGTCGCCCGCGAGATGCGACAACAAGCCGCTGGCGTACCATGCCTGTCCGAAGCGGATTCACCTGGGCGCGACACGGGATCACGACGAGGGTAGAAGGATCGTCTCAATCTGGCGCCTCGCGCCCTCGCTGTGCAGATAAAGTATCTGTGCATTTATTACTTTTTATATCGAATAATATATACAGTATTTGTCATTTTGACACACATATATTGTTAACGGATAGACGTTATCATCACATCTGTCGAAATCGTATCCCGATTCTATTGAATAATCGATGCGATATCCGGAGTGTTTGATATGCGACCCACCAACAATTTCGCCCTGGCAACCGCCGCCCTTGTCGCCACACTTACCACGACCCCGGCCCGCGCCGATATCAGCGGCAGCGTCGATGCCACGATCACGCTCGAGGCAGGCTGTATCATCAACGGCCAGAATCTGGGCGACGGCGCGGGAAATGCCGATTTCGGCACGATCGATTTTGGTACGCACAACAGCCTCTTCGCCACGGCCGAAGGGGAGATATTGAGCGGCGGCGGTGCGATGCAGATCCAGTGCAGCCCGGGCATTGCGCCGACGCTGCGCTTCCAGGGCGGCGAGAATGACGGCGAGGGCAGCGGCGCCGGCGCCCGCGCGATGGCACACAGCGCCGCGCCGGGCCAGTTCGTCACCTATAATCTCTATTCGGATGCGGGCCGCACCACGGTCATTCCGATCGGCGGCAGCGTCGCGCTCGCGCCGACCGGCGCGGTCCAGAGCGTGAATATCTATGGCCGCGCCTTTGGCGAGGCCGGGCTCACGCCAGGCAGCTACGGCGACACGATCACCGTCCTGCTCGAGCTTTAGACGCAAATTCCCTCCCGGCACATGATCATGGTCCTACCCATGCAAACCCACAGTGCAAAAATGCGCCGGTTCCTGGCCGCCCTCCTCGTTTTGGTCGCGAGCGGGGGCGGCCTTTCCTTGCCGGCGCGCGCCGAGACCAGTGCGCAGTTCGACGTCAGCGCCAGCATCGAGCCCGGCTGCCGGGTCGATGGGCTCGGCGGCGCGGGCGATGCCGGATTGATCGGAACGCTCGACTTCGGCACCGATTCCAGCCTCTCGACCGCCACCCACAGCGCCACGACCACTGCGGCGCAGGCGATCCGGCTGCGCTGCACCCCGGGGCTTGGTCTTTCGATGACGGTCGATGGCGGCAGCCACGCGGCAAGCGGCCAGCGCCATCTCCAGCGCGGCGGCGACGCCTCCGCGCGCATCGCCTACCAGCTGTGCCGCGATGCCTCGTGCAGCCAGCCGATCGCGATCGGCGGGGTGACCGGGGTGGCGGTCGACGCAGCCAATGCAGAGGATGTAAGGCTACCACTCCATGCCTTGCTCACCCTGCCGGGCGGGCTCGCGCCGGGGGTCTACGACGACCGGCTCACGGTGACGCTGACATGGTAGGCCGTACCGTCTCGCGGCACCCCCTGCTGCGGGCGTCGATGGCGCTGCTCGCCCTCGCGCTCCTGCTCCTCGGCCCCCTCCCCGCTCCGGCGGCGGCGCGGGGGCCGGGCGCGGTCCTGATCTGGCCGGTCCATCCCGTCATCGAGGCCGATCGCCGGGCCGGCGCGCTGTGGCTCGAAAATCCCGGCGAGACAACGGTCACGCTGCAGGTCCGCGTCTTTACCTGGGCGCAGCGCGAGGGCAAGAACCTCTACGCCGAACAGGGCGATGTCGTCGCCACGCCGCCGGTTGTGACCATTGCGCCCGGCGCAAAGCAGCTCGTCCGCCTGACCCGGCTCGGCGCGCCGCCGCCGCGCTTCGAAGCCGCCTACCGGATCATAGTCGACGAGATCCCCGCCCCCGCCGCGGCGGCCGCACCGCCGGGCGCCGCGATCGCCTTTCGCATGCGCTACTCGCTGCCGCTCTTCGTCCGCGGCGCGGGAAGCGCTGCCGGAACGGGCGGCGACCGCGCCGCCCCGCGCCTCGCCTGGCGCCATATCGTCGAGGGCGGCGAGGCCTTTGCCGAGATTCACAATGCGGGCGAGCGGCATGCCCGCCTCACCGATGTCGCAATCGAAAACGGCGCGCGCCGCCTCCCGCTCGCCGAGGGACTGCTGGGCTATGTGCTCGCCGGCGAGACGATGCGCTGGCCGCTGCCGCGCGGCGCCGATCCCGCAGGCAATCTCGCCGCTTCAGTCAACGCGCTCCCGGCCGCCCCGGTCCCACTGTCCCCGGTTCGCCCGCGAAGCAAGGAGCCGCTGCCAAATGCCCCGGTGCCGGCGCGGCCGAGCGCGGATGATCGGCAGCCCGATGGCCGGGCACCCGATGGCCTGTCACCCGGAAACCGCGCCGGGGAATGAACCGGTGCGACAGGCAAGCGCCTCGCCCCTGCCGCTCCGCGCCGCCACGGCGGCGCCCGCGTGCGCTCGCGCCATGACCAGCGGGTGGTGCATATCCTGCTCACCGACCGGGCGCTCGACCTCATGACGGCCTATTTGCGCAGCGAAGCGGCAAGCGCGGACGACGACGTCGCCGGGGTGACCGGAACCGTATAGTCGCGGTAGCGCGGCAGCGCGGCGAACCCCCACCCCGTTAATTCCCGTGAACGGCGAGGACCGATCCTATTCGCCGACGGCGCGCAGAAAGCGCGGTGCGCCGACAATCGCCGCGGCGGGCGCGCCGAAGAGGAAGCCTTGCGCTTGCGGGCAGCCTTCCTCGAGCACCATCCGGCGCTGTTCCTCGGTCTCGACCCCCTCGGCGACCACGGGCAGGTCGAGGCTGCGCCCGAGTCCGACAATCGCGCGGATGATCGAGCGCGCCGATTCATCGTCGGTCACATGGCTCACAAAGCTGCGGTCGATCTTGATCTTGTCGAAGGGAAAGGCCTGAAGGTTCGAGAGCGATGAATAGCCGGTCCCGAAATCGTCCATCACGATACGCACGCCAAGTGCCTTGAGCCGGTACATCGTGGCCAGCGCCTCGGCGCGGTCGCGCAGCATCACGCTTTCGGTGATTTCGATCTCGAGGCGTCCCGCCGCCAGCCCGCTGCGCCGTAGTGCTTCCTCGACCACTGCGGCGAGATTGGGTAGCTGGAACTGCACCGCCGAGACATTGACCGCGACGCTGACATGCTCGGGCCATTGCATCGCGGCCCGGCATGCCTGGTGCAGCACCCATTCGCCAATGGGAATGATCGCGCCGACATCCTCGGCAATCGGTACAAAGACTTCGGGCGGGACCGGGCCGCGCCGCGGATGCGCCCAGCGCAGCAGCGCCTCATATCCCACGATCGTCCCGCCCTCGGTCGCGACGAGCGGCTGGAACAACAGGCTGAGCTGGCCGCGGGTGATGGCATGCCGCAGGTCATGCTCGAGCTCGCGCCGCTCGCGAACCTGGCGGTCCATCTCGAGATCGAAGAAGCAGGCGGTGCCGCGGCCGCGCTCCTTGGCGCGGTAAAGCGCGACATCGGCATTGTGGCGCAGCCGCTCGCCGCAATCGGCATCGGTCGGGAACAGGGCAACGCCGATACTGACCCCGACCGCCATCGGATCGCGGGTGATGTCCATTTCGGCCGCAAAATCGGCAAACAGGCGGCGCACAAGCGCCTGTGCGTCGGCGTCGCTCGCGATATTACGCTGGAGGATGAGAAATTCGTCGCCGCCGATCCGCGCGACAAGATCCTTCTCGTCAACGGCCGCGCGCAGCAGCGCCGCGACGCGGCACAGGATCGCATCGCCCGCGGCATGACCGAAGATATCGTTGACCGCCTTGAAGCGATCAAGATCGAGCGCGAGCAGCGCAAAACTCTCCCCGCTCCGGACCAGATTGTCGAGGACAGTGGTAAAGCGCATCCGGTTGGGAAGGCCGGTCAGCGCGTCATGGGCGGCAAGATGTTCGACCTGCAGTTCGGCGCGCTTGCGCGCCGTGAGGTCGCGCACGGCGAGAACCTGGCAGGCCTTGCCGCGATATTCGACCGCATGCGCCGCAATCTCGACAATCTGGCCGTCCTCACCGCTGCCGGTGAGCGTCGCTTCGGCGGGCTCGCCGCGCAGCGACGGAATTGCGAGCCCGTCGGCGGTCGTGAACCAGCGCCCGGGGTCCGACCCGACGAGCGTCGCCGCCTCGACCCCGAGCAGACGCGCGAGCTGGCCGTTCGCCTCGATAATCCGGCCGCCGCTCAAGATGGCGATCCCCTCGAGCGTCGCATCGGCGAAGCCCCGAAGGTCGGTCACCATCCGGTCGAGGAAGGCGCCGACGAGGACGCACACGATAAGACCGACCGTGGCAACCGCGATGGCAACGACCAGCCAGCCGTCGCTGGCATCGGCGGTCCCAATCCCGCGCGACGGATCGGGCGCCAATATCGTTGCCGACATGGCCGTATAGTGGAGGATGACGACCCCCAGCAGTGCAAATAGAGCGGGTAAGGCGATGCGCACCGGGTCGCGAAGCCTCCCGAAAAGAATGAAGGCGGTCACGAAACAGGCCGCCAGCAGCAGGAAGGCCACGATCACCGCCGGCATATCGACGCGGATGACTGCCGGCGCCACGATCGCCTGCATCCCGGTAAAATGCATCGCCGATACGCCGAGCGCGGCGAGGACACCCGCGGCATGGCAGCGCAGGATCGAGAAATGACGGCCCGCAGCGAGGAAGGCGGCCCAGAAGGCAATGATCGCGATCGCCACCGAAAGCGCGGTCAGCGCCGGATCGAAGTGCATCGGCATCGATCCCTCATAGGCCAGCATCGAGATAAAATGCGTGGCCCAGACACCGACCCCGGCGGCCACGGCAGCGATGGCGAGCCATTGCCGCCGCCGCGCCTCGACGCAGTCGATCGACCGTTTGAGCAGCAGAAACAACGCCGCGCTCCCCAGCAGCCATACCAGCGCCGCCAGCAACACAAGCCGCAGATCATGCTGGCCAACGATACATTCGATCATTCTGAACATGACGGCACCCCCTGACGGTGACGTCGGCGAGGAGCGGTAAACAGCGGATTAGCACAGCGCAGAGATGAGTCCGGAACGGAGGCAATTCGAGGATGGCGCGCGGGCGTGGCGAGAGCTACTCGCGCGAGCCAATGCCTTGGGCGCAAATGCACCGCGATTGGTCCGCGGGACGTCTACGCCAAACCGCTTCAGGCGGATGGCGTACGGCGAGCGACCAGCTCGCTGGTGCGCGCGGCCAGCGTCAGAGCGGCAATAGGTCCGATCTGAACCCATGGGCGGCTTGCATGCGGTCCGTCACCCGCGCGCCGCCGCGACACCATGGCGCCCGCGCCGAAGGCAGCGACGATCCGAGCCGTATGGAGGTGATAGCCTGCTTCCTTGTGCCTGCGCGCGCCGGCAGTGTCGGACAGGGAATGACCACACAGCGACAGCAGCGCCGCCGGGTCGCGGCGACGCTGCTGCTCGGCGTCTTCGACGCCGAGCGCTGAAATTCAGTTGCGCGTCAGGGTATGGTACGACGACCCCGGCCAAACACGATGCCGACGACAAACAGGACGGCGGCTACGATCAACAGGATCTTGGCAAATTCAGCCGACAGGCCGGCGATGCCGCCAAAACCGAGCAACGCGGCGACAAGCGCGACGACGGCAAAAATAATAGCATAGCGGAACATGATTTTCTCCCTTGAGCGCCGTCATCCCGACGCTTGTTAACCGCCCGCTCCTTGGCCCGCAGTCCCTGGCAATTCCGTGCCAGGACGTTCGATCAACGTGCGTTCGACCGCGAGAGTTCCCGTCATGCCCGGTCAGCGGCCTTTTTCCTTGCCTGACTGCCCATGCTACCTTTTTGCCAAGCAGGGTCCATCCTGTCCCGGCGGCTCGGTCGCTGCCGCCCCCGCCGCGGTTCCAAGCGCGGCGCAGCGGGCGCATCCGGTCGGCAATGGTTCGGGCCACGCGCCGCACCTCTTTCGACTGCTCCCGACCGAATATGCCGTGCCTGTCGGCAGTGCCCGACGATCGCGCCAAACGCCGCAACCGTTGCCAGGCCGCGGCCTACGGGCGTGATTCTTCGCTGCCGGACATTTGCACCTTGACGGTGTTCGGCGCTTCTGCGGCGGGAGCGATCGCCGCCTTCGATATGCCGGCTGCCACGGTCCCACGTCGCGCCCGCTGACCCGCCAGTCTCAAGGGATCGCCTTGCAAGCGCGTTGAAGATGGCCAAAGGGACAAGTACTAGAATGGCACAGAATGGCTGCGTGGAAGCGGAACACTTCTAAACTTTGAACTTGTTGATTACGAGCCAGTTTATGATTCGGCATCCAAATAGCCTGCGGCAAGAGCCATGATGGACACCGGGTGTGACGCCTTGGTGGAGCGATCATGCACTTTACGCCGGTGACCCTCGAGGCACTGGCCATTCCAGCCGCGCTTGTGCGCCCGTCCCTGCGCCGCTGAACCAGCGATGGAACAGGACAGCAAACGGCCACATTTGTCGAACAGGGCAATACAGAGCCTGTCCTTGCTGCTCGCCCTCCTGGTCGTCAGTTGGCCGGCCCTGTACAATGGCGCAGCATTCTTCTTCCCCGACACCCCCGCCTATCTGCGAGGAGCGGGCTCCGCGATATATGAATTGACCGGGTGGGAGACCGACTGGTCCGACCGGCACAAATTGCTTCGCGATACCGCGGCGGGCACCGAACAGACCGGTCACCAGCGGCTCGGGGACGATGCAGCCCGGGCGCAACTGGCCCACCCGGTGCTCCTTGGTCGTTCGGTCTATTATGGTCTGCTGATCTTTCCTTTCGTGGTGCTGTTCGGGAGCATGGGCGGTGTGATGATCCAGGCAGGCTTGACTGTTCTTGTCCTCTGGATCACGCTGCGGGCTCTTGGTCTTGGCGATGGAAGGCGGCTCGCGATCCCGGTGCTGGCGACCGCGACCGGCCTCGCGGCACTCACCTCCCTGCCCTTTTACGTTTCGCTCCTGATGCCGGATATATTCACCGGTTTCGCCGTTGCCATGGGACTCTCCGCGTTGATTGGGTGGCGGCGGCTCAATATTTTCGAGAAGTCGGCTCTGCTTTCAATCGCGTGCTTTGCAGCCATGTCGCACAGCTCGAATGTTCTGATCCTGGGCGGAATGCTCGGGCTTGGCCTGCTGATATTGCTCGGCGGCGGCGCAGTCCAACGCGCAGCTATCGTCATCCTCGCGATCGCTGCGACAAGCGGTATCGTCAGCGAGCGCATTTTTGTCGCATCGGTCGAGGCGCGGCTGGGAGAGCCGCCGATCCGGCCTCCATTTTTGACCGCGCGCCTCGTGAACGAAGGACCTGCGCTGAAATTGCTTCGTGAAAAATGTCCACAAATCGCTTTGGAAGCGTGCCGGTTTCAGGACCGGATGCCGCGGGACAGTGACACTTTCTTGTGGAGCCGCGAGCCCACCGACGGCGTGTTTTCGGTCGAATCGCATGCCGTGCAGCGCCGACTGGCCGATCAGGACAGTCGCCTGGCTCTGGAAACGCTGCGTGCCTATCCTTTCGAGGTCATATATCACAGCGCTCTCGCCAGTGGACGGCAGTTGCTGATGGCAAAAGCTGATATCTTCAATCTCCCCCCATCCGAGACCGGTGACCTTCCACCCCGTTATACGCGCGAGCGTGCGCTGAGCCGTTCCGCTGCCGGCGAGATGCCGATGAAGCTCGTCAACATCGGTATCGTGTTGACCAGCTTCCTGGCCGCTGCGGTCCTGCTCTTGCTTGCAGCGCGCGGCCGAAGCCGCGAGCATCGCGTTGCGGCGTTCTTGTTGTTTGGTACAATCTTC
>VFQQ010002902.1_pt1 | contig 17936 bp, 16 predicted proteins | sample 3512341 | NCBI WGS metagenome assembly VFQQ01 (sample SAMN10412373, study PRJNA504923) | tailings metagenome | isolation source: Relicate 2 Philex TSF1 revegetated site | place: Philippines: Tuba, Benguet | collected 2017-08-29 | reverse complement strand
ACGAGAGCGGAACATCAACTGAAGTCACCGCGAACAAAACAGAGATCCAATACTTAGGATCGACCATTTTGCTTCTTCCGATTTCCCCGGCAGAACCGAGAAGAACCGAAGGAGCGGCGCTTCTATTGAAGCCCCGGAGCCGAGTCAATCGACCTTTTCAGGAAGATTGAAGAAGCTCGCTTCAGACCGACCGAAACCCGCCCCACCCCGTCAGAGATGGAGACAAGACTGGCGCCAGGGGTTGCCCGGGAGGCAACCTCCGAAACTCGCCATCGAGTCGATTGAACCCGCGGAAGCTAGCGACAACTTTCGGAAAAATCAAGAGCGAGAAACGCTCTCGACTGACCAAGGCCGGGCCGACGTCTGCGAGGAGCGGCGATATAGAAGCCGGCCTCCGACTCGGCAAGCCCGCCCGCCGACATTTGTTGGGAACATCGTTCTCGATCATCCGCGCGCTGCACGCTTGCACGCCCCGCCCTCGCCCGGCAAAGACAGTCGCGGGAGAATAGCCGCCGATGTTGTCGCACAAGGCCCGATACGCGCTGCGCGCCCTGGTCGAACTGGCCCGCGAGGACGGGGGCCAGGTCACGGCCGCCGATCTGTCCACGCGCGCGGACGCGCCGCGGAAGTTCCTGGAGGCCATTCTGCTGGAGCTGTCGCGCCGCGGCATCGTCCGCAGCCGCCGTGGCAAGTTCGGCGGCTATTCGCTGGGCCGCCCCGCGGAATCGGTGACGTTCGCCGAGGTCATCCGCGTCATCGACGGGCCGCTCGCCCTCGCCCCCTGCGTCAGCCGCACCGCCTTCCGCAAGTGCGACGACTGTCCCGACCTGGAGACCTGCTCGCTGCGCGAGGCCCTGCTGCGCGCCCGCGACGCCACCTCCGCCGTGCTCGACAGCTACAGTCTGGCCGACGCGGCCAAGGCCGGCGCGGTCGAGATCCCGGTCATGCCGCCGCCTCAACCGGCGGCGATATAGGCCTTCAGCCCGTCGGCCTCGGCCTCGACCTCGCTGATCTTGTACTTCACCAGGTCGCCGATCGAGACGATGCCGGCCAACCGGCCGTCCCGGAGCACCGGCAGATGGCGGATGCGCCGGTCGGTCATGCGGCTGAGCAGGGAATCGATGGTCTCGGACGGGCTGGCGAAGACCACGTCACGCGTCATGCAGCTGTCGACCGGCCGGGCCAGCGCCCCGGCGCCGCCCTCGGCCACCACCCGAACGATGTCGCGTTCCGAGACGATGCCGACCACCGCCTCGCCGTCGACCACGATCATCGCGCCGACGCGGCGGGCGTGAAGCAGGGCGGCGACCGCCCCGACCGTCTCCGCCGGCCCAGCCGTGAAGACCAAGTCCCCCTTGCCCTTCAGGATCTGTGAAACGAGCACTCGCGCCTCCTCCCTCACTGTCCTTCTAGAACGAACAGCGTCCTCCAAACGCTCCCGGGAATCAATGCGCGGCCGGATAAACTGGCCGTGCGAGGCGCGCGAACGGCCCGATCAGGATCATGCCGGCGAAGAAGCCGACGACATGGGCCTCCCACGCCACCTTCATGTCGAGACCCATGACGCCGGGCAGCAGGCCGGTCACGACGTTGATCCCCGTCCAGGCCAGGGCGAAGGTCACCGGCGTCCGCGTCCAGGGCGATCCCAGCCGCCCGCGCGTCTCGATCAGCCGCCCGGCCGCGCCGAGCAGGCCCGACACCGCGGCCGAGGCGCCCAGGGTCGGCCCCCAGGAGTCGAGATGCAGGACCGCAAAGCCGGCGACGCCGAGCAGGCCGCAGACCATGAAGAAGAGCAGGAACGTCAGCCCGCCGCGCGGGCCGACGCCGAACAGCCGCGCCACCGGCGTCCCGAAGGCCAGCAGCCCGGCGCTGTTCATCAGGAAGTGCGCCCAGCCGCCGTGCAGGAACTGCGTCGTCGCCATCGTCCAGGACCGCTCGCCCCCGAGCATCGCGGGAGCGAAGGCCAGGTTGAGCCAGACCGCCTGGTCGACCGTCCGCTGGAACAGAAACGTCAGCAGCATGACGAACAGCAAGGCCAGCGGCGGCCAGGGCGCCTTCAGGATCGGCTCCCGGCGGGTCGGACGGTCGTCTGTGGGGCTCATACGGGTTCCAGCGTTCGCTTAACCAAATCAAGAGAGGTCTGCGGCCAAGATGGCGGCTGTCCTGTTTTGGCACGCCGATTGCTTGTAGCGGCCTGCCCATCGAGCCGAGCGGAGCCTTTATTCCAATGGTCGCTTCCCTGTTCAAGCCGACAGCCGCCCTTATCCTGCTGGCCGGCGTCGCCGCTGCGCCCCTGGCGCAGGCCCAGACGATGAAGGCCAATTCCGCCTCGTTCAACGCCGGTTACGGGCGGACCTCGGGCCAGGAGAACCGCATGGTCGACTCCTCCACCCGGGACGCCAACGGCAATCGCGTGATCATCGACGGCGTCATCCAGACCGGCGCGGACCAGAGCTACTACGCCCGCACCAGCGGCGGCGTCGGCGGCGGTTCGGGCGGCGGCGTGGGCGGCGGCGCCAACACGGCGATCGGCAACAACCTGGTGGTCGTGACCCAGGGCAACTGGAACACCGTCATCGTCAACTCGACGCAGACCAACAACGGGAACGTCTCCGCCGGCGGCAAGTCGGGCGGCGTCGGAGGCAACTGATGACCATCCTGCCTGGAACGCGGACCGGCGCGCTTCTCGCCGCGGCCTCGCTGGTCCTTTCGGGCTGCGCGACCACGGCGGCGGGTCCCAGCGGCAACTATTCCAGCGCCATCGGCTCGGCGCCGGTCACGGCCAACCCGACGCCCTATTCCACGGCGCTGGTCTGCATCGGCCAGTACGCGCGCCAGTACCAGCTTCGCGCCCCGCGCATCGCGGTCGGCCGCATCGCCGACTACACCGGCAAGGAAGAGTCCGACGGCTCGGGCCGCAAGGTGACCCAGGGCGCGTCCCTGATGGCGATGAGCGCCTTCGCCAAGGCCGGCATGCCGCTGGTCGAGCGGTTCGACACCTCGGTGTCGGAACTGGAGCTGAAGTACGCCAACAACAAGCTGATCGGCGACGCGCCGATCCCGAACTCCGACGGGCCGTCGGAACCCCGCAAGATCTTCTCCGGCCAGATGCCGGGCTCGGACTTCCACCTGATCGGCGGCGTCACCGAGCTGAACTACAACATCCGCTCGACCGGCGTGGATTTCGCCGGCGGCGACCGCGACGCCGGCGACCTGAAGGGCACCCTGGGCGCCCGGGTGTTCGTCATGAACGTGGCCATGGATCTGCGGCTGGTGAACAGCCGCACGCTCGAGGTGGTCGACGTCATCTCCTACCAGAAGCAGATCATCGGCCAGGAAGTCGGCCTGGGCGTGTTCCGCTTCCTGAACGGCAACGTCTTCGACATCTCCGGCGGCACGGGCGCCCTGGAGCCGCTGCAGCTGGGCGTCCGCGCCCTGGTGGAGCGGGCGGTGGTCGAGATGTCCGCCAACCTCTACGGCATGCCTGGCCCGCAGGGCTGCATGAGCAGCGATCCGCTTGGCGGCGGGACCACCGGCCTGACCGGCGCCTTCGTGCCCGCGTACAACAACCTGGACACCAACAATGCCTCGACCCGGGAAGACCCGTCTCGCTGGAATGATCGCCGCGACGGCAATCTGCGCGGCCGGTACTAGCCAGGCGCAGACCGCCAGTCCGGTCATCAACAACCAGATCCAGCTGGGCGACGTCTTCGCCACCCAGACCCTGGACGTCGTCTCGGTGCAGGAAGGCGTCGGGCTGGACACCACGGCGACCGGCAACAGCGCGGCCGGTTCGGTGGTCGGGACCGACATGTCGGTGATCTCGAACCAGACCATGGCCGCCTCGGCCCGGGCGACCACGACGGTGAACGCCACAGGCAGCCTGGGCGCGGCCTCGCAGATCAACACCACCGCGACCGGCAACGCCGCCAGCGTCTACGCCGAACAGGGCACGGTCAGCGGCGTGCTGACCCAGATCGCCACCTATTCGCCGGACGTGACCGCCCGCGGCTATGTCGAGGCGCCGACGGCCCGCGCCGGCGACCTCGGCGTGGCCACCACGGCGGTGTCGAACAGCGCCGGGATCAATCTGGTCAACGGCTCCGCCGGGGTGCGGGTCAACCAGAGCAGCGCGGCCGACGTCCTCGCCGACGGCGGAGCGACCGTGCAGTACGTCTCCGGCGCGGCCAACGTTTCCGGCGTCGCCGCAGGCAACAGCGTGGCCCTGGTCGGAACCAACACCTCCGCCGCCCGGATCGCCACCAGCCAGGTCAACACCAGCAACCTGGTCCAGGCCAGCCAGTTCACCGCCTACGGCAACGCCCAGACGGCGCACACTTCGGCCCAGGCCAGCGGCAACGTCGTCGGCGCGGTCAACGACGGCCCCCTGCTCGACGTGGCGTCCAACCAGTACAACCAGGCCTATGTCCGCGCGCAGGCGGAAGGATCTGCCTACCAGTTCGGCGAAGGGGTCGCCGACGCCAATGCGGTCGGCAATTCCGTCCTGGCCGGCGACAACGGCGAAGCGGTCGTTCTGGACAACGTCCAGGTCAACACCGGCGGCGGCGTCGAGGCGATCGCCAGCTTCACCGGCCATGACGGCTACGACGCCTACAGCCGCGCGACCGCGATCGCCAACGACGTCACGGCCTACAGCTGCTCGGCCTGCGTGGGCTCGATGAACGTCAACAACCGCCAGACCAACGACGCCGATGTCGGCGCCGACGCGCGGACGACGATCACCGGTTCGGCCCGGTCGGTGAACAGCACCGCCACGGCGATCGGCAACAACGCCAACTTCTTCGTCAGCCGCCCCGGAAGCTAGGCCAGTCGATATTCGGGCCGTTCGGCCTGTTTTCCTCCGAATGTTCCCGCGAAGGCGGGAACCCAAGCCGAGATTCAGATCGGCCATCGGCGGTGAAGCGGCATGGTCGGCTTGGCCCCCCCGCTTTCGCGAGCGCGTTCGGGTAAGTTTCCGCACGCTTCCACGAATGTCGATCGGCCCTAGGCCAGCAGCGCCCGGGCGACGCCGGCGGCGGCGCAGGCGGCCACCACCAGGACGACGTTGACCCTGAACCGCATGAGGGCGATCGCCGCGATCACGGCGACAGTCGCCGCGCCGGCGTCGAACCCCTGCCCCTCGGGCAGCAGAACGTGCCGCCCGAACCACAGCGCCAGTCCTGCGATGACGCCCAGCACGGCCGCCATGACCCCCGCCAGGGCCCCGCGGGCGAGGCGGCTGCGGCGCAAGGCGTCGGCGTACGGCGCACCGGCGAAGATGAAGAGGAAGCTGGGCGCGAAGGTCTGCCACAGCGCCATCACCGATCCCGCCGCGGCCCAGCCGAGTCCGCCCCCGCCGGCGTTCCAGCCGGCCATGAAGCCGACGAACGGATTGACCAGGACCAGCGGGCCCGGCGTGGTCTCGGCCAGGCCGAGACCGTCGACCATCTGGGCCGTGGTCAGCCAGCCGTAGGTCTCCACCGCCTGCTGCTGCAGCCAGGCCAGCAGGGCGTAGGCGCCGCCGAAGCTGGTCGCCGCCAAGGCCGCGAACACCCCGCCGAGCCGGGACAGCCAATGGTCGCCGCCGAGCAGCATCAGGCTGGCCGCCAAGGGCGCCAGCCAGATCACGGTCCAGAGGAGGATTGTGGCCAACGTCCGGCGCTTCGGCGGCAACGGCGCCGGCTCCACCGGCAATTCGGCGTCCGGCCGTCCCCGGATGGCGCCGACGGCCGCGGCCGCCAGCACCACCAGCGGGAACGGCAGGCCGGCGACGGTCAGCGCTGCGAAGGCCGCAACGGCGATCGCGAAATCGGCCGGACCGGCCAACGCCCGACGGCCCAGGCGTACGATCGCCTCCAGGACCAGCGCCAGCACCGCCGCCTTCACCCCGTCGAAGGCCGCCGCGACCAGGGGCGCCTCGCCATGGACGGCGTAGAGCCAGGAGAGGGCGAACATCACCGCCGCCCCCGGCAGCACGAACAGCAGCCCCGCGGCCAAACCGCCCCAGACTCCCCGCAGGCTCCAACCGACGTAGGTCGCCAGCTGCTGCGCCTCGGGACCGGGCAGCAGGGTGCAGAATCCCAGGGCGTGCAGGTAGCGCGGCTCGTCGATCCAGCGCTTCTCCTCGACGAAGACGCGATGCATCAGCGCGATCTGGCCCGCCGGGCCGCCGAAGCCCAGGCAGCCGACCTTCAGAGAGGCCAGGAGTAGGTCGCGCAGACTCGGAGTCACCCGTCGACCCTGTCGCGCTTGTACGACAGCCGCAAGACACCGGCCTCGATCCAGCCTTGCGTTCGCCGCAACCGACGGCGAAGGTGGCGGCAACGCTATGCCCCTTTCGAGATACATTCCCGCATGATCCGTCTCGTCCGCCCGGCCCTCGTCGCCGTGTCGGTCCTGTCCCTCACCGCCTGCGCCGGCCTGACGGACAAACTCCCGAGCTTCTCCGGCAAGGCTTCAGACGCCCCCGCCGCTGCGGCGAAACCGGCCAAGCCGGCCCTGTTCGCTTCGGCCGCCGCCCCGGCGTTGCAGCCGGGTCAATGGCCGCAGGCCGCGACGGACGTCGCGGCGGACCCCACGGTCCGCTTCGGCGCCCTGCCCAACGGCATGCGCTACGCCCTCATGCGCAACGCGACCCCGCCCGGCCAGGCTGCGCTGCGGCTGCACATCGCCGCCGGTTCGCTGATGGAGACCGACGCCCAGCAGGGTCTCGCCCATTTCCTGGAACACATGGCCTTCAACGGATCGAAGGGCATTCCGGAGGGCGAGATGGTCAAGGCTCTTGAGCGCCAGGGCCTGGCCTTCGGCGCCGACACAAACGCCTCGACCGGGTTCGACGAGACCGTCTACCAGCTCGACCTGCCGCGGACCGACGACGCCACGGTCGACCTGTCGCTGAAGATGATGCGCGAGACGGCCAGCGAGCTGCTGATCGCCGCCGACGCCGTCGATCGCGAACGCGGCGTCGTGCTGTCCGAGGAACGGACGCGCGACGGCCCCAGCTGGCGGGTGTTCAAGGCCCGGCTGAACTTCAACCTGAAGGGTCAGCGTCCGCCCGAACGGCTGCCGATCGGCAAGGTCGACATCCTGCGCACCGCGCCGCGGGACGAGATCGTCGACTTCTATCACCGCTACTACCGCCCGGAGCGGGCCACGCTGGTGATGGTCGGCGACTTCGACGTCGACGCCATGGAAGCAAAGATCAAGGGCCTGTTCGGCGACTGGGCGGGAACGGGGGCGGCCGGCGGCGATCCGGATCGCGGCAAGGTCGCCAAGCGCGGCCTGGAGACCATGATCGTGGTCGAGCCGGGCTCGTCGACCAACATGCAGATCTCCTGGGTCTCGCCGCCCGATCTGGCTCGCGACTCGAACGCCGAACGCCGGAAGAGCTGGACCGAACAGCTCGGATTCGCGGTTCTGAACCGACGGCTGGAAGCGATCGCGCGCGGCGGCCAGCCGCCGTTCCTCAGCGCCGGAGCCTTCGCCGGCGACCAGTTCCGGACGGCGAGGATCACCACCATGGCCGTCACCGCCCGCCCGGGCGAATGGCGGCCCGCCCTGACCGCCGTGGACGCGGAACAGCGCCGCGCGGTGCAGTACGGCGTACGCCAGGACGAGCTCGACCGCGAGATCGAGGAGATCCGCGCCTCCCTGAAGGCCCGCGTCGCCGCCGCCGCCACCCGCCGCACGCCGAACCTGGCGGACGGCATCGTCGGCTCTCTCGGCGACGAGGAGGTGGTCACCAGCCCCGCGCAGGACCTGGCCTTCTTCGAGACCCTGGTGAAGGACCTGAAGGCGGAAACCGTGTCGGCCGCCCTGAAGAAGGCCTTCGCCGGCTCGGGGCCGCTGGTCTTCGTCGCGACGCCCACGCCGATCGAAGGCAACGAGCAGGCGGTGACCGCCGCTCTGGAAACGGCGCGCAAGGTCGCGGTCGCCCCGCCCGAAGCCGTGCGCCAGGTCGCCTGGCCCTACGAGTCGTTCGGAACGCCGGGCAAGGTCGTCGAGCAGACCGACGTCGCCGACCTGGACGCGACCTTCGTCCGGTTCGAGAACGGCGTCCGCCTCACCGTCAAGCCGACCAAGTTCCGCGACGACCAGGTGCTGGTGAAGGTCCGGATCGGCGACGGCCTGCTGAGCCAGCCGGCCGACCGGCAGTCCCTCGGCTGGGCCTCCGGCGCGGTGATCGAGGGCGGCCTGGCCAAGATTCCGCAGGAGGACATCGAGCGGGTCCTGGCCTCGAAGCTGTACGGCGCGCGCTTCTCGGTGGAGGACGACGCCTACAGCCTGAGCGGCGGCACCCGTCCCGAGGATCTGGACACCCAGCTGCAGGTCCTCGCCGCCTACGCCTCGGAGCCCGGCTGGCGTCCGGAAGCGTTCGAGCGGCTGCGGACCTACGCCGGCACGCTGAACGCCCAGTGGGAGGCCACCGACAACGGCGTCTTCAGCCGCGACCTGGCGGGACTGCTGCACAACGGCGACCGCCGCTGGACCTGGCCCTCGGCCCAGGATCTGGCGTCCGCGGCGCCCGGCGACCTCAAGACCGCCTTCAACAGCGCCCTGACGACGGGGCCCGTGGAGATCGTGGTCGTCGGCGACATCACCGAGGAGAAGGCGATCGCCGCGGTGGCGCGCACCTTCGGCGCCCTGCCCGCCCGCGCACAGCGGAAGGACGAACCGATGGGCGTGGTCGGCTTCCCCGCTCCCAACGCCGCGCCGGAAGTGCTGACCCACAAGGGACGCGACGACCAGGCCGTGGCCTATGTCGCCTGGAAGACCGACGACTTCTTCGCCGACGTGCAGCGGGCGCGGAACGCCGCCGTCCTGGCGGACGTGATGAACCTGCGGCTGACCGACGAACTGCGCGAGAAGCAGGGCGCGACCTATTCCCCGTCGGTGGGCTCGGTCGCGAGCGACGTCTGGCGCGGTTGGGGTTACGTCTCGGCGCGGGTCGAGGTGCCGCCGGCGCTGGTCGACGGCTTCTATCGCGACGTCGCCAAGATCGCGGCCGACCTGCGCGCTTCGCCGCCCACGGCCGACGAGATGGACCGCGCCAAGAAGCCGCGCCTGGAACGACTGACCAAGGCCCGCGAAACCAATGAATACTGGCTCGGGGAACTGGCTGGGGCTCAGACCGACCCGCGTCGCCTGGCCACGATCCGGTCGCTGTTGGCCGGCTATGAGCGGGTCACCGCCGCCGACGTGCAGACAGCGGCGAAGCAGTATCTGACGGAGGACAAGGCATGGCGACTGGTGGTGCGGCCGGCGAACGCCGGCGCGACGCCCGGCAAGGCGGCGGCGCAATGATCCGCGCCGCGGTTCTCGGCCTCGGGCTGGCCGCCGCGACGGCGGCGGCGGCATGGGCCACGCCGGCGCAGGAGCATGAGCTGCGCTCGCTCGGTCAATGCGCCCTGGCGGCCAGCCTCTACGAGTCCCTCGCCAAGCCGGGCGCGCCGATCACCCTGACCGACGCCGACAAGGCCCTGATCGAGAAGATGGCGGTCGCCGAGCCCACGCTCAGCAAGCGCGCCAACGCGCTCGCCGAGACGATCGGCAAGGAGAAGGCCGCCGCGGTCCACGACAAGCTGATGACCGAGTTCAAGGCTCAGCTGGCGCCGGAGGGCAAGCCTCGCCTGCCTCCGCGCGAGGCGCTCGATCGCTATGCGCCGATCATGGAAAGCTGCGTCGCCCGCAGCCAGCTGCTCTCGGGCCTGGCGGGCTGACCGTCTCGTCCCGGCAAGAAAAAGGGCGTCTCCAGGGAAACCGGAGACGCCCTTCTCATATCCGGACCGGCGCCGCGTCCTAGTAGACGTAGCCGCCCACGCCGCCGTCGAGGTTCAGCGCGCCGGCGACCGAGGCCTCCTCGGCGACGACTTCCTCGCGGTAGGTCACGTACTTCTCGACGCTGATCATGGTCAGCACCTTCACGCCGGCGCCGAAGCGACGCAGAAGGCTGCGCTCGTTGCAGTCGCGGGCCGGCTTCTGCGGACGGCAGACCAGCTCGTAGTCGCTGCCGCCGCCGGCGCCGCGGCGGCGGTGCAGGGCTTCGCCCTTGGCGCAGATCATGGTCTGGCCGCCGTCGAAGGAGATGCGCTCGTTGAAGTCGGCGATGGTGGCCTGCATGCGGGTGCCGGCGATGCAGCGGTACAGCTCGCCCTCGAAGGCCTCGGCCACGTCGCGGTCGGGGAACACCTGCGAGGCCGGGTGCGGAATGTTGCGGTCGTCGAGGCAGAAGGCCTGGATCACCACGCGGCGCATGCGGGTGCGGGTCGCCTCGTAGGCCACCTTGCGGGTCTTCTGCAGTCCCTGGACGTTCAGACCCTGGATCATGCCGCCGCCTGACGGAGGCGCGTAGCCGCCGCCACCGCCGCCGCCGCCGTAGTAGACGTTCGCGGCGGCGCCGGCCCGCGCGCCCGCGCCGGCGGACGCGCCGCTGACCGCGACCGCCACGGCGTTGTTGTTGACGATCACGTTGGTGCGTCCGCCGCCGCCGCAGCAGACCGGCGGCTGAGGCGGCCGCGGAGGCGGCGACGGGGGCCGGCAGCAAGGCGGCGGCGCGGGCGGCGTGCAGCAGGGCGGCGGCGGCGGGGCGCAGCACTGCGCCTCCGCGTTCCCGCCGTCCAGGGCGGCCGACCCGAGCCAGAGCAGAACGCCTCCGGCCAAGGCAATCAGGAAGTTCCGAGGCGCCATGGGCGAGCCCCCTCCGAAATATTCACCTCGTCCGCCTGCAAGAACCGCGCCGTCGCGACCCCTCGTCCCGAAACGGAACAAAACGGACCTGGCCCGAACCTTCCCTGCAACCCTCGTGCGGCTGCTTGGAGCCGTTCGGCGGAGGGTCAGGCCATGGTCCATCCCAACACGGAACGATTGACGGAGTATTGGCGGGACCAGCGCGGCGACGCGCTCGCGCCGCGTCGCGCCGACATCGACCCCATGGCCTTCCACACCCTGTTGCCGCAGGCGATCATCGTGGGCCGCAACAGCCAGGGTCGGTTCCCGTTCCGTCTCGCGGGCGGGCTGGTGTCCGATCTTCACCGCCAGGACCTGCGCGGCCGCTGCCTGCTAGAGCTGTGGCGCGCCGGCGATCGCTGGCGGCTGAAATCCGCGCTGGAGGTCGCCCGCCGCCGCCCCGAGCCCGTCGTCATCCACGCCGACGCCCTCGTCGACGGCGCCGCTCCGCTGCCGCTCGAGATCCTGCTGGCGCCGCTGACCGGCCCCAGCGGCGAGATCGACCGCTTCCTGGGCCTCTACCAGCCGCTGGCCAGCGTCTCGCAGATGCAGGGCCGGCCGATCCGCGATCTGGCCGTGGTCGCCATCACCGGCGGCGGCGAGGGCGACGAGGCCCGGGCCCTGCGCCTGGCCTCGCTGGACGGCCGCCGGATCGCCTGACGCGGAGGCCGTTGCGAGCGCGGGTGAGAGTCAGTTGCATTGAGTGGGGGCCTCCCCTAACAAGCCCCGAACAGTGATCTCCGGGGACATCGGTATGTCGAAGCGTGTTGGCCGTCGCGTGGCTTTGAAGGCGGCTCTGCTCGCGGCGAGCGGCATCGCCTGGGCCCCGACCCTCGCGCTGGCGACCGACGCCACCGATGTGGATCAGGTCGTCATCACCGCCCAGCGCGCGACGACCGCGACGAAGACCGACACGCGACTGCTTGAGACGCCCCAGGCGATCAGCGTCGTTCCGGCCGAACTCTTCGCGGATCGCGGCGTCACCACCCTTCAGGAAACGCTGCGCTACACGGCCGGCGTCAACAGCGAGGCCTATGGCCTGGACACTCGCCAGGACCAGCCGGCCGCGCGCGGCTTCTACTCGACCCAGTACCAGGACGGGATGCGCAAGCTGGTCGGCTACAGCCTGATCCCGCGCACCGAGACCTACACCCTGGAGCGGGTCGAGCTGCTGCGCGGCCCGTCGTCGGTGCTCTATGGCCAGTCCAACACCGGCGGCATCGTCAACATGATGAGCAAGCGGCCTCGCGAGGACTTCGGCGGCGAGATCGCGCTGCAGTACGGCAGCTGGGACCGCAAGCAGCTGCAGTTCGACGTCACGGGCGGCCTGGGCGGCGGGTTCGCGGGGCGGCTGGTCGGCGTGGCGCGGGACAGCGGCCTGCAGACCCGCCACATCGACGACGACCGCCTGCTGCTGGCCCCCTCGCTGGCCTGGAAACCGACCGACGCCACCACCGTCACCCTGCTGGGCGTGGTCCAGCGGGACCGCACCGCCTCCAGCCAGCAGTTCCTGCCCGTGACCGCCTCGCTCCAGGCGCCGGCCGGCCGCCGCCTGGACGACCGCACCTTCCTGGGCGAACCGGACTTCGACCGGCTGGACACCAACCAAACCGGCGCGACCCTGCTGGTCGAGCACCGCTTCTCCGACCGCCTGACCGTCAACGGCGGTGTCCGCTACGTGAAGGCCGACGCCGCCTTCGACGAGATCTATCCGAACGTCTACCTCAACCCGGGCAGCCCGTTCCTGGACCCGGACAGGCGCATCCTGCCGCGCAGCGCCTATTCGATCCGCTCCGACACCAAGACCTGGACCGCGGACTTCAACGCCCAGCACCGCTTCACCACCGGCGCCTTCGAGCATCGGCTGCTGGTCGGCGTCGACTACATCGACTTCAATGAAACCAGCCGGAGCGGCTTCGGAGCGACGACCTCGATCGACGCCTACCGGCCGGTCTACGGGACCTTCACGACGCCCGCGCTCGCCGCGCTGGATCCCCAGGACCAGACCCAGGTCGGCCTCTACCTCCAGGATCAGATCCGCTGGAACGACCTGTCCCTGGTGCTCGGCGTCCGGCGGGACAAGGCCAAGAACCAGGTCGGAGCCTACAAGCAGACGGACGAGGCCACGACCTACCGCGTCGGGGCGATCTACGACCTGGGCCAGGGCGTGTCGCCCTACATCAGCTACGCCGAATCCTTCCTGCCGGTCTCCGGCCTGGACGTCTACGGCAAGCCCTACCAGCCGCAGGAAGGCCGACAGCTGGAGGCCGGCGTGAAGTGGCAGCCGCGCGTCGGCACCCTGGTCAGCTTCGCGGCCTACAAGATCACCGAAACCAATCGGCTGACCAACGATCCCTACTTCGTGCTCAACTCCACCCAGACCGGCGAGGTCGAAGCGACCGGCTTCGAGGTCGAGGCCTCCCACGCGGTGACCCGCGACCTGGTGGTGACCGCCGCCTACAGCTTCACCCGCGCCGAGGTGACCAGCAGCATCTTCACGCCCGAGATCGGCGTGCAGCTCAGCGACACGCCCAAGCATCAGGCCTCGCTCTGGGCGGTGAAGTCCTTCCGCCTGGCCGACGACCTGGACCTCCGCCTGGGCGGCGGCGCCCGCTACGTCGGCGAGACCATATCGACCGGCCTGCCCAGCGCCGTCACCACGCCGTCCACGGGCCTGTCCGGTTCGATCATCACGCCGAGCTACACCCTTTGGGACGGGCTGGCGGCCGTGGACTGGAAGGCCTGGTCGTTCGCGCTCAGCGCAACCAACCTGTTCGACAAGAGCTACTACACCTCATGCCGCACCTTCGGCGACTGCTTCACGGGCAACCGTCGGAACGTCGTCGGGACCTTGAGCTACCGTTTCTAGGGAGCGCCGGGATGAAGCACGGAACCGTCCGGAACTGGTACCTGGTCCACAAATGGACCAGCCTGCTCTGCACCGTCTTTCTGTTGATGCTCTGCATCACCGGGCTGCCGCTGATCTTCTGGCACGAGATCGAGGAGCTGACCGGTCGCCACCCGGAGGTGAAGCCGGTCGTGGCCGCGACCGCGCCGGCGAACCTGGACCAGGTCCTCAAGGCCGGCGTCGTTCCCGGCGGCGTGCCGCTCTATCTCAGCTTCGACGACGAGGACCCGATCCTCTACGTCAACAGCGCCCCCAGCCTGAAGACGCCTCCAGAAATCACCTCGTCGAAAGCCTACGACGCCCGCTCGGGCGAAGAGATCGTGATCCCGCCCTTCAACGAGGGCTTCATGTGGATCATCTTCCGGCTGCACACCGACCTGTTCGCGGGCCTGCCCGGGATGCTGTTTCTGGGCGGCATGGGCGCACTGTTCGTAGTCTCGATCGTGTCGGGCGTGGTCGTCTACGGCCCGTTCATGCGCAAGCTGGACTTCGGCACGGTGCGGACCTCGCGCAGCAGCCGGCTGAAGTGGCTGGACCTGCACAACCTGCTCGGGATCGTCACCCTGTCCTGGGCCGCGGTGGTCGGCTTCACCGGGGTGATCAACACCCTGTCCGACCCGCTCATCTCGGCCTGGCAGAACGACCAGCTGGCCGAGATGGTCAGCGCGTACAAGACCCTGCCCCCGCCGACGCGGTTCGGCTCGGTCCAGGCGGCGGTCGAGACGGCCAAGGCCGCTGCGCCCGGCATGACCCCCTCCTTCGTCGCCTTCCCCGGCACGCCCTACAGCAGTCCGCACCACTATGCGGTCTACATGCACGGCGAGACGGCGCTGACCAGCAAGCTCTACACCCCGGCCCTGATCGACGTGGAGACCGGCAAGCTGACCGACATGCGCAGCATGCCCTGGTACATCCAGGGCCTGTTCCTGTCGCAGCCGCTGCATTTCGGCGACTACGGCGGAACGCCGCTCAAGATCCTGTGGGCGGTGCTGGACGTCATCAGCATCGTGGTCCTGGGCAGCGGCCTCTACCTGTGGCTCGGCAAGCGGCGGAGCTCGCTGGAGGCGCGGCTCAAGGAGCTGGAGACCGGCGGCGCGGCGACGCCCGCCATGGCCCGCGCGGGAGACGCCTGATGGCCGGCGCCAAGGGCGGCAAGAAGCGCTGGCGCGAAGTCTACCGCCAGCCGACGGTCCTGGGGATCATCGGGCTGGCGGGCCTGATCTGCGCCCTGGTCGGGGACGGCTGGTGGGACGTGCTGTCCTGGGCCCTGCTCGGCTACACCTGCGCCGTCATCGTCTGGGCCTTGGCGGTCAAGCGGAGCTAGGCCGAGAACCTGCCTCCTCCTCCGTGCATCCCCGCCTCCGCGAGGACATTCGGCGGAGTTGCTAGGCCGAGGCGGCGTCCAGCCGGGCGATGTGCGCCGGGTTCAGCGCCAGGCGAGCGGCGCCCATCAGTTCTTCGAGCTGAGCGACGCTGGTGGCGCTGGCGATCGGCGCGGCCACGGCCGGCTTGGCGATGACCCAGGCCAGGGCGACCTGAGCCGGCGTCGCGCCGGTCTCGGCGGCGACCTGGTCCAGGGCGGCCAGGACCCCGGGGCCCTTCTCGCCCTCGAGATACTTCTTCACCGCCCCGCCGCGCGGACTCTTCCCGAGGTCCTCCGCGGAGCGGTACTTGCCGGTCAGGAAGCCGCTGGCCAGGCCGTAGTAGCTGATGACGCTCACGTCCTGCTCCAGGCACAGCGGCTGCAGCGACGCCTCGATGGCGCGGTCCATCAGGTTGTAGGCCGGCTGCAGCGTGTCGTAGCGCGGCAGCCCCTTGGCCTCGGACGCCGCCAGGGCCGAGGACAGCCGGCCGGCGTCGAAGTTGGACGCGCCGACCGCCCGCACCTTGCCCGCCTTCACCAGCCGGTCGTAGGCCTCCAGCGTCTCGTCCTGCGGCGTATCGGCGTCGTCCCGGTGTGACTGATACAGGTCGATGTAGTCGGTCTGCAGCCGCTGGAGCGACTCCTCGACGGCGGCGGCGATGTTGGCCGCCGACAGCCCCGGCTTGGCCGGCCACATGCCGACCTTGGTGGCGATGACCACGTCGTCGCGGCGGCCGCGCGCCTTCAGCCAGGTCCCGAGCACCCGCTCCGACTCCCCGCCCGTATGGCCGGGAACCCAGGCCGAATAGACGTCGGCCGTGTCGATGGCGTTGAAGCCGCCGTCGACGAAGGCGTCCAGCACGCGGTGCGAGGTCGCCTCGTCGGCCGTCCAGCCGAACACGTTGCCGCCCAGCATCAGCGGCGCGATCAGGAGGTCCGAACGACCCAGGCGGCGGTGTTCCATCATTAACTCCGATCACCCCCGCGAAGGCGGGGGCCCAAGCTGAGTCTGATCCAAGCTGCGCGCCAGCTTGGGTCCCCGCCTTCGCGGGGACAATCGGTCTGTAGCGCCTAGGCCGCCTTCACCGCCTCGCCGTCGAACACCGGGGCGTCCTGCGGGGCGAGAGCGGCGCGGCCGCGGATCACGTCGGCGATCTTCTCGGCGATCATCATGGTCGGGGCGTTGGTGTTGCCGCCGATCAGGGTCGGCATGACCGAGGCGTCGATGACCCGCAGGCCCTCCAGCCCCTGGACCTTCAGATGGCCGTCGACCACCGCCATGGCGTCGCCGTCCACGCCCATCCGGCAGGTGCCGACCGGGTGGTAGATCGTCTCGGACTTGGCCCGGATCCAGGCGTCGATCTCGGCGTCGGTCTTCACCGCCGCGCCCGGCGCGTATTCCGAGGTGCGGTAGGGGTCGAGCGCCGCCTGCGAGGCCACGTCGCGGGCGATCTTCACGCCCTCGCGCACCGCCCGGCGGTCCTCCTCGGTCGCCAGATAGTTGGCGAAGATGGTCGGATCGTCGTTGGGATCGGCCGAGCGCAGCCCGACCTTGCCGCGGCTCTCGGGCCGCAGCTGGCAGACATGGAAGGTGAAGCCGTCCTTCTCGACCCGGATCTTGCCGTGGTCCTGCATGATGGCCAGCACGGTGTGAACCTGCAGGTCGGGGCGGTCGAGGTCCGGCCGCGAGCGCAGGAAGGCCCCGGATTCCAGCATCTGCTCCCGGCCCTTGCCCTTCTTGAACAGCATGTAGTTCAGCCCGACCAGCAGCTGCTTGGCGCCCCTGGTCATCGAATAGGCGGTGATCGGCTGCGGACATTCCCAGGACAGGCAGACGTCCAGGTGGTCCTGCAGGTTCTGGCCGACTCCGTTCAGTTCGTGCTGGACCTTGATCCCGTGCGGATTGAGGTCGGCGGCGGCGCCGATGCCCGACAGCTGCAGGATCTGCGGCGACTGCACCGCGCCGGCGCTGAGCAGCACCTCGCCGTCGGCGTAGACGGTCTTGGCCTGGCCATCGGCGATGTACTCCACGCCGATCGCGCGGCCCTTCTCCAGTAGGACGCGGCTGGTCCGGGCCCCGGTGACGCAGGTCAGGTTCGGACGGTTCAGGGCCGGATAGAGATAGGCCTTGGCCGAGCTCCAGCGTTCGCCGTCCTTGATGGTCATCTGGTAGGGGCCCCAGCCTTCCTGCTGGAAGCCGTTGAAGTCCTTGGTCACCAGATGGCCCGCCTGGGCGCCGGCCTCGATGGCGGCGCGGTAGATCGGGTTGGGCGAAGACGCCTTGGAGACGTGCAGCGGCCCCTCGCCGCCGTGCCAGGCGTCGCCGCCGCCCTCCAGGCTCTCGGACTTCTTGAAGTAGGGCAGCACGTCGGAATAGCCCCAGCCGGCCAGGCCCATCTGGCGCCACTGGTCGTAGTCGCGGGCGTGGCCGCGGATGTAGATCATGCCGTTGATCGAGGACGAGCCGCCCCAGCCCTTGCCGCGCGGCCACCACAGGCGGCGGTTGTCGAGGTGGGGCTCCTCCTCGGTCCAGAAGCCCCAGTTGAAGGCGCCCTTCTCCTTGATCAGGTTGCCGACGCCGGCCGGCATCTTGACCAGGATGGAGTTGTCCTTGCCGCCCGCCTCGAGCAGCAGGACCTTGGTCGTCCCGTCCTCGGTCAGCCGGTTCGCCAGCACGCAGCCGGCCGAGCCGGCGCCGATGATGATGTAGTCGTAGCGATCGGCCACGGACGTCTCTCCCGATGTATTATCGTTGTTCACTGAACAGTGACGCCGGCGTCAGGTTTGAGCAAGAGGGAAGGCGCGGGTGAGATGTCGCGGGGACATGCCGAGGCGAGGGACACGCCCCCTTCGGAGCCTGTCCCCGGTTGGGGAGGTGATGCGGAGCGCTCCGGGTTCGCCCCGGAAGTCTGTGATGCGAACGTGTGAACTGGAGAGAAC
>VFQQ010002901.1_pt1 | contig 17944 bp, 26 predicted proteins | sample 3512341 | NCBI WGS metagenome assembly VFQQ01 (sample SAMN10412373, study PRJNA504923) | tailings metagenome | isolation source: Relicate 2 Philex TSF1 revegetated site | place: Philippines: Tuba, Benguet | collected 2017-08-29 | reverse complement strand
TTGCTGCATCGTGGCGCCTGCTGGAGCAGATGCACCTTCTCCGTCCAGCCACCCCTTCAGGTCCTTCAGGGCCTGCCACGCGCCGGTGATCACCTTCGCGATCCCACCAATCATTTCCACGATCATGGTACCAAATCCCATGACAGAGGCGATGAACTCAGGGGAGCCGAGTGTTGAGACGAGGTCCATCAGAGCATCGCGGAGGTCGTTCGACTGCCCGGTGCCGCGAACCAGATCCTCGAATGCGTCTTCCCACGCCTTGCGCATACGGCCGAGTACCTTCTCCAGCCCGCCGTATCCCGCCTCCGCGACACCCTTGACCTGGGCCTCCAGTGCGTCGAACACCACGCCCTGCGCCGCGGCCTTGTCGCCGGCATCGAGAAACGCCGCAGCAAGCGCCTTCTGGTCATCGGTGAGCTTGATCCCTCGCTTGGACAGCATGGCCATGCCGTTCAAAGGATCATCGAGCGCGCGAGCGAGGCCTTCGAGGTTCTGCTTGAGATCGCCGCCCCACGCTGCCGCCATGTCGTTGGCCAGCTCCAGCGATCGGAAGAAGGTCCCGCGCCCGAACCCGAAGGAGGCGAGGTTGGCCGCGACCGACATCACGTCCTCGGCGGCACGGCCGGTCCGCTCTTCGAGCTTATCAGCCCATGCTTCAATCTCACGCGCTGAGGTGCGGGCGCTGTTGCCAGAGTTCTTCAGTGCCTGGTCGACCTGTCGGCTGAGACGGTTCATCTCCTCCATGCGCGCGACGGCGCCACGGATGCCGAGGCCGAAAGCGGCGAACCCGGCAGTAATCGCGGCCAGAGAGGCCACCCAGATGCGCTTGAGTATCTGCGCGCGCGCCTCGGACTTGCCGGCCTCTTCGTTGAATGAGCGAAGCCGATCCTTCGCGACGACGACACCATCACTGCGAATTTCGAGGCCAAGACTGGCAATATCGGTCATTGAGGTGCCGCCTTCTCGAACAGTGCATCGAAGAGATCGAGGCTGAACGGCCTGCCCTTCGGCTTCTCGGTGATTTTCGTGGGTGCAGGCTTGCCGAGATACGCGGCGTCCATTGCCCGGAGGCAGAACACAGCGTCGGTCGCATCGTCCGGATCGGTCGTGCCGGTCTCGACCAGCCAGCGAGCGATGGAGGCCGCTGGCAGCGGCCCCATGCTCATCCCGACATGACGATCGGTCGACAATTCCCAGAATGCCGCGACCAGTGCCTCGCCGCCCGGCAACACGTCGGGCGGTAGAAGCTCGGCGGGGATATCCTCGCCGGTGTCGTCAGCCTTCGTGACCTCCGCCGAGTAGGCGTCGCCGCTGGCTACTTGCCATCCGACGACGCTGGCGAGTTTTTTGCCAGGGCCTCGGTACGATCCCCGCGGTCCTTGCCCACGACGCCGGCCGCATACAGCACGGCGAAGTGGAAGTCCTCGAATTCGGGATCTGTGAGCCAGGTCAGCGCGGTCTTGGTATCGAACGGGAAGGGTTTGCCCTCGGCGGTGAGGCCGTCCCATTCGAGCAGGATGGTCTCGTGCAATGCCTCGCCGCGGATTTTGTGCAGCACATCATCCTTGATCGAGCCGTCGCGCTCCCGCTGATCCTTGGGTACGGCGCGCTGCTTGCGAGCGAACACCTGCTTGTACACCTCGTTACCGAGGCCACGGACGCGGAGGCGAAGGTCGCCCATCTGGGGAATGTCCCAGACCCAGTCGCCACCTTCGACCTTTTCGGTCGACTTCTTGAGGTTCGCGATATCCATGATCAGCCCTTCCGCGCGACCTTGACGATGTTGGAGTTGATCTCGAGCGTGGCGGAGAGGTTCTGGATGGTGTTGGCCTCGCCGCCGGCTTCCTGCGCCTGCATGGCGAGAGCGGCGAACAGCCGTTCGCTGGGTTCCGGCACCGTGGCGCCGGTATGGACGCCCGACTGCGAGCTCGACGTGTTGATGACCGTGCCGCCCGGGGTCGCCGACACCGTGAATGTGTCCGGGTCGAGCACGGTCTTGACGTAGTAAGTCGTACCAGCGGTCAGGCCGGTCGGCAGAGCGCCCGTGGTGGTGAACTTGACAGGGGTGTTGACCGCCAGCCCATGAGCGACCCAGGTGATGACCCCAGGACTTGCCACCGAGATGGTCAACGCCTTGGTTTCGACGGCCGGGGTATCGTTGCCCTCGATCTTGAAAGCGTAGTTCCGCTTGTTCGAAGGCTGCGCGGCGGCGATAAGCGCGGTCTGCCCCGGATCGTCGGGCACGATGGCGAATACGTTCGCCATGCTGCCGGCATTGGCCGTGCCCTTCTGCTTGGCGTCGCGACCGCGATTGATCAGCGGCGTGGTGATCAGCGCCGCGGTATCGCCGATGGCGCCGCACTGCGACCAGCCGTCGATTTCGGTCCAGACCTGGGCGGCGAAGTCCGCCTCGACCAGATCAGCGATGCCGACGGAGATTACTCCGCCGATGAAGAGCTTCTGCCCGGCAACCGGGTACAGTTCACCAGCCATAACGGCGGTCTCCTTCGATTGTTGAAAGTCACTCGACTCTTTTGGCGCGCCCCTCGATATTCAGCTGAGGGGGTGTCATGGTGGGAAAGAAGCAGCTCGGCTGCTTGCCGGTACTTCTATTGTTTTTGGTGGCCGGGGCGCTCATCTCCGATCGCGACGATGACGAGCCTGCTGCCGTCTATGCTCCGGCGATCGTCAGCAATCCCGCGCTGTCGACGCGTAGCGTGGTCGATGCGGTCCAGATCAGCCCGGTAGTTAGGTACGTCGACGCGGACACTCTGAATGTCCGAGCATTCCCCTCAACTGATGGCGCCGTCCTGCTGAAGGTCAGTCGCGGCACGTCCGTAAGCATCACCCACCGTTCGGGCGCCTGGTACGGGGTCAGTCTCTCCGACGGCTCGGTCGGATGGGTGCACGGCGACTATCTCGCCAACGCTCCAGCGCCACAGCAAGCACTAACGTCTAGGCCAGCGCCATCGAAGCCCGACACCGTCCCATCCTATGACCGCAATCAGGTTGTTCAGGCGATCATCGACGCGAGCATCCGCGCCTACCCGGGCAATTGTCCCTGCCCATACAACCGAATGCGGAATGGCAGGTCATGTGGAGGCAACAGCGCATTCAGCAAACCTGGTGGACGATCGCCGATCTGCTATCCGGAGCAGGTGACTTCGAAGATGATCGAGCGGTTCATCTCGTCGCGATAAGCCCCGCCAGTCAGGCGAAGCATTCGTAGTAGATCGAGACCGGCGTCATCCACCGGCTGCTCTCATCGTCCCGGAAGCCGCGCGCGACTTCGGGTTTCTTGGTGATCCGCACGGTCCGCCCGCCATGGGTGAGGACTAGGTCCGGCGGGAAGTGTGCCGCCACCAGCCCCGCCACCTCGACGGCGACGGCCGCATTCTGGTTCAGGACCGACATCACGCCGACCTGCAGCAGCCCCTTGAACCGCTCCGGCTTGCCGGACGGGATGAAGAGCCGGTCGGTCTTGTTCGGGAAGTGGTCGACGCGCAGATAAGGAAGCGGCTGGCCGGAGGCCTGCGGCGGTGTGAATGCCTCATTCGGCCATGCCACAGCGTGGGCCGGCGTCAGCACCAGCGATGCCACACGCGAGCGCAGCGCCAACCAGATGCTGGTCTCAATCGCAGGCATGGTCTAGAACTCCGACATGGTCGACGGCAAGCCGCTCAGCGAGAAAGCAATCGAAGCCCGCCTCGGCGTCGCGCTCGATGCGCTCGGCCATGAACCCGGCGATACTCCACTCGGCGACAACGCCCTCAGGGGTGCGCGCCAGGTGCTGCTGGCCTTCAAGATGGCCCTGCTCAGCCGTGAACCCGCTGGCGAGCCAACGCCGCGTTCCGAGTAACGATCTGCTGCCAGTTCTGCGCGGCCAACCGAACAAACCCGTATCGGGCTTCCATCCTCGGTGCGTAGGCTGCGGCATAGGTCGCGTAAATCTTGTCTCCGAGCGCAGCGCCAGCGATCACCAAGGCCACCGGCGATGGGTCGTATTGCTCGGACCGGCCGGGAAGGCGGAACACCATCACTGGCGTGGCCAGCTGGTTGATCTCGGCCTGCAGGCTGGCGCGGAGAAAGCCGGTGTCGACGGGCATGTGCCCGGTACCGAAGCTGTCCGGGTTCGCGACGGACGGGCCGACCTCCTGCATTTCGGAGATCACGTCCTGCGCCGAGGACTTGAACACGGCTTCGATGCGCGCTTCAGACTTCCTGACCCAGTCGCTGACGGAGGCGCTGAACGACTTTTGGGTCAAGTGACGGCCCTACCGACGAGGTCGCTGCCTGTCGCGGCGGAAATCGCGGATAGCAAACGGTAGTGCCACGGCGACGATCGCCACCAAGGGGATTGCAAACACCCACCAGAACTCAGCCAAAAACGACCAGCGGGCGGTCGATGCGTCGTTCGCAAGCTCGAAGAAGCGTTCCATTCGCGTCATCCTGAAACACGACATTTCCTAGTTTCGCAGGCTACTGCAACCCGGTGAAGAAATCGATCTTGGTCTCCATCCAGCACCGGCAGTTGGCTGTCTCGGCCGGGCCACCAGAGGGGTCGCCGGGATACAGCAGTCCATTGCCGAACGGCATCTCCAGCCCCACCGTTTCCCGGTCGATGGCCGTGTGGCTGTCGCGGACCTTCGGGTCGCGTGCGGTGTGCCAGACCTTCGTGACGACATCAGCCCGGACAGCACCGCTGTCCACGGCCTGGCGCATGGCCTCGATGCCGGACTGGTTCAGCGCCGCCATGGTCTCCGTCCGGGCGATCGTCTCGCCGCGCAGTTGGAGCAGGCGGTCGGCATAGCGGCCGATGATCCGGTCGACGGTCTTGCTGTCGAGCCTGCCCTCGCCCGCGAGCGCCTGCCGCACCACGGCATCAAACCGCCGATCCCGACGCTTGAGCTGCAGATAGGCGCGGAGGGCGTCAGGATCGCCAGAATTCAGCCCCGAGCGAGCTTTGCCCACGGCATGTGCCTGCGGCACCGAAAGGCCGATCAAATGACCTTCCCGGCGTCCCGTGACCCGGTTGATCCTGCCGATGATGTCCAGCGCCACCGACTTCGGGTTGCGCCCTGCTGCCAGCCCCTCGGCAAGTGCCGTCCGGATAGCCTGCTGTTGATCCTCGGTTAGCCGCGCGATCATTGTCGTCGAGTGCTGGCGCAGCCACGTCTCGGCCCGGATATTGCGTGCGTCCCAGCGCACCACGAACTGGGCGCCGGAGGGATCGCGCATCTTGGGTAGAGCGCCGATGGCGCTTGCTCCACCACCATCGAAGGCAGCAGCAATGGCGTTGTCGAGCGCGCGGAAGGCAGCCGGATCGAGATGGACGGCGTCGATGGCGCCGGCGATGTCGCCCTTCTCTAGGCGCTCAGCGATACGGGCCAGTTCAGCCCGGGAGGTGATGTCGCGCACCGCCTCGAGGAATGCCGCCTTGGCAACAGGCTCGAACTTGTCGGTGAGCTGCTCGATGCGCGAGCGGTTGGAGAGCTTGGCCATCTAGCCCTGCACGAATAGCTTCCACGCCACCGGGATGCCGGCTGCGGGCAACTGAATGATCTTCTTGATCGACCGAACCTCACCGTCGATCGCGAGCGTATCGGTCATCTGCGGTTCGCTGGCGAACACTGCGGAGGTGACGACGAGATCGGCCGTGGTGATCACTGTGCCGTCGATGTATTTGGCGTTGGCGTGATCGACCGTCACCGCCGCAACAGTGGCGTCGAGTTCATAGGTCTCGGTCGTCGCCTCTCCCGGGATCCACGGCGTTTCCGGATTGGGATCGGCTGTCGTGGTGCGGATGAGCTTGACCTCACCCTGCTTGAACCGGTTGAGCAGCCGCGATGCGGTGCCCTGCATCCGGCCATAGTCGAAGCCGGCCATCAGACCACCAGGATTTCAGGTAAGCCGCCGACCGGCGTCAGGAAGGGCGCAAGCAGGCCCTCGACGGCAGTCAGGATGGTCGTCAGGCTAGCAGCCGAGAACTCGCCGCTGCTCGCCTGATACTCCACTTCGACGGCCCCTTCGACCTTCTCCCGCTTGACGCGGGTGGCCTCAGAGCCCGAGCCCGACAGCGATCCCGGCGCAGTTGCTTCCTGCCATGCAGCGGCATAGCTGGCCTTCACGACAGCATCGGGAATGACGCTGCTGCCAATCGGCTGACCGAAGGCATAGGCGTCGGTGCGCGGCCATGCGCGTTCCTGAGCAAAGCCGCCAGTCGGGACGCCGGTGAATCGAGGGCCATAGACGCCGTCGATATAGCCGGCGCCGCGGTTGCGGAGGACGACCGCCGAGGGGGCACTCACGGGCAGCGTATAGCCGTTCTCCGCCAGCCAGGCGTTGAAGCCTGCATCATCGCCATATCCAGACATCATTCGCCCCTTGGGAACCGTCTTCGCAAATGCGCGTTCACGCTCGCGGAATTGATGGGAGCATTTTCATGTTGCGTGACGCTGTGCTTGAAGGCCCGACTTCGGTGGAGATTGTTGCTCTCGCGAGGCTGGCGCAGGACCCGGAAGCATCGCCCCCGCCGCATCTGTGCCACCGCTTGCGGTCGAAGGGCTGGCTTCAGACCACGCCGACCGGTGACCACCTTCTGACGATCGCGGGGCGTGTGCTGGTCGACCAGTACTAGGCCGCTGCCTTTGCGAGAGTGACGAGGTCGTCCTTCTTGTCCTTCTTGGCGTCGAAGGCGACATCACGATAGGCGAGATGCGCCCGCAGCTCGGGCACGGTCATCTTGTCGATGTCGGTCTCGGGCAGCTTCTTCTGGAGATCGGCAATCAGCTCGTTCTTCTCCTCGATGATGCCCTTGAGGCGATCGATCTCGGCGGACTGATCGTCGCCAGCACCTGCCATCGGCAATTTGGTGGCGTCCGGATCGGGCTCATAGTCGCCCTCAATGGTGAACCAGCCGGACGCTTCGAGGCCCTCTTTCTCACGAGCGTAGACCTTCACGTCGACGGTCTGCTTCGGGTCGATGAGAATGGCGCCGCCGACAGCATTGACGCCGCGGGGACCGGGCTGGGTGTTCGTGATCTTCATAGGTCAGCTCCACTGGCTTTCATTTGTGAGTTCGCGGCATTGCCAAGGTGTGCATGTTGCGCGCCTTCAGCCGGCTACCGCGTCGGCGTAGAGGTAGAGCCGGAGGTCATCCTGGGGAGGACGCCTCCGGCTCCCTTTCTCACTCAGATCTGGTCGAGGTAGCGCACGGCCTTGGTGCGGCGGATATCGACACCCCCGAGACGGAACACGCCCGGGACATCGAAGCGCAGCGGACCGGTCTGCCAGGCGGGGAAGAAGCGGAACGGCATCGGGATGTGCATCCTGAGCACTTCCGGCGAACGGCGGTAGGCGACCATACGGCGCGAGCTGGAGGTGCCCGCGGAGTCGAGATAGCCGAACATGCCGCGGATGGTCAGCGGCTGGCCGGTCGTCTGGGTGTAGATGTTGTTTTCCTTGATGTAGTTCAGGATCGTCTGGGTGTTGAGGTCGCTCATCGTCCGTGAGCCCAGCTCGGCGAGGGCAGCCGCCGGCAGCAGCAGCGTGTCGGCGATTTCGGTGCCGACAGTGCCAGTCCAGATGCCGATCAGGACGCCGTTGATGTCACGCAGGATCTGCGCCGGGGTCTTGTCGGCGAAGGCGCGGGACGAGCCCGCACCATCGGCCGGCGCCGAGGTAGCAGTCACGCCTGCATTGTTGACGAGGCCGGAGAAACCCTTGGTGCTGTCACCACTGAACGCGACCTGGTCGATCTTCTCTTCCGATACGCGGCGCGCGAGCGTCGCCTTGTCGGTCGTGAGGTTCATGCCGAGCTGCTGCGCGGTCCCCAGTTCCTCGAGATCGTAGCCATAGCCGATGCCGGCCATGTGAACGCCGGTCTCGAACTTCTCGCGCGACAGGTCGACATTCGGCATGTCGTGGGCCTTGCCCGAGAACCACTGAGCCTGGCCGACGCCATCCATCGAGAAGTAGGTCACCGACTTGATCCACTCGGGCGCCGACGTGTCGACGGGGATCAGGCTGGAGTACTGAATTTCCTGATACTTCATCGCGTACACAGCCGGCTCGATATGCGACTGCTGCGAGATCAGGAAGTTCATCGAACGCTGCTGAGCGTCGTGGGTCATCATGAAGTTCATGGCTGGACGCTCCTTACGGCGTGTTCAGGCGCAGAGCTGCGAGGTTCGCGCTGTCCCGCGCGGTCTCCCAGATTGCGCCTGCGATGAGGGTGTTGCCGGACGAGGTCTTGCTGAGCACGCCTGTTCCGGGGGTGTAGTAGACCGGGTCGCCGTAGGCCACAGCTTCGGAAGCGGCGACAACGATGATGCCCCGCTTCATGATGGCGACGTTGGCGTACTGCTCGTACTTCTCGCCGGGCTGGCCCGGGTCCGCTACGGCAATGCCGAGGAACGGCACGGTGACTTCGGAGTCGACGGCGAGACCATCGGCGGAACCCATGACCGCCACCTTGCCGAAGCCGATACCTTCGGCATCTTCGGCGGTGCGGGTGATGATGTCGGCCGGCTCCTGGTTGAGGACCATGCCCTCAAACCAGCGAGCGTGCCGGGCGTTGTAGGTGCTCTGGAGGTTCGGCATCGCTTAGGCCGCCTTTCCGTTGGGCGTCTGCCAGGCGGAGGTCAGGTCATTGACCATGCCGTCGTAGGCCTTCGCCTGAGTGGTGATGTCGCCGGTCGGCGTGATGCCGTCCTTGACCGCCCGGGCGAACTGGTCGCCGCCCTTGCCGGCGTCCTCGGCGAGGATATCGAAGCGGACGTCGATGTAGGCCTGCGGCTTGTCCTTAACCGCGGCATCGCCGAGCTTGGCGGTAACCACGGCGCGCTTGATGTCGGCATCGCTGAGGCCGTCGGTCTTGACGTCCTTGGCGATCTTGCCGGCCAGCGTGACGAGGCCGGCGCGAGCAGCGACGAGCTTGTCGAGGGCAGCGGCGTCGACGATCTTGCCCTTGAGGGCGTCGATCTCGGCGTCCTTCTTGGCAAGGTCGGCATCCTTAGCTGCAATCGCAGCGTCGTGGGCAGACTTGGCGTCCGCCAGAACCTTTGCGGCATCGGCCTTGAAGGCCTCAAACGCCGCTACGTCCGTAACGGCAACCTGGACGGCCTTGTCGCCCAGAACCACCGTCTTGAGAGCATCAGACATAATGTCTTTCTCCGGGGTGTTGGGCGCGAGGCCCGGTTGATTGTCCTCGATCACGGGCGAGGCGCCCCACGCACCGTCACCGATGCGAGCTTTGGAACCAGCCCGGGCCCGATCGACGAGCGCGAGATGGTTGATGCGAATGGTCTTCTGCTGGGCGTCGTACGCCTGCCCGTCGGCGGTCACGCCGGGGGTGAAATCGAGTTCGCAGGTGTAGCCGGCGCTCAGTTCGCGCTTGCCGCCCTCGACCTGCTGGATGGCTGCGGCGTCCTTCACGATGAGCGGCAGGGTCACCCACTCGCCATCCCACTTCGCGGCCGTGCTAACCTCGCCAACGGCCAAGGCCTTGACGTTGTCGGCTGTCACCATCTCGGCGGGGTGATCGACGGTGATCGGGGCATGGCTGAAGGTCTGCAGGCTAGCGGCGTCGGAGACCTGTTCAGGCGCCCGGTAGACCCGGACGACGGACATCTCGGGCTTGCCAACCTCGTCGCCCGCGTAGAGCTGGATACCGGCGCGGACGCACTTGGCGGTCGCAATTAGGTAGCCGTCAGCGCTCCGGCGAGGCTTGCCCTCGACGGCCACAGCGTCGGTAAATTGCATGGTCCCTCACATCGTAAGTGCTTCGATACGCCGCGGCGAAATCGGAGAGGCCGTAGGAACGGCGTGCTCAGCTGAAAGTTGGTGAGTGAAGCCTTCTGTAAGAGAGCACGAGGGCAAATCGCACAAGGAACATCCGCATGATCAAGTCCCTGCTCACCAGCACCGCAATTGCCGCTCTACTCATGACCAGCGCGATGGCGCAGGACGCGGCACCCGCCACTCCCGCGCCTTCGGGCACAACCGCGCCTGCGGACACCACTACCCCGGCTGCGCCGGCGGAGCCTGCAGCGCCAGCCGACACGACAACGCCTGCCGCGCCTGCAGCAGATGCGACAGCCGCAAATCCGGCCCCAAGCACCTCAATCTTGGCAACCGGCTATACCGTCACTGACAAGCAGAACCTGGCCAGTGAAATCATGGGCAAGCAGGTCTACTCTTCTACGGCTGCTGACGCCGAGCACATTGGCGACGTCAATAACCTCGTCATCGGCGAGAATGGCGAGGTCGCTGCAGTGATCATCGGTGTGGGCGGGTTCCTGGGCTTGGGCCAAAAGAACGTTGCCGTGAACTACTCGGAGCTTGAGTGGGTCGTTGCCGACGACAACACTGAGCGTTTCGTGCTCCCGACCACTCGCGAAGCGCTGGAAGCTGCGCCGGATTTCCAGACCACTGAAGAGGCTAACGCCGCCGCGCCCATGGCGCCTGCCGGTGACACCACCCCTGCGCCTGCCGATGGCGCTATGGCACCCGCCGACAACACTATGGCTCCCGCCGCGCCCGCCAACTAAGGCAAGGCATAGCATTGCAACGGAGAGGCGGCAGCACTGGCCGCCCCTCACACTTTTTCAAGGCGGGCAGGCATGTCCGTCCCAGGCGTTACCGACGCCATCACCTCAACCTCCTCCTCTTCCTGCTCGGAGAGCTTGCCGTACTGATCGATGGCAGCCTCTAGGCCAGGCAGCGAGCCATCCTCGATGAAGGTATTCACCAGAGCATCGGAGAGAGCATCGATCGGCATCAGCGGCGGGCTGGTACCCGTTCCCGCCAGTGCCCGAGCGCCATCCGCCTTGGTCTTGAAGACGTCGGCAGCTTCCTTCTCGGATAGCGCCCACAGGGGCGACCACGTGTACCAGATATCTGGATCGCGCGTGCCGAGCGCCGACCGGATCAAGCACTCGTCGAGCCGCGCCATCGCTGGCTCCATCTCCAGCTCCTGCATGGCGCTGAGACGGTCGTAATAGTTGCGGAGATCGCTCTCGCCGGTTGCATTCATACCCGCCGGGGACTGGCCGAGAAGGCGCGTCGCCGGAATGTCTGCCGCGCCGGAAACGATCTGCAGGAAGCGGTCCAGTACGTCGGGAAGCTGGGCGAACGAGGCCGACTTTGTCTCGTATTCCTCTTCCTTGTCGAGCATCAGCGTGCCGTTGATGCCCTTGGCCGTGGCCGCGAGAGTGTATCGCTCAATGAGCTTGTTTCGGTATGCCTCGCTGCCAAGATTTGCCATGAAATCCGGCACCCTGATGATGTCGATCTTGGCTTCGAACACCATGCTGGCGATGTTCGCTGCAGTCGCATCGGCCTGTTTCACCGCATCCATGACCGAGGCCAGCACGGGATCGCCCCAACCTTGATAGAGGCCAGTCGACATGTCGTCGTCGACCTGTGCGACGCCCTGAAAGATGACGAGCCGGGATGGGTGGATGTCGAGCTGACCATCGTGGGCCGACTTGAGCTGGTAGACCTTCGACTTGCCGTAAAACTCAGAAGCGGGGTCGCGCTCGATCTCTCCGCCGGTTAGCTGCCGACGTGAAAGCACGGTGAGGTACTTGAGCCCGGCCTTGCCAACTTCGTCAGGATTCAGCGGCTCGGCGGGATTGCCTTCCCCGGTGCCGATCATGATCGCGGCGCCGCCCCAGAGGCGAGCCTTCACACGAGCCTCAAGCACCTTGGACTTTAGACTGAGGCGCTTTTCTTCGGCCTCCAACGTCTCGATCTGTGGTGCCTTGGCTTGCCAGTCCCGCCATGCCCGTACGGAATCGAAGGCGGGAATATCGATGATCTTCCGCGGCAACCATGCGGTCCTGTAGGCGGCGAGTATCTGCTCGTCCGAGAGAACGGTCTGCACGTAGTGGGTTGCTGACGCCTTGTCCCTCGGCGTGCCGAGGTTGGCGACGAGGTTAGTCAGGCTGTCGCGGGCGACCTGCAAAAAATTCATGGTAGCCACCCCGATGAAGCAAGGAACTAGGCCGCACAAGCGAGGTTTCTGGGCATCAAGCTGGAGGACAGAATGTCCGCGCCCGTCATCACCCAACAGACCCCGGTCAAACCCTCGGTCAAAAGTTCGAACACGCTACGCATTCGGCCCAACACGCTGGCCGCCATGCGCCAGATGCAGCAAATGTACGGCGGCGTGCGGCTCTAGATATTGTTCAGCGTGAACGTCGACGCGCTGATCAGCGCGTTGAATGCCCGGCTCGTGCTGTCAGCATCGTCGTCGTGGCCTTCCTTCGCTGGCGGGAAGCTCTCCAGCGCCGTAAACCACGCCTCATTCCACGCTCCACGCAGTACCTTCACGTTGCCCGCTTCGGCCTGTGCCGAGAACGGTGAGAACCGCGTGACCTTGTCGCCAGACTCCGGAGAAGACCGGACGACGAAACCGACCAGCATCTTGGTCAGGTTCATGACCTGAGACTTGCCGGCCTGCCCCGGGTCCTGAGGCAGTGAAATGTTGACCGCGAGGGTGTCGGCCGCGGCGGTGTTCTTGATCAGCGTCTCCACGCCGCTCGGCGAAAGTCGATCCCGGACGTGATGGGCGACGATGTAGCCGCCACCGACCAACTCTCCGATCTTGGTACCGGCAGTCCAGTCCGGGTCATTGCCTTCAGTCTTCGGCGTTGCACCCAGGTCCCAGCCGCGCATCCAGCGTTTGACCGGCGGGATCGCATCGACGACCTCGCACCAGCCCCGCTGGAACAATAGCCCGGCTGCCGGCCTGATCTTCCAGTTGCCACCGAGAAGGCGTTCCCGCTCGACCGTAGGCAGCGCCATGAGATTGGCGAGGTAGCCGGGATCGGCCGCCATCAGCGCCTTGTTGTCGCTGAGCTTGGCCGGGATGAACGTCACCGACTTCGGCGGGATCGGCCTCGGTTCGCCGTTCTCGTCGGGTGCGGTGTAGTGAGCTAGCTCCTCGGGTCGATCGGCCCAGATGATGGTGTCGCCAATGCGGATGAACCAGCGGAGAACCCCGGCACGCTCCGGAATGGCGAACCCGGTTTCCTGATCAATCCACCAGGCGATGAACTCGGCGACCCAGCTGTCGGCATCAGGGTTGCAGGTTGCCCGGACGTAAGGGCGAACCCCACACATCGAGCGGTTTCGGCTGAGCAGGTACCAGAACTGCGAGGCCGTGAAGTGCGTCAACTCGTCGAAGCATTCGAGCGGGATCTGTGAACCCTGCCAGTCGAGCTTGTTCTTCTCGTGCTCGAGGTGGGCGAACGATACGGACGCACCCGAAGGGAACGTCCACGACATATCCGGCGCCGATGTCGGCTTTGCGGCCAGGTGCGGATAGAGCTTTTCGCTCTCATCCCAAAGGCCGCCCTCGTTTCGTACCTGCTTCAGTGTGCGGCGGAAGAAGACCGCGCCGAACTCCGGATTGGCAGAGTGGCGCAGCGGCTCCATGAGCAGCGCCCACGTCTTCCCGCCACCGGCACTGCCGCCGTAGATCGCAATATCCGCCTGGCTGGCAAGAAACGTGGTCTGCGGGCCATCCTGCGGCCGAATGATCGTCTGGGCGCCCTGCCCTGCTTCAGCCCCTGCCATTGTCGGGTAGTTGGAAAATCGTCACCGGGTTGGTTGGCGCCGGCAAGTCCTTTCCGTCCTTTCCCGTCAACTCGCGACGGTTGGTGAAGGCGTTGCCCATTTCCTTGGCTGCCTGCTCCAGCAGCGCCGCGGCGAGGACCATGTTCTTGCTGTCTTCCGCCTTAGCCGCCATCCGCTGCAGCGCCCGGAGACGGACCGCGCGATGACTGATAGCGATGTCAGCGGTGTTCTCCAGAAAGGCCTTCCGGGTCTCGTCGAACAGTGCCCGCCAGCGTGCCGCCAGCTTTGCTCCGGCCTTCTTCGTCGGGTCGTAGGCCTCGACGGCCTGCGGAGTCAGAACGACGCCATAGTCCTTCTTGACTGCCGCAACGACAACGGACGGCGCGTCGAAACAGGCAACGGCCTGAACGACGTAGGTCTGCTGCTCGATGTTGAGCTTTGATCCTGCCATGGCCTTATCAAGCCGCCATCAAGTCTCAGGCGGCCTTGGCCTGGCACGTCCCGCAGGCGCAGCCGATCATGTCGGCTGTCATCAGCGGGGGCTTGGACAGCGCCTCCACAAGTTCACGGACACCGGGCTCTATCGCACCGTAGCGAGCGGCAACGCCAATGAAGGCTTCGACATCGTGACCGCGCATGGCGAAGATCGGAAGGCCGGTCGACCGGCTGAACCGCTGTGCACCGAAATCATCTCGATCCTGCGCGCAGTGCGATAGCTCGTGCTCGGTCAGCGCGCATGCCTGAGCGTCCGACGCCTGCTCCCACCACATGGCATCGATGGTGATGATGAAGTCCGGGATGCCGGCGAACCATTCGAAGGTCTGCTGACGAGCTTTTGCCTTGGACCACTTGCCCATGGCGCCCTGCGGTTCACCGAGTTCAGCTTGGCCGATAACCTGGCGGCCCTTGCGAGTGTTTTCCACGTTCGTCCAGAGAAAGCCGATGTTGGCCTGCTGCAGGTGAGCGTGCTCAGGATTGGTCAGGATGCCGTCGTCGGCGATGAAGGTGGCCTCAGCCCATGCGGCCAGTTCTGGCGCAGCGGCGAAGCTGGCAGATGAGAGGTCGTCGAGGAGCGAGGCGGGCGGCAGCGGCCTATCCATGTCGGTCCTCCTCGGGCTTGCGGTCGGCTTGGGGTTCTGGTGAGGTGCGAGTGGCAGTTGAGGGGAGCGAACCATGCAGGAAGCCGCCGAACAGTTGCTGTCGATGAACGACGGCGTTCCGACCACCGTGACGATATTTAAGGGCGCAGGTTTTGAAGACAGCCAAGTGAAGGCGTCTCTTCGCGCCGCCGCAGTTTACGCGCGAGAGAATGGAGACGACTCAATTAGGATCGAGCTTGTAGTGCACAGCCCGGATGGCGACGAGGCCGTGACCGGGAAGATGCGCGATATGATCATCGAGATCGCGTGAGCCTGCTTGTCGAGCCCGTCGCTGACGAGCCGGAGAAACAGGCCATATGCAACTGTGAGTTGGATAAGAACCGGTTTGCCGCCGCTTATCCAACTTTGCCGGCGATCACCAACATGGCGATGGCAATTGCGGCTGCCCATCTGACCAAGCGGAAGATCGATCGGCCGGGCTGCGAAATGAAGAGCACGCGAAATGTGCCCGTGACGTCGGCAATGTACGCTGAGACGTAGGTGATGAGCGCGAGAGATATCGCGAACGCTACCACCCCAACGGCAATCTGGCCCAACATACCCTTGCTATGGACTGATTTGCCGGCCTGGACAATTCGGGCCGTCTAGACTTTGGACGGAGCGGCCGCCGAATGCGGGCGCCAGAAACAACTTGGGCCCGCCGAAGCGAGCCCTAGGTGTGTGGCGTGATTGCCGCCAATAGCCACTTGAACCAGTTTTTGGACTGATTTGCAAGAGGGCCTCATGCGGCTTCATCTCGCTTTATCACCGCTTTCGATCCATCGGACCACGACGCGGAAAGTCGCCCTGTGCGGCCAATTCCGGAGTAGCCGAATTCGTCGGCAAGTTCGTCGGCGGCGCGCAGGACCATGGTGGTGATTTTGTCCCGAGCGGTACCTCCATTGCCAACGCCCAAAGTTTCGGCGACCTCGCGGGCCGACTGCCCCTTGACGATCATCAACTCCGCGACCACGCGCAGACCGCACTTGTCGAGCCGTCGGCTGGCATTGTCGTACTCCCGACGACTGTCGGCATTGGCTTCGGCTATTGCGTCGGCGCTCTGCCCGCTGGTGTCGACTGCTGGCCTGGCGTAGTCGAGAGCTTTGGCGCCACCAAGCATCGACTGCTCGGCGACACGCCGGAAATGCTCTGCTCCCTTGTTCTGGGCTTCCGTCCTCCCCTTCACCCGGGCGAGACCACCGATCAACGTGGTCATGCTGACCTCACGCTTCACATGGCCCACCCAGCGGCGTTCCGGATTCTGTTGGATCTGATGAAGCAACTCGGCTCGGGACATCGAGGGGTCCGGGACGTAGCGGTCCTCGACCATTGGCGCGAATGCCTTCGCCTTCGGCTCTGGTGCCATGGCGCTACCGATCAGCTGCAGCCCGAAGCGACGGCAGCGATTGAGTGCGTCCTTCGCCTGGGCAATGCTGATCATCCCGCCCGATCCAGGCTTTACGAACGCGCGCTCAAGCACGCGGGCAAGCTTCTTTGCAGCATCTGGTGTGGCGGTCGCGACGGCGCCGACAAAGCCAGACCGGTTCTTCGCCAGGTCAACGCGCTTGGTTGTCTTGATACGAACGCCGTTGCCGTCGTGCGCAAGGATGATGCCAGGAAAAATCGTCACAAAGACCTCCTCGACCGATAATCGGGGAGCAGGGACGCTTCAGAGGGATGGCAACGCACAAACTATCTGTGATTTGCAGCCGGCAGGCAAGTGTCAAGCGATAATCTCCAACGTCTGGAGCCCAGGTAATCGCCGCTTGCCAGGCGACGAACCTCTGCGGTTCTTCTGAGTCTTCGACGAGTTGTTGACGACATTTGTTAACGCAGATGGGCGAAGCTGTGGGTAGCGTCGCTCCCTACACAACACCTGCGGACACTCTACATGCCCGAATCTGCTGCATGCGACGGCTGCCGAAAAGGCGACGCTTTCCCTATCGAATTCACAATGGCTTTCCAGCCCATTGTCGACCTTAACGCCCGTGTCGTCTGGGGTTACGAGGCGCTCGTACGAGGCATAAATGGCGAAGGTGCTGGAGCCGTCCTGGCGGCAGTGACGCCCGAAAATCAATACCGCTTCGATCAGGCCTGCCGTGTCAAGGCGATCGAGTTGGCGGGGCTCAAAATGCCGGCGGACGACACGGCTAAGCTCTCGATCAACTTCATGCCCAATGCTGTGTACGAGCCGACAGCGTGCATACGCGCGTCATTGACCGCGGCTGCGCGTGTGAAGTTCGATCCTAAGCGGTTGATGTTCGAGTTTACCGAGAATGAACGCATGACCGATGCCGCTCACATCGAGAACATCGTCAAGAGCTATCGTGAGATGGGCTTCACTACGGCCCTCGACGACTTCGGCGCCGGCTATGCGGGCCTCGGGCTACTCGCAAGATTCCAGCCTGACGTGATCAAGATCGATATGGAGCTTGTTAGAGGCGTGGACGTCTCGCGCTCTCGTCAGTGCATCATCGAAGGCGTGATGGGAATTGCCAAGGCGCTGCAGATCGAGGTCCTGGCGGAGGGCGTTGAGACGCGACCTGAGGTCGAGACGTTGGCCGCGATGGGTGTCCGCCTCTTTCAGGGCTATTTTTTCGCGAAACCAGAAGTCGAGATGTTTCGCAGGGCCTCTGACATCAGTCATCTCTACTAGGTCGGCGTCACGACCGCTTCTGGCCTCACGGAGTTGATGTGAACCGAGTACAATTCCTGAAGTCGCTGCTAGATTTGTCCGCAGAAGGCCTCGGTCGCGTTGTTTTGACGACGATCCTGGGTGCGGGCTTTTGCATCGGTGTGACACTGATAGTCGACCGGGCTGACCTGACGTCCGACATAGCCTCGGTGAGGCAGCGCGCATGGCTGGTCGACACCCTGCTGCCACTGTTTCTGGCAGGGCCGCTCATTTGGCTGTTTTGCACGAAGCTTCGGCAGTTGGCGATTACGCAGCGGGAACTGATCAGAGTTGCATCGACCGATAGCCTCACGGGAGTGCTCAACAGAGGCGCACTTGTTACGCTGGTCGAAGGCTACCTAAGCGAAGTAAAGGCCAAGCTTGGGACGCCCCGAGGCGCGTTCCTGATGATCGATGTCGACCACTTCAAGACTGTCAACGAGACGTTCGGGCACCCCGCAGGCGACATGGTTCTTCAGAGGCTGGGATCAACGGTACGCGAGCAACTGCGGCGTAGCGACCTTTTCGGCCGAATGGGGGGCGAGGA
>VFQQ010002900.1_pt1 | contig 17946 bp, 38 predicted proteins | sample 3512341 | NCBI WGS metagenome assembly VFQQ01 (sample SAMN10412373, study PRJNA504923) | tailings metagenome | isolation source: Relicate 2 Philex TSF1 revegetated site | place: Philippines: Tuba, Benguet | collected 2017-08-29 | reverse complement strand
GCTGTACGACCCCGAAACCAAGTGAGCCTCGGGGTCCAGTTTGCTTGAATGCGCCGCGTGCAAGCATGGGCGTGGCAGTGTTGGCATGTCTTGACTGCGGATGGCTGCCCACCTTTCCAGCGCAGGCCAGCTGCCAGCCCTCATTTGCTCCCCTTTCACCCAGCTTTACTCTGCCTAACCCCTCTGCCTATGCGCCGCAGGCAGCTGGGTGGCGAGCGCCTTGACATGCGTGACCAGCTGTTCGAGGCCTTCCCCATGAGCACGTATCCCCACGTCATTGTCACGCCCGACGGTGCGCTGTGCGGTGCACGCCTGTTTGAGCACAGCTCCTGAGCACAGCCCAGGCCTTGCACGCTTTCCACTGCTAGCGTCACTTGGCACAGCTTCTTGCCTGCCGGCAGCTGCCGCTCTGTCTCTGAACCATCTCACGTAATGTGCCTGCTTTACCCAGTTGCCCCTCCCAACCCGTGCCTGCAGGCGGTGTGGCGATCGCAGCCAAGAAGTCCCTGGTCAAGTATGCGCGCCAGGGCGACGGCTCCCTCATGGTGAGCTGCGGGCTGCTGCGTTGACCATGGCGCAAGGCTGTCTGCCCCAACTTTGCCCTGTTGTGACCGGCCTGCTCACCCGCCACTGCTGCTGCCACCTGGGCCCGTCGCTGCTGCCACTATGTCTCACCCTGTCCACTGCCTTCCCCTTCCTTCCCTTTCAACCTGCAGGGCACTTCCTTCAAGAAGGTGTCTGCCTGGCCTGATCGCCCTGGCCCCGGATGGGTCTACCCGCAGACCGGTGGGTGGCAGGGCTGAGTTTGGCTCTCAAATTGTCCCAAAACAGTCCCGCCCTGAGTTCAGGTCGGAATGGCCCATACCGCTTATGACCCTGCGCTGGCATTGTGGTTGCCTCACTCGGGCTCGCACTGCCGCCGCCGCACCCATGCTTCACCCGCAGGCCAGGGCATCCTGCTGCCCTGCACTGCTTGTTTGCCGCCGCTCATTCCGCTCCTCACTGCCGCCGCCCCACACATCACCTACCACCTGCAGGCCAGGGTATCCTGCTGCCCATGGAGCCCCCCTACACCAAGATGGAGTTCATCGCCGCCGGCGGCTCCCGCAAGGAAAACGCCACGCAGTTCACCCCCGCATCCGACCTGGCCTGGAAGATCGAGGTGAACGCAAATCGAGCCCACCTCGGGCGGCTGTCTGCAGCTAGCTGTCAGCGCTGCGGGAGCCTTGGGTCAAGTGGTGGCTGCGGCGGCGGCAGTGCTTTTGGCGCAGCAGGGGGGGGCGGTGGCCGTGCCGACTGAGTAGAGGGATAGCGGGGTGCTGCATGCCAAGCAAGGTCTGGCATAACACCTTGCTGGGGTCCATTCCCACTCCTCCCACCCCCACCCTCACCCCCACCCCCACCCCCACCCCTACTTGAGCAGCTGACCAACCCGGCAGCCGAGTGGGAGAACGTGGGCCGCATGCCCCAGGAGCGCGTCATGTGAGCACCTACGCCGGCATGCAGGCCTTGCTTGGCACTCATGATGCTTGTGGCACTCTGGTATGACTTGAAGTTTAGGGAGAATTCAGCAGCAGCAATGAAAAGCAGCTGCACCTGTATGTGTGCGTCAGCAGCGTCGTTGGACAACCGCTGACTGGTCGCCTTACTTCCCTTCCCATCCCGCAGGGGCGACTCTGTCATCCTGTGCGACGGAACGATCGGCTTCTTCAATGGCGCTGGCACCGGCATTGCGGTGAGTGGCAGCAGCCAAACTGGGCGCCTGCTCAGAGAGGGGAGCCATGCCAAGTGGCTAATTGCTGGCAAAGTTCACCAGCGGGCAACAGCAGCGCTGCAGCACAGGCTGATCACGTGCAACCATCTGTCCTCTCATGCAGGGCTGGGGCACGCCTCTGACGTACACCTATGCCGACGGTGAGCACGCCTACACTTTGCCAGCACGCACCAATGTCTGCACATCTGCGCAAGTGCGACTTGCCTCATGCAAGCAGACGAGCAATGCTGGTGCTCACCATTGTCTCATCCACCCTCCGCCCGCACCGCCCTGCCTCCTGTGCCGCAGGCGTGACGTACAACTGCCAGACCCACTGCAGCATGGCGGACCGGGATGGCCGGTTTGAGCACCGCGCCCCCATTATCTACGACCCCAAGACCGGTAGGTGCCCGCTGGGCTGTGTAGCATGGTGTTGCACTCTTTGCTTTGTGCACGCTTTGCTGTGTAGCATACACTCTTTGCGTTGTGCATGCAAGGTGACTTGCCCAAATGTGTCAACACGCATGCACCGCTTGCATGTGCATGCATGTGCGGCGGAGCTGCGCCTTGCTCCTGGCCATCCACCGCACCGGCTGACGTGCCCCCTCCTCCTCCCCTCCCTAACAGGCGCCTTCACCGAGCGTGACAGCCTGGCCAAGGCGGTGCGCCCCCGACTGTATCACAGCTCAGCCGTGCTGCTCCCAAGCTGCCAAGTCATGGTGTCCGGTAGCGACGTGACTGGAGACACCACCGCCGAGGTCTACTCGCCGGTGAGCCTATGTAGCGGGGCAGCACACTTGCATTGTTGGGGGGCAGCAGATTGGACTGCAGAGGCAAATGCCAGTGTTGCCGCACCAGTCAGCGCCCGGCTGCTCGTGCTGCCTGCGTCGCTTGCACTGCAGCAGCTTTACACTACTGCACAAACACGCGACCTCTGCACATGCCAACCCTGCCGCCCCGTGTGCTCACCCATCCACGTTCCACCCCAACTCTCCTCCCCTCTCTGCAGCCCTACCTGTTCCGCGGCCCCCGCCCCGTCATCACCAGCGGCAGCGATGCCATTGTGCAGGGCCAGGCCCTGAGCGTCAAGTACACCTCCCAGGAGCCGGTCACCAAGGCGCTGCTCCTCAGGACCTCGGCCACCACCCACTCCATGCCTTTTGGTGAGGGCGGGCAGCAGCTGGAGCGGGGTGGGGCTGCGCTGAGCTGGGGTGGCCGCGTGGTGCAAAGTGGGCAGGAGTGCATGCTGGGCTGCCTTGCCACATGCAGTCCGAGCGGCGCCAACGTGAGCCTCACCCACTGCCTATCCACCCACTTCTGCCCCACGCTGGCCCACCCTCTCCAGATGCCCGCGCCCTGTGGCTGCCCATCAAGCCCACCAGCACCCCCGGCCAGGCGGTGCTGGAGATGCCCGCCAACCCCAACCTGACGCCCCCCGGCATGTGAGCCCCTCCCACCCGCCGTTGTGCCTTGCGGGTGGCAGCGCTGGTTGTGAGCCGATGGTTGAGCCGATGGTGCCGTGCACGGCACGCGGGCAGACGACGTGTGCATGCGGGCCGGAGGAATGTGCATGCACTCCTGCCACCCTTGAGAGCTGCCTGACTCAAAGCCTCCCCGCCCCTTCTCGTTTCCGCTGCAGGTACATGGTTGTGCTGCACACCGCCAAGGGAGCCGTCAGCAACGGCCACATCGTGTCCGTGTACCAGCGCAAGTGAGCGCTTGCATTGTCGGAGGCGCCTACTGCAGGGCCACGCCAATCTCTTGATAGACAGCTTACAGTACAACTCCGGACGACTAGGACAGCCAGGGGTAGGAATCGGTCCCTCCTGTGATTTTCCATGGCTTTTCATGCATGCCATACATCAGCACTGTTGACGCACTTGAACATTCGACACGATTCTTCCCAGCACTGCCCCGCCCCTTGATCCCCTCGATTCTTCCTCGATTCATGCACTTGGCACCCAGCACTGCCCCTCGACCATGCACTTGAGAGTACACTGGCCGCCCCCAGTTTTGTTGACCATCCCTCCTCCACTTGATTTGTCCACATTTGCCTCTGGCCGCTGCCACGCCCACCACAATGTAACAGCCGCACCGACTGCTGGTTGGAAAGGGAGAAGGGATGGAGCGGCCATATTGCCTTGAGCTGCCTGCTACGTGCATTGTGGTAATCGCACTGGCAAGGCTTTCAGGAAGATAGCTCCAACGCTTTCAGCCACCATAAGCGGCGGCGGTGGCGGCGGCAGTGGCGGCAGTGGCGGCCTCCTCGGGCCACTGTCTCAATCTGAGATTTGTTCATCCCCTCCCACTCTAAATTCAACTGTCAGCACCGGGAGTGCTGCAGTTTGGAGGCCGCATCCCTGCATGATTGCCAACCTGCTGCCACAAGGAGGCCGGGCCCGCTTGCCAGGGTATCATCGTGATCAGCGACCAATGCTGGCGACATCAAAGCAGGCTCCCTGCACATCCGTCGCCCGCACAGCCGGTCCACTTCCTGCCCGTCGCCCACAGCGCCCTTCTCACTGGTACCAGCTCAGTGTCCACAAGAGGCCCGGTCTCAAATCCGATCAGGCTCCTAGCCCACCGGCGGCAGCAGGGGAGGGCATGGCGGCGGCGCCGGCAGAAGCGCCGCCTGCGGCGGCGGCGGCAGAAGAGCGGGAGCTTGACTTCTTGAACCCCAAGGGCGAGCGGCTGTTTGGAAAGCTGGTGGACACAGGATCAGATGATGTGGTCATCCTGTGCCATGGGTGAGAGGGCATTGCTGCAGGGCATGCGAGGAAATGATGGGCAGCAGTGCAAGAACGCTGGCGCGGCTAGTTGCGCCCCTGTTTGTACATCCTGGCCTGTTTGCACGCTGCCCGCATCCATGCACAACTCACCTCTCCCTCCCTCCCTCCTGCCGCCGCAGCTATGTGGCCAACAGCGAGATGTGCCAGTTCCCGCTGGTGGCCGCCGAGCTGGCAGAGGCGGGGCTGTCCTCGTTTCGCTTCGACCACGCCTGCGCCATCCGCAGCCGCAGCGAGCGGCAGGGGCCCTTCCTGATAGGCAACCACGAAGACGAGGCAAGAACGGCTGCAGTTTTGGTGTGGTGCTGGCTTGTCTGGCAGTGTCCCATGCTGCTGTGCGGTTCCTGCGGCCATGTTTTGCCGGCTGATACTGCGCTGTTTGACATTGCTGTTTGGCAACATTCCGCCGCTGAGGGCGCCATAGCCAGCCACGCGGCATGCAGCGCAAGCAGCGGTTGACTGTCCCTCCATTCTATCTTAGCGTTTAGTCACGTGCCGCCGCCCTGCCACCGTCCTGGCGTCTGCGCAGGTTGCTGACATGGCGGCAGCGGTGGCCTTCATGCACAGCATCGGCAAGCGTGTGGTGTGCCTGCTGGGCCACAGGTGCGCCATGATTGTGTACATTGCAGCAGCCAAAGCAGGTGCTAAGCTGGTGCTTCGATGCCTGCATGCTTGCGTAAGGGCTGTGCCGTTGGCGCCGCTTCTAAGTTTGGCGGCCCTGCTGCACCCCGCCTCTACTGAACTGCCCCCTGCTGCGGCCCGCTGCCCCCTGCAGCAAGGGCGGCATTAACGCGGTGATGTTTGCAGCAAGGCACCATGATGTGCCCAAAATCATCAACCTAGCTGGCCGGTTCAGGACCAGGTGCGTGCACAGCAAAGTAGCATACCCTGCTGATGTGGGATAGAGCGCTGCTGGCCGCTGCTGTGCCAAGCTGCTGGCTGCCGCTGCCACTACTGCTGCCGTCCGACGTGGCGCTGTGGGCTGCCATTCACGTCACTGCATCCTTGAATGGTTGGGAGCCGAAATCCACACACCTGCCTTCCACCTGCCTTCGCCGGCACTGGCTCGTCTTCACGTGCAGGGAGGGCACGCTGCAGCGGTTTGGTGCCGACATTCTGGAGCGGCTTGCGCGGGACAAGGCGATACCGCGGCGGGAGCCCTGGGGGGAGTGGGTCATGACAGAGGAGGTGCGCTGGGGCACATGTGGAGGGAAGTGAAACAATTCAGCTGGCATGCCCGCAAATGTTACTGCATCAGACTGAGCAGGTGCGCTGTGGCACATAGGGAGGGAGATGATGCCGCTGGCATGCCCACACGTGTCGTGGCAGTGATGGCAACTGCCGGCAGTTGTTGGGGCGGCGATGACAGCTGCCCGCAGTTGGCAGCTTGTGCTTGAGCATCCAAAGAGCAGTGCAAGCGGTGGCTGCGTGGCTGAGCTATTGCAGTCGCGTGGCTTTCAAACATGGGCCGGTGCTGAGAACAGCCTGCATGATGGGCACGCTGCTGATGTGTACAATGCGCCACCCTGCGCGCCCCTGCACCCCGCCACAACCGCAGGATTTCCTCAACCGCTGCAACCTACCAATGGAGGAGATGGCGCGCTCCGTGCCGCCCACGGTCTGCATGCTGTGCTTGCACGGCACGGCAGACACCACCATTCCATTTGCGGTGCGTGCTAGTGGGCTGACTGCCAAAGCGGCGATGGGTGTGGTGGACTGCAGTGCTGCGGGTCAGGCAGCCAACGGGATATTCTTCTCCCTGCGCTCATGTGCTGTTGTTGTGTGCAAGCAGCTCATTACTCCCTTTTCTAATGCTTGATGTCTCCACCCTGCCTCAGGACTCGGAGCTGTGCGCCTCTCTGGTGCCCAACAGCCGCCTCATACTGGTGGAGGGAGCGGACCACAACTTCACTGGAGAGGCGGCAGGGCAGGCCATGGCGCGGCACATCGTCAATTTTGTGCTCAGCTGATGGTGGCGCATGGCCCCTTATTCGGCGGTCTTCAGCAGTTGAGCTCTTCCCTGTAGAGAGAGCTGGTTGCCAGGGGCAGCCCCACACCGCGCCCACCCTGTATATTGGCCTTACTGTGCATCATAAATGCAGTTTCCTGCCACACTGTTGCGCAATTACATAACCGAGGCTGCATAACAAGTCAAGCTAGAACGCAGTGGAGTGGTAAGCTGGCAAGCAAAGGGTCGTAGATTGGGAGCAAGTCATCATCCAACAATAGGGAGGGGGTGAGCTGTTGTTGTGGGAATACAATGCAAGTGCACGCAGCACGCCAAATCCAGCCGCTTGCGCACTGGCTGGCCCACCAGCCATGCCATTTCCAGCCAGCCAGCATGGCTTGCCTTTGGGTTCAAAACATCCCAGCCGAAAGCTGTGGGCAGGCAGCAGTGCAAGCTACGCCACCCGCCCCGCCGGCGGCGGCGCCACTTCAATGGGGACAGCCCACGGCTGGTAGCGCCACAGCATCAGGGCCTCCAGCAGCAGCAGCAGCACAAGCGCCCAGGCGAAGCGGGGCACGCGCTCGCTGCATGAACGGGGAGGTTTGTGCATGTGAGGGGCGAGCGCTCCAACCCAGCAGAGTTGAGCACTGGCACGGCGGCATGCAAGTTGCATGACCAGCTGCAGTTGACTGCATACATGCTGTTATTTCTGCAGGACAGGCAGGATCATCCCCCTTTTGATCCCCCAACAACCGCTCAACACCTCCAGCGGGTGTACTCGTCGCCAAAGGCTTCCTTCAGCATGCGCTCCTCTGCTGGCACCACTGCAGCCATCGAGGCACGCAGATGGAAGGGGTCAGGACAGTGATGCCTTGCAACAATTGTCGAGCAGCACACGCAATGCAAAGATTGCAAGGCCAGCTCCGCTCGGCTGAGCGGCTCAGAAGCTCGGCATTGGTGAAGCTACAACCTGCAATCTTGCGCACCTGTTGCGATGTAGAAAGCAAAGGCGAGGCAGAACACCAGGCTGGCCCCCAGCGCGCCGCCAGCGATGGAGAAGCCTGCAAGGGGCAAGTGGGTGGGCTGTGTGGGTGGGCCGACAGGCAGTGCGGCTGGTGGGCAGGCAGTGTTGTGTATTGCGCCTGAGCAACCGGTGACCGGCCGCAAGCGCGGGCCTGCCCTTGTGCAGACTGAACAAACCACACCCCATGCACCAGCCCTGCCCGCCTCTGAGCAGCCAGCAAACCATGCCCTGGTGCGCCACGCGGATGCACCAGCCCACCTATCAGGAACATCATGTTGCCCAGCGCCTGGGGGTGGCGCAGCAGCGCGTACACGCCGCCCGTCTGCAGGCGGCGGGGCACCGAGGGCGAGCCCATGAAGCTGAACTGCAGGCGGGTGGGAAGCAAGGGGTGGGGGAAGGAAGGGGCAGGGAGGTGGTTGAGGAGTGGGGCGAGGCGGCAGGAAGCGCAAACAAAGTCCATTGCGGTTGCAGACCAAGCCCACAATTTGGTCCATGTTCAGCAAATCCTGTGCACTAGCGCATCCCACTTGTAGACCGGTGCTCACCATGCCCGCCTGCAGCGCGGCCGCCACCGCCAGCGCCGCTCCAAACAGGCACATGACAGCGCCGGGGCCACCGGTGTAGTCAACGATGGAGGCGACTGGCGGTGCGGCATACCTGGGAGGTGCAGCGGGGACAGGAGTGGCGGGGGAGTGAAAGGCTGGTGAGCAGATGAGGGTCTGGCAGGTATTGCAAGCCACGGGAGCTGCAACTTTTCCAACACAAATGGAACCACCAAGCGCACACAGCCATAGTGACAAAGTGCGGCATACAGCAGCAGCAGCAGCAGCAAGCCGTTCCCAGTGCAGCACAGCAGGAGGACAACAGCTGCCCCAGCTCACCAGCACACAAAGCCGGCCCAGAAGAGAGCGTTCCAGGCGTAGCGCAGCAGCGCGCGCCAGTCAGCACGGGCCTCGCTCCGCACGGCGGGCAGGGTGAGGATGGAGCGGCACTGTGAGGGGGGAGGGCGCTTGCCTGGCCCCGTGTGCAGCGCCTGGACCATGTGCAGCTGCGCTTAGCGTGAAGGACAGGTGCATCAACCAGCCAGCAAGCCAGCAAGCCGGCATGACTGCTGCCTTGGCATGGCAGGAATGGCTGGCCCTTGCAAATCAACAGACATCGTGCTGCTGGCTGGTAGCTAGCTGGTCGTGCTGCCATTACCTACCGTACAACCCTGCTGCCTGCCTCACCTGCAGGTGCCTGCGCAGGTCCCCTGCAAACTTGACTGTGTGGTAGAGCGTGAACAGCAGGCTGGTGCCGCACATCACTGCGGGGAGCACAGAGGCAGGGGCGCAGGCAGCGGAGAAGGTTGGATGGCCTGCTTCCCGATCTGAACGGCGGCATGCATCAGCTTGCATCAGTGGGAAGGCATCACCGTGGGACAAAGCACCCATCCTGCAATCAGACCACACACGCGCCATGTCTGGCATTCCAGCTCAGGCAACCCACTGATCCCTGACCCCATAGTATGGCTCCGGACCTCCTCACCCGCGGTGTACACCTCGAAGTGCGCCAGCTGGGACAGCACGTCGCTGCCCGTCAGCACAGACACCAGCAGGCAGGACCAATAGCCGATGTTGATGTAGTCTGCAGGGGGTGACACACAAGAACAAGTTGTGAATCCAAGTGGCGTGTCGAATCCATGTGGTGCGGGCTCGCACGTACATGCAGCAGCCGGCGCTGTCTACTTCCCAGCCGCCCTTCAAACTCGGGGTTGAGAGCAACGTCAACACCATCACCGTCATTACGTTGTATGAGGAGCTTAAAACAAATTTTCCGACAACCCCTTCACCATCCCCTTCCCCCTTTCCCTCCTTTTTCTTCCCCAAGCGCTCACAATATATGTCGGAGAAAGTGACGCCCAGCACCGCCGCCGGCTCCTCGGGCGCCTCCACCACACCTGCAGGCAAGGGGTGCTACCATGTGCATGAGGGGCTGTGCACAGGTGTGGCGCTGCATCAGCACTCGACTCGGCGGTCCTGGAGCATTTGCCATCGCGGCGCCGGCGGCAGCCAGCAGGAGTGGTGCACGCGGCTGTCTGCTACAGCAACACTTGCAGCGTGCTCCCACTGCTGTTACCTCACCTTTGTGGAATGTGCGCTCAGGCTGGAAGGGCTCCCCGGGGGCATGGGCGGCAACTGGGCGGCGCGGCAGCAACAGCGGTGCGCCGGCGCCGAGGCGGCGCGGGGCGGGCACAGCCCCAAGCCAACTCCGGTCTGTCGCCGCTCTCCTGCCTGCTGGAGGCGTCACACTGCATACCAGCGGGCTGCGAGCCAGGGCTCGGCCCTGCTGGGCCAACATAGCGCTTGGACTCCTGGGAGCGGTGCAAGCTGGCGGAGAGACTGTCAATAGGCTTGGATGCTATCACAAAGGGCTTGATCACGGGCCTAAGGCCGCCCCGACACCTCTAGGGGAAATGTCAGGGCTCCTGCCATTCCAGCATGCCGCCCATGCGCCGCCCCACCGCCCATCGGCCCCATTGATCGCCTCGCTGTAACGATCAGACACTCACGATGGAGGGGACTGTCGACGCCGGCCGCCAGGCAGTGAACGCCATCGTGCAAAACGCGCTGGAGACAGCGCAGGCCAAGGACGAGTGCCTGCGGCTCGCACGATACTGTGTGCGGCTGGAATTGGTGCTCGTAGAGCTGCAGCTGCTGCAGCGCAGCAACGAGGCCCTCCGTGGTGAGCAGGAGGCCTGCTCGCCGCGCCATTCTGCCTTGCAAGCACCGTGGGGAAGCAGGGGAGCGCGCTCCTCCGCCGCCGGATGCCGCAGGCTTGGGCCCCCGCCGCCGCTGCACGGTCGGCAAGGCGCCAGTGAGACGCCGGCGGGCCCTCTGCTGGCACTGCTTATTGCCTCTCCGCTGCCCGTCATCCCTGCCTACACACCGGCCGCCCTGTCGCGCAGGCAGCAAGACAGTGTTCCTGGCCATCGATGCCGCCGTGAGCGCGCTGCGGCAGGCGGAGCAGCTGGTGTCGCAGGTGCGGGGCGGCGGGGGGAATGGAGCGGCGAGCCCACGACCTGCTGCCTGGCTTGTCAGTGGCCAGTGCAGTTGGGCGACCAGTGTGCAGACCTTAGGACACAAGATGCGCACTGGCTGTGGACATGCTGCCTGCTGCCGTGATGCCTGTGACTCGAGGGCCAGTGAGGCGCCTTGGGCCTGCTCCTGTAACACTCCACTCAACACGCGCTTCCGGTGCTCCCCTGCAGTGCGCGGCCACCAACCCCAGCTCGATCTGGCCCCTAGAAGATGCGGTCGAGTTCCAGGGAGTGGCCGCAGAGCTGCGCAGCGCCGCGGCAGGTGAGGCACGAGCACACTTGTTCAGGCCACTTGCTTGCAACGCTGCTTGCAATCCACACAGCGCCTAGTGGACAAGCAGCCCCCTTTGCTGTTCAAGCGAAGCCACCAGCGCAGACGGCTGGCAGAAATGTATCCCTTGGCGGTGCCATGCTGTCGATCCTGCCCGTTCCTGCCCCCACTAACGCCCTGCCTTGCAGGCCTGGCGGCGCTGGGTGGCCGGCTCACGCCGGATGTGCAGCAGGATGCAGCACATGTTTACCAGCAGCTCATGGGGCTCAGCTTTACCGAGGACGAGCTGTCAGGTGCGTTTGATGGCCTGCAGGCTGCCCTGCAGGCTCTGCAGTTGCTGCTGCTTGCGGCCTGCTGTACCGCATGGTGCCGTGCCATGTCTTGTGCGGTATCCAGGCTCAGCAGGCATGAGTTCTCAGTGTGCAAATGGCATGCTTCGCAGCCAACCTGTCCGTGGTCACGCATGCTGAGGGATTATGCAATCATCCATCCTGCTTATCTGTCCTCCCGCAACAGAGACAGAGGAGCTAGAGCTGGAGCACGTGCAGCACATCAACAGCACCACAAACACCCCACGCCACCCAGCCGCCGCCACGGGCAACGCCGCGGCTGCCACCGCGCCACCCGCTGCCCCGCCGGCCCAGTTTACCAGCCCTGGCGCCGCGCTGGACAGCGGTGCAGTGCTGATCAGCGAGGTGGTGGCAGCGGCGGCGCGCCGACCGCCGCCGCCCTCCCGAGACCGCATCCAGCAGGTGCATGCCGGTTCAAGGGACGTGTAATGGCAATGGTTGCACTTGACAGCCACGGCTGATCTGCCTCGCCGCTGCCAGCAGCTGTGGCAGGTGACTCATGCACAGCTCAGCTGCTTGCTTGCACCAGCCGAGCTGCGTGTCGGCCTCCCTTTGCCCCATGCACAGGTGCACCAGCGGGAGAGCCTTGCCGAGGCGGCGGCTGTGGCGCACGAGGCGGCTGAGGAGGTGCTTCCTCCTGAGGACCAGACCCCCGATGAGGCTGGGGAACCTGGGGAGACCGAGGCCCAGCTGCTGCAAGAGATTCGGGAGGAGGCGGAGGAGGCTGCGGCGGCGGCAGGCGCGCCAATCGTGCTGACCTTCAGCGGCCAGACGGCGCTGGCGCCCGAGGTGCCGGCTAAGGGTGCAGGTGCGAAACTGGGGGCATGTGTTTGTGGATGTGCAGGCTGCCGTGCTCAGCTCGCAGGTCACGAGGCTGTTTAGGTTGATGCACTCAAGCGGGATACCTGTCTGCACGATGCCGCAGGCTGCTCGCTTCAAACCTGCCCGCCTGCCCCGCCCCGCCCCGCCCCTGCAGTGCCCTCCCGCGGCGGCACCCCACTGCCACGCGACCCTTTTGAGATGACCGGGGAGCCAGAGGGCCTGGGCAGCGCCACTCTGCAGGAGCTGCGGGTGGGTCAGTAGGGGAGCTTTGCTGCTGGGGGTGTGATTGGCAGCTCGTGCTTTATACTGTGGGTCAGCGCAGCTGGCAAGCTGGAGGGGCGGGGCGGGGCAACCGCATCTTTGACCCCATTGCCGTTCTTGTGCATGCCACAATGAGACCATGTTCCTGTCTGCCGCAACTTGCAGACCTTCCAGCAGGGGCAGGATGACCTGGCGGTGGCGGACGAGGCGCAGCGCCAGCTGTGAGTGCCACACAGCGTGCCCAGCATGCCCAGCATGCCCAGCGTAGTCTGCATTTGGCTGGGTCCAAGCAGCTCGCTTGCTCGGCTATGCAGGAATGAATGCTGTGGCTCCCAGCTGCCGCACTGCCACCTGCCCGACAGCATTTTGCTGGTTGCTGATTCGCCTTGTGCTGTTGCGCCCTGCAGGGAGGCCTCCGCTGACAATCTCAGCCTGAAGGAGCAGCAGGCGCGGGCGGCGGGCGGCGCAGAGGCGCAGGTGCGCCGCTGTTGGCTGAGTCATACAGGGCAGCGGCTGGAGAGGCAGGCACAGCATGGCACACCGCCCTTGCAAGCGGCATTGCTTCGAGGTCTGGAAAACACCGCTGCTACCCACACATCGCCCGCTGCCATGCACCGTACCTGCAGGCGCTGGCCGCGCTGAAGCAGCTGCACGAGTACGAGTCTGCCATGGAGGCAGGAGAGGCGGCTGAGGAGGCGACAGATGAGGCGGGCGGCAGCGAGGAGGCGGCGGCAGCTGAGGCAGGCCTTGCCGCTGGCGTGGGCGAGGGCGAGGTGCAGGCGCCGGCGCCGCCGCTGCACAAGAGCCGCAGCCAGCAGGCGGCGGCGGTGCTGGACAGGAACCTGGCTGAGCTGGCCAGCGAGTGGGCGGGCGGCAGGGAGGGCATGGAGCGCGGTGCTGATGCTAGTGAAGCCGCTGAGCCTGCTGCGCCACAGGTGGAGGAGTGAGGAGTGGAGCACAGCCGCCGCCAAGTCCTGTCACCTGTGTGCATGAACGGCACCGTCAACCCTCTCACGCACCCCAATGGCCCTCACGTGCTATGCCTGCTGCTTCTCATGTTGCTTGGCAGCTGCACAGCAGCCCTTGCCGCCCAAGCGGACTTTGCATCAGGTTGCCTCCGTGCACCCAACCAGTGGCCCACCTCCAATGTAAATGCCATTTGCATGTCAAAGCTAATGGGTTGGCAGGCGGTATGAGGCAGGATGGATTGACAAGCACAAACTTTGAGGCGGTGCAGGGAGTTGGGCCAAGCCTTCCTGCTGAGGGATGTGGCGGGGGACGCGTGCGGGGCTGGTGCGGCGGGTATCTGGGGGTCGGTTGTCACGGGACGGCCAGGGTCGTGCTTTCTTGTATTTGACAGCGTCCCTCCAGCGTTGGTATGAATGCGAATGTGCGGCTGGTGGCCAGCAGGTCCTGCAGCAGAGAATTTATTATCAGACAAGTTGGCGGGGTCGGATATGTGTGGCTGCGAGGGACGCGCACTGTCGGCAGGCCTCGTGATGCCTGGGCGCATGCCTTTGATCTTCAGGTCTTTCCTCAGCATCAGGTTCACCCGCGTCAGTGGTATGCCCTTGCATGCTGTTGTGGAAATTCGCTGCCAAACCTGATATATAGGGCATTGAGGCTATGACCCCTGCTGGACCCCCGCGGGTGTGGCCGCGGCGGAACCGCATGCCGCACAGCATGCAGCATGCAAGGTGCACAAAGGCCTGGATGGGTCCTGCGCACAGGAGTTTCCCCTTTGCCAATTTAATTTCCACCTTGGGAAGGCCGGCTGTCCAGCTTTGTTGTCGGCTTGCACGTGCAACCCAAGGGGAGATCGACCCCCCTTGCTCACCAAGATCAGGTCAGGACGCCCGGCTCGGTTTGCCTACGGCGCACCCTGAGATGCGCTTGCAATCGCCAAACGTGTGCTGTGGGAGCCTTGAGCGCGAGCATGAGGTCCAGGGCCTGGGCGGCCGAGGCCGCCGCCGCCACCGCCGCTCAGGCGCGCATGCGTCCAGGGTCAGGTTTTCGCACGTCCGGACCCCTGCAGGGGCTCTGCACTGCTGGTTCTCCCAGGGCAAGCCCCTGCCTGCAGTTCTGGCAGCGCAATAGCTCGGGTCTGTGTAAATCAAAGTGGAGGGGTTTTAGTGTCCTGGACCCACCTGGTCCACCAGTAGATGTTCCCAACTGGGGACTGCCCGCTGGTGTGCATGTATCCCACCACACATCCCTAAACTGCTGATACTTGGCACAAGTAGCACCACTGCTATCCAACCAGCTCTGAAAGTTTCCCTAGTGCTCCCCACCATGTGCAGCGTGAAGTCTCCAAGCATGAGGCCGTGGGCATTGCTGGCGCTGCTGGCGCTCCTGCCGCTGTGCAGGGCCGGCCTGACGACGTATGCCAGCGAGAGCGGAAAGATCTCGCTGGCTATCAACGGTGAGCTGAGCTGCTGCGGTACAAGCTTGAAGGGATGCACCGGGGATGGCTGACTCAAGTCTCTGAGCAAGTGAACAAGTTGTGTGCTCGGGTGCCCTGGCAGCACCAGTGATGTCGCGGGTGGTATCCAGCTTGCGGGTGATTGTTTACTTTAAAGCAGCTGTTGTCGATTGAGGTGCAGCGGGTCAACATTTATACCTGACCTGCGCAAAGTAACTCATCAGGCCTCTGTTCTATGTGATCTGCTGTCCTTGCAGCATGCGGCACCAACGGCCCCTCCTGCTCTCTGCCCATCACCAAGCCGCTCACCGCCACCACCGTCCGCAAAGCGTATGCCTTCTACGCTGCAACGGGCTTTTCTTCAACCAGCACTGCCTTCAACCTGGACAGCGTGCTGCTGCCCGACGATGCAACCACAGCCACTTATGTCGATAGCAACTGGCATAACTACGCCAAGGATGTGACTGGTGTTGCTGCGACTGCGCTCAACGGCCTGGCTGGCGGCGCCACTCATGCCTTCACTGTTAGCGAGGCCAGCCCGTAGGCAGGGTGCGTGCAAACAGAGCGCTGCTCCTATAAGTCTTGGTGGCGCTGGTTCCCCCCACTGTCACCGTCCTGGTGTTGCACTGCTCCAACGCTCTCAAGCTGTATATAGGGGGCCTGATACATCCCGGCACGCGCACTTGGGCCTCTAACCCCGCATCCCTGCTAGCTTTGTATTCCTCCAGGGATGGACTCATTCTGGCTGTCATCTTTGACGACCCTGGAGTGGCCACCAGCAACTCAGTTACCCTGCTGACGGGGCACCAGGTGAGCCCCCATCATCAACAGCAGCAGCAGCCTTGTTTGTTGGAGAACAGGCTGCAATTTTTCATTGAACCCGCTGGCGCCCATGAAATCTTTATTCTTGCCTCGTAGAATGAGATTGGAGACACGTTCACCCTCACGCTGGCATCGCCACACGACCCCGCCACCAAGCCGCTGACTCTGTCCCTGGGTATCAGCTTCGGCTACCAGCCCGGTGGCCAAGTCAGCATCGTGAACGTGAGCTCGACTGAGATGTCCTGATCGCCACGCACTCTGTGGTTGCACAGCTCTGCAAAGTTGCGTGGTGACCACAGCGCATGCAGCCAGTCGGCCAAAGCGCCACCCTGCAGAGTGATGCTCGCTCACAGCCCCACCATCCAGACCACTGCTCCATCCAGCAAAGGCTGCCTGTTGCCGTTTGCTTCCTCCTTCTGAGCAGGTCAACGGCCAGCGCCTGACTTCGTCTGCTGGTGGTTACGATGATGGCGAGGCGGCCAATGGCGCGCTCATCACAGTGAGCACCGGCACTTCTGCCTCGTACTGATGATGCACACATTCTCGGGTTGCTGTGGGGCAAGTGGCAGATGGGCACTCCTACACCTCGTCCAAACAGCCACCACCCGCTCTGCCCAGCCAATCTGCGCTACCATTTTCACTGATGTGTCACCTATCCTCTCACCCGCTACTGCTGCCGCATGCAGGTGGGCGGCCAGGGCGACAGCCGCGCCAATCCCGCTGATCCAACGCTCAGCTATTCCCCCGACAACCGCTACGACGACGAGCTGTTCAGCCTGGAAAACCTGCTTCAATCAGGGGACACCAGCGCCACCATCTTCACGCAGAACCCCTCCAACGATGGTGCGCTGCATGCAGCTGCCTTAGTGCGTAAACACGCCCTGACTGAAGCTGTAGCCAAGCCCTGCATGCTCGCTGGGATGACAGCCCCGCCAACCTGAGCACGCCCCTCTCTCCTCCCCTCCCACCCCGCGCAGACAACATTTTCTTTGCCGCCTTGCTGGCTGAGAACCAAGTGGTCGTTGTCAACCCTATCCTGGACCTGTCGCTTGCGCCAACCGCAGCCAGCCCCACCATCAACACACAGCAGGTGCTGACCGCCACAGTCGTCGACTCCGCCAACAGCAACGCACCCAAGGCTGGCGTGACCGTCACCTTCACCATCAGCGGCACGGCCGCCCAGGTGAGTGTTGAGCGCAGGATGAAGAGGCAGTGGCGGTGCAGGCACCAAGCATGCTCTGCAGACATGTCGCCCAGGAGTTGGGACCTGCCTTGGCTGGAGCAAGTGCACGGGTGGGGATAAGAGTCAGCCGCTCGCAGTACTCAACCTGACTGGGCCGCCATACATCTGCACATGGTCCAGAGCATTCGCTTCCCTGCCCCGCCACCACCTCTTGCGCAGGTGCTGACCGCCACCACCAACGCAAACGGTGTTGCCACCGTCAGCTTCACCTCGGCTGTTGTTGGCATTAGCGACGTGCTGGCCAGCGCCCCCACCGCACCCAGCCGCACCTCAACCATCACCTGGGTCAAGCCAGTCAACAGCGCCCCCTCCTGCCAGCTGGCAACGGCCACCCCCGGCGCACTTTGGCCGCCCAACCATAAGCTGGCGCCTGTGACAGTGTCTGTGCCCGACGTGGATGGCGACGAGGTGACAGTGGAGATCACAAGCGTGCGCAGGTGCGCAAATTTGTGGAGTTGGGTTGAGGGATATAGCCTGTTGTAGCCTGCTGTACAACCACAGACTGCTGCTGGCAAGCTGCCCAGTGACCTCAAGAGATACCTGCATGTGAGTGGCCTCTCAAAGTGCCGGCACCGCCCCTCTCCTGCGCCTGTGCAGCTCCCAGGCCACCAACACCAAGGGCGACGGCGACACCTGCCCAGATGCCTACCTCAAGCCCCTGCTGCTGCGTGCCGAACGCAGCGGCGGCGCCAAGCCCGGCCGCTTCTACCTTGTTTCCTTCAAGGCCACCGACTCCAACGATGCTTCCTGCACCGGCACCGTGGTGGTGTGTGTGCCCCACTCGGCCGGAGTCGACTGCCCTGCCCCGCCGGCAACCTTCGCCTTTGATGCCACCAAGTGCAATTAGGCGGCACGAGCCGCACGGCCTGCTCATGGCAGGCGCTGCACTAGCAGCTGCCCGGCCCTGGCTCCTGTGACCCATCACCAGCCACCCTCCACCATCGATGGTGATATCAAGCGTGTTTGTCCATTCAGATTTTCCTCCCAAAGTGCTGTCCTTCGTGATCCCCCTTCCTTTCCTTCTCCAGCCTCATGTCCCCTCCTCCCCCTCCTGTCCTTCACGCTCCATCATCCACGTCCCGCCCTTCACACTCCCTTCCCCACGTTCTCTTCTCCATCCCCTCTCTGCCAGGAATGCATGCCCTGTCCTCCGTGTCCTGCCTTT
>VFQQ010002899.1_pt1 | contig 17950 bp, 19 predicted proteins | sample 3512341 | NCBI WGS metagenome assembly VFQQ01 (sample SAMN10412373, study PRJNA504923) | tailings metagenome | isolation source: Relicate 2 Philex TSF1 revegetated site | place: Philippines: Tuba, Benguet | collected 2017-08-29 | reverse complement strand
ACCGCTTCTGCCGCTTCAAAGCCAGCATCCAGAAAAACCGCCCCAATAATGGCCTCCAGCGCATCCGCAAGTACGGAAGGTCGACGCCACCCCCCTGTTTTCATTTCACCATCGCCCAATCGGAGAAACTCACCAATATTCAGATGGGTGGCAATTTCACTCAGGGTCGGCTCTTTCACCAGCTGCGCACGCATCCGGCTCAGATCACCTTCACTCAACTTGGGAAATCGTTGGAAAAGCTGATGGGCTATAATGAAATTCAGAACGCCATCGCCAAGAAACTCCAGGCGCTCATTGTTTTGATTACCATGACTGCGATGCGTAAGCGCCTGGACAAGCAGGCGCTCATTCTTGAACTGATAGTCGAGTTGTCTCGACAAACCGCTGTAAGTCATAGGCGCGTCTAGAATGCATCCTCGGTAGAGGCTGAAAAATCGAGCAAAACACTCACATTGCCCATCATCGGAATCATCACTTGATAGTCCACTGAAACAATATTGCCTGAAACTTCACTTCTGGAAATCAATAGCTCGTTGCCTTTAACGCTGGTGATATTGTCAATGGTGGCAGTTCGACCAAAAGAATCCTGAATTTCTTTGCGGCTCATCTGGCGGAAATTGGGGTCATTGGCAATTTTCTTGATGGCTTTCTTGACCGACATGAACTCGATATAAGCTGGTACCATTTTCATGGCAATCACAGAGACAAATACAATAGCGGCTACGGTGATCACCAGACCAATAAACGTCATTCCACGCTGTTTTTGCATACTGCCCTCCCTATTCAATGGTGTTGCCAATTCTGCTGAAATTATCAAAATTCCACCATATCAGAAACGCCTTGCCCACCAGATTGTCTTCCGGCACAAAGCCCCAAACACGGCTATCCTTGCTGTTATCGCGATTATCACCCATCGCAAAATAATGTCCAGCAGGCACCTCTACTTCACCATCAAAACTGATTGCGCTATCCTCAATCAGAATATCATGTGATTTACCTTCCAGCGTTTCCTGATATTGCTGGGCAACCACCAGATTCAGGCCTGAACCGATATATTCATATTTACCTACGGGTGTCATGTCCAATGGTTCACCGTTGATAAACAACTGCTTGTTGCGGTACGCAATCTTGTCACCTGGCAGCCCGATCACACGCTTGATGTAATCAATTGAGGGGTCGGGCGGATAATGAAACACAAAGACGTCACCACGTTGCGGCTTGCCGGTTTCAATAAATGTATGATTCAGAATCGGCACACGCAAACCATAACTGAATTTATTCACCAGAATAAAATCACCCGCCAAAAGTGTGGGCATCATGGAGCCGGATGGAATCTTGAATGGCTCGACGATAAATGAGCGAATCAGGAAAACGACGAGAATGACCGGAAAAAAACTTCGTGCATACTCGACCACCACCGGCTCATTGGCCTCAGGTTTGCGCCTTGGCTTCCAGAACAGGCTATCCAGCAGCCAGATCAAACCGGTAAGCACCAGTATGACTATCATGAACAATGCAAACATCATCGTTATATCGCCTTATTTATCTTCGACTTTTAGAATTGCCAGAAACGCTTCCTGGGGAATTTCCACATTACCCACCTGCTTCATGCGCTTCTTGCCTTCTTTCTGCTTCTCAAGCAGCTTTTTCTTTCGGGTGATATCGCCACCATAACATTTAGCCAGCACGTTTTTGCGCATGGCTTTCACGGTTTCACGCGCAATAATATTGGCACCGATCGAGGCTTGTACAGCTACATCAAACATCTGGCGCGGAATCAGCTCACGCATCTTGGCACAGAGCTGGCGTCCGCGATACACGCTATTGGATCGATGCACAATCAGCGAAAGCGCATCAACACGTTCGCCATTCACCATGATGTCCAGCTTGACCAGATCCGCAGCACGAAACTCCAGAAACTCGTAATCCATGGAGGCATAACCACGCGAGACTGATTTCAGTTTGTCAAAGAAATCCAGCACCACCTCGTTTAAAGGCATCTCATAACTCAGCATGACCTGACGCCCCATGTACTGCATATTGCGCTGCACACCACGCTTACTATTACACAATGTCATTACGGGGCCGACATAATCTTGCGGCATCAGCAGGTTGACGACAATCATGGGCTCACGAATTTCCCCAATGCGAGAAACCTCTGGCAATCGTGATGGGTTTTCGATTTGCGTCACCTCACCATTTTTCAGCAGCAGCTCATACACCACAGTGGGCGCTGTGGTAATGAGATCCATGTCATATTCGCGTTCCAGTCGCTCCTGCACAATCTCCATGTGCAGCAAACCGAGAAAACCGCAGCGGAAGCCAAAACCGAGCGCAGTTGAGTTCTCTGGCTCAAACATCAAGGAAGCATCGTTCAGCCGCAATTTTTCCAGCGCATCACGCAAGGCTTCAAACTGATTGGATTCCACCGGGTAAAGGCCAGCAAACACCTGTGGTTTAACCTCTTTGAATCCGGGCAATGCCTCAGAGGCAGGCTTGCCTGCCAGTGTCACCGTATCGCCCACCTTGGCACTGGTCAGCTCCTTGATACCGGCAATAATAAAGCCCACTTCACCCGCCGAGAGTTGTTCTTTTTGTCGAGATTTCGGGGTAAACACACCAACCTGTTCACACAAATACTCAGCCTTGGTCGCCATCATGCGAATTTTGTCCTTGGGCCGCAGTACGCCGTCTATCACACGCACCAGCATCACCACACCCACATAATTATCAAACCATGAGTCGATAATCAGTGCTTTTAATGGTGCAGCAGGATCGCCTTTAGGTGGGGGAATCTTGGCCACCACGGCTTCCAGTACATCGCGCACACCTTCACCGGTTTTTGCTGAGCAGCGAATGGCATCCGTTGCCTCAATACCGATGACATCCTCAATTTCCTGGATCACTCGGTCTGGATCTGCGGATGGCAAATCGATTTTGTTCAACACAGCAGTCACTTCAACGCCCAGGTCTATCGCGGTATAGCAATTGGCCACACTCTGGGCTTCTACACCCTGCGAAGCATCTACTACCAGCAAAGCCCCTTCACAAGCAGAAAGTGAGCGACTGACTTCATAAGAAAAATCCACGTGCCCAGGAGTGTCAATCAAATTCAGCTGATAGATTTGCCCATCCAGCGCTTGATATTGCAAGGCAGCAGTTTGTGCCTTGATGGTGATACCGCGCTCGCGCTCGATATCCATGGAATCAAGCACTTGCGCTTCCATTTCGCGATCAGACAAGCCCCCGCACAAATGGATAATTCGATCTGCGAGCGTGGATTTGCCATGATCAATGTGGGCAATAATGGAAAAATTACGGATATTGTTCATAGATGGTTTGAGAACGAACAAGAAGGGCGCCGAAGCGCCCTTTGCTTTATTGGCTAATTGAATGTCGCGATTCTACCGCATTCGCTCAACCAACGCACTTGAATAGCTTTCAATGATCTAATTCAATCGCATGCTGCCATCCAGTAAGATATATGGACGACAGCCTACAATTTCACCATTCAGCTATTTCTGCGCGCCAATTTTGACCGGCACATACAGCGTATTCTCGCCACGCAGCACCAGCAATGCCACAGTCTTACCGGCAGGAATATTGGCAATCAGCTTATTAAACTGCTCAAGGCTCTGGACTTCAGTGTTGTTGACGCCCATCACCACATCACCACGTCGGATGCCGGCCTGTGCTGCTGGCGCCTGTGCATCAACCACCAGTACGCCATTCTTGCCGTTGAGACGATTTTTTTGCTGAGGTGTCAGATCGCGTAATGTCAAGCCAAGTCGGTTCATTTCAGTTTTTGTAGGTGGTTTGGAGCCAGCCACCACTTCATCCTTGTCGGTTGGCATTTCACCAAGCGCAACATTCAAGGTTCTAGTGCTACCTTTACGCAAGACTTCTACTGGTACGCTCTTGCCCGGCTTGGTAGCACCCACGACACGAGGCAAGTCGGAAGAAGTCTCAATGGCTTTTCCATCAAACTTCACAATGACATCTCCAGGCTCAAGTCCACCCTTATCTGCCGGACTGCCTTTTTCGACATTGGACACCAGAGCGCCATTGGTATTTTTCATGCCGAAGGATTCTGCAAGTTCCTTGCTGATTTCCTGAATGCCAATCCCCAGCCAGCCACGAGTTACCTTGCCAGTAGCGCGCAACTGATCTGCAATCTCCATGGCGACGTTGATCGGGATGGCAAATGAAAGCCCCATGTAGCCACCCGTACGACTGTAAATCTGAGAGTTAATGCCAACCACTTCGCCATTGAGGTTGAATAGTGGACCCCCAGAATTGCCAGGGTTGATGGCCACATCCGTTTGAATGAATGGCACGAAGTTTTCTTGCGGTAAAGCACGGCCCTTGGCACTCACAACACCAGCCGTCAAAGTGCTTTCCAGTCCAAAAGGCGAGCCAATCGCAACAACCCACTCACCCACCTTCAAGTTGTCAGGATTACCCATAGTGACCTTAGGCAATCCCGCTGCTTCAATTTTGAGCAGCGCAACATCTGTACGGCTATCCACACCCACAATTTTGGCGGAAAACTCCCGCTTATCAGACAACTTGACAACCACTTCATCAGCGTTACGCACCACATGGGCATTTGTCAGAATATAGCCATCCTGGCTGATAATGAAACCTGAGCCCAAAGATTGAGATTTATATTCCTGTGGAGGACCATCCTGACCACCTGGTGCGGGAATTCCAAACCGCCTAAACAACTCTGCCAATGCTTCATCTTGTGGCATTCCACCAAAAGGGGAGTTATTGGCTTGCATGACTTGGGTAATACTAATATTTACGACAGCTGGCCCCTGTTTTTCAGCCAGCTCAGTAAAATCAGGTAACTGAACTGTTTTGGTTGCACCTGCCCAGACAGGATTTGTAAGCAAGGCTGCGGTCAAAGCAATGCCAAATAACCAACTTCTCATCATTTATTCACCTCGTTCACACTTGATATTCATAACACCGCGATGATCAGCACGAAGAATTACGGGCTGATCATGCGATCCAATGGATTGTCCCAATGCGTTTCCTTTGAGCCAGAGCAAACTTGAAGCAAGACCTATCAGGGCTCCGATTACGGCATAGGTATCCTTTTGTCCACTATTCGCACCCTCAGGCAGAAAAGCCATCGCGATGAATGCACCTGCAAGCAAGGCACCAAGAGGTATTCCGTACAACATGGCAGAACTTCTGAGTAACGCATTCTCCTCAACGCCGACAATGACATAGTCACCCAAGACTGCGCCGATTTGATTCTTTGCCTTGAACACACTTTTGTGATGAAACAGTTTGCCCCACAAGGCAATACCACAGCCTCTTGACTTGCCGCATAGGCCACAGGGCGTCTTGCGCACGATTTCCAGGAGTGCACCATCACCCTCAACCCCCACAACCACTGCATGTTCTTCCAGCATGATGTTCTGCCTGCGAATTTATTTTTTAAATTGCACTGCATTGGCAATATGCGACACCGTCACTTCAGGTACTTCGCCGACCACCATGATTTGATGCCCTGTGTTCACATTGGCAAAGAAATTGGTAGGGCCAATCATGGTATGCCCGACCTTTGGTCTGACACCTTTGGCAAGGGGTTCAATAAAAAGTGAAACCGAGGAAAGCCCATCGGAAAAAATCAGCTGATTCACTGGTGACACTTTGCCTGGTACAGTTCTTTGAATGTGGTCGATCAAACGATAGCCAGCGGGCAACTGCCCAATATTCCAAGGAGCAGGCTCACTGTTGTTGAGAACCTGTGTTTCCTCTTCCATTACATAGGATTTTCTTGGATCAACCTTAGGCTTGAACCAGTTCATATCATTCATGCTCAACAAATTCAGCTGATTGAAGGCAATATGTTCGATGATTTCGTTTTTTTGATTCAATGTAGCGGCCTTGAGCAGCAAACCATACTCACGGTCTGCACAAATCTTGTAGGCGTAACGATACTGATCCTTCGGTTGCAACACCACGACAAAACCTTCTCTATCTGCAATGCGCTCTTCGCCACTCAGCTTGGCTTGATAGGTCGATTTGATCCGGTCAAGATTCACAGGTAGCAAGGCCGGAAACAAATTGGTGCCTCGCCGCTTCTCGATCACCACCTTCTCGTTTCTTGGGCTGAAGATGACAATATCACTCCCTTGGCTGAGCACTTCGCGTGGCGATCCATCCAAGGTGATGACACGGGCATATTCACCCTGCCCGGTATTCATGTGGGTGATTTCTATTGAACGTGTATTGACGCCAGATTGATATATGAAAATACCTTTGTAACTGAGATCTCTGGCTGCATGTGCAGCCTTTTCAAGGATGGCCCAGGGGTCAGGCTGGGGTTCTGGATCGGCCAAAGCCATAGAAACATGGCCTGCCATCAGGCAGGCCAACAACCACTGCTTCATTACTTCGCGCTCTCCGAGTAGGTGGCGGGTTGGATGTAATATGAGGCGTTGCTAGGCACAACGGATTGGTGAGCAAACAGATATTCTGAAGGAATGTTCTGCGCAATTTCCATAGGTAGAATGTCATCCGATTGCTGTGGTTGTTGCTGCTGTAAGAGCATCCAACCAACGAACATGACTGCACTGACAGAAGCTGCTACCGACCAGAGCATGGTGGGTTTTCTGGCGGCAAGTTTGGCTTTTTCGCCAACCGCACGTTGAGGAGCCAGCACCACGGGCTCATCCTCAAGTTGCTGCATCAATCGCTCACGAAAATCCGGCTTGAACACCGGGCTGCCACGCATGGCATCACCAATCAAATGGTACATCGCCCAACTCTCGCGACTTTCACCTCCTGCCTTCAGTGCAGTGTATAAATACTCTGCATCAGCAAGTGCAATTTCGTCATCGACGAGTGCTGAAATCTGATCTTTCATCTGTTTCTCCTGTTACTACATGCCATATTGCAAATGGCGATGTTACCGCTGTATTACCAGCGTTTATCCTCTGGGGTGTCCAATAGCGGACGCAATTTTTGCGCAATGGTCTCGCGCGCTCTGAAAATCCTTGACCTGACAGTGCCTATCGGGCAATCCATCATTGTGGCGATTTCCTCGTAACTCAAGCCTTCAATTTCACGCAAGGTAATCGCAGTCCTGAGTTCATCAGGCAGCGAAGCTACTGTGTCATTAACGGTTTGTGCAATTTCCTTCGTCATCAACTCTGACTCAGGCGTCTCCAACGTTCTTAACTCACTCGCATCATCAAAGTTTTCCGCGTCTTCAATCTCGATATCGCTGCTTACCTGCGGACGGCGTCCCATGGACACCAGATAATTCTTGGCAGTATTGATTCCGATACGATACAGCCATGTGTAAAACGCACTTTCACCACGGAAATTGGGAAGCGCGCGGTAAGCCTTAATAAACGACTCCTGCACCACGTCCTCAACTTCTGCCGGATCACGAATCAGCCTAGAGAGCAGTCGGCCCAACTTGCGCTGGTACTTGTCAACAAGCATGCCAAAAGCCCGTTTATCGCCACGCTGCGCGCGCTCTACCAATTCCTGATCGATTTCACGGTTGCCCGCTGGATTTGAACCCATCAAGGCTTTGCTCCTTGTCAGTACTTTTTCAACTGACGGAGTATACCCTTTCATGGCGGTATCAACGAAGCCCAGCCGTGAAAATTCTTCAAGATTTTTCGTATTCAGCATTCAAAGTCTCCCATCTTGCGCCAGATTGATAACTAGCTTACAAACAGAGACAGCGCTAAACTCGCATAAGTTCTGATTGGATTCAAGAAAAACCACTTTCGAAATGCGGCAATACGATGTACTGATTATTGGTAGCGGGCTGGCAGGCCTGACCCTGGCCTTGAAGGTCGCTGGTTCTAAACGCGTATGCCTCGTTAGCAAACGAGGCATCAATGACAGCGCCAGTAACTGGGCACAAGGTGGTATTGCAGCGGTGTTGACCGATGACGATTCTATTGAGGCGCACATCAAGGACACGCTGGATGCGGGCGCTGGTTTGTGCGATGCAGAGGTCACGCGATTGGTGGCCGAACATGGCCGTGAAACTGTAGAATGGCTCATCAATCAGGGCGTCCCATTTACCCGGGAAGAGGATGATAGTGGCTTTCATTTAACCCGAGAAGGTGGTCATAGCCATAGACGCATCATCCATGCTGCGGATGCCACCGGACATGCTGTGCAGGAGACCCTTGCGGTCAAGGTACGTCAACATCCGAATATTGACCTCTTGGAAGATCACATTGCAGTCGATCTGATTACCGCTCGCAAGGTTGGTATTGAAGGGTCAGAGTGTTTGGGCGCTTATGTGCTGGACAACACCAGCGACAAGGTCATGACCATAGGCGCACAGCATACCGTGCTTGCCACAGGCGGTACCGGCAAGGTGTATCTTTATACTACCAATCCTGATGTGAGTACGGGTGATGGTGTTGCCATGGCATGGCGGGCAGGCTGCCGCGTAGCCAACATGGAATTTATCCAGTTTCACCCGACCTGTCTGTATCACCCTAAGGCAAAATCTTTTCTGATATCGGAAGTCGTGCGGGGTGAAGGTGGCATTCTCAAGCTGCCTGATGGGACACGCTTTATGCATGAGCATGATCCGCGTGCCGAATTGGCTCCTCGCGATATTGTCGCGCGCGCCATCGACTTTGAAATGAAAAAGCGCGGGATTGATTGTGTCTACCTGGACATCTCCCATCAGCCTGCGGACTTCGTGTTATCCCACTTTCCCACTATTTACAGACGTTGCATGGAACTTGGCATCGACATCACTCGCGAGCCCATTCCGGTCGTGCCGGCAGCCCACTACAGTTGCGGCGGCGTGATGACAGATCATATTGGTCGCACTGACATTCCCGGGTTATATGCGATAGGAGAAACAGCCTGCACCGGCCTGCATGGCGCCAACCGACTGGCGAGCAATTCCTTGCTTGAATGTCTGGTATTTGGTCAGGCTGCTGCAGAGGATATTCTTTCGCAAGCATCCAAAGAAATCCCCACGCTGCCATACTGGGACGAAAGCCGTGTCACAGATGCCGATGAAGAAATCATCATCACGCACAACTGGAACGAATTACGTCGTTTCATGTGGAATTATGTCGGGATTGTCCGAACCAACAAAAGATTGGCCAGAGCGCTGCGCCGCATTCATCTGCTACGCGATGAAGTTCATGAGTTTTACAGCAACTTCCGCATCAGTAATAACCTGATTGAGCTGAGAAACCTGCTTCAGGTCGCAGAGTTGATTGTGAAAAGTGCGATGGAACGCCATGAAAGTCGTGGCCTGCACTACAGCAAGGATTATCCTGACATGCTTCCTGATGCTGTCCCAACCGTACTGGAACCTTCCAACTACTATAGTCTATTGGATAGCCATCACGGCAGCCATGACCACCACTAAGGTGGCCCATTAGCCTCAGGTTTGATCCCCAATATCAGGCCTTGCGCCTTTAACATCTCAAGCATCTCTCTGCCATAACTCATGAGCTGCTGCGGGTCTGGATACCTCATCTCCTCAGCTAGTTGCTGCAGCGCGTCTTGCCCACGCATAGTGCCTGGTTTCAATAGTTGTAATAGCCTCACTGTCACGGCGCTCAATTCTGTGAAATGCACATCGTCTACTGTATCGCGGTAAACCCCCAGATGTACTGGAATTGACAAAGGCTGCGTCGGTTTACGTCGCGGAGCAATCTTGTGCACGGGATATTCGTATTGCAGGAGTTCGAGCACTGGCAGCAGTATGGGAATACCCCCCATGACATCACCTTCTGTCATAGTTACCGGCATCTCCGCTTCAGCTGATGCCACTGCCAGTTCAATCCACTCATAATGAGCAAGGCTGACCAAATAAGGCGGCAATGGCAACCAGCCAGCCTGCTCACAGGCCTGCAGGAAGATTAGAAATTCTTCCGGGATTTGTCTGAAAAGCGGGGCTTGCGCCCGGTGATGCACAAAAAATCCACGCAGCAACTTACGCCACTGGCGCTGGCCCAGTACTTTTGCGCTGACCGGGAAACAATTGCCAAGTGCAGAGCGCAGGTTTTGAAACACAATCTGTTCGTAGACACGCATGCGACGCGCAAGCACCCCGGCTGGCCTTGCGACATTTTCAGGGTCACGTATTCGTGCCGCGAACTGCAGCTGATATTGTTGAAAGGCTTGGATTTGAGGCGATGTCACGCTCATGCCAGCAGCTCTGTATGCTGATGTATTTGCGAATGCCTACGCTGCAAATTGGCAATCCTGTCAACCTCTTGCATCAGTGTAGGCAATGGCGGGATATTGACATCTCTTTCCAGCAAGGTGGGGAAAACGCCATACAGGGCATATGCCTGATCTAGCAACGCCCACACCGGATCAATCACATCCTGCCCATGGGTATCAATAATGAGATCATTGGCAATAAGGTCATGTCCGGCAATATGGCCATAGACAATGCGCTCACCCGGGATACCCTGCAGGAATTTAGCCGGATCGTAGCCAAAATTGACGCTATTGACATACAGGTTATTGATATCGAGGTGCAGGCCGCAGTCAGCTTCTTCTAATACAGCCCGCAGAAAAGTCAGCTCATCCATGTCTGAAATGGGTGCAGCTGCATAAAATGAAGCGTTCTCAACTGCGATTCTTTGCCCCAGAATGTCCTGCGTCCGTCGAATACGGCGGGCTACGTATCGCACGGCTTCTTCAGTAAATGGAATTGGTAGAAGATCGTAAAGATACCCTCCATCGGAGCAGTAGCTGAGATGTTCAGTGTATAGCGTGATATGGTGCTTGTTCAGAAAGGATTTGACCTGATACAAAAAATCCTCGTTAAGTGGGTCAGGCCCACCCAGCGACAGGCTCAGGCCATGACATACTAGCGGGTAATGGTCGGAAAGCCATGCCAGTTGCTTGGCGGCGCGACCACCAGCTTTGATCCAGTTTTCAGGTGCAATTTCGAGAAAAGCAATCGAGGCTGTCAGTTCTTGTCCATATGTTGCTTGAAGCTGTGAAAAAAGCTCACGCTTCAGGCCAAGCCCTGCCCCCCGAATGCTCTCCTGCCCTGCCATTAAAATAAATTACTTCTTTTCAGCACCGCACTTGCCAGTACCACATTTGCCTTCAGCATCTTTTTTCTTGTCAGCACCACACTTGCCTTCTGCATTCTTGTCAGCACCACATTTACCATCTTTATCGGCTTTCTTTTCTGCGCCGCATTTGCCTTCGCTGTCTTTGTCGCCATGGTGATCAGCTACCATGTAGCCCGAGGACAAAGGCGTGAGTGCAAACGGGTTTTCTGCAGCAACCACTGTGGTGGCTGCCACGGATGCCGCAAATGCGCCGCCGATCATCAGCGTAAGTGTTGATTGAGATGCTTTCATTTGAATCTCCTTGATAGTCGTTAAATGTCTACCTGATATTCAGATGCCATGTTATGGCATTCTGGATTCAAGTGTTTGGGCTATCCGCGCTCGTGCCTGCTCAGGCATGCCCAATGCCTCATCCTGCTCAGTCTCGGCCACCATGCGCTGTATGGCGTGCTGCATCCAATACAACTGACGTTTGAACCGTCTGCAAGCCGCACATAACATCAGATGGATACGTAGCGCGAATCGTTCCCTGAAATTAAGGGATCGATCCAGCGATTGTGAAACCAACTGACTCGCTTGCTTACAACTCAACATGGTAAAACATTCATCATGGCTTGATTACTCACCTTCCCAGCCAATGCAGTTCGAGACATTGTCGCAGACCTAATCTGGCACGATACAACATCACCCATGCATTGGTCGGACTAATGCCCAGTTCCTTACAAATCATTTCATTATCTTCTTCATGGATTTCTCGCATGAGAAACAGGCTCGCCAATTTTTTCGGCAGTTTTTCCATGCATCGTTGAAGTATTTGTAGAAGCTGCTTTTCTTCAAGAGCACCGTCTGGGGCTTTCAGATCAGCGGGACGCTCCAACCAGTGGCCATTGTCCTGAAAAAAGGCGTCAATGTAGGCATCTTCGTCCAAGCCATGATGATCGGTATCTGCTATCAGTTGTTCGCGTGATTGACGCCGGATCAAGTCAATGATCTTGTGTTTGAGAATACCGGTTAACCAAGTGCGTGGCGCTGCCTTGCCGGCATAGGCTGGGTTCTGCATGGCAGCGAGCAAGGTTTCCTGCACAGCATCCTCAGCTAAGTGAGGATCACGTAGCCGAGCTAATGCGAATCTAAATAGATAATCGCCGTGCGCGTTCAACCAGTCATGCGGTGTAGTTTCAGCCATCGGTTTGCTGATGTGCTTGTTGCGTAATGAGCCGAATATAAGCTGCACTGTCAGGTGGCTGGCCTGTTCGCTGTGACTGCCATAGCGTCTCGGCCAGACAATCTATCAATACATGCTGCGCCTCATGCGGCACTTCATGGCGCATCAGGAGACTTTGATAAGCTGCCCGGATACCAGGGGGCTGGTCAATTGAAAGTTGTTCTTGAATGGAAAGGTGCAGACTCATATGCAAAAATGGATTGGTCTCTCCCATTTCAGGAAAATAAGCCTGTTCCAAGTAATGTTCCGGCTGATCCAGCACGGGATGATACTCAGGATGCATATGCAGGATTTCCAGCGCCATTTTTTCAAGATCCGTCAGTATTTGGCGGCCCTTGAATTTTTGCCAGGTATCAAAAAAGAATTGGCGCACCTGATCACGGGTTGGGTTGAACAAACTCATGCGCGCCCCCGCGAAAACAGACCAACCACAGCAGAATATTCAAGCAGTTCACAGCCTATCTGCTGTCCATGTGCCACGGGTGCGATTTCACCATTGCCATAAAAACCAATGAGGGGCATGCCCGGGAACTGGGTTTTCATCAATTCCAGATCGCGATCCACCCCGCCATAAAAATAAGGGCCACGACCAAGACATGAAAACATCAGGCCAAAATCTGGGCGTGCGCCCAACTTGGCAGCCAGATTGATTGCGGTCTGCTGCAAATCTGATAATGCGGCCTCTGTATCACGCACCGCCCAACCCAGAAACTGTCCCGGTTTGAGTTGTTTGGCGAGCGTCACGGACAACACATCATCATTTCCGCTCACCAACGGCGCAATTTGAAAATTCCCAGCGCCGATGTCTTCAGGCGAGTCTGCAAAGACCGCCATTAGATAGTGCATGGGCAGCGCACGATAGGCAGCACTGGCAAGATGAAGACTATCCAGTGCTTTCTTTCCGCCCAATGTCATGACATCATGCCCCTGAACACTGGTCACTGGTTTGGGGACATTCAATAGCCTTAAACCATGGGCAGCGGCGACTGCGCCTTTGACGCCATGCAGGGTAGTCTCACAATGCCCCGCGGCAGCACCCCTGCCATGATGCCAGACTGAGAATGGCCCCTGCCCAGTCGCATCCCCAGACACCCCACCAAACCGAATGCCATGTGCAGTCATCCATGTGGTATTCAGTGCATTGGGCGCCGCCAAGGTGAGTAATAGCTGGTGCGCATCAATCTCGTCAGGCCGGTCAAATCGAATGCCGTCCGGAAATACCATGGCGGCGGCGGCAGGCGCATCCAGCACCCAGTCATCTTCAGTAAATATGCCTGTGGCTGAGCAGCCCATGATCTGTGTGCAGTTGGATGCCTTGGCAGCAGCGCGCAATGCAGGGGCTGGATCACGTGCAAACTCAGAAGTAAGAAACAACAACACACTACCCGCCACATTGAGACCAGCCCGCTCCATGGCCTGCTCAACAGAAGCCGACACCAGCGATGGGTCAGCAGCGTGGCCAATGCTGAGTCCGGTAGCGACCATCATGCTTCCACCCACGCCTTGCCTTTAAATTCACACAGATCATTGATGACACATGCACCGCACTGCGGTTTTCTTGCTGTGCAAACATAGCGGCCATGCAGAATCAAGAGATGGTGTGCATCCATGAGATAGTTTTTAGGCACAGTTTTTAACAGTTTTTTCTCAACATCCAGTGGGGTTTTTCCCGGTGCAAGTCCAATTCTGTTTCCCAAGCGATAAATATGGGTATCTACAGCAATGGTAGGCTGACCAAACGCGGTGTTCAGAATGACATTGGCAGTTTTTCGACCCACACCAGGCAGTTGTTCAAGCGCCTCTCGACTTGCCGGCACTTCACCACTATGGAGTTGAATTAGCTTTTCGCAGGTAGCAATCAGATTGCGGGCCTTGCTTCGGTAAAGCCCAATCGTCTTAATGTAAGCCTCCAACCCTTCCACGCCTAGTGCCAGAATGGCTTGAGGCGTATTGGCTACCGGGAAAAGTTTGGCAGTGGCAAGATTCACACCTTTATCTGTTGCCTGTGCCGACAGAATCACCGCAATCAGCAACTCAAAAGTACTGTGGTGGTGCAATTCTGTCTTTGGTTCAGGAATGGAAAGACTGAGTCTGCGAAAAATTTCCAGTCGTTTCTCCGCATTCACCTGATTCAGTCTTCCATCAATCAGACATCATAGTTCAATGACTGCCTGCTGTTGCCAGTGTTGCCATATTACCTTTGGCATCAGCGGTTTTCCGCTGATCTACCCAGTTTTTGGCTGCAATCAACAATCCCAGGCCAATAAATGCACCTGGCGGCAGGATGGCCAACAGAAAACCACGGTAATCCGGAATAATGGTGAGCACGTATTGTGCAGCTGCTGGCCCAAGCGCAAGATCGATTCCAGCAAACATGGTGCCCTTCCCAACCAACTCACGCATCCCACCAAGCAGGCAGAGTACCAATGTCAGACCTATCCCCATCATGAAGCCATCCAGCACTGAGGGCACAGGACTGTTTTTAGCTGCAAATGACTCAACGCGTGCCAACACAATACAATTGACCACGATCAAAGGAATAAAAATTCCCAACACCTTGTGCAAGGGAAGCGCAAACGCATTGATGGCAAGATCAATCACGGTCACCAGAGCAGCAATCACCAGGATGAACACCGGAACACGAATTTCATCCGGGATATATCGACGTACCGGAGACACCGCGCCATTACTGGCGGCCATGACCAAAGCTGTTGCCAGCCCCAGACTCAAGCCGTTGACCAGCGTTGTGGTCACAGCCAAGGTTGGGCATAGCCCCAGTAATTGCACAACGCCTGGATTCTGCTTCCAGAGTCCGTTCCCAATAATTTCCTTGTAAGCGCTCATGTTGGTTCCTCTAATACTGGCGGCACTTCACCTTCTGCTGATGAATCTGCAAACAGCAAATCTCGATGCAGAACAAAATACTGTAATGCCTGATGAACAGCCTTGATGACTGCACGCGGCGTGATAGTTGCACCTGCCATGTAGTCAAACTGGCCGCCATCCTTACGGACTTTCCAAGCTTGCTCGGGCATCGCTTCCAATGACTTTGTATCAAATTGTCGTATCCAGTTGCCATGGGTAATATCGATGTAATCGCCAAGACCCGGGGTTTCCTTGTGAGCAAGGACACGAACACCTGAAATCACGCCATCCTCTCGAATCGCAATCAACAGTTTAATATCACCACTGTAGCCGTCTGGTGCAATCGCTTCCAGTATGACGCCTGCTGGCTTTCCATCCAATCGCGCACGATAGGCATGGGAGACACTACGCTTTCCCAGTAAAGGGTCTGGTGCAATCTCAATGACATCTTCCAGCAAGTCGTTGTCATGCAAATGATCGGGCACGATTTGCCTGAATAAGGCCATGCGGGCCTGCGCCTCGCTTTCAGCAATCGGTGTCTTGGTCAGATCATAGACGAAAGCCAGCATCGCCGTTCCTGCAATCGCAAAAACAATCATGATCAACGCCGTTTTGACGGCATGTTGCAGAATTTCTCTAGGCATTATTTCTCATGTCCAAACACGCGTGGCTGCGTGTAAGCATCAATCAATGGCACACAAATATTGAAAAAGATCACAGCAAAAGCCACGCCATCCGGATATCCGCCAAAGACGCGGATCAAATAAGTCATCAAGCCTATCCCTGCCGCAAAAATGAGCTTGCCGGTTGGCGTAGTTGGGCCACTCACTGGATCTGTCAGAATAAAAAACGCACACAACATGGTGGCACCAGTAAACAGGTGAAACCCAGGCTCCATATAACGTGTTGCATCCAGTAGATAAAACAGGCCAGCTATCAGGGCGATTGCGCCCAAAAATGCGACAGGCAAATGCCAACTGATAATGCGCTGTTGCATCAGAAACAAACCACCAAGCAAATATGCCCCTGCAATAATTTCAGCACCCTGCCCACCCATGACACCAAAAATCGGAGACTGGACGATCTCGACAATGTCATGGTTCAGCATTAACTGCGTTTTCAAGTAGTCCAATGGTGTAGCAGACGTCACCGCATCAAAGGCCACACCGGCTGGCAAAGCCCCACTGAATATGAACTGCGCCTGATCCAGAAAACCGAGCTTTGTCTCCGCAAGTGAGAGTGGCGCGGGCCAACTGGTCATCAGTAACGGAAATGAAATCAGCAATGCGGCATAGCCAACCATCGCCGGGTTAAACGGGTTGTAGCCCAAACCTCCGTACAACTGCTTTGCCAATACAATCGCAATCGCGGTACCTAATACGATCAGCCACCAAGGTGCCAGTGGAGGCAGCGCCAGCGCCAGCAACCACGCCGTTACCAGCGCGCTGCCGTCACTCAGAAACATGCCGATAGGTCTTCCACGCAACTTGAGCATAATGGCTTCCGCTGCTAGCGCTGTAACAGACGCCAGTGCGAGCGTGATTAGAATACCGGCACCATACACCCATACATAGGCAGCAATACCTGGCACCAAAGCCAGCAGCACTTTCAGCATGATGGAGGTGACACTCGGTGCAGCTGTCAAATAGGGAGAACGGTTCATTGGTTTTTTTCTTCTGCACTCGTCACTATGGGCGTTTCAGGCTGTACCTGCTCACGTCTGGCATCAATCTCTGCAATTTCTGCTGCCACCTTTGGTGAAGCGGGCTCGGTATTTGCGGGTGTAATTTCCGCCTTTTGTGCCTTGGCCCGCTCCACTGCAGCGGCAATCGCAGCTTTCTTGGCTTCACCAGCCTTTGCATCTCCAGCCTCAGACTTTGCACCCGCCGCCTTTTGGGCATGTCTTTGCGCACGCTCCTCTTTTTCACGCGCGATCCGCATCAATCGGAATTCATTCCGCTCACGCGCAATATCGGCTGCCTCTTTTGCCCGATCCTGCGCAATGATTTCACTCTTGGCAAAGCGATAATATTGAACCAGTGGAATATTGCTCGGGCAGACATAACTGCAGCAGCCACACTCAATACAATCAAAAATTTTGTATTCCTTGGCCTTTTCGAGGTTTTGCGCCTTGGAAAACCAATACAAATCCTGCGGTTGAAGATTAACCGGACAAGCATCAGCACAGCGTGCGCAACGAATACATGGCAATGCAGGTGCCGGTGCTGGAAACATTGAAGCGTCAGGCACAATCACGCAATTGGTTGCCTTGACCACGGGCACTTCAGTGGATGGCAAATTAAACCCCATCATAGGGCCACCCATAATCCAGTCTTGTGTGCTCTCAGTGCCACCCGCATAAGCCACCAACTCACTGATCAGCATCCCCAGTGGCACTTCATAATTACCTGGCTTACCCACATGACCCGTGACCGTGACAATGCGTGACAATACAGGCTCGCCATGATGCACAACCCGATGCACACTGTACGCCGTCGCCACATTAAAACACTGCACGCCAATTTCATTGGGCAAACGACCACTTGGTACTTCTAGTCCGGTCATCACCTTGATCAATTGCTTTGCACCACCACCTGGATAAATCGTCGGCACTGCCACCACATTCATCGGCACGGCACTGGTCTTGACCGCTTCGCGCATTGCTGCAATCGCTTCAGGTTTGTTATCTTCAATGCCGATCATGCAAACCTCTGCATCCAGCAGATAGCGCATGATCTCGATGCCGCGCACGATTTCTTCTGCACGCTCACGCATCAGCATGTCATCACAGCTGATATAA
>VFQQ010002897.1_pt1 | contig 17968 bp, 15 predicted proteins | sample 3512341 | NCBI WGS metagenome assembly VFQQ01 (sample SAMN10412373, study PRJNA504923) | tailings metagenome | isolation source: Relicate 2 Philex TSF1 revegetated site | place: Philippines: Tuba, Benguet | collected 2017-08-29 | reverse complement strand
ATACACGAAATGAAGCCAAACCACCTTGTGTTGTTCTATATGCATTTTTAGTTTTTCAGCATTAATTTCGAACATTACAGAGTCATTTGGTGACGGTTTGTGTGAGGACAAGTCATTAGACGATAAAATTGATCCATTTATTTCATCTTGAATATTGACCTTTTCTATCTCGAATAAGCTCTTACAAGATGAAGATCCAATTATTATAGTTAAAACAACTAGAATATTACAAAAGAAATTCATAAAATCTATTCCGCTAAAATGTTAACGATAGCTTCATGGTCGCCTTATGCATTGGTAATAAACTCGTATGTTCCTGGGAGAATCTCTAACCTCGAAAAACCAAAATTCGTTAATACTTCTGAATCAATATCTGGATAGCAGTCCTCTCCAGGCAAGAAAGTCATTAACTGATTAGGAAGAGAATATTCTTTGTCTATGAGCACATGCATTTGATTATTATTGGGTATGTGTACATAGCCTGTTTTAAATTTAATATAGGGGCCACCTTTCTTCAGTTTACAGATAGCAAAACCTTTCAAACATTTTTCAGATTTTTTATACAGATACCAACTTACTTTTATACCAACTTCTTTGGGTTTTGGAGGACCAGTTTGCCTCATTGTCTGTTGATCAGGTACTTCATTTTCTACTTTAGGTATAATCGTTTGTTCTACGTCTTTGTCACAACTTACTAGAAAAATTAAAATAGTAAATACAGATAGTTGAAGGATGGTTAATCTAAATGAATTTTCTTTAACTAATTTTTTCATACTTTGTTTAAATTTAAGAGGTTTAACATATTTAAATTAATAAACGAATAACAATGTGAGTCCATACTATGTTTTTATTTATCAATAAGTTTATAATCAATTGTTTAGCTTAATGTTATTAGAAGTTCCTACTTTCTTGAATAGACTTTTTTCAAACAAGTATCCGTAAAAATCTCAATTAACAGCATTTTTTCAACTAATTATTTTAAGACCATTAAACCACGTTACGGACTTACAGGCACTGCATCTATTGCACTATACGACAAGAGTTTATAGGAAAAATTATTCCTTGACCGTTTTACGAGTTTTGTTTGTAAATAAGTAAATACTTACTCAAGCAAAACTCGTAAAACAGCCAAGCAAAATTCAAACACATAGTGCAGCTTTACAAGTCCAACCAAATTCAAAGCTACACAAAGAGCTTGCATTCTCCCTCCCAGACAAAGACAACCAACGCTCAAAAATTAAATTAACTATAAGCATACTACTTCATGACCCAAATACTCAACATTCACATCGGGTGACAGGTCGCGCGAGAAGAACCACAGCCTATAACAGCAATCTTGCGTAATTGCCGTTAGCACACTAAGTTCAAGCTTTGGTTTCCGCATTTTTATTTATCTTGGCAGACAGTTTAACGCTACGCAATCGGCAACTAACGCAAGGTTGCAAAACGTTATAAGCCATTTTAATGACAACCTTCAAGACAAATAGACATATCGAAATTAACGAAGGCTATCAAGGTATAAACTTGACAGAATTTGCTATTTGGGTTGAAGAACAAATTAGCAACGACCAAATTATTAAAACCTTCATTTGCTCAAAAAATTACTCATTTGACAGTTTGCGTGACTGTATAAAAGCGGAATCAGAAAAGGGTAATTTGAGACTAGCTTTTGACGTTGAAAAAATAAAAATCACCGACTTCAAGAAAACAGACAAACAAGGAATATCAAAATTTCTTATTGACTTTTTAAATGAACCAGACTGGGGTGACGATAGAAATGAATTTGCTAAACTACTCGACAGATATTTTGAAATTCACAACGAATTTGGGGACAACGAGTTTTATATTTTATCAAAATACTGGTTCGACAAAGAAGATGAAAGAGTAATTGAACCCGAAAGTTGGGTTTATACCTATTACTTTTTGATTATTTCGATAGACAGGAAATTAAACTTATTGACATTTACAGAATGGACATACGATTAACCAAATGAAAGAAAAAACGGCTTATAACAGCACCTACCCAAAAGTGGCGGTTCAGAGGCTAAATCAAGCTTTGGGCTTCTATCAAAGCTTGTGCTTGGTTGACAGTGAAGTGCTTCTAAATCCCCGCCTTCGCAAAGCGGCCAACCGTTATAGACAATGGTAGAAAAGCCCTAATCCAAAATGAAGCAAATGACAATAAAATTGACGCTACCCCTTACCATCATATTAATGTTCTTCATAACAAAATGGTGGTATGCAATACCTGTTGATGGACCTGAAAAACTATATTGGGGGTTTCCGCTCGCATTTATGGGCGAAGGCTTTCATACTTCCATGTCGTTGCAGTTTTTTGGCTTAGCGTTTTTGGCTGATTTTGCGGTTTTATTTCACCGTAATGTTATTGTTGGTTGTAGCCTTTAAAAAATGGTTTCCTGCCTTTCAACTCCCTAAAATAGTTACCAAAACAGTTTGGGTATTAACCATTATTTTGTTGTTTGGATTTGGCTTTATTGTAACAACATCAAACCCGATTTTTAAAATAAAACGAAATTATGATTGGAAAGTATTGCAAACGGGCAGTATTTTTATTTGGCAAAAAACACCAAGACCCGACATTACTCCTTATCAAAACAAATAAATAAACAACTTTATGTATTGGATAAAAGCATTAACAATCACCACTCTCCTATTTACGCTATCTTTTGTAGGATGTAAAACCACTAAACCAAATGAACAACCCAAATATGAGGACAGTTTTATTAAAATCACATCAAAAAAGAATGGTGTCCCTACCTCTACCATTACAGGAAATGTAAAGTCGCTAAATGATGGACAACCAATAGTACTGGCTATTGTTACACTAAATTCAAAAACTAAGCAATGGGTTGTTAAAACTGATGAGCAAGGTAATTTCACCATTAAAGATATTGCTATAGATTCCTACAGACTAACAATTCGTGCAGCAGATTATGATAATCAAGAAATAGCTTTTGGAATGAAGGAGCATACAATATTTGTTGTAGAAGCCAGACTAAAGGAAATTAGATTACACACAGAAAAACCTGTTATTTACATTTACCCAACTCAACAACAACAAGTTCATGTTCAACTGAATTATGTCGGTAATTTAACCCACACATACCCCAAATACCCCGAAAACGGCTGGAATGTAACAGCCGAACCTAACGGTACTTTATGGGATGAAAACGGAATGGAATATTATGCGCTATTTTGGGAGGGCACACCACATAAACCTTTAAAAGCAAATAATGGATTTGTAATAGCAGGAAAAGAAACTGCAAAATTCTTAGAGGAAAAACTGTCCTACCTTGGCCTAAACAGACGCGAAGCCAACGAGTTTATTATGTACTGGCTACCCAGGATGGAAAGTAACGCCTACAACTTGATTCACTTTTCCGGTGAAGAATATGAAACATTAGCGGAACTAAAAATTACACCTCAACCCGAAACGATTATCAGGATTATGATGCTAACGCAACCTCTAAAAAATAAAGTTGATGTGCCTCTACAAGATTTAACACCTTTGCACAAAACCAGAAAAGGATTTACTGTGGTGGAATGGGGCGGTAGTGAAATTCATCATTCAGATATTCCATAATGAAAACAATGAGATTATACCTGCTGTCCATTGTGCTTATCGTTTTGCAAAACCAAACTTGGGCCAATTTAAAGTACCACCCGGTAAGTTTTGTTTTAAGTACAGATAAAGAGAGCTATTACGAAGGGGAAAAAATCACTTTTCTTATTACCATTACCAATACCAGTATAGAAAGTACTTACCCCGTGCTGCTTCCTCATACTCAGAATAAGGGACAAAAATTGTTTTATTTAAACGCATACGACAAAGCCAACAACACCTTATTGTTGAGATATACTGAAGATAAAATGCTCAATATGATGGTGCATGATGTAGGAACTGTTCAGATTAGATATCTGAAGCCGCTTGAGCAAATTGTTGTTCCTATTTACCTCAATGATTTTGAAAACTATTATAACTACCACACCCAAAACGCTTCGCACCACAGTTTTGGCGTGCCGTTATTTGCCGGTATATACAAAGTAAATATCACCTATAATCCCAATGGAATAGCATTGGGCGATAGCATTTATAATTACTATAGCGATACAGACACTGAACTTCCGAATAATGGAAAACAGGCAATGCCCGAAAATGGATACAGGAGTAATTTCTCTACCTTAAAAATAAAACGAAGTGCCGATACCATTGTTACCATTGAGCGTAAAAAGTACTTCATCAATACCGATGGACATAGGTATTACTACCATTCACGCTACACTCCAAAAATTACTACCGATACCAGTTGCCACCACATTACCAGTTTGCCACCCGATAGCTGTTCTATGAAGAATGAATATTTCTACAGCTATTTTTACGACAATTATGCCGAGTACATCAACCGTTTTGAAGACGGAGACATGCGAGAGTATCGCAGATATTCTGATTGGTGCCCGAGTTATTTATACACGGAGCGATACAATGAATTTAAACAGAAAACGCATTATGAGCTGCAATTGCCCGACAAGAGATTTTATAGCGTTTCTTACCATCAACCAAGTGGAAATATTCACCAAGAAACATACTGTTCAGAAGATGGCACTCTTTGTAACGTAACAACTTATATTTACAATAAAAATGGAGTATTTTTAAGAAAAGAAGTTTCACAAACAGAACCTTGTTCGGTAATAATAATTAATGGAAAGAAAAGAAGTGCAACACGAGTTACTAATCTTAATGGGCAATGAAAATAACCACTGGCTATAACAGGCATTTGGCACAGTGGTGGATGATTCCGAATCTTGCTACTCGGGACAGGCTTTAGTGAGTTGTACATTATACCTCAGATTAGCCTGCGAGGTGCATTGAAAGTTTTAAGCTCCAAAATCCGCCACTATGTCAGGTTGCAAAAAATTACCCCCGTTAATATTTTACCCGGTAAAAGCTGCTCGCAAAACCGGGCGATTTAAATTGGCCGTAATATGTTTTAAGATTAGCATAATTAAAAAAGAAAAAAACTTCTATAACTTGAACCTATTTTTGCACACTGAAAGGAATAACTTTCTACAGTTTAGCTAACATTTAAAACGAAAAAGTAATTTTAACGTTTATATGTTACAAAATGAGTTGAAACGTTTTTAGAAAATAAAACAAAAATTAAGAAATCCAATGCTTAAAAACTCATATTGCGATTAGTTTCAATAACCATAGTTTATGGAGCAATCGGATGGTTTTACTACAAGCAACAAATAAATAAACATTGAAATACATCAATATTAATTACCAGATAGCAAATGCATACAATGAATCCGTTTAATTTTCAATATACTTATCTAACGCTACCCGATAAATTTTATAGCCTTGCAAATCCTGAGCAATTTCCTCAGCCGAATTTATTTTTGTTAAATCAAGTGCTTTGCGATCAACTTCATGTTTCAATTAAAAACAAAGAAGCTCTAATGCAAGCGCTTTTAGTTAAAAAATCAAATACCCTTTCCTATGCACAAGCCTATGCCGGACATCAATTTGGGCATTTTACAAAACTAGGTGATGGAAGGGCAATTATTATTGGAGAACATTTATTAAATACAAATCAGCTTTTTGACATACAACTTAAAGGGAGTGGCAAAACACCTTATTCAAGAGGAGGAGACGGCAAAGCCACCTTAAAGGCCATGTTAAGGGAATATTTAATAAGTGAAGCAATGCACCATTTAAAAATACCTACTTCAAGAAGCCTTGCTATAATAAAAACCGGCGATACGGTTAACAGAGAAATAACACAAGAAGGTGCAGCACTTGTTAGGGTAATGAAAAGTCATTTGCGGGTAGGTACTTTTGAGTATGCTGCACGATTTACTTCTATAGATGATTTAAGGGCATTCTTTAATTATTCTGCAAGCAGATTGCATCCTGATGTTTTAGCTAATAATAATCCGGTTTTGAGTTTTCTTAAAAAAGTAATGGCAATACAAATTGATTTAGTAGCTGAATGGATGCGAGTAGGATTTATACATGGTGTTATGAATACAGATAATACCTCGATTAGCGGTGAAACATTTGATTATGGACCATGTGCCTTTATGAATACTTTTAATCCGGATACAGTGTATAGTTCTATTGACCGCAATGGCAGATATGCTTTTGGAAATCAACCCCGAATAATAAAATGGAATATAGCCAGATTTGCGGAAGCTTTGTTACCTATTATGCATGAAAATCAAGAAATGTCATTAACACTTGCTCAAGATGCTATAGATGAATTCGATGCCATTTGGCAAAAAAAATATTATAGCATGATGCTAAATAAAATAGGTATTCAGGTTCACAATGCTATGAATTACAAATTGGTAGATGAACTTCTTGAGTTGATGAAAAAATACAAATTAGACTACACCAATACTTTTAGAAATTTATCGGCAAACCTACTTTTAGAAGACAGCAAAATGAGTGATGGTGAATTCAAATATTGGTTCAAAAAATGGAAAGAAAGCCTAGTTGAAACAGTTGGTAAAGAACATGCCATACAACTAATGAATGCGCATAATCCCTTTGTTATTCCAAGAAATCATTTGGTTGAAAATGCACTTGATGATGCTGTAAATGGAAATATGGAAACATTTGAAAAAACCTTAACTATTCTTTCAAAACCATATCAATATCAAGCAGGCATAGAAGCATTTACAAAGCCCTCGGAAATAGGTTTTGAACGCAATTATCAAACATTTTGTGGCACCTGATTTATATCAATTGAATTTTAAAAACAGAAAAAATAAATTATCTTACAATGCTTTGCAATAGCTATTTAGGTTATAAATATGCATAATACACATGTGCTAAAGGTATAAATGGCTATATAAACACATTAAGGTTTTTATTGAACCAATCTAACTACCGGCAAAGAAAAACAAAGGCAACTAATGAAAATGATGACAGGCTGGGTAATCGAGATGCTTATTTCTGCGAATTTGCAAAAATATGCTTTAGCATTAGCAGAATTAGCCGGTAATTCAAAATTTTTATACAAAAAAATTACCGAAAGCCTTATTTATAGGTCAAAAGGCACAATTATGTCTTAGATTGGACATTATCACCAATAATAATTGCAAATGGTTGCATTTTGTTACTTTATTCAGTTGATTTGTATGCTTTCATTGAAGCAAAAAATACAAAACATTTTACACATGAAAATAAAAACATTAATTACCATGGGTATGGCAACAGCTACTTTATTTTACAGTTGCAAAAACGATAATAAGAAAGATGCTGTTAATAACGACAGCAATTTTGAAGTTAGCTGCGACAGATTTGCCGATTTACAGGTTTTACGTTATCAAATTCCGGGTTTTGATGAGTTAACCTCTCAACAAAAAGAACTGGCATATTATTTATACGAAGCGGCTAATAGTGGAAGAGACATTATTTTTGATCAAAAATACAAGCATAATTTAACTGTTAGAAAAACGCTTGAAACCATATTAGAAAACTACAATGGCGATAAATCTACGGCCGAATGGGAACAGTTTACAACTTATGCCAAACGTGTATTTTTCTCAAATGGCATACACCACCACTATAGCAATACCAAATTTATTCCGGAATGTAGTTTTGAATATTTCTCGCAACTGGTAAAATCTGTTGATGAAAGTATGCTGCCTCTTAATGGAAAAACCACCGATGCGTTTTTGGCATTCATTAAACCCATTATGTTTGATCCAACAGTTGATGCTAAAATAGTTGATTTATCGTCGGGCATTGACAATGTAGTGGCATCGGCCAATAACTTTTACGAAGGTGTAACACAAAAAGAAGTAGAAGATTACTACAATGCTCGTATAAACAAAAACGACGAAACGCCCATTAGCTGGGGATTAAACAGTAAAATGGTAAAACAAAATGGTGTGGTTACCGAACGTGTTTGGAAAAGTGGTGGCATGTATGGCCAAGCCATAGATAAAATTATTTTTTGGTTAGAAAAAGCTGTTACGGTTGCTGAAAACGACAAACAAAAGAAAGCATTAGAACTGTTGGTTCAATACTATAAAACCGGCGATTTAAAAGTTTGGGACGATTACAATATTGCTTGGGTAAACGATACAGAAAGCAGGTTAGATGTTGTAAATGGATTTATAGAAGTATATGGTGATGCAATAGGAAAGCGTGCTTCGTTTGAATCGGTTGTTTCTATGAAAGATATGGAAGCCACCAAGCGCATTGCTACCATTGCACAAAATGCACAATGGTTTGAAGATAACTCGCCATTAATGCCCGAACACAAGAAAAAAGAAGTAAAAGGCATTACAGCTAAAGTTATTACTGTTATTCAAGAAGCTGGCGATGCTGCGCCAAGCACACCTATTGGCATTAACTTACCCAATGCAAATTGGATTAGACAACAGCATGGCAGCAAGTCGGTATCGTTAGGTAATATTGTTTATGCAAACAATGTAGTTGGCGCAAAAAGCCCCTTGATGCAAGAATTTGCATTAACCGAAGAAGAAATTGAACGCAACAAAAAATATGGCGCCATTGCTGGAGATTTACATACCGATATGCATGAAGTAATTGGACATGCAAGTGGCCAAATAAACAAAGGCATTGGCGACCCCGATCAAACCCTTAAAAATTATGCATCTACTCTGGAAGAAGCCAGAGCAGATTTAGTAGCGCTTTATTATATAATGGATCAAAAATTGGTTGATATTGGAGTTATGCCAAGTATTGAAGTTGGCAAATGCGAATACGATGGTTATATAAGAAATGGGTTAATTACACAACTTACTCGCATTCCGTTGGGCGAGCATTTAGAAGAAGCACACATGCGCAACAGGCAGTTGGTTGCTGCTTGGGCTTACGAAAAAGGCAAAGCGGATAATGTAATTGAATGGGTTAAAAAAGATGGAAAAACCTATGTGCGTGTTAACGATTACAATAAATTAAGAGCGTTATTTGGTCAATTATTACGCGAAATTCAGCGCATAAAATCTGAAGGCGATTACGCAGCCGGTATGAATTTGGTTGAAACCTATGGTGTAAAAGTAGATCAAACGTTATTAAAAGAAGTGCGCGAGAGATTTGAAAAATTAAACGTGGCCGCTTACAAAGGATTTATTCAACCTAAGCTAACACCGGTAACCGAAAATGGTAAAATTGTTGATGTAAAAGTAACTTACCCCAACAACTTTTTACAAAACCAATTGGAGTTAGGCAAACAGTATAACTTTTTACCACTTTACAATTAAAAATCTTGCCGCTAAGAGTTTATATAGTCTTATTTTTTGCGGTTTTGGCATTGCAGTATAGCTGTGGTCAAAACCGCAATAATAATTCTGCTGAAACCAGCAATCTGCCTGTTACCGACTCATTAAAGCCAGACATTAACATTTTGCCGGATGGCGAGTACAAGGAAATGGTAAGATATGGTTATGAATTAATGGTTAATACAGCCTATTATATTGGTTTGGATGGCATAAACGGAAAGCATTTGGGCAACAAAATGAATTGTACCAATTGCCACCAAGATGCAGGTACAAAAAACTACAGTTTTAGTTTAATACATTCACATAAGGAGTATCCGCAGTATCGGTCAAGAGAAGATAAGGTATTAACCTTAGCAGATAGGGTAAACAACTGCATAACCCGTCCGCATAACGGCAAAAAAATTGCTTATAATAGTAAAGAAATGACTGCTTTTTTAAGTTACTTTAAGTTTTTACACGATTGGGCTGAAGCCAATCAGATGAAACACCAAAAAGTAACTAGTATTGAATTAACTACAGAACCTGCCGATTATAAACAAGGCGAGAAATTATACATGCAGCATTGTGCCAGTTGCCACAGCACAGATGGTGGTGGTTTAATGCGAGCCGATAATGTATGTTATGAATACCCTCCTCTGTGGGGGCCATTTGCTTACCAACCTGGTTCTAGCATGCACCGAGTAATAAAATTGGCACAATGGATTAAGGCCAATATGCCATATAAAATTGCTACAGCAGAAAAACCCTTTTTAACTGATAAAGACGCATATGATATTGCTGCATTTATAAACAACGACAGTTTGCATATTCGCCCTACCCCACCTACAATGGATTATCCAAATCCATTAACCAAGCCCATTGATTATGGAAAAGGGCCGTTTGCCGATACCTTTTCTGCCTACCAACATAAGTATGGACCACATAAACCTATATACGATTATTGGGTTAAACATAATTTAAAACCTAGATATTAAACAACATGGCAACCTCATTAAAAAACCTGTCAAAAACCAACATAATAAAAACCAAAAGTTTTAAAGATTACTGTATCGGCATAGTTACAGCCGAATGGAATCCGGATGTTACCTTTGCCATGCGCGATGCAGCCATAGCATTTTTAACAGAAAAAGGCGTTAAACCCAAAAATATCATTACCCAGTTGGTGCCGGGTAGTTTTGAATTGGCAATGGGCGCACAATGGTTGGCTCAACAAAAACATATAGATGGCGTAATAGCCATTGGATGCGTTATACAAGGCGAAACACGCCATTTTGATTTTATTTGCGATGCATGCGCTAATGGCATAATGAATGTGGGTTTAAACCATAACAAACCCGTAATTTTTGGCGTACTTACTACCAATAACCAACAGCAAGCTGTTGACAGAAGTGGTGGCAAACATGGTAACAAAGGCGTTGAAGCTGCCGAAACCGTACTTAAAATGGTGGCTTTAAAGCAAAAGTTAAATAAGCGTTAAGTGGTTGGTAAAAGCCACTTTATTATGTATGTTTGAACCCACAATTTTTATGAATCGCATATTTTTATACCTAATTGCTATACAGCTACTTACAACCATTGGCGCCTGTAAGAAAGGAACCTCGGGCGATAGAAACCCGGTTGCCCCACCCGAAACGTATGTGGTTGTTGATAGTATAAATAGGGTTGGTTCAAACAGGCTAATTACGCGTGTGCAAATGCATTGGTTTGGTGTTTCGCAAGGCGGTTTTATTACAGGTTATGAAATTAGCATAGATAACAAACAAACTTGGTTTTTTACCACTAAAACCGATAGCGTATTTTTATTAGATATACCAATTGGACAAGACACAGCCGATGTAGCGGTTTATGTTAAAGCCATTGACAATTTTGGCCAAACAGACCCTACGCCTGCAAGCACATTGTTTCCTATAAAAAATTCGCCACCAACTGTAAGTTTTATTTTTAGCACACCGCAGCCGGGTATTCCATCGCAAAACCCTTCTATAACTTTTCCGGTATTAAAATATACCATACGCGGTAACGACCCAGATGGCATGGCCCAAATGGCAGGCTACAATTTGTATATTAACGATACAAATGCCTCACCCATTTTTTTAAACGCATCGGTTACAGCCATTACCATTGCCGCCATTAACCTTAATGCCGACTCTACCCTATGCAATATTCTTACCGGCAACAGCAGCACACCTATTGGTACTGCCGGCTTTTTAAGGTTAAATGCATTTAATACAATTTACATTCAAGCTGTAGACAGGGCATTAAGCAAAAGTGCATTTGTTGCTACACCCGAAATTTGGGTAAAAAAACCACAAGCCTCTAAAGTATTAGTAGTAAATGCTTACAGAAGCAACAGAACTTTTGTACAAAACTTTTATACCAATAGAATGGCCAGTATTGGCATTACCCAATTTGACACGCTACAATTAACAGAAGTTAGCAACAACAACTATACCCAACTTGCACCCGATTTTGAAACACAACAACGCATATTTGCATTATTTGATAAAGTAGTTTGGTTTGCAGACGATGCCGACTTTTCACTGGCAATTGGTCAGCGCAGCACCTCTAACTTTTTTAACAGAGGTGGTCGCATGTTTTTGGCCTTAGCCATTAGCACAACCTTCGATCCATTAAGCAACTTTTTAGATTGGACACCCATAAGAAGCTTAGTAAATCCGCCAATTGGCAGCATTTTTAGGGTAAATAACAATGCTATTGTTAACCCTGTACAACCCAACTGGCCGGTATTACGCTCAACTTCGGTTATATCCAGTGCACGTCCATTCGAAATTCCCCCATCGGGTGGTTTATACAATTTTGACACCCTTTACAGTGGCGGTATCATAGAGCAAATTACCGGTCAACCTATTAGGCCTTGGGGTGGTGTTAGTAATGTTATTGCCAAACGCTTTTTCGCTGCAGGATCGCAGCAAACAAATTTTGTAATATCAAGCATTCCTATAGAAAATTTTAACGGCAATAACAATGTAGATACATTGTTTAGGCGTATACTTATTGATGAACTTAAGTTTTAATCTTGAAAACTAAGCATATTATTTTATTTGCCAGCGGCAGCGGCTCTAACGTTATTAACGTTTGTAATTATTTTAAAAACAATAAAAATATTAGTGTAGCTGCTTTATTTTGCAATAATGTAAATGCACCCATATTAAATAAAATTACAACCTATCAAATACCGGTGCATGTTTTTAACAAAGCCGAGCTATTGGCTGAACCAACCTTTTTGCCATTAATACAACAATACCAACCCGATTTAATTTGTTTGTTGGGTTTTTTACAAAAAATACCAGGTTATTTGGTAAACGCCTATCCTAATAAAATAATTAATCTGCATCCGGCATTACTGCCAAAATTTGGTGGAAAAGGCATGTATGGCATGCATGTTCACGAAGCTGTAAAAGCAGCAAACGAAACCGAAACAGGCATTACATTGCATTACGTAAACGAACATTACGACGAAGGTGCTATTATAAAGCAATTTAAAACTTGGGTTGAACCAACAGACACCCCGCAAAGTATAGCCGAAAAAATTGCTGCTTTAGAAATGAAACATGTGCCCGAGGTAATTAATGACTTGCTGAAGCACTAAAAAAACTTACAACATTTTTTTTGCTTCTGCCAGCGATTCAATGAATGAAGCATCAGACTCTATAGCATTGCCAACTACTACAACCGTAGCGCCAGCCTGCCATGCATTAATGGCTTGTTGTGCCGTGCGAATACCACCTCCAACAAAAATAGGGCTACTTACAGCATTTGCAACATCGCTTATCATAGATGCACTTATAGGGTTATTGGCACCACTACCAGCATCCATATAAATTATTTGTAAGCCAAGCATTTCTCCGGCCATGGCAGTGCAAGCTGCAATATTATTTTTATCGTGTGGTATAGGTGTTGTATTACTCATGTACATTACACTGGTAATATTACCACCATCTACAATCATATAGCCGGTTGGTATAACTTCTATACCGCTTTTCTTTAATCCCGGTGCAGCCAACACATGTTTACCAATTAACAAATCGGGGTTTCTGCCACTAATCATACTTAAAAACAAAATGGCATCGGCATCTGGATGAACCTGTAAAATATTACCCGGAAAAAGCACTACGGGAATTTGTGTGCATTGCTTTATTAATTTAATACTACTTTCCCAAAAACCATTGGTAATTAAACTGCCTCCAACCAAAATAAGGTCGGCCCCAACTGCATTGCAACGCTCGCAAATTTCTTGTAATTTTTGCTCATTGGTACTATCCGGATCAATCAAAACGGCAAGCAACTTTTTTTGCTGCTGCTTGCATTGGTTTAACATTAACGCTACTTTCAAATTCAAAACAAATGGTTGTTAGGTTCAACAAATAAACTCAATTTACCCGAAATTTATAGCTTTAAAATTCAATTTTGCAAAAATTGGGTGTATTTCAGTGCTTGTTTTTGTGCTTTCATACTATTAAATAATACAAAAACCTGCCAGATTTTTAATTTTAGCAATATCGCAACTGAAAACATGAAAATCAAGTTAAAAAATAACAATAAGTAAGAAATTAAAAGTTAACCCCTTGCTGTGTACACAATTATATACAAAACACTGATTATTAATTAATTGTTAACTAGCGCAAACCCTTGCAAACGCTGCATATTTATGTGCATAACTTATATTATTAACAGTTAAAGCAGGCGATATTAAAGGCGCTTTAAACTATTAACACCTGTACATGTTGAAATTGATTTTTGATTGATAATTTAATAACCTTCATTTTTGACATAAAAACCCCCTAAAGTTTTTTAGGATGTTTTTTAAGCCAAACAAACCGGCGTTTATTCAGTTCTTTCAGGTATTTTCAGCTTTATTAATAAATTATTAACGGCACAACAAATATGTGACTTTACAAACCAACTGTTATGCAGGTAATTTATTTTAAAAAAACTTACAATTAAAAAACTGGCTAATGGATACGATAAACAAACTGAAAATGCACGAGAATAGAATTAACCCACCACATATTTTATAAAGTATTAACCATTTAACCGTTAAAAAACTGTATGAGCCGCAGTAAAAAAACAAATGAACCTAAAGGCCTTGAAATTAACAGGCACTTTACCAAGGATGGCGTTTCGCCATACGACATGTACGAGTACGACTACCGTACCTCTGTAATTAAGAATCCAAACGGAACTGTAGTTTTCGAAATGAAAAACGTAGAAGTTCCCAAGTTTTGGAGCCAGGTAGCCACTGATGTACTTGCGCAGAAGTATTTTAGAAAAGCAGGCGTTCCACAACCGGATGGTACACTTGGAAGAGAAACCAGCATTAAACAGGTTGCACACAGAATGGCGCATTGCTGGCGCAAATGGGGCGAAGACTACGGTTATTTTAATAGTACCGAAGATGCCCAGGTATTTTACGAAGAAATGGCTTATATGATTGTTGGTCAGTATGCCGCTCCAAACTCCCCACAATGGTTTAACACTGGTCTTCACAGCTCATACGGTATTACAGGTAAACCACAAGGACATTATTATGTAGATCAACGTACAGGGAAACTTGAAAAATCTACATCAGCATACGAGCGTCCACAACCACATGCTTGTTTTATTTTATCGGTAGACGACGATTTGGTTAACGAAGGTGGTATAATGGATTTATGGGTAAGAGAAGCCCGTATATTTAAATATGGCTCTGGTGTTGGAACCAACTTCTCGCGCATTAGAGGTAATGGTGAGAAACTTTCAGGTGGTGGTTCATCAAGCGGTTTAATGAGTTTCTTAAAAATAGGCGATCGTGCTGCGGGCGCTATTAAGAGTGGTGGCACCACACGTAGAGCAGCCAAAATGGTATGCTTGGATTTAGACCATCCGGAAATAGTTGATTTTATTAATTGGAAAAAAGCCGAAGAAAAAAAGGTTGCTGCTTTAATTGCAGCCGGATATCCTAGCGATTACGAAGGTGAAGCTTATGCTACCGTTTCAGGACAAAACTCGAACAACTCTGTACGTATTCCTAACGAGTTTTTTGAAGCTTTAGAGCAAGGTAAAGATTGGGATTTAAAAGCCCGCACCGATGGTCGCACCATGAAATCGATACCTGCCAAAGAACTTTGGGATATGATTGGCGATGCTGCCTGGGCATGTGCCGATCCGGGCGTACAATACGACTCAACCATTAACGAATGGCATACCTGTCCGGAAGGTGGAAGAATTAACGCTTCTAACCCTTGTAGCGAATACATGTTCTTAGATAACACAGCTTGTAATTTAGCAAGTTTAAATTTAATGAAGTTTTTTAACCCTGAAACTTTACAATTTGATGTTGCAGGATTTGAACATGCTTGTCGCTTATGGACCATGGTACTTGAAATTTCGGTATTAATGGCACAATTTCCTTCTAAAGAAGTTGCACAACTTTCGTACGAGTACCGTACATTAGGTTTAGGTTATGCTAACTTAGGTACCATGTTAATGGTTGCCGGCATTCCTTACGATTCTGAAAAAGGCTATGCTTATGCCGGTGCTATTACCGCCATTTTAAATGGTGTTGCTTACCAAACCAGTGCCGAAATGGCTAAATATTTAGGTCCATTCCCTAAATACAACGAAAATAAAAACCACATGTTACGTGTAATGCGTAACCACCGCTATGCTGCCTATAATGCTACCGATGCTTACGAAGGATTATCGATTAAGCCGGTTGGTATTGATGCAAAATATTGCCCTGATTATTTATTAACTGCTGCTTGCAACGCCTGGGATAAAGCAGTACAAATGGGCGAAACATATGGCTACAGAAATGCACAAGCAACTGTTATTGCGCCTACCGGAACCATTGGTTTGGTTATGGATTGCGATACTACCGGTATTGAACCAGATTTTGCATTGGTAAAATTTAAAAAACTTTCCGGAGGCGGTTACTTTAAAATCATTAACAGTTCAGTACCTGCGGCATTAAGAAACTTAGGATACCAAGAACAAGAAATCGATGAAATAATTAAATACGCAATTGGCCACGCTACTTTAAATGGTGCACCGTTTATTAATCCTGAATCATTAGAATTCCGTGGGTTTACAAAAGAAGAGATAGAGAAGCTAAATGCAGCCGTTGCAGGTGCTTTTGAAATTAGCTTTGCATTTAACCAATACACCTTAGGCGAAGATTGCTTAAAGCGCTTAGGGTTTAAACCGGAAGAATACAACAACTATAACTTTAATCTTTTACGTAAATTAGGATTTACCAAAGCAGAAATTGAAGCTGCAAACGATTACGTATGTGGTACAATGACTGTAGAAGGTGCGCCTTACTTAAAAGACGAACATTTACCTGTATTTGATTGCGCTAACCGCTGCGGAAACAAAGGCGTTAGATATATTGCTCCTACCGGCCATATTCGTATGATGGCTGCTGCACAGCCGTTTTTAAGTGGTGCCATTTCTAAAACCATTAACTTACCAAACGAAGCAACGGTAGAAGACATTAAAGAATGTTACCACTTAAGCTGGACGTTAGGCTTAAAAGCAAATGCACTATACCGCGATGGTTGTAAGTTAAGCCAACCGCTTAGCAACAAAAGCGATGTTAAAGATGAAGAAGAAATTCAAGAATCGCTGGAGGAAGTGTTGGGCGAAGACGCACACAAACCAGTTGGCGAATTAAGCCCGGAACAAGTATTAGAAGCTGCAACAGCAATTCTTAACCGCACCAGCGATACAGCATTTAAACACAAATTAGCAGGTGTTGTAGCACGTAAAACATTACCCGGTAAACGTGGTGGTTTTACTCAAAAAGCTACCGTTGGCGGACAAACCATATTTGTACGCACAGGAGAATACGAAGATGGCACTTTAGGTGAAATATTTGTTGACTTGCACAAAGAAGGTGCAACCTTACGTAGTTTAATGAATTGCTTCTCTATTGCCGTATCATTAGGTTTACAATATGGTGTACCTTTAGAAGAGTACGTAGATAAATTTACATTTACACGTTTTGAACCGGCAGGTATGGTAAGCGGACACGATAATATTAAGAGTGCAACCTCTATCATCGATTACATGTTCCGCATGTTGGGATTTGAATATTTGGGCCGCGAAGATTTTATTCAGGTTGAACCAACAGATGCACAACGCGCACAACTTGCCAAAAACAAAGCAAATTTTATAAGTCCGGCACCTGCCGCTAAAATTCAGCAAGAACAAATAAATCCTGTACAAAGCGAATTAAGACCGGCACCAATTGGATTTATTAAACCTACCGAAACAGTTGCAGTTGCGCAACCCAAAGCAGAGCTACCGGTAGATCAAACCCAGGCTTATTTAAAAAGCATGGGCGATAGCCCGGCTTGCCCCAGTTGCGGAAGTTTAACCATTCGCAGCGGCGCATGTTACAAATGCATGAATTGCGGCACACAAACGGGTTGTAGTTAATTTTAAATTAAACACTAATAAGAAAGTCCCTCACCTTAATAAGTGGGGGATTTTTTTATGCAGTAAAACGATTATAATATTTCTAATTCACCCATGAAAGCCCTATTTAGTCAGCCCTTAAAAAGCCTCTAAAACATTCAATGTTATTAATCATGTTTTAGGTATAATCAAAATTCCGGTAGTTTTTTCTTTTTCCACCTTTGCTTCTCCAAAGGTGGAGCCAAAGGAGCCAAGCAAAGCCAAA
>VFQQ010002896.1_pt1 | contig 17971 bp, 29 predicted proteins | sample 3512341 | NCBI WGS metagenome assembly VFQQ01 (sample SAMN10412373, study PRJNA504923) | tailings metagenome | isolation source: Relicate 2 Philex TSF1 revegetated site | place: Philippines: Tuba, Benguet | collected 2017-08-29 | reverse complement strand
AAGGGGCGCAAGGAGTCAAAGTGTCAGCGAGACTTGCGGGAGGTGAGGTGCTGCGGCTGGAGGTTGACACCCCACCTCGGGTGTGGAGGGGCCGGCAGGCAAACCCAGCCAACAACGTCTCCTCCCCTCTCCTCGGTCCCACCTTGCGGATGGTCAGCTCCGTCAGCTTCTTGCCCACCCGGCTCTGGCCCTCCGCCTCCAGCTCCACCTCCATGAAGGTGCGGCGGTCGATGATGTGGTCCCTGGAAATGGATAGGGGCGTTCAGCAAGGGAGAAGAATGCTCAGCAGGGTGCAAAGGTTTGACCTCATATTGACTTTAATGAGGGTGCGGCGGTCGATGATCTGGTCCCTGCAGAGGTAAACGAATGTTCACAGCTGTCTGGAGGCTGCTAACCTCCCAAACAGCTCACGGCCAGCAGCAGCAGCAGCACCCCTCGAGCGCACCTGTGCTTCCAGTAGAAGCACCAGAGGCGGATGATGTTCCACAGCCGCATCCACTTGGTGACCTGCGTCACAGGGAAGGATGATTTCCGATTAAATTCTTGGCATGCAGCCACGGCACAGTCATGTGCAGCAGCAGCGACAGCAGCCGGGCAGTGCAGGACGGTGCAGGCAGCCACAGCCACCCGCACCACCAACGTGCGCTTCCCATCCACAAGGCCCAAGCGGGCACCATCCCCAATGCAAGCAGCAGGTTGAAAGCAAGAGGTGCAGCAAGACGGGCAGCGTAACAACCGCCAGCTTGTGCCCACCTGTGCCAGGCGGGCGGCGCGCGTGGAGGCGGCTGTGATCTGCGCCGCGTTCTCCATGCCCGTCCGCTGCTGCTGGTCGCCGTTGCCGTCGTTGGCCTGAGGACATGGTCAGGCGAAGCAATGGGCCGGTCACAACCTGGGGGCTGCATAGCAACCACTGCAAAAAAACTGCTGCTGCTGCTGCTGGCTTGCAATGCAGGGCTGGGTGGCAGGTGACACCGCAAGCGGTTGGCGGCTCAGCATGCACAGCGCGGCACGCTGCTGCAGTCAGCTGGGGTGCACTGATGCAGAGTCCAAAGCAGGGATGAAACTCAGTGCAAAACCCGATCCAAAACCTGCAAATAAACAATTTCAACGCACCCCGTTGATGATGGGGTCCATGATGGCGGGGATGTCGATCAGGATGGACAGCGTGGCAATCACGTCCACCCAGAAGTAGAAGCTGCGGATAGGTTTGGGTGGACACAGGTGCAGATTGATGAATGATAAGCTATGTACCAAATCAGGATAGGCGATCACGTCCACCCAGAAGTAGAAGCTGCGGAAAAATTAGGTTCAGGGTGTGATAGCTCAGCAACAGCACATGGCATTCACATCCCCCCAGAAGTACACGCTGCTAATCAAACATTGGGTGAACAGTGGCACCCTCGCCGATCTAGACCGATCGCTGTGCGCAGGCTACGCAGCGATGCACATGCGCATGTTGAGATTGGCAGCAGCAAGCGCATGCAAATGCATCAGACCCCATCTGCTGTGCACCCACGTTTTGGCGTAGCGCGGGTTGGCCAGGCAGGTGAGGCCGGCCTCCAGACTGAAGAAGACCTGCGGAAGAGGGGGGCCAGGAGAGTGGGATTAAAGGGCAGTCGCTGGGTGGCTGGCAGTGCAGGAGCAGGACGGAAGATGGCTCTGAGCGGCTTGCGGGCAGCAGCGACGCAGATGTGGCAGCTCCCACAGCTTGGCAGCTGCTGACATCCTGAGTGGGGGCACAGCCAGTGCAGGCTGCACCGCGCACACGGGGGCGGCAGAAGATAATGAGAGCGCAAAACAGCATGGTAAATGACGCACCATGACGAAGATGGAGAAGGCGAGGAACAGTGGGTCGGTGCTCTTGGGCGCGACCGCCAGGCGGAAGGAGCCGGCGTACAGGATCTGTGTTGGAGAGGGAGGAGAATGTTTGGTTGCAGGATTGGCAAATGGCTACCAGCTGCCTCCGCTAGCCAGGCGGAGGGAGCCGGCGCACAAGATCTGTGTTGGAGGGCATGCATATATACAGCCGCCATCAGAGTGCATCGCTCATCCTGGAAACAGGTGGCGCAGCAGCATCGCACGCAGCGGCAGCACCGTGGCGGCACATGGCGGCACTTGGGGGCAGCCCCAGCCCCAGCCGGTGCACAAGCGCAATGAAGATTCAACCGGCAGCAACCCACCAGGATGGTCAGCAGCAGCGAGGCGCCCAGCAGCGGGCCCGACTGCAGCATGCGGGTGAGGCGCTTGCGCCAGCGCGCCTGCGGCACCGCGTGCCTGCGCTCCAGCAGGTCGAACACTGCGCACAAGGGACAGCAAAGGGAATAGTATAAGGTTGATACACGTTGAATGGGGTCAGCCCTCGCCGGCGCTCAGGTGCATGTGCCTACGGCAGCAAGCCGCGCAGGCCATCATGCGAGAGGTGCAGCGCAGGAGCGAGGCGAGGTGCCGACTGAACCGTACTTCAGTGTGCCGCCGGCTGCCGCGCCTGATCCTTGCGGTCGCTGTCCACAACCAAGCTGCAGTATAACACGACCCCAGCCACCGCACCTGATCCCTTGCGGTCGCTGTCCAGAGGGCCATCGCCAAACTCATCATCTCCGTGGTCGGTTGGGCGGATGGCTTGGGCCGCTGCACGCAGGAGGGAGCGGCAGCATACACAAGGGTGAGCAGATGTGAGTGTGAGACAAGCACACGCGGCTGTGGGCTGGCAGGCAACACATCAATAGCGAAGTCGTTCCGCACACAGCTGCCGCGCAGTGAAATGTCTCTTGCAGACATGCTAGTGCACACAGCCTAACTGCCCGGGCCTGCACAAGTGCACCCACCCAGCATGCTGGTGCGGCCGGCCTTGCGGGGGGCGGGCGTGCCACTGCCCGACTGAGGGTTGGGGCTGCCGCCCGCGCTGGCATCTGCCACCAGCGGCACCTTGGGCGGGCTGCTGGCGCCAGAGACAGTGGGGTCTGCGAAGGAAATGCGCAGCGTGCTCTTCTTGCGCTGCATCTGGGCGGTGATGGAGCCGCTGCTGACTTCGGGCGTGGCCGCCGCCGCCGCGGCATCGGCAGCAATGGACTGCAGGCCCTCGCCAGCAGGAGAGTACTGTTCCCGCAGCCCTGGGGGCGAGCCGCCCTGCTGCGCTGCCGCGCCGTCGGCTGCCGCCGAAAGAGCAGCATCAGGCACAGGCGCGTCCTGTGGCGCGGCGGCGGCGGCGCCGTCGGCAGGGTGCACCCGCGAGCCTGTGCCCGGCCTGCCCTCCTGGCCCAGCGCGTTGGACAACTTCCGCATCATACTGCTGCTTTCTGGGGCCGGACAGGGCCTGCAGGGGGAGGAGGGAGGGGGCTGCGGGTCAATAGTGGCCAGTGGGTGCCGCCCGGCGGCAGCGTGGCGGGCCAGGGTGCCTGGCGGCCTCGGGAGCCGCTCCGGCGCGTCGATTAGCAATCTAAGGGCATTTGGAGCGCGCCTGAGGCCCGGCAGCAGGATGGAGGGCGGCGACACGGCGGCGAGCGTTCGCCACCAGCTAAACGCCTTTGACTCGCGCCGCTGGAGCCACCCACGCGTTCCGGGTGACGTCGGGTTGCAGATACACACGCTTGCAAGGTCGCCGAGGCCTTGCAAGGCCCGCCTGGGAGGCCTTGGGGCCTTGTACTGCGGCGGCGTACTGCCGCGAGCCCCTTGCGCACTCCCCTGCTCTCCTTCCTTGCTCAAACGGAGCGTTTTCGTGCTGGTGAGCTTTAAACATAGGCAGGCAGCGTATCAGTAGGGCGCAAGCAGGCGGCCGCGGCGGGGAGCCGACTGGACGCTTGGTAGTGGGCTGCGCCGCCCCTTCCACCGCCCAGGCACCTCAAGGCCCGCACCTGGCAGCGAGGGGCTCAGGCAGGGGAGGGACGGGCGCCCAGAGCCTCGTGGGCATCAGCCAGCGCGTGCAGCGCTGCCGCGCACAGCCGCACCTCTTCAAGAAGCTGCGCCGCCCGCTCTGCCGCCGCCGCCGGCAAGGCCGCCGTGGCGGCCGACAGCCGTGCTGCAACGGCTGCGGCAGCAGCCTCGACTGTCGACCCGTGCTGCTGCAGGGGAGCCGGAGCCGTGCCCGTTGCAGAGGCGCCGCCAGCTATCGCAGCAGCTGGCGCACGGGCAGCCGCAGCGCCGGCGGCAGCACCACTGGCAGCCGCTGCGGGCGGGGCGCTGGGCGGTGCCCCCGGCTGCTCGCCCTCACGCACCGCGTCCAGCCGGCACCCGGCACAGTAGATGCGCTGGCGGTCACGAGAGCGCAGCAGCGGGTTGAGGCACCTGCGGCGGCAGGGCAGGCGCGATGAGGGGAGGTTTGAAGCAGGCAGGTGCGCATAGAATCCTTTGGTGCTGAAGGAGCACGTGGCCGGAAATAAGCGTCGGCAAGGCGCCAAATGAGTGCCGCAAGGCACCTCAGTCTGCCCCCTGACATGAGAAAGCTGCCCAGCTAACTCTGCCGTCCTTCCTCACCGGGGGCAGTGCTCCTGCAGCATGGCCCAGCCCTCCAGCATCAGCTCAGCAATCGCCTTGCTGGCCTCCTGGCTGCCGCCGCTGCTGCTGCCTGGCCGCTCGCCGCGTGCAGGGGCAGCCGCCCGAGCCGCCAGCCCGGGTGCCGGCACCGGCAGCTGCTGCAGCGCGCTGGCGGCAGGCTGGGCGGGCTGCTGTGCCGGCGCAGCGTCTGCTGCGGCGGCAGCCTGCGGGCGTGTGCGCAGCGGCGGCGGCGGCTGGAGCAGGCCCTCGGTTGCCTCCTCATCGCTGCTGCTGTCTGCATGGCCGCCTGTGCCGTTGGCCTGCTCCGGCTGTGGGGCAGATGTGGCTGCTTGAGCGGGGGCGCCTGCGTCGGCAGCTGCTGCGCCTGCGGTGGTGTCGCGCCCGCAATTGGTGCACAGCAGCTGCGTGCCATCAGGCGAGCGCATGAGGGGCACCTGCATGCATGCCGGGAGGGGTGCAACGTCGGTGAATGGTGCCTGGCGGCATGGCAGCATGCAGGTGATCCGAATGCAAGGGGCAATGCACTTTTTGCATGTGCACCCATGCGCCATAATCCAGCCCTACTCACGCCGCACTCGGGGCAGCAGTCGGCTAGCATCGCCCAGCCCTGCGGTGGCGGCGGCCGAGGGGTGGCGGCAAGTGGGGCGGCCGTGCAGGCCTGCGAGCTGCGTACATGCAATCCATGTCGCTGGCATTCACAGGGCAGAGCTTCGGTGTCCTGAGCGAGAGAGCGCAGAGCGGCAGAGCGCCAGAGGCTGCCAACTGCAGCTGCTCGCACCTGAAGCAACAGCTTCGACATGCTGGAGATGCTCGAAGAGCGCACGCGGCGCGGCGAGCCCTGCAGCTCCTCCATCGGCTCTCGGTGTTGCGTGTGGGAGGCCTTGGGCCTTGTTATAGTCCTCAAGCAGACGGTGATGCGCAGCGACACGATCGATGATGCGGACGAGTCGATGTGTGCTCAGAATCACCTGGTCCAGGCGGCGGGGCGGGCGACGCAGCACGGCATGCCGCGGCAGGGCGCTCAGCCCACTGGCTCGCGCAGTTGATTGGTGACCAAACCGTTGACTGCCAGTGATGCCAAACAATGTCGACATTATGCATGCCCTTCACCATGGTACTCGCCAATGAATGCTAGCGGGGACGGCTCCCAGCTGCTGTTCCGCCGCCGACGTCGCCTTTCACGCAGTGGCTAAGTGCAGCATCACGGAGCTGCCACGCCATGGCAAACAGGCCAGCCATTGCAGTCCTGCATAAAAGACATTGCAGTGGGGCGATGCCCCAGCAGCATGCAACGCAAGCCTCGAGCCCGCTGCCGCCGGCGGCAGCGTGGCGGCGGCCGCTAAACACATCACATCATGCAACCTCTACACGGCGATCTCAATTCTCCGCTCGATGCTGAGTGCCCCGAGGCACAGCTCCCGCCCCGCCGCTCACCCAAGTAGCACAGCCCGGCGCACTATGCTCGACCAGGTCACCAGGGAGCGCGCCCTGCTGGTGGTGGGCGGCGCGGCGTTCGCCAGCCTGCTACCAGCCATCTGGCGGCGGCTGCAGCGGCGAGGGGCGGGGCCGGCGGTGGGCCCCGCCGCCGCCGCTGCCGCAGACCCGACTCGCTCGACCACCTCCTCAGCTGGCGGCGGCGTGAGCGCGTATGAGACGCGCAGGGCGGTGGACGAGTACCTGCAGTTCCACTACGGCAAGCCGGAGGAGATCCTGCCGTACGAGCTGGGGCCCAAGGTGGGTGCAGGGTTGTGGGTGCTGGCTTGGAGGTTGGCCGGGCGACACGTGCACGAGGGATGGAGCTTGCCTCCCCGTTGAATGGCACGTGCATTTTTGAGACCTGAGAAAGCAGCATGGAAGCTTGCCCTGCTGCTGGGAAACGGCTGCCGTGCATTGCCGGGCTGCGCTGCAGGTTGCCGCCTGCCGATCGTCTCTTCTGCTCTCTTCTCCCCAGGATGCGCTGCGATTCACAGAGGAGATTGCGCAGCTGTGCGAGCGGCACTGCGGCGCGCTGCAAGACTTCACAGGTGGGCCGTGAGGCTCGGCAGCCGCTATGGTGCCGCCGATGCTACCGCTGCGCCTGCACAGCCGCCTGGTTGGTCGAGCGTGTGAGTGCAGGGTGTTGCCGACACGCAAGCTGGCTAACTCTCGAGCTGCCATCCCTATCATGACCCCGCCCTCACACCCACCCTCCACTCCCAGGCGAGCGGGAGGAGGCAACGGCGGTGGACATTGGCTGCGCCGTGGGCGGCGCTTCATTTGAGCTGGCCCGCGCGTTCCCGCACGTGCTGGGCATCGACTTCTCGCAGCACTTTGTGAACGCGGCAAACGTGAGTGAGGGTGGTTGGGGCTTGGTAGCAGTGGGGCAGGGAGAGCAGCTGGCCTCATCAGGGCTGCCGCAGACCGTACGCCCTGGTGATGCCCACTGCTCACGCCCTTGCTGGCGTTGCTCACTCCCATTCCACCGCCGGCCTGTGCCTCCGCAGACGATGAAGGAGCGGGGCTGGATGCGGTATACGGCGGTGGAGGAGGGAGACATAACCGTGGAGCGCTCGGCGGTGGTGCCTGAGGACATTGACCGCAGCCGCGTGCGCTTCCAGCAGGCAAGCTTGTGTGTGTTGTGCAGACCAGTGCGCGCATGGATGGAGATTGTCTTGTGAGCGGTGGTGCCATCTGAGAGGCTGCTGCAACTCTAGCAATGAAGCATGCCACCCAGCACTTTCCTGATCCACGCTCGTTACCCGTGCCTGCCTGCAGGGCGATGCATGCAACCTGCCATCAGAGCTGGGACCGGTGGATGCAGGTGGGCGGCCAGCATGGCGATGGCTTGCAATAGTGCACATGCAGCTGTAGAGTGGCCGTGTTGCTGAGCATGGCCCCCCGCCCTGAACCCATGCTGGGCGCACGTTGCACCCGACTCACCCCACCCAACTCACCTTGTACCACCCCCTCTCGGCTCCTGCTTCCTCCAGTGCTAGCGGCCAACCTGCTGTGCCGGCTACCCGAGCCCCGCCAATTCCTGGGCCGCCTGCCCTCCCTCATAAAGCCGGGCGGGGTGAGCCGAGGGGTGCAAGGCGGGCGGTGATTTGTGAGACGCTGTGCCTGAGGAACGACCTTGGGCATCGTTCTACAACACTGGCAGCTCATGCAAGTTGAAATCGTTTGGTCTTCCTGCGCTGTTTCTGTCCAGGTGCTGGTGCTGGTCAGCCCCTACAGCTGGTTGCCCGCGTGGACGCCCAAGGAGCTCTGGCTGGGAGGGTTCACTGGCAAGGTGGGCAGGGCCTGTGTCTGTGGGTGCACATCATGCCTCTGCAGAGTGGACATCAGTAGAGGCAGCCGGCACGCAGTGGTGAAGGCAGCATGAGTGACAGACATGCTGGCAGCAGGTGCTTGGGATGTGACCGCATGCCAGACAGCCCTGCGCCAGACAGTCATCTGCCAGACAGCGTGCGCCAGACAGCACGCAAGACGGCCATGCGCCAGGGCACACAGTGCGCGCCTTAGTGATTCCACCCGCAGGACGGCAAGCCGGTGTGGTCACACGAGACGTTGCGGACGATCTTGGGAGGTGCGCAGCGCAGCACAGCGCAGCACAGCGCAGCACAGCGCAGCACAGCGCAGCACAGCGCAGCACACGCATGCCATGCAGCCCCTGCCTGGCACTGCTTGGTGACCGCCCCCGGCAGCTGCGTTCTTTGCACTCTGCCACGTTCTTCTAGCTGCGCTGCGCTGCTGCTGTCGCCAGATTGCCGTTGCACCCGGCTAGTGCACACGAATTAACTTCTTGCCAACCCCTGCCCTGCGCAGACGACTTCACGCTGGTTGAGGAGAAGGATGTTCCATTTGTGATCCGGGAGCACCGCCGCAAATTCCAGTGGGGCTGCAGCCACGCCATGGTGTGGCGGCGCAACGCCGCCTAGGCGGCAGCGGCGGCTGGGGCCGGCGGCAGCTGGCGGCAGCCATGATGGGAGCAGGCGCACTCGTGCTCTGGTGGGCCAGTTGCATGCCGCCTGGGCTGCGTCACTTGCATGCAGCTGCTGTTTCCACATGTGCTGCCGCTTGGATTGCTTGTGGCCTCCCGCGGCATTCTGCTCACCGTGCCTGTAAGTGCTGCGGAGTGGTATTCGGCGTCATCGCTGCTGCTGCTGCTGCTGCTAGCACAGACGGCACCGCGCCCCCTGTGGTCCACGCGTGGCAGGGACCATATGCCTCCTCGCCCTCTGTGGCTTGTACGCAGCTGAAAAATGGCAGCAGGCCAACCTGTTTTATTTGGGTAGCTGGTGTTTGCCACACAGGCTGCATGCTGTGCTGCACGCCTGCAGCTCTGGTGGCGCTTGTTCGCTCTTGTTCGGCGGGCCGGGCCCGGGGGCGGCGGGCTTGCGCCCCCTCGCCGCGCGCCGTCTGTATCCCTTGGGTATCGTCAAGTGGCTGCTCCTGGCCTGGCAGCAGGGCGGGCAAGCATGAGCATCAGCAGTTCCAAAGCCCTCCTGAGCACATAACAACTGCTTGGCAGGCTGGGCAGGCCCTCCTGTGGCCGTTTGGCAGGGCGGGATGTGCAGCGACCGGGGACCAGCTTCCGGGGCATCTAGGGTTTGCGCACGCCGTGCGCCGCCAGCGGTCACTTGGACACGTCTACCCTGCCGCTTTGGTGATTTCAGCGCATACCCACCTGCTCAATTTCACTCCAAGCCTCCAGCATGCGTGTGGGGCTGCTTTCACGGGGCCCAGCTGCCACTCTGTTGGCCCTGCTTGCCTGCGCCGGCCTCGCTGCCGCCGCGCGGCGCCTGGAGCAGTCCGATGGCACAGACGGTGATATTGCAGGTGAGTGCGGCAGGGCGCAGACCGTGCGCGGGCCGCTTTGCTCGCGCTGGGCCGGCACAACCCCGCTCTGCCCGCTCAACCCGCGCAGGCACGGCCATCGTGGTCGCGGTGGACCTGCTGGACGGTGGGCACGCGAGGTGAGGCCAGCGGAGGGCTGAGCGGGGAGGGGGCGCACGCCGTGCCGCCCGCCGCCACCCCCGCCATCGCTCCCGCAAGCTGCCCGCAATGGTCCCACCCCCGCAGGTTCCTGACTGTCCAGCGCCCCAACGGCCGCCGCGTGGTTGTCGTCACCGACGAGCAGCAGCTGAAGCGCGTGCGCAGCGGGCAGAGGGTGCGCGTCGGCGGCCGCTGGCTCTCCCACCCGGGCCGCGGCCACACCCAGACCGACGACTTTGGACCCGACGACCCAGTGGCTCTGGGCGGGGCGGGCTGCGGCCGCTCCAAGCGCTGCATCCGTGCGGCCAGCATCCTGCCAGACTATGACCAGCCGCAGTGGCAGCCCCCAGGCGACACCACCGCAGGTGAGCCCTCGCCGGGAATGCGCCAAGGTACCAGTATCACGTCCCAGCCCTAGCAGGCACAAGGGCCGCCGGCGCTGGCGCATGTGCTGCCCTGCGCTGCTGTTCAGCTGCGCTCCTCCTGCTTCTTGGCTATCCCTATAAGTCAATGTTTTGCCCTGGATACCTCACCGCAGCTCTGCCCGATGCCGCGCCTGCAGGTGGCTCAGATGCCCCGGAAGCTACCACGACCGACGGCGCTGCTGTCAACGGTGACGCAACACCTGACGCTAGCGCTGCCACTGCCGACGCGGCTGCTGCTGATGCGGCTGCTGCGACTGTCGACGACTCCTCTGCCGGTGCTGCACGCAAGCTGGCGCAGACCACGCCGCCCACCACTGGGAACCCACTGCTGCGCAGCACCCTCAAGACCCTCTTCATTCCCAGTGCGTGCCTTGCACACAGGCTGTCGCTGGCACACAGCCTGCATGCATGCCACTGGCTGCCGCCGGCAACTGCCTGTTGTTGCTGGCGCATGCATGTGCGGAACGATGCTTGCAGCCGGAGGGCAAGGTGCAGCTGCTGCTGATGCATGCAACACACCGCTGGATGCTGATGCGTGCACCAACCAGCGTCCTGCCTCCCCTCTCCCGACCCCACTGCCACCTGCAGTCGCGGCTGTCCTGAACCCCAATGTCGCCACCAGCTCCAAGTGCGCTGCCGTCCAGGCGCCGCTGCTGACACGTGCACAGATCCAAGTGAAGGTAAGGCAGAGGCGGGCAGCAAGGCTGCTCCGACTTATCCGCACCTGCAGCAGTGTGTGGGAATCGGAGGGCACAGCAGCGCACCTGCTGGCACTCAGCAAAGGAGAAGTGATATTGAGCGAGAGCGCCGCGGCCGGTGCAACAAGCACGGCGTCCTCCCCGCTGCCACTAACGACTGGTGTTTATTCGATCCAAACTGCTGCAGGTGCACCCCGAGCTTGCCGGCACCGCGGTCAGCGTGGGCGGCACCTTCGCCCGCTGCTCCTACCAGAAGACGAAAATGACCATGACTACCAGCAATGTGACGGAGATTGTGCGGCTGCCGTGCGCCAGCAGGTGCGGCTCACTGCTTCAAGGCTGCCACAGTGTGCATTCGTCACAGCAGCTGCGCAGCGTGGGCGTTCGTCTGATCTGTTGCTCCCGCCACCTGCAGCGACAACGACTGGTCTCTTGCCACCTGCGGGATGTGACTTGTCTCTGTCATCCTGCTAGGCTGATCACAGCTTGCATGTTGTGTGCATCGCAGCGACAACTCCTGGTCGTTCACTTCCTGCGACTTTGACGACTTCAACGGGTGGGCGGACGCCGCCAACGCGCGCCTGCGGGCCCAGGGCGTGCCTGTGGACACCTACCCCTACAAGTGAGGCTGCTGCAGCCCGATTTTGAAACTTGTGCATGCGGCTGCTGCTTCTGCAAGTCTTGTCAATGGCCCAACAGCACCAGGCACTGTGCGCCCAGCTGTTGCATCCTGCCGCTGAACATGCTGCCTGCTCATGCCTAGCGTTCCGCTGCCCAGCAGCCGTGAAGTTGGGCCCTCAGGGGCTGGCGCTAAGTTAGACTAGACCAGACCAGCAGCCGCTGTTGCTCACACATCACGCTCCACTTGCCACTGCCCAACCTCCAGGGTGTATCTGATTCCGGCCGGACTGTGCGGCTGGGCGGGGCTGGCCTACACCGGCTGCGACGGCAGCTTTGAGTGCCGCACCTGGATCGAGGGCGGCTCCTGGGTGAGGCACACTGCTGCGGCGGCGGCGGCGGCTTCTGTTGCTTGCTGCCGCTGCTGCTGCTCGGGCTGGCCAACATGTGATAGCGTCGCTGGCCTGGCTGCTGCTTCATCTTGGATCGCAACGTGCCTCCTGTGCCCTCTCCCTCGGCAGGGCACCCCCATGGTGATGGTGCACGAGATCGGGCACAACCTGTTCCAGGACCACTCTGGCTATGGTACCGACGAGTACGGCGACACCACCTGCGCCATGGGCAGCTGCTGCCACGACCGCTGCTACAACACGCCCCGCGCCTGGCACCTGGGGTGGACCACGGTGAGCGTGGCCGGATGAGAGGGGTCTGCTGCTGATGACGATGACGATGCTGCCGCCGCTGCTGCTGATGATGATGATGTCGCCGCTGTTGCTTCGATATGGAGGGTGCTGGCTGCAAGCTGGTGGCGCATCGCTCACACGCGCTGCGTGGCTGCCGCCGCCGCCCCAGCTGCTGCCGCCGCCGCCGCCGCCCTTCTCAAGCATGGCCTCTGCCTCCCTGCTTCTCTTTTGCTTCCTGCAGCTGCGCCAAGTGAACAGCGCGCACCTGCCCGCCCTCAACTCCGCCCTCACCCTCAGCATGAACTCCCAGTCCATCGTGAGCGGTCAGGGGACCAGCAGAGCTTGGGCTGGGTGAACCGGGGCGATCATAGGCTAATTACAGTATGGGGCACGCGCTTTCGAGCCGAAAAGTCAGCCGCACGGCGCGGCGCGCCAGACTGCTGCCGCCGCGTCCGCGCCAATGGCCAACTTCCTCTGTTCCTGCACTGTGCACCTTGCAGATGAGCAGCACCGTGGGCATCCGCATCGACCCCGCTGGCTGGGCGCCCGCCGCCCCCGCTGTTTTTGTGGGCTTCCGCACCGCCAATGGCATGGACGGCTCGCTGGCCTCGCTGGGCCTGAACAACAAGGTGAGCTGGATTGATCAGTGCTTTCCACACTGTGCCGCGATGGTTTGGCGCAGGCGCGCGTCAAACGGCCTGCCATCCCACGTGTGCAGCCCACAAGCTGTCGCTTCACCTGTCAATCTTGCAACCCGTGTGCCGCAGGTGCACATCTACCAGTCAACCATCAGCGCCAGCAGCGGCCCCGTGAGCAGCACCCTGCTGGCCAGCCTGGCAGGTGCGCCAGGGCATGCTGCGGCAGGCACAGCATTTGAGGCTTTTCCTCATCGGTGTCATTGCCATCACCTACTGATCTGCCGCTTGCTTTCTGCTGCCCTGCCCCCTACAGTCGGCCAGACCTACAACGTGCCAGGCGCGTATGTGCGGATCGTGCGGGCCGCCAACAGCGTCAACAGCGCAGGCTACCCGGTTGCCATTGTGACCGTCACCCGCACCAAGTGATGGGCGCTGCTGCGCACACTGTACACGCTGCGCCATGCTGCCCAGAATGGCAGCGCTTTCTGTGTGTCCGCTCCATCACAGCAATTGTACTAAGCAGCAGCAACTAAGCAGCAGCCGATGCTGTCTGCCTGCCGCCAGGCACCTACCACATGCCTCTTCATCCACGCTCGATTGCCGCCCATGCAGCCCCACTGCAGCGTTGCTGCTGCACTGGCGCTGTTTGTCGCCACCACGGTGATACTAGTCACTACACAGCAAACCTCTCGGCTGTTCAGCCCGCCCTCTCTCCCACCGTGTTTCATTTTCATTGCCCTTCACCGCCTGCCTCGGCCCTTGCTTTATTAGTGGCCGGGGCCGGCCGACCCCACCTGCAGTTCTTTCCTCTGGCATCTTTTGATTTGGCCTGCCCAGCGCGTTGCTGCGCCGCGGCCAATGCACTCGCAATGCCGTTGAAATCACTGCATGGCTGCCGCCGTTGCCGCCTCAACGAACGCACACCATGCCCCAGTCTTTGTTTATTTTTCTCGGCACGACTCAACCCACATCCAAGCCTCCAGCGCCGTGCGCGCTGCGCCCTCTAATCCCCCCCCAGTGGCATTCGCCCCTGCGGTTCCGGCCCTTTGATCGAGCATAGCACCACAAGAACTTGCTTCGGGGATGCTTTCATGTCACCGCTGCCTCACCCTTCACAACGCATAAAGTACCTCCCTTCCTGCGGGCGCACCTTTGCCCGCCCCGCGAGCCGTCGCCTTTTGCGCGCCGCCTTCCGGCCAGCGGCCGCCGCACCAGGCGGGGCCTTCCCGCACCAGTACCACACTTGAGCTTTGAGACTTTTAGAACTGCGACCCTTTGCCAGCCTGGCAAACTGTGGCACAGCTACCGTTCACTGAATCACGGCTGCCCGCTCCTCGCTACCACTGCTCACCCAACACTGTACCCTGCAACCCCGTCCCTGCCACCCCATGCTTTTGTGCCGCTGCTTTTTGCTACCGCCCTGCTCTACACCATGCGTCCTTGCGTCACGCAGTAAGACCCATCCCTGCTTGCGTACCCATCCACCGCTGCTTACGTCTCCATCCACTGCTTTCGTACCCATCCCATCCGCTCAAGGCTGGCCTGCGCAGGCGCTTGCACCACACTGCCCAGGGCTGCCTTGCTGCCTGCCATCCATCGTATGTGTTTTTTCATGCCCGCTGTAACAATTGACATTGCATAGTGCAAAACCGGTTGAGGTGATGTGTGGCGCAGATGATGTAGCTGGCCCAGAGGTATCATGCCCAGATGGGAGGGAAGAGGATGAAGAGCTTGGAAAGTGTATCCCAAAACTGGTGACAACGGAATGGCGCTGGTGAGTCATGAGTCAGGTTTCTGGAGAGGGATTTGAAAGGTGGTGAACGAATGCAAAACATATGATACAGTGTGAGTTCATGTGTGGGTGATCAGGTCTCCTGAGCAGCAGTGGTCATCAAAAGCTGCCAAACATGGTTCAAACCAACTTGTCTGCAGACGCTGAGGGCAAACCCACAGAGACCGGCGACAGTTGCTACACAGCGTTCCGCTGCCAGCAGCGGCAGGAGCAGCAGCAGCGCACCAGTCTGTACAACATGTGCTGCTACGCTGCCGGCGGCAGCAGCGCTCCGGGCGCATGCCGCGACGCTGTGCGTGCTGCACCCGCTTTGTCCTTGCCCACAGCGTTGGCCAGCGTGCCCGCCGGGACCGCTGGGCCTGGCGGCACTGCAGCATCCCAGGCGCCGAATGCTGGGATGGGGTGCCACAGGCCAGCGTATGTTGCCAGAGCCCCGGTGCGGCTCAGGGGCTGGAAAGATGTCAAGTTGAGGTCAGGTCGGATCGTGTTGAAGGCGTTGTTGCGCAGCAGCTGCGGGTGGGAGGGTGGCGAGGGGAGGGCCGGGTGAGCGGCAGTTCAAGGCCGGCAGCAGCGCCATGCACGTGGCGGAGTGAGGTGTGTGCGATGTAGCAGCCTGCCGCAGCCGCCGCAGCCACATCTCGCAACAGCCAGCAGCTTGCCCGGTGCAGCGCTGCATACTCAGCGTACCTGTGCGGTGTTGCAGGTTGGGTTGCTGCTGCTGCATGCCTCGCCGCCTGTGCCGAGGTCCATGCTGGGCGGACCATTCCAAATCACGTTGCCCCTGCAGTTCCAGGAAAGCGCCGGGGCAGTCGGTGAAGCAAGCGCCGCCGGTGCACAACCACAGCCGGTAAGCAACTATTCGAATCACAGCCAGCTGTTGCGGGCGTGGGTGGGTGCACAACAAGCGCATGCTGGAAATCCGAGCCTTTGCATTCCAACTCCACACTCACTTGAAGACCAGGTTTGTGTCGCTGTGCACCGTGGCCGGCAGGTGCGGCGCGTTGAGCGAAGGCAGCGGCGTGTCGACCGTCAAGTGCTGGGACTGCGCCGCAAAGCATAGCAACGGGCACCAGGGCAAGGTCAATGAAGCAGCACTAAACAAGAGCAATTCGCAGCCTGGCTTGGTGCGCCCCCAGCCACACAGAGAGAGAAGGCAGACGGCCACATCATCGGCAGCTGGCCAGCTATTGCCTCAAGCGCCCACCCACATCCGCCCGCACCGGGTACCCACCTGCGACTGCATGTTGTTGTTGTACACAATATTGTTGACGATGTAGACGTTTTTGTTCGGGATCTAAGGGCAGCAGGATGGGCAGAGCAGCACAATCGGGCAGAGGTTGGGCACCGCTGGGTGGTAGCATGCCATGCACGCTGCGAGCCAAGGTTCATGCACTGATGCTGCTGATAACTGGCACCTGCTGTAGTATGTACCAACTGTTGCAAGCAGGGCGTCACCACTCGTCTTGCGGCGTTACCTGACTCCAAGCGGCGGACCGAGAGGCATTATGCAGGTCCGCCAACCAGCAACCAAGAGGTTGAGAACCAGACAGCCACTCACTTTGACCGAATGCTCCTCATCGGTGACATGCGTTGTCGGACCCCAGCCACCCGCCCGGTACCGCGCCGCACAGATGGGCACATCCTCTGCAAAGGCAAGCAGAGCAAAGAGGGCGCATGCAACATACGTGAAATGAAGGGCTCTGCTTCGCACAATGCATGCTTGCGGCACCCAATGCAGGGCAACAGGCAGCTGCAGATGGCCAGCTGCGCCCCAGTCAACGCAGGGTGCCGCCAACCTGTACAGGCCAGCCTGCGTTCCAGCAAGGTGGTAGTGCATGCCAGCACCTGCAGGCCTCACCCGCATTGTCGCAGGACCGCTGCCCAAACTTTACTTCGATCACGTGGCTGCGCCGCCCCACGCGCACCAGCGTGTTGTAGGCTGCACAGAGTCGGCGCTGAGTCACAGAGCGTGCATTTGGCAAACGCTGCTTGCGGATGTGAGGAGCTAGCGCAGCTGCATGCCAACATTCCCACGCTGGTTGTCGCAGCAGCATAACCCTCACCATACAGGCAGTCGTAGCATCCCCAGGCGCCAAATCCGGCGCCGTCAATGTCCCGCACGATGTTGTTCACAAACTGTGGCAGACGGGCCAGAAAAGGTCAGCAGAGTGAGACCACAGACACTGATGTGTGGAGCAGGATCTGCATGCACTTGCTGCGTGCATGGTGATCAAAAAAGCAGCCGCCCAATTCAGCCCTTGAGGCACACCATCCCACCTTGATGGCGTATGCCTCGTATTGGATCCAGGGCGCCACTGTGTACTCAAAACCGGTTCCCTGCCCCGCCGCAAAGCCAGTGGAGCCGTGGTTGGCAATGGTGTTGCCGCTGACCAGGAAGTAGGCTGCAAGCAGAGAATGTGCAGTCAAAGTGATGACATGATCTGATCAGGCTGTGATGAGAGCTGGTGTTGCCGCTGACCAGGAAGTAGGCTGCGCAATATGGGGTAGGAGCAGGGCTGCTCAGGCTAAAAGCAAGGTGTGCATGCAGGCACTGCCCAACCAACAGCAGCAGCAGCCACACTCCGACATGCAAGGCAGCGGCGGCAAGTGTAGCAGCAGCTGCAACAGCACGCAAGCGGCGCTCTAGCCATCAGTGGCAGCAGGCATCAATACCAGCAGCAACAGCGACGCACCTGAGCCGCCCTTGAGATAGACTCCCCACTCCGAGTTGGTGAAGCGGCTGTTTAAGATGTGGCCGTACTGCAGGAGGGAGCAAGGCAAAGGGAGTGGTGGCTGCTAGTCAGAGCAGATGCACACCTAAGTTTGATTAGATTGCTCCATGCGACTGCATCAAGGGCACAGCCGCCGAACAGCAGATGCTAGATTTATCTTGCAACCGTACGAGACAATTCAGCCGCTGGCTGAGTCCGAGCTGCATGCACCAAAATGCAACTCACCTGGCACGCAACGCAGTCGAATGCATTGTCATCTGCGCCGCTGGCATCTGCAGATGCGAGAAGACAGCAGCAGAGCCTCTGTTGCACCAGTGCAGGCAGCCAGTTGGCAGCGGCTAAGGCCAGCTGCTTTGCTGGCAAGTGCCAAGCTGGCCCAACAAATGCAGCACCATGCAACACACAGCTGCACCTTCAGTGAGCAAATCATTCACTGCTCACCCACTCCCTCCAGCCACACGCCCTTGCACTGGTTGAACTTGATGGTTTCATGAGTGGAGCAGCTCTCGTTGTACCGAGGGCACGCCGTTGCTTGGGCTGCACGGAGCAAGTGGCAGCCATGTGGCAGACGGCAGTCGTCGAAAGGCAGCAGGGTGGTGGCCCGCAGCAGTCAGACCTGCGGAGGTGCGGCGACAGCACGTATGCAGCAGCACACCTGTGACGCCGCGCAGCAGCACATGGGTGCGGGAGCAGGCAAGGCAGCACACCAGTGACAACAAGTCAATCCGAGTACTGCACTGGTATGCCTCAGCCATAAGGCAAAGGCAAAGTACCTGTGACTCCGCGCAGCAGCACGTGGGTGCAGGCCTCACAATGGAAGACGTCGAAGCGGGAGCGCAGCGTGAGGTTGACCAGGTACAGGTAGCTGCAGGGGTGGGTGGGTGGGGTGGTGGTGGGGGGGGGGGGGGGGGGGGGGGGGA
>VFQQ010002895.1_pt1 | contig 17980 bp, 33 predicted proteins | sample 3512341 | NCBI WGS metagenome assembly VFQQ01 (sample SAMN10412373, study PRJNA504923) | tailings metagenome | isolation source: Relicate 2 Philex TSF1 revegetated site | place: Philippines: Tuba, Benguet | collected 2017-08-29 | reverse complement strand
TGCCGCCTCCACCTGCAGGCTAACCACCTCCAAGGCAGACAAAAGGAGCGCAGCACCCTTGGCCAGCCCAGGCATGCTCACCGGCCGACCAGTGTGGCGAGGTGCCGCGCGAGAGCGACCCCACCACCGACTCGTCAATCAGCGGCTCGCCGTTGACCGCAAACCGGCGCTTCAGGTCCTCGGTCACCGTCTGGAAGGACTGCGGGGAGATGAGAGGAGGGGGCGGGAAGGGCAGGGAGAGGCAGGTGAGAGGGGAGTGCATGGAGCAGGCTGCTGAAGGTGTAAAATGGCAGCGGCGTAGGCAAGGCGGCGTAGGCAGGTTGGCACGAGGTGTGCGCTGGGAGCCCGGGGCCTGGTAGGCATGTGCGGCTCATGCCAGCGCCACCCACCCACCCACCCACCCACCTCTGTGAGGTGCCCAATCTGCACCAGCTCGATGTAGGAGTGGGGGATGTAGGTGCCCTCCAGGCCCAGCGCCCGCCCAGCCGCCTCCACCTCAGCGCGGTCCTTGCCCTGGACCTGCAAGGAGCGAACAGAGGGAGGGGTGGGTTAGGAGAGGGCAGCAGGAGACGGGGTGGGCATGTACGCAAGCGCAGAAGCAGCAGCCGGTTTCGCCGTGCACACCGCCGCCAAATGGTTGCAGCAGGCGCAACAGCATCCAGCTCAGCGCAGGCCGCACCTGCACGTACACCGTCTCCATGCCCTCAATGTGGTCAAACTTGACGGTCAGGCTGCAGGGAGAGGGAGGGTGGGGGTGGAGAGGCGGTCAGGTTCGGCACCCAGCAACTTGGGCTGGGTGTGCCGTCCATGCTGCATTGACTATGCATGCTGCGGCAGGAGCAGCAGCCGCAGCCACTTGTATTAGAGCACCCCAGGATCCCCGCTCGCCTGTCGTCGCTGTACACCTCGCTGGTGCGGCGCATGATGGACCCGATTTCGTAGCCCAGCGCCATGAGGCCGCCCAGGATGCGCACCGGCACCTCAAAGGTGACGCGGGGGGAGATGATGAAGTGGCCCTGATCAGGGAAGGGGTGGGTGAGGACGTGAGTTGAGGGAGGGGTGAGGAGATGAGTTGGTGTGTTGAGATGGAGGTGGGCATGCGCCAGCATCGCTGCTATGCTGCTGGTGGCACCTGTTCAAGCTGGCTCAATCGGTGCCGATTGCCCCAGCCGGTCGGCTGGCAGGCCCAACCCAGCCAAGAGGGCTCTGCCCCCCGCCTCACCTCCACCACCCACTCCTCAAACATCAGGTTGTAGCGGCCGTCGCGGAAGCGCATGCGCAGCCAGGACTGGCAGGTCTCGGGGTCTTCTCCGGGGGGCACCTGGGAGGGGGCATGGGAGGAGTGGGGTGGGTGAGTGCAGGGCTGGGAGCGCGGGAGTGGGGGGCAGGCTGCTGAGCTCGTTTGCCAGGAAACACAGGCTGCACTCCACACAGCTGGCAGTTCTGAAGCGACACAGCCAATAATTGGCCTCCATGCAGCCCCCTCCTGCCCCCACCCCCCTGCCTCACCAGGTAGATGTCGTACGTCTCGCTGTCCCGAGGCTTCACCTTGTACCCCGGCTGCGAGGCAGGAGGGTGAGGAGGGTGTGCAGGGGTGTGTGAGCCTGCATGCCAGATGCAGGCAGCCCTCCACCCCAAGCCGCCATTTCATGTCCCTGCGGCCTCACGCCGTCGCCGCTCCCCTCGCCAACTCCGCGAAATTGAGGCCTCCTAGTCAGTGAAGTCTGCCGCCACGAGGTCGCACCTTGAGCACCTTGGCCACCTCCCCCTGGGCCACGGGCTTGGCGCTCTTCAGGATGTAGGTGGGGCTCATGAAGCCCGAAAAGGGGTTGAAGGTGTTGTACACGCGCAGGTGCGCGCCCTGAGTGAGCGGGTGGGGGGCGGGGGGGGGGGGCGGGCGGCGCGCCGGTTCAGGGACTGCGTGCGCCCTGCCCACTGCGCCGCCTCCCAGCCGCAAGCAAGCAAGTGCTCATGCAACGCGTACTGCCCAGCCGCACGTCATGCGCCACCCTGGCCGCCCCCTGGGTGCTCACCTTGAGGTCCGGCTCGATGAAGGCCTTGTACATGGGATAGACCGTCTCCGAGATCTGCGGCAGAGGGGGCAGGAAGCGCTGGCATGTGTGGGTTGCTCCGCCAGCAGAAGTGCATGGCTGCCAGCCAACTGTGGAGCGCATGGCAGCACTGCACACACGTCCCACCTTGCAAACGCAATGCCCTGCCCACCCGCCTCCTAGCGTCCTGCCCACAGCCGCCCCGCCCTCCCAGCGCCCTGCCCACAGCCGCCCCGCCCACAGCCGCCCCGCCCACCTGCTGGATGATCTCCTCCGGCGCCTGGCCCGAGCGGTTGATGTCTCGCAGCACGCGCTTGACCAGGTCAAAGTGCACGCCTCCAGTGATCGACACACGCAGGTCCAGCTGCAAGGGCAATACAGAAGGAAGGCAGGAACGGTATGGGTGGGGGCCGTGGTGAGCCTTGAGGGGCAGGAGCGCATCAGGAACTGCTAGCAGGCGCCTTGCGGCAAGCCAGCAGGCGTTGGCGGGAGCAGTGCCCCCACTAGCGCCGGCTGCAGTGAACCCCGCAGCAGGTGCCGTCCAGGCAGCTGGCGCACTCCAGGCCTCACCTGGGGCCTCAGGCGCGCATTGAGCGCGTAAATGCCCTCCAAGATCACCACACGGCTCTCAGGCACCTCCACGGTGCGGTACCCCACGCGCCGGCTCTCCTTGAAGTCGTAGATGGGGACCTGGGGGGGCGAGGAGAGAAAGGGGGAGGCGGGGAGTTGGGGCGGCGAGGGATTGGGCGCAAAAGTGCTGAAGGCAGGCAGAACTGAGGGTCTCCAACCTCTCGCTGCCCTCTCCCAGCGCATCCCAACTGCTTGCTGGTAGGGGTGAGTGGCTGCAACTGGGTGCCCAAGGCTGCCTGCTGTGCCTTCCCCACCTGTGCGGGCCGCCCCTCCTTCAAGTCCTTGATGTTGGCCAGCAGAGTGTCGTAGTCGGTGATGCGTGGATCTGACCAATGGGAAGGTGAGGGGAGGCAGGCAACGATTAGAGGCAGGCTCGGCGCGGGCGGCCGCAGGGTCCAGCGGGCATGCGTGCAGAGCCGCAGTGTGTGGCTGGGCATGCACGGCTGCATGTTGGGATGCTCGCAACGTGCCCGCAACGTCACTACCACCACTGCATGCGCCCTGCAGCGCCTGCCATCTCTTCCGTAAAGCCCCAGACAGCCCCAGCAGGCGCTGCTCTCCACTGAACGCACCGTCAAAGTTGCCATCGATGACCTTGGAGCCATCGTTGTAGTTGTCCATGGACAGCAGCGCGCAGCCAGGGATGAACGACTTGATCTTGGCGGAAAAGGCCGTCTTGCCGGAGCCGCTGGGGCCGGCCAGGCCCACCTGGGGAGGCAGGGGGCGGGGGGAGGCGGGTAGGGCAGGGTGAGGCAGATGGCTGCGGGGCGGGATCCCTTGCAAGGGCAGCCAACAGCTAGACGTCTTGCTTGCCCAGCCACCAGCCGCGCACACAACCACACCGACCATCCCGCCCCTCCCAGCCCCGCGCACCAGGATGGTGTCCTTGTTGTGCTGCGTGAGCAGCTGGATGGCGCGCACAAACATGAAGAAGCCCTTGTCGAACGAAAACTCGCTCTCCAGCGGCTTGATGGTGTAGCGGCTGGGCCCGTCGGGCTGCCGCACCTTGACCAGCTCCAGCTGGTCCTTGAGCAGCGCATGGCCGCCCTGGGGAAGGGACGTGGCGGGCGGGAGGCGGCAGGGTGGGCGCAGCGGCACGCGAGGCCGGCAACCGACTGCAGGCGCTCGGTTGAGGGCGGCCGGCGGCGGCTGGCAGGGGAGGCGGCGGGCGGGGCTGGCAACCGGCCAGATGAGGGCCGGAGCGCATGCAAGTCCCATCGGCGCAACGCCAGGCAGCAGAAGGCAGCGGGGCGGGCGCTCGGGCGAGGTCGGGGTCGTATGCGCTTCGGCAGCGCCTCGCTGCCCGCATCCGCCTCTGGCAGCGATACCGATCCGTCAGCACGTGCGGCGGCAGCCACGCGGGCGCTTTACCAAAACTTCAAAGGCGCCCACACGGCTTGGGCGCCTGAGGCCCCGCCCCCGCGTCCGCATCGCACCTTGGCCGGCTTGGGCAGCTCGACCGTCATGTTACGCCGCGACCCGCCTTCCGCCATGCAGTCGACGCCTGTCCAGGGGCGCTGGGGAGCGCGTTTGATGGGCTCGGGATGCCCGAAGGCAGGGCTCGTTGCTAGAGCAACAGCAGGGAGGCGGGCAGGCCCGCAGGCCTTGTGGGCGGCGGCCGCTGGCCGGCCGCAGCGGCCAGCGCACGACAATGCCGACCTCGCGCACCTGCCGCCCCTGCGGCAAATCTTGCTGACCGCTTGTTTCTTGGTCAGTTATACCATCACGGCTAAACTGGCGTGCAGAGCACATTGCCAGTCCATGCCGGGCAGGCAGGAAGGTCAAAGGCGATGAATGCCTACGTTACCGACCGCCGCTTGTTGGGCGAGCTCAGGGCCTTGCATCAAGGTGCTTGCTTTCACCTGCGCCTGTGCGTCCGCATATTTGGAGCAGCAATAAGCTGCCCAACAGTGGTATGCGTGACATTGCTTTGTGCAATTTGGAAGCAGCCCGGCACGTTCTTGCCTGTCTCGCGGCAAGCATGATGGCGGCACCAACGATGCGCAAGTCTCCGCCCATGCCTGGCCAGTATGGGACCTGTTGTATGCTCATGACCCTGATGTGTGCTGGGGCGCCTGATGGAATGCGGAGTGAGCAGAAGCTGAGGAAGAAGGAAGGCTAGGGTTGTTTGCCGTGCCAGCGGACAAATGCGGAAGCGGGCGGCAGCAGGAACTTGTGAGCAGCCGCTCAGGCCTTGCGATCCAGTTCCTCCAGCGGCATGCTTTCTGCTCTCGGCTCCGATGAACCCTGAAGCCCCAGCTATGGCGGGCGAGGCCGCGGGCGGCCCTGCAGGCGGCCCTGACGCGGCACAGCAGCCGCCCGTCGAAGCATCGGCTGGTGTGGAGTTTGCGAACGCAGCGGCGCAGCAGGATGACGAGCGCCAGGCACCGCCGCCAGCGGGCAGGGACGCTGCCGCTCGACCGTTGGAGCAGTCGGATGCGCAGGCTTTGCACAGGCATGTTGGCTCCACCAGCTTTGCAACGATTTGTTTCAAACGCATGCTGTCAGAGGGGTCGGTGCGTTTGTTCATTGTGGTAAGATTCAATTGCGGGCCGCAACCTGTACCGGCAGCATTCCCCCAACTTGCCCTCGCTTCACCGCATCCCCCTCGCAACCGCTTGCACCGTTCCTGCTGTGCCCTGCAGCTGCGTGGTGCGGTTCAAGGTGCTGCGTGGCGAGGAGGAGAAGGCGGCAGGGGAGCTGAACAGCGAGGAGCGGGCGCTGGAGACCAAGTTCAAGTCAGTGGGTGGAGGTGGAGTTTGTGGGTGGGGGCTCTGCCCGGTCACTGCTGGTGCTGTGGCCGTCGCTGGCTTTGGTTTGGCTTCTGTAATAGATGCACAGCAGTCCTGATGCACCCTGCGTCCTCGCTTTCACAACGAGGATGTGGGTGGCAGCAGGAGCAGCGCGGGCATGGCTGCCCGCCAACGTTGCTCGTGCCCCTTGCCTTTGACCTCATCAGCTCGCCTCCTTTGCCTGCCCTGCGTCCCACACAGCAACCGCGCCTACCTGCTGGTGTTGACCCCTGAGGCAGCTGAGCTGTATGCCACGCGCAAGGCCGACTTTGCGCGGGATGACCATGGCGAGGGAGAGGTGGAGGGCAGCGGCGGCAGCGAGGGCACGCTTGCTGCCATGCGGGCGGCGGTCATGGACCCCCTGCAGGTGCGGCTGCTATGGGTTGGGGGGACATGCGATGCACGGCATGCCCGGAATGCCTGCTGCATGCCATGGCTGCACGCGTTCAGTATGCCGGGAAATCGATTCTACAGTGTTGCTGGCGTGCCTCCTCTTCCCTCCCTTGCTTTGGGCCTGCTACATCTGTTGTTACTGCGTGTTTGCTTCTCACTGCCCCACAGTACGCTGCTCCGACAACTGCACCACCCCTGCAGGACGCGCTGCCGGAGTTTGTGCTCAAGGGCCTGCAGCTGGGGCCCCGGGCCGTGAAGCGCGGCGTCAAGGCGGGGATGGCGGGTGCCAGCCGCATGGCTGACTGCCTGGTGCCGCGCACAGCCGCAGTCACCAAGGACCAGGAGCTGCTGGCTCGGCCGGACGAGGTGGAGGCTGACGGGCTGGTCACACTGGTCATCGCGCTCAGCCAGGTGGGAGCAAGGCTGGTGCAGAAATGGGGGCGAATCTGCTGTGCTTGTCGGGTTGATAGCCTGGCGCATGGGCTGTTCGAGCGTCGCAGTGCATCCGCTAACGTGCCGCTGCTTCCCTCCTGCGTGGTGCCACCAATCAGATCCTGGATGTGCGCCAGTCGGGCGCATCCATCCTGGTGACGTTCCGGCGGCAGAAGCCGCGCATCCGCCTGACTGCTCGGGCGCAGAAGTACTTGCTGACGCCATGGGCCGACATCAACCAGGTGGAGCTGTGCAGGGGCAGGCTGTGCAGGGGCAGGCTGGCGTGCAGAGGCTGCAAACTGAGTCGAGGAGGGCACTTGAGCACCGTGGAGCGAAGGCTCCACCCCATACATGCATGCTCTTTGCAGCTAACAACTACCTGCTGCCCTGCCCCCAATGTCAATTCCGCACAGGACCCTTCCACGCGAACCTGCGTGCTGAAGCTGTGCGACGAAGCGGCGGCCAGCGAGCTGGCGGCTGCTTTTGTGACAGCCCGCGAGCGCCTGCATGCAGCGGTGCAGGTGAGCTGGGTTGGGCTGAGATCGGAGCGTGCCTGCTGGCACTTGGTTGCCTGCTTGTGGGCGAGAGGCAGGTTTCATTCCACAGCCAGCATGCCTCCTGTTGTGGCCAACTCCCAGCACCCATCCCCGCCTGCAGTGGCTGTCTCGTGGCCTACCGCTGCTGGATGCGCCAGCACCCACCCTGGTCACCGCCACAGCGGCGGGCGGCAACGCATGCGGTGCGGGCGCAGAGGTGCTGGCGGTTGCGCCCGCGTGGGGCAGCCCGATCCTGCTGCCACAGAAGTACCAGCAAGCAGCGCCCCTCGTGGCGGCGGGCGCGGTTGGGCCAGCCTTCTCCGTCTTTCTGTCCACCCCTCTGGGCCCAGCCAAGGCCGAGTTCTGCAGCCTGCAGCTGGCAGACGCTTACAGAGATGGGCGGCGGCCCCTGACTGTGGAGGCGCAGCTGCTGCTGCCGGACAGCAACGCCGCTGCGGCCGCCAGCGCGGGCCAGCTGCGCGTGCTGGTGCAGGCGGGGGTGGAGAAAGCCAAGGGCTTGGAGGCAGATGACCCACCTGCAGATGCAGTAAGCTCAGCGGTTTGGGTGTTGGCACGGAGATACCAGCAGGCTGGCTAGACCCTGCCATCCAGCCTCCTCAGTGCGTGCTTCTTTCCTCCTCTGTGACGCAGGATGGCCCGGCGCAGCCGCGCTCCGGCGATGGCCACATTATGCTGCTGGCGGTCGGTGGCGTGGTGGCGGCTGTGCTGGCTGCCTGGCTGCAGCTGCTGCTCGGCAGTGGTGAGACCCTGCCGCTGGCCCTGCTGCTTGCTCCACTCCTGAGTTGTTGCTGGGCAGAGCTGCTGTGGGCATATAATCATGTCTTGCCCAGGTGAACAGGCACTTACAACTGTGCCCCACTGCTTGCCTCCCACCCAACTGCTGCAGGTGCAGCCGACAGGTCCCTGCCCCAGTGGGCAGCCTTCCTGGCCTGCAATGCGGCCGCACTGCTCGTGCTGCTCCTGCTGCTCAACATGCAGCGCTCGCAGCAGCGCGCCCGCAGGGCCGGGGCTGCGCCGCAGGAGTTCAGTTGGGTGCTCAAGCTGCTGCAGGCCACCCTCGTGGCAGCGGGCAAGGAGCCGCTTCTGCAGCAGGTGGCTGCCGAGGCGGGCGTGGCTGGACCAGCGGCGGGCAAGGCCGGCGACTCTGACCAACTGCCCGATGCATACAGGTGGGGACGCAGATCCACATCCTGCCTGGATCAGCTCCCCGGTGGAAGGCACTGCTCAGGAGGATGAGTGCACCTGTTTAGCTGCATAGGGCCCGGCATTCCTCTGCCCTCCATGATCGACGCATCGTCAATCTGTCATACTGTCCCGCAGGAGCCTGATCCAGAAGCACAGCGGCATTTTGGACGCCAACATTGCCTACCGCTTCCTGGCCACGTACCCGAGTGCCAACAAGGGCTACACAGCACTGGCGGAGTGTGTGGTGAGCTCTGCTGTGCATTCTCGGCTATCTTGCACCTGTGTGCGGGATTGAGTGCGTCCTGCTCCATCCTTTGCCTGTGAACGCCGTGCATATGTGCTGTTGCCTCTTGAGTGCCTAGTACACTAAGCTGCCGCTGCGACGCCCCTTTCATTGTGCAGGAGTGGCGGGTGCAGCAAGGCCTGGTGGGCCTGTTGGACCAGCCGCACCCCAAGGCAAGGAACACAGGGCGGCAGCTGCATGCCGGTTTGCTGGGCACGGGCTGGCTGCACTGGGACGCACAGGCAGGTGCTGTGGTTGAGCATGGCGTTTTGCTCATTCCAAGCTGTGTGCTGCGCTTGTGCCTGCAGTTCTCGCTCATCAAGCGCCACTACCCGCACGCCGTGCTGGGCTACAGCAGGAAGCAGGACTGCCTCGTCACGGTGAGGGGGGCAGTGCTGCTGTGTGCCGGGAGGAGCAGACGGTGGTCCTTGCTTGTGGCACGGCGATGCTGTCAAACAAGCTTGACCTGGCAGGCAGGCCTGGCCCATCGTTCGGTACAAGCTGAGTGCCCTGCTTGGCGCCCATCCTCCCCTCATGCAGCTGGACTCGTACGGCGTTTGGAAGCGCTCCTTCGAGGCGCTCAAGGCGGAGGGTGAGCCCCTGGCAAGCAATTTGTGTGTTTCGAGCGCTTGGTGGGCATTTCCTGCTGCCCACCAACGCTCATTGCTGCTCCCATGCCTGCTGACCTGCCCTCCCTGCCCAAACAATCCCATCAGGCGTGACCGACGATGAGCTTCTGCGCCACCTCATGCTGTGGTGAGTGAGACTGGATGGGGTGTGCCCTTAGGAAGCCCTTTAGAAGACCGGGCCACGCAGCTTTCTTGCTCACCTGCCGCTGGGCAGCCACCCTGCTTGCCGCAACAGTGTGCACAGCTGCCGACAAACATCCAAGCTCATGCCTCCTCGCTCCGCAGCATGGACTTCTACTTTGGTGTGCTCGACACGCGCCCCTGGCCCCACGGTGCGCTGCCTGGGTGTGCTCAGCTGCGGGAGGTGCCACGCTGCCGTGCTGCCCGGGTGCAGCGGAATGGCCTCTGGTTGCGCAGGGGTATGGATTGCTATTGTTGCCATTCCTTGCTGACTGCTTCGGCGGGGCTGGCGAAAAGTAATAAGACTAGACTAGACTAGCCATTCCTTGCCCCGACCTTGCCTCAACTCCTGCTCACTTTCGGCCACCCCTCCGCGCCCCGCGCACCATTGCAGGCAAGAGCGTCAACATTGTGGATCTGTCGGGCCTCAAGATGAGTGATGCGGCGGGCGAGGCCTTCCGCTTCATCAGCAAGGCCGGCAGTGAGTCGCTCACGCCTGTGCAGATGCAGCCGTGCAGGCTGGCGGCAATGCCCTGCTCCTGCTTGCACTTGGCATAGTTTGCTGCGTGCAGTTTTGCACTGTCCCTCGCTGCCCCACCTCTGACCTCCTTGCACCCACCAACCCACCCACCCGCCCACCCACTCACCCACCCATCCATCCCTGCACCAGGCCTGCTCAACCTGCACTTCCCCGGCCGCCTGCACAAGGCGTTCCTCATCGGGGCGCCCTCCTGGTGGAGCGTCGTGTGGCGCCTGGTCAGCCCCCTCATCCACCCGCAGACGCGCGAGCTGCTGGCCGTGTACAGCGCCAAGGCAAGCGGCGGTGGGAACTCGTTGTGGCTGCGTATGGTCATGCCCTGTCGGATTTCCTCTTGCTGCAAGGTTGTCCAGACGCGTGCTGTCGATCCTGGCTGCCAATTGCGCAGCGCCCAACCCCACCCAACCCGCCCTGCCCCCGCCGCACAGGACAAGGCCGCTGCCCGCGAGGCGCTGCTGGAGTGGATTGACGAGGACGTGCTGCCCACAGAGTATGGCGGCACCAGCACGGCCGGCATCTACGACAACGAGCTGGAGCAGCGCTTCTGGGCACACGTGGCCAGCAGGAACGAGGCCAGCGCCAGCGGTGGTGCCAGTGGCAAAGAGGGCGTGGAAGGCAGCGAGAGCTTGGCGGCGGTGGACCGGCCAGGCACTCCGCCGGCAGGGGACACGGCTCGGTAGACTGTCGCGTTGGCTGAGCCTCATTTGAGCGTGTGCTGTGCTGTACTTACTGGTAGACTGCTACGCAATACATTTTAAGAGCTTGAAAGAGAGCAGGCAGGGAGAGGCAAACGGATTTCAGCAAGGCATGGCAGGCAGGGGAAGAAGTTGGCAAGTGAGAGCAATTGACACAATACTGCAATCATCTAAGCTAACCGGTAGGCAAGGGCTCACAAGGTCGCCTCACACGATATGGTAGGGCTGTTGGCAGGTTTGCGAACTCTAGTGTTTCGTTCTGCCAGCCGTGGGCGGTGAGTGCCCCCCCGCCACGGCGGCCGGCTTGTGCATGCTGTGCTTGGCACTGCCGCCACTGGGCCCGGCCACCAGCTGCTTGTACATGGACAGGCGTGCAGCGCTGGCGGACGACTTGCGCACAGCGGCTGCCCGGCCTGCATTGGTGGCCGCGGCTGGGTGGCTCCAGGACGCAGCCGACCGCTGCACAGCCTCCTCATCCTCCTCACCACCGTGCTTGGCGGCGCTGCTGCCCAGCCCGCCTGCCCCCGCCGCCTTGCCAGCACCATCGCCGGGCAGGGAAGCCATCCTACTGCCACGCGGCTTGGCGGCGGCCAAGCCGCGGCCGCTGGGCAGCCGTGCAAGGGAGGCACGCCCGCTGGTGGCGCCAGCCGCAACGCTGCCTTTGCGGCTCACTGGCGGGCTCAGGCTGGCGGCGCTGTTCTTCCGGCTGGTGGAGGGTGAGGCAGCCCCCGAGCCGGCCGTCAGGCTGGGCAGGCTGCTGGCGGGCAGGCTGCTGTAGGCGCTGGTGAAGCTCAGGGATTCGGAGGCCTCTGGGCCGTGCACAGCTCGAATCAGGTCCTGCGGCAGACAGGCCAGGCACGAGATGATTCCTGTGGGCCAGCTGGAGCGCAGCAGGCACCGCATGGCACTTGTACATGCCATGCAAGACTGTCCAGACCAGCTCGCTGCTAGTGCAGTCCAACTTAACATCCCCACGCTCCGCACCTCCACGTTGCCGCTGGGTCCCGCAGGCTCCAGTTCAGCGGGTGCAGCAAAGCGCACGCCCTTGGTGCTGAGGGAGCGCAGCGGCGGGCCAGCGGCCGCCTCGTGGCTGCTGGTGAGTGAGGCGCCACCCGCTGTGGCTGCCGCGCCGGCTGTGGCGCCAGGCGCAGCGCTTGGGGGGTGGGGCACCTGGCGGTTGGACAGGGAGCGAGACAGCGAGGGGCTGCGCAGGTAGATGGAGGAAGCGGCCGCTGGTGCAGCTGCGGAAGGTGCGCTGCCGCTGGTCAGCTTGCTGGATGGCACCCGCCGCACCAGCCCTTGCGCTGGGGCTGCCACCGGCAGGGCTGCCCCTGCTGCGTGGGCTGCCCAGCTGGCCGTACCCGCTGCTGTGCACGTGGCTGAAGTCCCGGCTGCTGCTGCTGGTGGCATACGCCCGGATCTGCACAGGCGGGGGTGACAGCCGCGCCTTCTGCTTGCCGGACGGGGGAGACGCCACAGCAGGCGCAGCAGGAGTGCTGGTGGGCTCCTTTGGTTGGGGCACGGCGGTGGCTGCATTGGGAGGCGGGGTCGTAGCGCCACCAGTGGCGGCAGGCGCAGCGGCTGGCTTCCTGCCCAGCAGCTTGTTGAGCAGGGAGGAGGCCGACTTGGCAATGCCAGAGCCGTAGGAGCTGCCACCTGGCGACTGCTTGCTCTTGGCCTTGGCTGAGCTGGCTGCTGGGCCATGCGCTTTGTTGGCTGTGGGCGAGGCGATGGCGGCGGGGGCGCGTGGCGCCGCAACCTGCTCAATGTCGGGCTCACTGGGACAGTTCGGGCCGTCATGGATGGCCACATCGTCAGCTGGCTCACCCTGCTGCACGGCCTGCTGCGCCTGCTGAGGAGCTGCTGCTGCCGCCGGGCTGCCGCTGGTACCTCCCGCACCACTGTACACAGCTGGGATAAAGCCATCTGTGGATGCCTGGCCTGCCGCACCCCCTGCCTCCTCGGCCGCCTGCTGCTGCTTCTTGGTGGCTGCCTCCACCGGAACAGCGGCGCTGGATGGCTGGATGGCCGGCTCCGACTCGCTGCTGCGCTGCTCTGGAATGGGGTCCAGCCCAGCAGGAGGTGCCTCCTCTACATCCTGCCCTGCAACTGACAGCTGGGGACCACCAGCTGGCAGGCCGCCCTCAGCGAGGTCCTGGAGCGCCGGCGAGGAGATGGCTTTGCGCAGAGAGGGCAGCCGTGCCGTGGCTGAGAACTGCGGCGGCATGCCTGACGACTCCTGCCCCGCGTGTTGCTGCATGGACCCTGCCAGGGGCGGCAGGGACGCAGCGTCCAGGCTCTTGCTGCTGCTGCTGGCGCTGCCGCTGGGGCTGCCGGCTGACCGGCTGCCGCTGCCCTTGCGGGCTGGCGCAATGCCTCGTGGGGAGTGGTGGGAGGTGCGCTCGGGAGGCGCAGGCGCGGGAGCCATGCTCTTGTACAGCTCCTGGGGGTGATGAAAGAGCAGAGAGCTGGGAGAGTGAGAGTGAATGCTATCCATATAGCACACAGGGGTACCTCCCAAAGGCAGCAGCATGGCCCAACCGACTGCCCAACTCCTGCAGCCCAGGTGTCTCACCAGGAACCCGCTCGGCGGCTCAGCAGGAGCCGGCACTGCAGCAGGCTGTGGCACGCCCATGGAGGAGCTGAGCGCCCGCAGCGCGGCAACACTGCGGGTGAATGAGTGGCCGCTGGCCTCTGCAGCCAGGTGGGCAGGGCAATTGGGGCGACTTTGCTAAACGAGGTCTGGGCAGACCCAGAGGTGATCAGGAGAGCAGCAGACAGAGACTGCCCCTTTTGTCCACCAGCACACCCCACTGCAAAGCCAACCCTTGCTCACCTATGCTAACGCTGGTGCTGGTGGCACTCACAAAACTACCAGCGCTGAAGAAGCTGCCGTCAGCAGTCGCAGTGGCCCCAGTCAGGCCATGTCCAGATGTGGCACGTGCTGGCTGGACTGCCGCATGCTGCTGCTGCGACTGCTGACTGTCGCTGGCTGCCTCCACGCTGCTGCTACCTGCCAGGTGGCCCTCTGCGGCAGTGGCTGCTGCGGTGGGGACAGGAGTGCACGCCCGAGCAGCAGCAAGTGAAGGGGAGCGGGGCGGGTGCAGGGCCGCAGCTGCCGCCATGCTCGTGGCCACGGCACCTGAAAGCCGTGCAGCAGAGGGCGTGCCCGGCCGGCCTCCGAGCGGTGCGCCTGGCGCCAGCCGGGAGCTAGAAGTGGTGGGCCTGGCGGCAACAGCAGGGCCATCCACAGCAGCAGCAGCAGCAGCGGCGGCGGCCAGGGAGGAGTGGGTTGCACTGGCGGCAGGGGACAGCATGCCCACAAAGCCAGCTGGCCCCGCGCTGGGCGCATGCAGCAGTGCGCCAAAGTCGCGGCAGCTCTTGGCGCCGTGCAGCGAGGCGCGGTGCAGCTCCCCAAAGGGCGAGGGCCCCTCCCCCGCCAGCTCGTGCAGCGGCAGGTGCAGGGGGGAGGCGGTGGGGGTGGAGGGGCGCCGCGAGTGCTGCAGAATCCAGGGGTGCCGTAGCAGCTCGGCCATCGACGGCCGCTTGCGTGCGCTCTGCGAGGGGAAGGGTGGGTGAGGGAGGCAAGTGTTAGTCCCAGACTTGTGCCGGTTCATCGTAGTGTAGTTAATAGGTCTGCAGCCAGCAGCCAGCAGCACCAAGGCCGCACCTTGGCCAGCGCGGCGGTGATGAACTGCTTGGCGCCCTCGCTCATCCAGGAGGGCAGCGCCGGCTCGCGCTTGGCGATCCAGTTGTACGTCTCCTCCCGCGTCTCCCGCTCAAACGGCGGCCGCCCCACCTGCACATGGATGACGCACAGGAGTGAATGCAGCGCTGGGTGCCTGGTGCGGCCCCACTAGCAGCTTCAGCTGGTAGCATGACAAGCAGGTGGCAGTGGGAGCTCCAGCTGCAGCATGCATGCACCCCATTCAAATTGCTGTCAGAGCCCCACGCACCAGCAGCTCGTAGGCCAGGATGCCGACCGCCCACACGTCCACGGCATCGGTGTACCCCAGCTCCACCTTCTCCTGCGGCAGTCGTGGGCGAGGGGTTCGAATTGCAGGGCAGGATTTGGAAGGCGGCGAGCAGAGTGGCCGCCAAGAGTTCTGCGGCATGCAAGCTGACTGCGCGCAGAGTCTAGCGCTGCTGTTGGACGTTTCACCTGCACCAGCCAGCTGCCCTGCTGCACTGCTGCCTCACACATGCCACTATTTCCCGCCTGCCCACCTTGTTCTCCTCCGGCCGGCTCTTTTCTGGGCACAACAAAACCTCGGGCGACATGTAGTCCAGCGTGCCGGCCCTCGTCACCGGCCGCTCCTCCCCCCAGTTGATGCTCAGCCCAAAGTCGGCCACCTGCAGGGGTAGAGGGTGCAGTCCATGCAGTGTTGTTGCTTTCTGATGTGCAGCTCAAACGCACCAGGAACTGCGTGGGCATAAACAGCTTGCCTGTTGGTCCACACACACAGCTCTCTGCCCACCTCCAGCCTCACCAACCGCCACTTCTCAACTCCCACCTCCCCTGCCCACCTTGACGGAGCGGTCGGCGGTGAGCAGGATGTTCTCGGGCTTAATGTCTCGGTGCACCACGGAGCGAGCGTGCATGTAGGCCAGCGCCGACATGAAGGGCGGCAGCAGGTCGCCCGCCACCACGCGCTCGCGGTGCTGCCCGCCCGCCCGCTTCAGGTCCTCGTACAGGTCGCCGCCTGGGAGTGGGGTGGTGGCAGGGTGGGGTGATGTGAGTGGGAGGGTGGCTTGGCAGTAAAGTGAGTTGGAGCATGACTGAAGCATGTGGCGGAGAGCTGAACATCCATCACAGCTGCCAATTTGCAAACCTTGCTCCCAAGCTGCCCCAACCACCACAACCACAGCGCGCAGCCTGCCACCCACCTGCCGCAAACTCGGTCACCATGAACACGTAGTTGTCATCCTCAAAGGCAGCATACAGCTGGATGATGTGCGGGTGGCGCAGCTGCGAGTGCAGCCGGATCTCTGCGCAGCCAAGGCAGGTGCCTCACAACTCAACCGCCTTGCTGCTGCGTCGGTAGCTTACAAAGTTCCCATCCATCGCCTCCCAACGGCCCAGCCCAGCACCTGCCCCTCCCAGCTCGCTCACCGCGCTCCACCTGGTACCAGTTGAGGTCGGACAGCCGCCGCTTGCTGTACGACTTGAGCGCCACCACCGCGCCGCTGACCTTGTCGGTGGCCTGGTACAGCGTGGACGCCTTGCCCTTGTACAGCTGCTTGTTGAGTGCAAAGTCCGACAGACACCTACAGGCCAGTTCAAATGGTGCAGTTCAAGCGATGAAGTGGGGCATGCCAACCAGTGCGCTCCAAGCTGCGCAGCGCAGCGGCGCCCGCAGCCCTCCCTGCTGCGGCCACCCGCCAGCCGCACCAGTGGCCGTTGCTGCGCTCCATGGCCCGCGGGCAGTCGGGCGACACCCACACCGTGTGCTCGCCATACTTGTCGCGGTGCAGCAGGGGCGGGTGGTCTGGCAGGAGGGGCCGTCCCACGGTGGGCCCAGGAAACATGGCGCCGCCGCCGCGCCGTCACCGCCGCCCAAGCCGGCTCCTCCGGCCGCCGCTGCTGCCGCGCCGCGGCTTACGCGCCTTGGCCGCGCCCCACGGCTCCCCTGGCGCGCCGGCCCGCCGGGGTGCGCCGCCCACCAGAACCGAGAGGCCCAACAAGCTGACGGGTGCCGAGAAGGAGCAGAGCGTGGACTCGAACAATCCAGCCCTCAATTGGGTAGCGCGAAAGCAGAGCGGACTGGCGGTTGGAGCAGCAAGCCGTTGTTGGGCTCGCCGCCTGCCGACCGGCGGCATGGGCGGATGGCGCGGATGCCCGTGTGTGGCCGTAGCACGACCACTATGCACCTGAACGCGCCATAGTACCCACATTGAGCATGTAATTGCATTGCCAAAAACTGTTGCAGTTTATCTGCAATTGATCACAAGAGCACTCCGCGCTGCCTGCCGCCGCCGCCGCCGCTGCCGCCTGCTGATGCCGGTGAGCACTGGCGCGTGGTGCATTTCTCGCAACCGCGCAATTGTCCAATCCCACACGCCCTCCACATTCATTGCTGCAGCGCCTGGCTGGCTGGGGCGCCTTCCTGTGCGCTCGCGGCCGCCGACCCACCGCTCTCCCCGCTCATGTCGGCGCCCTGCAGCATGTGGTCGCTCCGGGCCGCGGGTGGAGTGCGCCTGGCGGTAGCGGGCCGCGCAGCGCTGCGCTCGGGGCTGCCCAACCTGCGGGGCCGCCTGGCCGTGCGGGCCTGCGCCTCCCACGCCCCTGGCAGCTCTGACAACGGCTCGGGGCAGCATTTCACGGTCACCACTCCCCTGTACTACGTGAACGCCGGTGAGCGGCGGCAGGCGGCAGGCGGCAGGCGGCAGCGCGCTCCCTGCCTGCCACTGTTTCTTCTGCGCTTGCTCCGGGCTCCAGCCTGATCCGCCACCCGCATCATTCTCAACTGCAGCACCGCACATGGGCAGCGCATACCCCACCATCGCCGCGGACGCCATTGCGCGCTTCCAGCGGCTGCGCGGCCACCGCGTGGCGTTTGTTACCGGCACCGACGAGCACGGCGAGAAGATTGCGCTGGCGGCCGCCAAGCGGGGCATGGCGCCCAAGGAACACTGCGATGACGTGGTGGCGTCGTACAAGCAGCTGTGGAAGGATGTGAGCTGACGGCGGTGGGGGCGAGCCGCTTGGGTGGATGCTGATGGTTGTGGCGTCAGCGGCGGCAGCAGTGGGCAGCAGTGGGCAACAGTGCAGTTGCATTGTTGCTGGTTTGCCGACTGGCGTGCTGCAGCCCATGATTTTTTTGTCTGGCTTGCCGCATGGTTACAAGCACCCACACGTTGTGCTTGATCCTGTCCTGCCTGCAGCTGGAGATTGGGTACGACTCGTTCATCCGCACCACCGATGCCAAGCACGAGGCGCTGGTGTGCCAGGTGTGCGACCGACCATGCTGCTGGGCCTGCTTCGCATTCTGCTGATGCCGCTCGTCTGCACTGCTGCAGCTCAAGCTGTTGCATTACCATCAGGTCGCCTGCCAACGGTGCTAGGATGTTCCCAGCGGGCACAGCAGGCACAGCTGGCTTGGCTCCGCTGCCGCCTTCATCACACAGTTCCAGGACACCACCCTGCCTCCTGCCTGCCCCTCCTCCCTGCGCCTCTCAGGTGCTGGAGCGGGTGTGGGAGCGGGGCGACATCTACAAGGCCAACTACGAGGGCTGGTACTGCGTGGACTGCGAGGAGTACAAGGATGAGGGAGACATGGACGCAGGTGCGGAGAGTTGAGGCTGGATTAGTTTGCCTGCACGGCTCGAATCGCAGTGAACAGCACAGGAATGCAGGACCATAGGTCAGAGTGCTTGTCAGGATGGTGTTGCAGCCTGACCTGGCAGTGGGGGGCAGTTCCCAGTGCACAGCGACATGCCGGCACACCCACCCTGCCTGGCTGTGCCACTCCTCGCCCCGCAGACAAGAACTGCCCGGTGCACCGGCGGCCGTGCGTGAACCGCAAGGAGGAGAACTACTTCTTCGCGCTGTCCAAGTACCAGGCGCAGCTGGAGGAGCTGTGCAGCAACCCGGGTGGGTGGGCGGGTGGGTGCG
>VFQQ010002894.1_pt1 | contig 17987 bp, 22 predicted proteins | sample 3512341 | NCBI WGS metagenome assembly VFQQ01 (sample SAMN10412373, study PRJNA504923) | tailings metagenome | isolation source: Relicate 2 Philex TSF1 revegetated site | place: Philippines: Tuba, Benguet | collected 2017-08-29 | reverse complement strand
TCAAGGGGACTGATTTGGGATGTGAAAAACTTGCGCAGGGGTTGTGCTTATGGGGATACAGACGGGCGTGGGAGCACAGCAGGGCAGGAGGAGAAGGTTGCAGGAGCACCGCATCTAGCAACGAAAGGGCTTCGCACCCAGGCGGATCAGCAACTCAGTTTCATGAACAAGAAAAGGGACTCGGGTGAGGCCAGGTGGCTAACACGCACGTGTTTGTGCACACTAAAAAACACTGCAGGACCATGCAGCGCAATGTCGCTGGAGGCGTGCATCGGCAAGCGCTAAGGGCGGCGAGTGTTGTACAAAGAGGAGACTAAGTTGGATGGGCACAAAGAAAGGGCGGCAGCACCAGGTGCCAGCCCTGCTAGTAACTGGCCTGCCCTACTAGGCCAGCAGCTGGACGGCTGCTGTCCATGCTGCGTAGCCGGCAGGGCAGGCTGCTATCAACAGCTGTGGCCCGCAGCTGGCCCTAGCTGCACAGCGGCGCAACCGCCGCCTGCTGCGCCGCCCGGGGCCTCAGTTCATGCGGCCGGTGCAGTGCGGGGCGCCGCAGTGGCAGGGCAGCGGCTCGCCATCCGGCTCTTCCTCAATCTGCAGGAAGAAAAGTACGGAGTGCCAGCAAAGGTATCGAGGATGTGATGGATTCCACAGCACCGAGCGCAACAGGGCAGGGGCTCGCCATCCGGCTCCTCCTCAATCTGGAAAAGGTTCATAGATGGCGGCACAGACAGTGTAAGCGGACTGAGATGCCTTGACAACCAACAGAGCAGGGCAGTGGCTCAACGCCGGGTCATTCCTCAGGTGCACACTCAGCAAGCAAGGTGGTCTACGCCAGCACAGCAAAACCTCTCCCAACACACCATGTAGTGGTAGGTCAGCTCCTCCCCCTCGGCGATGTCCCGCCCCGCAAAGATGGCGATGCAGCGGCGCCCTGCAAGGGGCAATAGGGATGCAGCAGATGCGTTTACTGCTCGGCATGGGTGTGCAGAGGTGCCAATTGTGCAGCAGTGCTGTCTCCCTTGTGAGGGCAATGCAGTGGTGTGCTGGCAGGGACAGCGCAGTGCAGCGCAGCACAGCCCAGCACAACAAAACGCAGGGTGGCGGGGCACAGCAGACCGGCAGCACACAACAGGGGTTCTAAGGAAGCCAAGCCAAGCCTCGCAGGCCCACCCGTGTGGATGTCCAGCAGCTGCAGCGTGTAGCAGTTGGGCGCGCAGGAGTGGTTGATGTAGCGCGCCGCGCCGCCCTGCAGGCCAGGAGGAGAGGTTGTGCAGCGCTACGTGGGGGTCAGCAGTTGGTCGGTGGGGTATATCCTCAGCAGGGAAGCGCTCTGGCCGCGCCGCCCTGCAGGCAGTGAGGGGCGATGTGCAGCGCTGTGGGTGCCCAGCGAGTCGCTAATGGGCTGCGTGCGCTGTGCTGAGAGCACGCCCCAGCGGCTGGTGCACCAAGTAGCAGCAGCAGCAGCAGCCAGCAGCAGCCAGCAGCAGCCAGCAGCAGCAGCAGCCCGCAGCGGCAGCTACAGCGGCTCTGCCTCTGCTTCAGAAGTAGGGTGCAGCTCTGGCAAGCCTAGACCCAAGCATCCACCAGCACATATGCTTTGCCGTGAGGGTGGCGTCGACGTGGTGGCGTCGATGACGGTGCTGATGGAAGCAGATTGCAGAAAAAAATGATATACAAATAACAAGAAAACGCACTTTGAGGGTGGCATCGATGACGGTACGCGAGTCGAGGCGGAACAGGTACATGGTGCCGGTACCCTCCGCCTCATACCGCTTCTCCCGCTGGTCTGCAGAAACACGAACAAAGAGTCGAAGCAGTGGACGAAGGCATGACGTGCATTCCCCGGTACCCTCCGCCTCGTACCGTTTCTCCCGCTGGTCTGCAGACAGAGGAACAAACAGCTCCACGCGGTGGGTGAGCGCGGTCTGGAGGCAGTGCGGCGAGGTGGCTAGTGCAAGGCGGCATCAGCAAGTGGCTGCAGCAGGGACGGTGACTCTCTCCACTGCCCGGATTGCGATCCATGGGTGCCTGGGTGGAGCATGCAATGCAATGGTCCAGGCCATGTGTTGCCAATGCTCACCTGCCACCGAGTGCGGCGCCACCTCTCCCGTATGCTCGATGATGAATGCACACACGGTGCAAGTTGCTGTGCGCAGTAAACATGTTCCCTCCCAAGAATCTCCCAAGTGACTCGCCTGCCACAGCATGCGGCACAACTTCTCCGGTGTACTCGATGATAAAAGCGTCGCGAGGGATGGCCTGCCCCGCAAACATGCCCCAGCCGTGCAGCGGCGAGCGGTGCTGCAGGGGGTAGGCGGGAGGGAGAGGGAGAGGGAAGGCTGGAGGGTAAGGCAGCTGGAGATCAGAAGGCGCACAAAGCTCCGCGTGTCTACATAGGCAATCCAGGCAACGTCGGCGGCATGCGAGACTGCCAAATCCCAACGCATGCATAGTCAGTGGACCTCACCTGCTTGAGCAGCGGGGCCTGCAGGCGCAGCATTGCCATGTCAGCAGGCGCAAACCGCTCGCGCTCCTCCTCCTCGTCCTCCTGCGCTGCGCCTGCCACTGCCGGCGTCCCTGCTGCGTCCTTGCCCCTGCCGCCGTTGCCGCCGCGGCCGCCCCGAGGCGCTGCATGGGCCGCCAGCTTGGCAGCGCCCACAACCGCCGCAGCACGAGCCACCCTCACTCGACCGCGGCCGTTGGTTGCCGCCGCCAGCGCCGCCCGCTGCTCAGCCAGCAGCTTGGCTGCCGCCGTGCCGCCCGCAGCTGAGCTGCCACCCGGGCCGAGCGCCACAGAGGGCAGCAGCTGTGGGTTGCCAGGGCCCAGCGGGGCCGGCGGGCCGGCCTGCCGCCGCCGCTTGCCGGCACGAGCCGCGGCCAGGTCAGCCTCTCCCTCCTCCCGCAGCCGCTTGCGCTGCTCCCACTGCTGCACAGCCGCCTTGTGCTGCCAGCAGGCTTCTGGGCTGGCCAGCCGGCCGGCACCAGGTGCTGCAAAGCAAGGGCGGTCGCCAGCGTGTGGAGGCAGCGCCGCCTCGGCAGCTGCAACCGCCGCCGCACGTGCCGCCGCTGACGCCTCCGCTTGGACCGACTGCTCCTGAGAGCTTGCTGCCGCTGCTGCTGCAGGCTCGGGCTCTGCGGCCGCGGCCTCTGGCACTGGTGGCAGTGCTGCTGCCGCTGGCTCTGCTGCTGCGGGCCGGAGCGCTCGCCGCTTGGCTGCTGGCTGCGCTGCAGCCTCGGCTGCTGCTGCTACCGGTGCATCTGGAGAGGCGGGCTGCCCTGCTTGCGAGAGCGGCTGCACGGCTGGCGAGGCGGGCTGCTGCGCTGCAGATGCCCTGCGCAACCGCCGCCGCGGTGCCTGTGCCTTGCAGGCTGGCAGGTGTGCCTCAGCACCCGGCTGTGCATCTGCCTCAGAGGACGCTGCCGCTTCTGGCTGTGCATCTGCCGCTGCCGCCCCTGCCACTGCCGCTGCCTCTTGTGCTGCCGCAGCTGCGCCCGCTGCCTCCAGCTGCGCAGCCGCCTCTGCCGCCACCAGCGGCGCCGCCTCCTCACCCACAGCAGGAGCAGCAGCCGACTGGCTGCCGTCCAGTGCACAGCTGACGGCGCCCTCCTGCTCGCTGCTGCCGGCCGGGGCAAGCGGCTCCTGCTGGCGGGCGGGCGTTCCGCCCGCGCTGCCCTGCCTGCTGTTCCCATCTGCCGAGGCATCCTCTGAATGGTGGGAGGGCTGCGGCTGCAGGTGCTGCCTCAGGCGGCGCCGCTGCCGCTCCGCCTGGCTGTCTGCGGGGCGCTGCGCCCGGCCACGCTTGCCCGCGGGGGCAGGGGGGAGGGGGTTGGAGGCATCTGGACCCCCTGCCGTGGCAGCCAGGCTGGAGGCGGCCGCAGCACGCTGCTGCGGCGCCTGCGGCTCCGGCGCATCACTCATCCCAGATGCCTCCCCTCCCCCCCACGCCCAGTCCTGTTGCGGGTCAAATGGGCGGCCGTCCGCCCACTCCATCACAGGCACAATCCTACGCCGCTCTCGCTGCTCGGGGTGCGGCTGCCGCGCCTGCTGCGCCTGCTGCGCCTGCTGCTCACGATGAGGCTGCCGCCCATGCTGTGCCTGCTGCCGCTCGCGGTGCGGCTGCCGCCCGTGCGGCTCCTGCTGCTGCTCGTGGTGTGGCTGCCGCCCATGCAGCTGCTGGTGCTGCTGCTGCCCGCCGGGGTGGCGCGGCGCGGCGCGCGGGCGGTGGACTCCAGCCGCCGCCGCAGCTGCCGCCGGCCCGTGCCGCGCCTGGTGTGCATGCCGTGGGGCGGCAGGAGCCTGCCGTGGCTGCTGTGGCACCTGCTGCTGCTGGCGCGGCTGCTGCTGGCGCGGCTGTGGCACCTGCTGTTGCTGCTGCCGAGGCTGCGGCGGAGCTGGGGGCCGGTGCTGCCGAACCCGCTCCGGCGCCTGCTGCTGCTGCTGCCAAGGCTGCTCTGGCACTTGTTGTTGCTGCTGCGGCTGTGCGTGCTGCGCCTGCCGCGCCTGCATCTGCAGCTGCAGAAGCTGTTGCTCCAGGCGCCGCCGTTCTTCTTGCTCCTGCCGCAGGGCGAGAGCCAGCACATCTACGGCCGCCGCGTTGGCGCCGCCTACGAGGCCGCCCGACTGCTCAGAGTACTCCACCATCTGCTGCATGCTGAGGCCGCCCTGCGAGTTGACTGCATCCGCCACCTCCTCTGAGAACTCTGACCGGCTGTGCATCATGAGCGGCAGCGGCAGGCCGTCGACAGCGAGACCAGGCGCCGCCCGCCCGCCGCCGCCCGCACGCTGTTGCTGCAGCTGCTGCGGCGGCTGGCCGCGCAGCTGCCGCCACTGCCGGTGCTGCGCCAGCTCCTGGGAGGCCTGGCTGAGCATAGGAGCAGCATCGGGGCGCCGCAGCATCCAGCGGACGTTCTCGGCTGGGGCGCCGCCGCCGCCGCCGCCGCCGCCGCCGTCGGGGCCAGCCTCGGCCGGGCTGCACGGCAGCCGAACAGGGAACCAGGCGAAGAACATGATGGTGGGAAGGGTCAAAAGCGAGCGAGCCTCCCGCGCGGCGGCGAGAGGGGCGCAAGTCCAGCGGGCCGGGTGGCCGGCGCGCCGGCGCGCGGATCGATATCAAGAGATTTTCGAGAAGCGCGGGGAGGAGCGAAGAAGCGGGTTGGGGCACGGGAGGCCAAGCGAGCGCCGCGAGGCACGGCTTCCGGCCAGTTCAGGCGCTCAAACGGCGCAATCGATGGTGCTGGTGGCTCTACAAACAAGAAGGACAGCTCTCCCCGGCGCCGCCGCCCAGCCACATGAGGCCCGCCCTGATCGGCAGCGTGCGGCGGTCGGGCGTTCCATTCCCAACCCGCCCGTCCTGCCCCTGCTGAGAGCTTCCCCCGCTCACCTGGAGTAGCCAGAGTCGTCCACCTCAGAGTTCTCGCTCTCCTGCTCGCTCCAGGGCTCGTAGCGCTGGTCGCCGCGCCCTCGCCGCTCCGCTCCGTAAGGCCAGGCGTGCTGCCCGCCACCACCCTGCTGCCCCACCCGCTGCCTCTTTGCTGCCTGCCGCGGAGCCGGGACCAGAGCAAGCTGCCTGTCATGCTCCTGGTGCCCATGGTGCTTGTGCCGGTGTCGCTTGCGGCTGCCGGCGGCCGCATGGGGCGCGGCCGCACGGTGCGCGGCTGCACGGTGCTGCGCTGGGCCCGCTGGCGGCTGGGCAGCAGGAGGAGGGGGCCACTCTTCATCCTCGTCCATCCCATATTCACTGCTGTAGCCGCCTGGCTCTGCCTCCCCCTCATACTGCTCCACCTCTTCATCTTCTAGAAGCTGCCCTGGCTCCTCTGCAATGCCACCCAGCTGGTGCCGCTGCTGGTGCCGCTGCTGCTGCTGTGGGGGCGGGCGCCACTGCTGCCTCTGCTCCTGCTGCGCGTGGGGTGCCGCGGCCGGCCGCGCGTGCGGCCAGGCAGCGCTCGCCACCACCACCCCTGTGCCTGCCGCTGCTGCCGCTGCTGCTGCTGCTGCAGCTGGGCCACCTGCCGCCCTGGCATCCCAGCCATGTGGGGCAGGGCGAGCGGGTGCCGCCGAGGCCGCGGCCGGCAGTTCTGCCGCCACTGGTGTGGCCAGGTGGACAGGAGCCTTCAAGTGCTCCTTCTTGCGAATGCCCTCCCACTCTCCTCGCACAGCCTTTTGCGCCCACCGCCCTCCAACCTCGATTGCCTCATCCTGGGGCTTCAACACTTGCTTGCCCGGTGGGTGTTGGGCCTGGCGGCGAGGCGGCGGCGGCGGCATCGCGGCGCACTCCTGCTGGGAGGGGCTGCCGCACTGCGATGGCTGGCCGTTGTGTGGCACTGGCTGGGACACAGAGCCCTCGCTGTCGCCGCCAGTGCTGCCTAGGTGCACCTCCCTGCTGCGGCTGCCTGGCACCACGCACCCCCCCTCAGCCATATCCACCTCTCCCAAATCTTCCTCCTGCTGCTGCTGGCTCTCCACAGCCCCTTCCTCTGGCTCAGCAGGAGCTGCGGGCACAGCCTGCAGCTGGCGCGGCTGGGGTGGCGGACGCGCCGCAGAGCCGGCAGTCAGCATGCGGCCTGCTGGCGCCGGTGCCGCCGCCTGTCTCTGCCGCAGGAACGCTTCCCTCCGCTGGCGCTCCTCTGCCTGCTGACCGTGTGCCCCTGCCGTCGCTGCTGCTGCTGCTGCCGCCGCCGCCCCAGCTTGGCGTGGCAGCGGCGGGCGGCGGGCGGCCGGCTGGGGGCCTGGGTCAGCGTGCGGCGGGCCTTGAGGTTCTGGTGCTCGAGGGCCGTGCTCGGTGGGCTGCTCACCCTCCAGGGGAGGCTCCAGGGAGAGAGCCCTAAGGCAGTAGGAGGAGAGGGTGGGAGGTGTGTGCTTGGCCATGAAACTTGCTGGGCCGGCGCCTGTATTTGCTGCTGCACATTCACGATGCGCCTTGCAGCCGTGCACTGCACGTCTGCAAGAGCTTTGTTGGCAATGCCCACACCCCTCTCCCCACTGCTCAGATCCCATGCGCCCCGCTCACTCCATGCCGGCGGCAGCGCGAGCCTGCAGCAGTTGGCGCTGCAGCTCAGTGGCTGGGTAGGCCGCCGCGCCAGCGACGCGAGGCACTTGGCCCTGATGCGCTAGCATCTGTGCAACCTGGCCGGCCAGGTGCTGCACACTGCAGTGCAGATCGGGGCGGCATGTAGAGGGGAAGACATATGGTAAGGACGATCCAGGGAATGTATAGCAGGGGAGCCTTGAGGGGAGCCTGGGCAGGCAGGGCGCAGCGCGGTGCAGTGCACGCATGCATGCAAACCCCGCTGCAGACATAGCGAAACACACCAGCTGGTGCGGCACCTCGAAAACAGCGCTGGGCACTCACAAGCGGGGGTCTGTATGAACGGCAGGCAGAGCGTTGTGCTGCTTCAGCTGGGCCGCCAGCGCTGCCCAGTCCGGCGGAAGGCGCCCGACAGCCGCCGCCCCAGGCAAGCCCCAGCCAGGCTGCAAGCCCTGCTGTAGGCCAGGCAGCTGCCGCCAGGCGGCAGCTCCCAGCTGCCCCCCCAGCTGCGCTTGCTGCCCTTCCAACTGCAGCTGCTGACCTGCTGCGCCATGCAAATGCTGCAGGCGCCCACTGCCGGTGCTGGTGGTTCGCTGCGGCAGGTGCATTCCGCCGCTGCCGAGCTGCTGCAGCATGAAATTGTGTGCAAGCTCGTCCTGCAGTGGCTGCTGCAGCAAGGCAGCTGCCTGCAGTGCGGCGGCGCCAGCACCGCCGACCGCTGGTAGCTGCTGTGGAGCAGCCACCTGTGCAGGCATCAGTTGTTGAGCCGCTGCAGCATTTTGCACAGCGATGCCCTGCTGCACTGCTGCCGGCTGCTGCGCCGCAGCCATCTGCTCCACTGCTGCTCCATTTTGCACTGCTGCCAGCTGCTGCGCTGCTGGCGTCTGGTGCGCTGCAGCCCGCTGCACGGTTGCCAGCTGCGGGTGTTGCGGTTGCTGCAGCTGCGGCTGGGGCCAAAGCAGGGGCTCCCCAGCAGGCAGGGGTTGCCCAGGTTGCCACTGCTGCAGCTGCGTCAGCTGCTGCAGGGCAGGCTCCGGGGCCTGCGGGGGAGTTGGGAGGGCACCCACTGCTGCGCCCAAGCCAAGTCCACCTGCCGGCGCTGCCGCTAGCAGTGCTGCCGCTCCCGCGCCCAACCCTGCAGTTGCTAGCAGAGGCGCGGCTGGACTGCTCCAATCGTGTATCAGCGCCAACCAGCCAGAGTCCTCGCTCAGAGCGGCTTGCGGCTGTGGTGCAGGTGCACCCTGTGCGGCGCCGCCCGCCTGCCGCTGCTGCTGCAGTTGCTGCTGCTGGCCCTGCTGCTGCCGCTGCTGCTCCCTCACCAGCTGCTTCTGGGCGAATTTGATCTGTGCAAGGTCGGCAGGCCGCACTCGGGGAGCTGGGTTGGGCTGGCGTCCCGGCGGCTGGCCCCTGGCGGCAGCAGCGGCGGGATTGGCGGCAGCGGCGGCAGCGAAGGGCGCCAGACACCCAGGAGCGGCGGCAGGCGCGAGGCCTCCTCCATCGAATTGCTGGTGTTGTCTACCCTCCATCACGCGGCCTGCAGCAGGGACGCAGGGGCGGAGGAGGGCGCGCTCGGGCCGCCGACGGTACTTGCTGCATTCTCGCGCGCGCACGGCTGACAACCGCTCAGCGGCGCTCCTGCTACGCGCCCCTACTTATGCAGCGTCCCGACGAGGCAGCAAGCTGCGCTAGGTCGGGCTGCGCCTCGCTGCGCTCGGTATGTTCACTTGTTGCGGTCTTGGAACAATTCTATGAACGTTAGGTTGTGGAAAAGAGGGAATGCGGCGCAGCCGCGGCCTGGATCCAGCATCCAGGTCCCGCCGCCAACTAGGGGGCGCCGCCGCCGACAGGTACGGTGGCGCCGCTGCGCCTGAGGAGAAAATTGCAGACCTTTTCAGGATGCTTCTAATAATCCTTACAATGTATACACACTGTTGTTGGCCATGCCAACTTCCACGGCGCAAGCTGGTGGCCGTTGCCATCGCCGGCTGTCGCCGTGCAGCAGCACGCGTAGTCACCACCCAAAACATCTGCTGGCTACTCAGAGCAGCGCAACTTGGTGTAGTGATCACAGGCGTTGAAAGGCGTCTAACCAAGCAATTATCCGAGCCGAGTCAAGATGGAAGGCAAGCTCAAGTTGCAGCTGCCCACCAACATAGCCTTGGATGGGAGGGCTGCACTGCCTGGGCACTGCTTCCTGGTTGGTGGGCTGCTGCCAAGGCCAGCCGCCGCCCTGCCGCCGACTGGCGGCGGCGCCGCCGCTGAGCATCGCCCGGCTGCCGTCACACATGCGCCATCCGCTGCTGCCCCTTCCGCCCAGCTGCCATACCGCCTGCTGAGCTACCTGGAGCCGCCCTGGGCAAGCAAGAGGTGTCCCCACCGGCGCATGTGGAAGCCATCGGCGCAGACGCAACTGCGGCGGCGCCCAGCACGTCTGTGGCCGCACGCCCGCTGGCGGCGGCACCTGCGTCCAGCGCGGCGGCACGCGCCGGCACGGGTGGCGGCGCCACACGCGGTGGGGCCAGCACTGGCGTGTACGCTGGGCTGGTCGGCCTTCTGGCTGCGGCCTCGCCGCCGCTCGTCTTCATGCCGCAGCTGGTGAGCCGCCTGCGGGGAGGGGGGGTGGCAAATGCAAGGGTCACCGGCGGCTACACTGCGCATTCTGTGCCGGCTCTGCCTGCAGACTGCGGGTGGCTGCCCACAGGCTTGTTGGGCCCCGATGACACCAAGCAAATCGCGCTCACATCCACTGAACAGAGTGCCAAGTTCATGTTTGGCTCGGCCGCCTACCCGCCCGACGCACAGCACACCCACCTGATGCAGCTGGTGAGCCGGCAGCTGTTGGAACTCCAGCTGTGGGAACTCAGATGCGCGTTGTTGGCCAAAGTGCTGCCTCCAGCCCCTGTTCCTTCTTTGCTGCAAACCGTCCAATGCACCCGCACCTGTTCTTGGCGCACTGGCCCTGTCTGCCCACAGGCAGCGGGCACCCAGCTGGTGATGGCGGGTGTGGCTGCGGCGCTGTGGGAGCTGGCCGGCCGCGGCCGCCTGCACACCCGCACCGGCGGCAAGTGCTGGGGATGAGACGGTGGCTTGCAGTTGGTTAAGATGGAATCGACCTGTCTGCACAGCGCCATCTTGACCTGCACTGCAGCCTGCACCCGGATACGTGGCAGCGCCAGCCCGTAGCGTGCACAGCACGCACAGCATGAACACTCCATGCACCCCCTCTGCTTGCCTGCAGATGCCCTCAACCTCTCCCTGGTGGCCTACGGCCTGAGCGCGGTGCTCACCGACCTCTACTGGGCCTCCGCCTTCTCGCCCTGGGTCAGTGGCTGTGGTGCAAGGGGCAGCACCTTGCTTGTATCACCTCCACCTCCACCACTACCGCTGGGCGTGCCATGACGGCAGGCAGGCCGCCATGCTGTGCTTGCTGCTTGTCCCTGCGCTGCACTGCCCACTGGGCACAGGCGTAGTGCAGGCAGCTGCATGGGGTCACCTGCACTCACCTTGAAAGTTGCCCCCTCCCCTGTAAACAGGGCTGGCTGGGCACGCTGGGCGCCGATGCCCTGCTGGCCACTGCCGCTGCCAGCCAGATGGGCACTGCCCGCATAGCCGAGGCCCTCAAGGTATGCACAGTGGGCAGCAGATGAGAGCTGCTGTCATGTGACGCACATCTGGAATGGCAATGGCACGCATTGCATCTGTCTACACATCAGCTCTGAAAACAGCTTACAGCCTGCCTGCAAACCACACTCCCCACGGCCCCACCCACCATGTGCTTCGCAGCGCCTGCCAGATGCCGTGCTGTCCTTCTTCCGCCCGCGCCGCGGCGGCGGCCTGCTTGGTGCCCTGCTGACGGCGCTGGCGCCTGCGTTTGTTGTCGCTGGCGCTGCCTACTTCCTGGCACCCCAGGCAAGTAGTGCTGTGCATGCATTGCTTGCTGTGAGTGTGGGCAACTGCGCATTGCAAGTGCATGGCACGTTTTGTAATGCCAGCTGAGTGCGCAGTGGTGTCGCCACCCTGCAGGCCACTCTGTACCACACATTCGGCTATGGTGAGGGCCGGTGTACACAGTGGTGCCTCCCGCCTGCCTGCACCTGGAGAGCCTGCCCGCGCCTGGAGAGCCTGCCCTGGCCTGCAAGCGCCACTTGGGTTTGCCTAGGAATGGCACTGTGCTGCGCAGCATGCCTCTCGCCATGAAGGAACTCCCCTCATGTGGCGCGCACCACCGCCCATGCGCTATGTCCTCGCCCCTTCTCTCCGCGCAGCCTACGGCAAGAGATCATTCTGGCTGTGGAAGGCCATTGGCCTGGGCTGCGTGATGGTCCTGCCCGCCTGCGCCTCCGCCCTCAGGGTGCGCCCTGGCCTCACCCTCAACAACAGAGTCCGGGCCAAAACCCAATGCCCTGTCTCACTGCTGCTCTGCTGCCCGCCTCCTGGTCAGCCTGACTGAGCTGCCTGCAAGCACATTATGACCCCGTCCTGAATGCACACGAACTGCCTGCGGCCCCTTATCATACACCGCAGGACAAGGCCGCAGGCCAAGGCTCTCTAAGTGACACCGCCGCCCAGGCCCTGGGGGCGGGCCTGCTGTCCGCCTCTGCCCTGCACCTCTGGGTGCTGCTGCCCGCCCTGGCAGGCAAGTGCCGCTTGGCCTTCGTCCATCTGATGAGCTGCAGTGCTCTGCTACGCACGACCAGGTTTGCTTTTCTGCACTACACGCCGCCATGCACGCACTTCATAGGTCAAATGTGCACCTCTGTTCAACAGCAAGTTGCTCCTCCCTGCCGCAGGCGGAGACGTGGGCGGCTTCCTGCTGCCGGCGGTGGCGGGCACCTGGGGCCTGGCTGGCCTGGCCGCGGGCCTGAGCCTGGTCGCCCCCAAGGCGAGATGTGCGCTATGGCTCATACCCCATGGCACCTGTTGGCCCTCGCACGACTGCTCTGCATGCGGCTGGCACGCTTGCACATGCTCTGCTCAGCACCATGCCAGCTAAGCGGAGCATTTCCAACCCGTCCTGCAGGCGCGCGACATACCCGCTGTTGGCGCCAAGGCCGATTGAACAGGGGTCCAGAGAACAGCCCCATGTGCACAGTGTACAAATCCACCCAGCAGCAGGCATGACGCATCACCTGCGCCTGCCTTCTTGCTTGCATTGCTCGCCGCGTGTGGTGTGCAGTGATCGGCCTGGCATGCCACGCATCCAGCGCGCACCTGAAAGAAGTTCGATGCAGACAGAACGTCACTGCAGTGCATTTGACAACGCCTCTCTCGCACCAAGAACGGGCTTGGATGGGAGGTGAAGCCGGCATGCGGCGAGCGGCAGCAGGAAGGCGGTGCCAGCAGGCGCAGCGCCGCCGCCCTCAAACCGGCCCGCCGAGCCGCTGCTCGATCTCAACCAGTTGCAGCAGCCGATCTGGCCCTGTTCCCAAACCTGCAGCCGCCCAGCAGAGAACCTGCAGAGCGCTGGCGTGGGCCGCAGCAGCCCGGCAGTAAGACAGAGCACTGACGGCGGCGATCGCAGGTGAGAGGGTGGCTGCAATGGTCGCGGGAGGCAGCAGGGCGTCGTCGCGCGCTCGCCCTGCGCTGCCGCGCCCCTCTTCAGCCCTGCCGACGGCTCTTAAAACACAGCATTCCACGAGCAATGCGATGCGGCACAATCCAGTCGCAATCCCGCCGCACAGCACCCCGCCGCCGCTGCCGCCGCCGCCGCTGCTGCTCTCCGATGCCCTCAACCTCCCCTCTGCCTCCCCGCCCCACAGCTGTTCACGATGGATGTCGACGACCAGGCCATTGCCCGGTTCATGGAGGCCACCCATGCCAGCGCAGACCAGGCCCAGTTCTTTTTGGAGGTGCGCTGGCGAGGTGCTGCCGAGTGCCGTGCAGCTGAGCGGTGGCAGCTTCAGTGAGCAGCGGCACTGCACTCTGATTGGACGTGGCCGAGGGAATGACAGCACTGCATCACCACATACTGTGCAGGCCTGCGGCGGCGACTTTGACCGCGCCATGAACATGTTTTACGGTGCGTTAGGAGCTGCGATCTGCGGGGTTGGTCGTTCTAAACAGGCATGGCCGCTTCGCTGCATGCCAGCGCATAGCCTTGCAGCTGCTGCTGTCTGCGTGGCACGATGGCTGATCACCTATTCCATCTCTCCAGCTCTCCACCTGCCCACCCTCCCATCATCCCCGCCTGCAGAGCAAACCGGAGGCGCGCGGCGGCCGCACCCGCCCGACGTGCCGCCCCGCCCCCATGCGCCGCACGAGCTGGGTGCTGCGCCTGCTGGGGCCAGAGCAGCCCAGGCGTACCCAGGCGCCGCCCGCGGCGCGCTGCCGCCGCCGCTGGCTTTCCTAGGCGCCCTGCTGGGTGCTCCCTTTGCTCTGCTGGCTGCGGGAGTGCGGCTGGCGGGCAGGGCGGCCAGCGTCGGAGCGGCGGTGGTGGGTGCTGTGGCGCGTGCCGTGCTGCCGCGCCGCATATTTGCAGCACTGGCGGGGGCGCTGCGCGCGCTGACGGCGGCGGGCGCAGAGGTGGCGCCGGCGCGGGCGGCTGAGGAGTTTGCGCGGGCGTTCACAGGTGGGCGGGTGGGTGTTGTATGCCACTGCAGATCTGTGTTGGCTGGAGGCGCTAAGCTGCCATGCAGGCTGTTGACTGCAATGAAACCTCTAGCATGCCAACGTGCTGTGCTCACTCTGGTGTCCTCCAACACTGCCCACAGAGCGGTACGGCGAGCAGCACCCGGTGTGGCAGGAGTCCGGGTGGGGCGAGGCCGCCAGCCGCGCGCACCAGGAGGCCAAGTTCCTTTTTGTGTACCTGCACAGCCCGCAGCACCAGGTGCGTTGTCTGCAGAGGTTATCCTGTGGGCAGACCGCGCCTGGCATTGCGGGCGTGTTGCCACATCCCCGGCGCAACGTCGCCATCTCATCGAGCGCTAGTTTTTCCGCCGTGTTCCCATTGCAGGACACGGACGCCTTCTGCCGCGGCACGCTGTGCGACCCCGGCTTCGCCGCGTTTGTGAACCAGCACTTTGTGGCGTGGGGCGGCGACCTGCGGCGCAGCGACGCCTTCAGGTAAGGGACATCTGTTTTGGTGTGCAATTAGTGTGTCTAACCAGCTGCGGCCTGGGGCGCAGCGATGCACTGCGGCAAGGCATCACTGCTGAGCAGCAGCAGTAACTGGGTTGGGAATGGAAGCTGCTGGGGCACGAATGGCATTCCACCAACGCTGTTCACCTGCCTCATCCTGATGCAGGCTGGCGTCGTCCCTGCGCTGTGAAGTGCGGCTAGTACCACTGTTGAGTAATGCGCCTTGCCGTCAAAAACCTTTGCCTGCCGCAGGCTGGCATCCTCCCTGCGTGTGGCTCGCTACCCATACACAGCGCTGCTGGCCTTCTCGGGACCCAGGTGGGCCGGCTGCTCGGTTTGCTGCGCCGCTGGCATGTGCGCAGCTGGCATGGGCAAGTCGGTGCCTGCTACCCCATGCACCGCGCTGCTGGCCTTCTCGGGACCCAGATGGGCCGGCTGCTCAGTTTGCTGCACCATTGCATTTGCGCAGCTGGCATGTGCAAGTGGGGGCCTGCCACCCCATGCACTGCACTGCTGGCCTGCTTGGGCCCCAGGCGCGCAGTGTTAGCATGCACTACACACGGGGCGCCAGCCGGGGACTGCACACGTGTCAAAGACACGCCGCTGATTGTAGGACTCATCATGTAAACAGGTTCGAGCTTGCCTTGTGCTCTTGTTGTTTCGCAGGACGCGGCTCATCACGTGTGTGGAGGGGCGCGCCGGCTGCTGTAGTGGGCGAAGTATTAATGCAATGAAGATACCATGATTCACGCTGTTTTGTTCTCCTGCAGGACGCGGCTCATCACGTGTGTGGAGGGGCGCGCCGGCTGCTGTACCGGTCAATTCATTGATGGAATCAAAGATTCTCACCATCTTTCATGCTGCTCTTTGTTCCCCGCAGGACGCGGCTCATCACGTGTGTGGAGGGGCGCGCCGGCTGCTGTACCGGTCAATTCATTGATGGAATCAAAGATTCTCACCATCTTTCATGCTGCTCTTTATTCCCCGCAGGACGCGGCTCATCACGTGTGTGGAGGGGCGCATGGACCCGCAGCGGCTGCAGGATGTGCTGCAGGTGGGCAGCATGTGGAGGCATGGAAGGGCATGGTGCAGCACAGTTTTCTGACGCGGCCCTGGCGCGTTGGACCGCACGCTAAGCCACCCTGGCAGGCTGTGCTGGGGGCCGGTTGGTGACACATTGCATCTCGTACCTGCCTCTCGCAGGCGGGGCTGAACGACCACGGCGCGCTGCTGTGGCAGGAGCGGCTGGAGCGGCAGCAGCGAGTGAGTTGCATGCAGCAATGGGCCTTGCTGGCTGGTGTTGAAGCAGGAAGCAGGCCGGCGGCTGCTGAAGAAGCAGCCCCGGTGTCTCCCGGCAGCAGTTTAGTTACGTCTTGCTGTCTTCAATGGAAACTGTGCAGGAGACGGACCGGCGGCTGCGGGAGGAGCAGGATGCCGAGTACCAGCGCTCGCTGGAGGCGGACCGGCAGGTGCGCATCATGCATTTTCGTACAGCTCTGTAGTTGCAGCTTCAGTTGCAGCGCATTCAGTTGCAGTGCACTCCTCGGGACCTTGGGCTGACGTGTGTGTGGATTGTTAGCTGGGCCAGCGGTCGCAGGAGGCGGACTGGCAGGTGTGCTGTGCATGCTGTGGTTTGCATGCCCTGCACGCTGTGGTCTGGACGCCGAGCACCGGCGGTCCCTACCTGTGCACCCTGCAGCCATGTGTGGTTCCCATCGCTTGGTGCTTTGCTGAAAGCACGCCTCCCTAGGGGCCTCTGCTGAAAATGCGCATGTGCCCTGCCGCTCAGCCCCAGCTTAGCTTGTCCTTCTTATAGCTCTGCCCACCCCTGGATTTTCTTTCGCAGCGTGAGGCAGCGAGGGAGGCGGCGGCGCGCGAGGCAGCGGAGGCGGAGCGGGCAGCTCGCGAGGCAGCGGAGCGCGCTAGGTAAGGCGTGGCTAACTAGCGTAGCTGATGCTGGGAGCCTGCGCTTCAGGTGCCCAGCACAATGTTCATATCAGTCGCTGCGTGTGATGTTCCCTTCACATCAACAGCACAGCAAGTTAATGTCCATACAATTGGCCCCCCATTTCAACTGCAGGGCCGAGGCAGAGGCCGCAGAGGCAGCGAGAGCAGCGTCCGAGGCAGCGCTGCGGCGGCGGCAGAGTGAGAAGGCGCTGGCGCTGCCGGCGGAGCCGCCCGCAGGTGAGGCAGGGGGCGCCTGCTGGCTGTGGTCCGGGGGGAGGCTGCCTGCCTGTGGTGCCGTAGTGGCTGCCTGGTGTGTGTGTGGCCTGCTGCCTGAGGTGCTTCCTTGCATGGGCGGCGGCTGTCTCGTGGGTATTTGCTGGCGTGGGGAAATTTCCAACCGACCCATTCGCCGTGCATGTGTTTGCTGCCCTGTGCCGCAGGCACGCCCGGCAGCAGCCTGATCCGCATCCGCCTCCCAGACGGGTCCTCGCACCAGCGCCGCTTCTTGGCGGACGGGCCACTGCAGGCAAGCTTTGTTTATGGGATGCTGAGTGGGTGTGTCGCAGAGGTGGTGCATTAATTAAGGGGCTGTATGCCCAAGGTGAATCCTCGCACCAGCGCCGCTTCCTGGCCGACGGCTCGCTGCAGGCAAGCTGAGCTGTTGTCGCGCTGCGCGTTGTGCAGGGCAGCTTTGCAATCCCCCCTCTGGTGCATGGCAACTCTGCAATCCACCGTGCCCCTCCACCCCAAAGTGGCTTCTTTGCTGTCACGGGCTGCATGCGACTGGTTGGACTCCCAGCTTACAGCACACTTCCCATGCTCCCTTTCCTGCAGGCGGTGTACGACTGGGTGGATTCACTGGAGGCAGTGACCGCCCTCAACTACTCGCTGGCCACCACCTTCCCGCGCCGCGTCTACGGCCCAGGTGCGCGCTGTGCACGCCATGGCGCAACTCGCCCTACTATGAGCGCTCAGCTGTCTGCTCCTGGCACGGGCTGCAAGGCTCGAGGCGCTGCTGCTGCTGCTGCTGCTGCTGCTGCTGCTGCTGCTGCTGCTGCGTTGCTGCCGCAAACACCCAGGCCCAAAACGTGCCGCGGCTTGCGCCAACCCCACTTCACATTCGCTCATGGTTTGCCTGTCACCCCGCCACAATGCTTTTTCACACCCCTTCCCTGCACCTCCCATGCAGACACGCGAGAGCAAAGCCTGCAGGAGCTGGGCCTGGCGCCACAGGCGGTGCTGCTGATGCAATCGGAGGACGACTGATGCGCGTGATGACACATGCGCGGCCGGCGACCAGGTGCAGCTGCGGCAGGAGCAGACGCATGGTGCAGCAGCACATTGCAGCGCTGCGGCACGAGCTGAAAGGCCGCCGCTGTGCATGTTTTGACAACGGGAAGCATTTGGCAGCCGTGCGTCTCTGCGGTTCCGCCTGTGCAGCCGCGCTGTAAGGCACTCGTTCGCTAGACGCTGTTACAAGGGACGGGGGCCTGCAGCTAGGGTCAGCCAAGGCGCAAGAGTGGCGGGCCATGCCCAGACAAGTTTGGCAAACCTAATCAAACGATGCAGCTAGTCTATCAACACCTGTATTGGCGCTGGCGGGGGCTGAAGAGGGGAGCGCGAATCTCACTAACAGGGAGTGGCAGACAGTTGGGGGCTAGCTAGGCAGCGGCAGGCAACAAAAGGGCATGGCAAGTTCGTTTCAAGGCAGGGATACAGGCAGGTGGGGTGGGGCCCTTTGTTTGGAACAGGGCTTGCTCTGTTGTGAGCGTGGGTGTTGGTTGGGAACGAGTGCATGCACAGGGATGTGTCGGTGGGTTGGTTGAATCGGGACGGCTAGCGGGCACACGGCACGGGACGGACGTTGAATTGTCTATGAAAGCAAGCATTTGCACATAAGGGAGGGTTGGCTTGCACGGCGTGCAGCCGGCAATACAT
>VFQQ010002893.1_pt1 | contig 17989 bp, 24 predicted proteins | sample 3512341 | NCBI WGS metagenome assembly VFQQ01 (sample SAMN10412373, study PRJNA504923) | tailings metagenome | isolation source: Relicate 2 Philex TSF1 revegetated site | place: Philippines: Tuba, Benguet | collected 2017-08-29 | reverse complement strand
TGGGTTGCGTTCGACGTGTGCATGTGCGCATGCATATAAACACACACACACACACACACACACACACACACACCCAGACACACCTGGTATGCGTCCATGGCCGGTCCTCCCCCTTCTGCGCCCCCACCACCATCATCCACCATGCCACTACTCAGCTCATGATCATTCAAACCCTCACCACCCATACCACCCATGCCACTCATGCCACCAAGCCCACTAACCCCTCCCCCCATGCCACCACCCATGCCACCAAGCATGTCCTCGTCTTCGCCGCTCCCACTACCCAGCTCAGCCCACAATGCCGATGCGCCCTCGCTCGCACGCCGCCGCCGCTTCGACCCGCGACCCACGTCCCCCGCCGGGCCCGCCGCGGCGGCCGGTGGGCCTGCCAGCAGCTGTGACGCTGGTAGTGGTACTCCCTGTGCGGCGGCTAGCATGGGGCCAGCACCACCACCGGCCAGTGGCACGGCAGCACCAGCAGCCTTGAGTGTGGGCTGTTGTGTGGGTGGGGACGTTTGCATGGGGGCTTTGCCTTGCATGGGCGAGGTCTGTTGGTTCGGGCTGCTGCCCTTCGGTTTTGTGTTCGTTGTCAGTTTGGCTATCTCAGGTGGGGGTGGCGGCGGGGGTGACATGGCGAAGAGAGCGGCCTGCTGCGCCGCGCGCCGCGCTTGCATGATCGGCGACTGCGCATGCACCACGGACTCGGGCACGCCCGCCTCTCCGCCCACCACCGCCGTCACGTCGGCCCGCATCACGCCCACCATATCCCCAGGCCCTTCGCCACCTGCTGCACCGCCCTTGCCCTCGCTACCGCTCTCAGACATCGGACCAGCCGGCGCGAGGTTCAGGTGCGACGGAGGCTGTGCAAACGCCATCGCGGCACCTGCCGCAACCGTCGGCGCGGTCATGCCGGGCGCCGCGGCCGGCGCGTCCTGCGCGAGCATCGCGAGATCCGCGTCAATCGCAGCTGCCGGCAGCTCAAGACTGTCAAACGGTCCCGCTGCGTACGTTGCAAACACGTCTGCTGATATGTCGGGAATGGTGAGGGGTAAGGGTAGCGACGCAGAGGGACGCAGGAGGGAGGGCAGGGTGGGTCGCTGCGACAGTGTGCGTGTGGGCGGTGCTGGGATACTCGGTGCCACAGAGGGCAGCAACTCTTGTGATGCCTCCTCTACAGCCTTGAGTAGTGCGTCTTCCAGGCTCCCGCTGACACTGCCTGACCACAGCTTTATGCGGCCTACCACCCCACCCACGCTGCCGCTGCCCCCGCCACCGCTGGCGTTTGGAGGCGGCATGCTGCCGGCCCGGCTGGCCGCGCGGGAGTTAGCCCGGGTTGCGCGGGCATGCGCGGACGGCGGGCGCGGCGGGGCGGGCGGGGGCAGGTGGGAGGTGTCAAGGGTTGAGGTGGGGGGTGGGGGAGTGATGTGCTGGCATGCGTCTGATTGGAAGGGTGAAGGCGGTGGTGCGTTGAGCAGCCTGCTGCCGTGCCTGGTGGGCGAGGGGCGCGCGCGCTTGGGCCCCGCGCCCTGGCCGTTGTTGCCTGCGCGCCTGTTGCTGCCCTGGGCAGCTGTGCTGGCACCTGCGCTTGCTGCTGGCAAGGACAGCACCTGTGGGTCTGCAACGCTATCTGTGGCTGCCCGCATGTCTGAGTCTGCCAAGGATGAATGAAGAAAGACGTGTGTCTTAGTATCGCTGGCTACTGCTGCACTGCTGAGATGGGGCTGCAAGATGGAAGACAGCTATGTGGACTGTCTGGGCGCTGCTCTGCCAGTCCATAGCGCTGTGCTGCACCCGTCTTGGCTCTGTCAGTGCCTGCAGACACCACAGAGCAAGCCCTGGCTGAAGTGCAGGACCTGGGAGAGAGGTTCAGGCGTCTGCTGCGTGTGTACGCTCCCTGCGCAGGGCACCCTGCTGCATGGCCCCTGCCTTACCTAATCTGTGCAGCCTTGCTGGCACGCTGATGCGCTGTGGGCTGTGCTGCGCGCGCAGGAGCTGCTACGGAATGTGCGCAGGGCCAGTGCGTGATCAAAACGCAGGGCAAGCTTGGCAAAAGTGACGCAAACAGGGTCCGTGGCCCACCACTGCCTGCAGCCACAAGCAACACGCGAGGACACAGAGCAGCATTAGGTGAAGAATAGCTGCTGCACAAGCATAGCTGCTCTGACGGGAAAGGCCGAGAGGTCCTGCCGCGTCCTCCCACGTTGCTCAACGCAGACCCCTGCTTTGCGGCTAACAGGTTGCTGATAATCAGGCTGTTGTGTCTACAAGTGTGCTGCGCTGAACGCAAAGCGAAGTGCTGCAAAAAAGCACGATGTGCAAGCCCAAAGAGCCCGACCTGGAGTCGCACCTGGATAAATTGACCTCTGTGCTCTTGTAGCACTGCACGCGTATGCTAGGCTGCCCACAGCACGCACAAGGCTCAGCCAGGGCGCACACAGGTCCCCTCTGACATCACGAGTTCGGTGCGGCGGCAGTTGTGTTGCACCTCACCTGCCCTGTCCCCTGTAGCCCGTATGAAACAGCTCAAGAGCTAGCACTAGGCAGTGAGCATCAGGTAGAGTTAGCAGCGGGCAGGGATGGGTAGATGGCAGCAGAGCAGCGATCAGACGCCCTCCTCCCGCACTAGAAAGGCTGTGTATGGCAACAGGTAATGCGTGCAAGGCTTGTGAGGCCACCTGATTCAGGCAGCGAGCGAGCAGTCAGTGCGTGCACATCAGGCATCAAGTACGGCCGCACCTGAGGAGCTTGCATGTCTCCTGCCTGCTCAAGCAGGAATGGGAAGTCTCTGTTCCAATCAGTGGAGTCTACTGGCCCACTGACTACCAGGCGCAGCTTCGCTCCAGCGAGCACAGGGGTTCCTGATGCGTCTTACAGCAGTACCTCTCGGTAAAGCTTAGCCTACAGCACACTGGCTTCTGCACAGCACCATGTACCTCTGAACACGCACAAATGAGTCATAAGCCCAGCTGGCTGAAGGGCGCAAAGGGTCTGAACCCTCCCTGATGCGCAGGCCAAGCACCGTGCCAAACAACCCAGCGCGCTCACTCAGCCCTACACGGGCTTCGCAGCGGGCTTTGCCAGTGTCTGAGCGCTACCGAGAAGACAGGGACCTCGTGCTTCGGCTCCAGGATCGCTTCAACACAAGCAAACACGTGCGTGACCAGCAGGCACACCCCACAGCGCGCACAGCCCAGCTCGACGTGCACACACAGCTGACCCGCACGCGGGCACGTGTGATTGAGCAGGTCTGACCGCCTGCCTCTCTCTCTGCAGGCGTACCTACAGAAGCTCTTCCGTGCGTACGACCCGTCCAACGCAGGCGCTTTAGATGCACCGAGCTTCAAGTCCGCTCTTTCACGCCTCAACCTTGGCTTGAACGACGATGCCCTAGGACGGGTAGGTTACAGACGCGTTTCGTTGCATCACAGTCTACAGCATGCTCTGCAACACGCAAGGAAGCCCAGCATAGCTGGTACGTTGGTCAACGTAATGTACAACGACCTGCAAACATGGGCCTATCGTCACAAATTGAAGATCACAAGCTGTAGTGTACATGCGTCTTGGTCTCGCAGATTGTTGCCAGGCTGCAGCCTAAGGATGGGTCCAGCAAGATCCCTTACCAGGCTCTCTTTGACTGGGCAGCAAACATGGCCCCCCTTGGCTCTAGGCAGATGGACAACGGCAGGGAGCCAGCACCAGGTGCCACACAGCAACACTCTCATGACCAGCATGGCTTGCAAGGACAGAATGGCAAGGAGCCAGCAGCAGCAGCCGCCACACAGCAGCACTCTCATGACCAGCAGGGCCGGTCATCAGGGCTACATGGTGTCAGTAGTGTGGCTGCCATGACAGCGAGTAGGCCACAGACAACGCCTGCTGGGGTAGCCAGAGGCAACGATGCGGATGCAGGTATACGCATACAGTACACCAGACTGATCATCCAGCACGCCTCACACAGTGCGCATGCATGCATGCAAGAACCACAACGCATGTCAGCATGACATCTGTGTCTGCATGTGCATGTTTGCACGTGTGTCACACAGGGATGACGTGTCTAAACGGCAATGTGTACATGGCACCTGCACACACACGCAATCTACACAACACCACCCCTGTACCAAGGACCATGCGAGTTGCAGGCCACTGAGCATGGTACTCAGTTGCAAATGCTCTGCATGTGTGTGTGTGTGTATGTGTGTACGTACCACACAGGGGAGCATGACGAAACGCTCGGCGACAGTGGTGGTAACGTGCGTACCCGCGCCCCCTGGGAGGCTGTGCACGGCCCCATGCGTCTGCTCAACTGGCAGCTCCGTCCCCAGGGCCTGGCTGGGGTGGTGGGGCCAGCTGAGCCCGGCAGCTATGAGGAGAAGAAACAAGACGCACTGCTAGTGTGAGTACAGTGCGCACACACACACATACACACACACGGTGCAGGCATGCGGTGCTTTGTGTTTCGTACCAGGTACCTGCCATTGCGCATGCCAACATAGGCAGCTGGGTCAAGGTACCTGCACACATGGGCACATCATCGCTCGCATGTAATGGGCACACGCACAGAAGGGAAGCCCCATACAGAGTAGCACCCAGGACCCAGTGTACCTTGACATACAATGAGCGTATCTGTAGACTGTTTCAGTGCCTGGGTGCCATCTCTGAGTGTGCATCCCAAGGACAGGGTGATCTCTCTAGCGTGGAGCCCCTGGGGTCGAGTTTGGGACCAGGGTTTCCTGACAGCATGAGTGCCATTTGTAGAGTCTTTGACTACACCTGTCATCGCGCCTGGCAACATGGGCGGCTGAGCCGACACGCTTGCACACATGCCACACGTACCCACCTGTAGACTCAGTCCTGGCCCTTGCCTGGCAACACATGCCCAACGTATCAGCCCGTGTGTTTGTCACACACACACACACACTCACAGGTCACTCCTATCAGAGAGGCTCACTCAATCATTGGACAAGCTTCGTGCCACCTTCCGTCGTTGGGACATGTCCCGTAACGGACAACTGAACAAGACAGAGTTCGTTGGGGCACTGGAGGCGCTGCACATGCAGGTACGACACACATACACACACAATGCCCCTTGGCGGTTTATAGTTGCGCGCTTATTCAATGCATGCTCCTGTGATTGCTAATGACGAAAGATTGATCATCCATAGCCACACTGGTGGTCTCCGATGTAAAATCTCTACTACTACTACTACTACTACACATACATGCACATACACACACACGCACATACACACACACACAGGCATCATAGCGTCACAGACTATGACCCGTGCAGGCTCCAGCAAAGCCTGCCATCACCCAGCTTAGCCTGTCAAAGGGCCTGTCATGCCACGACTTGTATGCAGGTTCCCAGACCCCAGTTAGAGCGTCTGTTTGGCCTGGCACACACACATAGTCACACAAAAACACACACGCCACTCTGTGCATGCAGGTGCCTAGGCCCCAGTTAGAGCGGCTATTTGACATGGCTGATGTGAATGGGAGTGGCGAGGTGGACTATGAGGAGTTCGCAAAGACATTTGAAAACAGCACACTTACACACACGGTGAGTGAACAGCGAGACACACACACACACACACATACACACACACGCATGCGTGCACGAAAACTTGACGCACGGCATGCACGGTCCACTGCCTGATTGACAGGTTAACATGTATCATATATATGTGTGTGTGTGTGTGTGTGTGCGTGTGTGTAGTTGAACCCTAAGGAGCAGGCCAAGGGCACAGCAGGCAGTGGTGCTCAGAGGGTGTCTGTGTGTGACGCTGTCAGCCCCCCTGTCACACGCGAGGTACTGACACACACACACAGACACACACACAGACACACACACGACCTTGCAAGGCTCATCAGCTCTCCCACGCCCTTGTATGCACTCGTTTGTGCACTTCGTGAGTATGACTCTGTGTGTGTGTGTGTGTGTGTGTGTGTGTGTGTGTGTGTGTGTGTCCGCAGGAGGCTGATGGTGTCGTTCGTTCATCTCTCGCACAGCAGCTATGCGTCAAGCTCGCTTCCAAGGCCAGCGCCGCACACGCTGTGTTTGCTGCGTATGATGTGAACGGAGACGGATATCTGTCACTGAGCGAACTCACACGCTGCTGTCAAACCCTGGTACCAGGTATGGGCTGACTGACACACACACACACGAACACACACACACACACACACATACACACACGTGCCTGCCTTGTCCTGTCCCGACTTGTGAGCCCGACACGGGTGAGTCCCCTGTCTGTATGCTCTGTAAAACCGAATGAAATGCACAAACAGGCGCACACTTATGGACCGCACCACGCACGGACATTGCAACCGAGTTCGTCGTTTTGGACTATCAGGGGGGGTGAAACATTGTGTGTGTGTGTGTGTGTGTGTGTGTGTGTGTGTGTGTGTGTGTGTGTAGGTTTGGGTGAGCGTGACGTAGCGGCGTTACTGACAGCTCATGACCCATCTGGCGATGGGTATTTGAATTACAAAGAATTTGTTGGGCGGTTGGTCGACGCGGCCCCACCCCACCCGCGCATGATGCATGCGCACATGGCCGCGCAGCAGGGGGTAGGGGGTCACATGGAGGGAAGGGACACGTGGGGACACTCGCCGTTGTTCACTGTGAGTACAATCACACACACACACACACACACACACATGCATGGCCAGCTTCCAGCCGGGGCATGCAAACAAGGGCGACCGAGTGTGGGCGTCATGTGTGTCTGTGTTTGTACTTGAATTTGTAACTTACAAAGCATGCAATGGTGGAACAAGTGCGCCTCAGTGTGTGTGTGTGTGTGTGTGGGTGTGTGTGTGTGTGCAGCAACCGCTCAAGCCCGCATCCCTGAATCGCAGTCCCTCACCCGACTCTCCCTCTCTCACTCTCACAGCCGCACGCTGTCTCACACAAAACAAAACCGACGAGCCCACAGGACCGTTTCCAAACACTGTGTGGTCTCGTGACGATCTTCCAGCACCAGGCTACACAGGCGTGCTTAAACCGACGCTGCGTGAGCCGCCACGGACCGTGCGACCGAACGATGAGGAAAGACGTCGAGAGCTGCATGCGGCAGCCGTGCAGCCTTTGGTCGACTCTCTGTTGCTTACGGGCATGAGTAGCGACCTACAACACAACACCAACACCACTTCCCGGAACAACACCCTTGACAACAAAAGTGCCCATGCAAAACTCGCAACAGCAGCAGAAGTAGCGTCTCGTGGCACAGCAACACTTGGTGCTGATAGCAGTTCAGTGACGCAGAGTGAAAAGGAGGCCCGTGTTGCTGCATGGGCGCCCTACGACGTGCAAGGCGCGCCGCCGCTCCCTGCTCAGCCCGGCGGTAAAGCAGCCGTCGCCGGGGCGCGCGCCGCTCACGCTGCGTCTGCTGGCGCGGAGGCGCAACACAAGCCCCTGAAGCGGCCTGTCACAGAACATGCTGCGAGGCGGGGGGAGATACCGTGGAGGTGGGGGAACCCTGCTGGTGACCCTGATTGTGCGTGGGGCAGTGCAAATGGCAACCTGACAACGTGGTCTGGAGACAGCAGCAACCTCGCAACAAGGTATGTGTATGTGCACCCTGACTGTGCATGGGGTGGTGGTGGCGGTCAGAGGGAGGGTGTGGCTACATGGCCTGGGGGCAGCTCTGGCCTCGGTGCCAGGTGCGTGTGTGTATGTGTGTATGATCACATGGCTCGTGAGCTATGCACGGCTGCAAAGGGCAGATACGAAACCTCGGGACTCATGTGTGCATGTATCTGTGTTTTTATGTGTGTTTAGGAGTGTGAGCCTGGTACCGCCGCGCACAGCGCCTGAGGAGTCCCAAAGCAGAACAAAGGGCAAGATGCGGTACGTATGGCCCATATAACACACACACACACACACACACGCACACACACACACACACACACTTTTCGCTATGTCCTGACTTGTGAGCCCGACACGGGCGAGTCCCCTGTCTGTATGCTTGCTGAACGTATGCTTGTTGCCCGTCCAAGCCAACAGCTTACGGAGCACGTGTGCCTGTGAGGTCATGTGTGCGTGTGTGTGTGTGTGTGTGTGTGTGCCTACAGGTTTGCATTCATGTCACACCTTGACACGTCACACATCACTCGTGCGGCCCCCGGCACATCACACTTCTGTGACCCATGTGATCAGTGGGTGCGTAAGAGTGACTCTGACTTCATGGCCTATCAGACAGAGGACAGGCTAAGGAAACAACGCAAGGAGCAACTGGTGAGCCCTGTCTTGTCTAAAACGCACACACACACACACACACACACACACGCGCACATACTGGTGTGTGCTGTGCGTTGTGGCTTGACACGCGGCATGCATCGATTGGTGGCAGTGCTGGTCGACTTGTTGCCTGGTGGCTGTGGCAGTAGGAAGAGACTGCATGTGAGCGCCCATGTGTGTATGTGTGTGTGTGTGTGTGTGTGTACAGGCTGCAGAAAGGGATGCAGTCAGAGCGGCAGCACACGCCGAGGCTCAGGCTGCGCGCGCAGCTCGTGAACAGGGCAACGACCAGACACGCCTAGAGGTAAGCGTGACACACACACATACACACACACACACACACAAACCTCCTTGCTCGTTATGTATCCACACCGCACATGAGTGATAGTACCTCGATATATACAATCTTTGGGTATGCTATGATGCTCATGTGTGTGTGTGTGTGTGTGTGTGTGTGTGTGTGTGTGTGTGTGTGTGTACAGATCAAGGGTCTGGTCAAGGCTCGCTACACAGAGCGCTGTGCGGCATTCGAAGACGCACGTAGCAACGCACACGCGCCTCACAGCCACGCGATGTTCGCTCGACAGGCCTTCTACACGGACCACCTGAGGCTTGATAACATACTAACACGCGCGTAGAGTAGCGTACATACGGCTTCACGTATGGCTTTGAAGCACACAGGGTTCTCCGCATCAAGGGCTGCAGGACTTACATGTGTATCGCGTGCTCATGACTACACAACGGCAGTAGAGTATGGGCAGGACAACAGGACAACACATGCAGGGCCGGGCGCAGAGAGGATAACACAATGTGCATGGCTGCACGGATGCAGTTCTACATGCGCGCAGGGTTCACACGACCATATGCACAGCTTGTTCCGAAACAGTTCGCATGTATGACGTGCAGGCCCGGCATTGCTACGCCCCGGGACCAACAGAAGCAGGTCATCTCTAGATACTGAAGGTGCCGCGAATGCGTTGTTTGATGGCCCTGGCAGTGTGCAATACAGGGTATGACGTGCAGGCCGCCATCGATACACGGATGCATGCGCGGATTAACGGACACGGTGGATCGAAGCCTTATCACAGGCACGGGCTTACACAGGCTTACACAGTGTTCAGTCGTTTGCCACTTCGTTTGCCACTGCACATGCTTGTGAGCTGTACGCGTTGGTGCTTGTGTTCCCGCGCCTCATTCACTCACTCACACTTCTTGTTTCTAGTACTTTCCCTTTGGTTGTGTTCGCAGATCTCACAAACGCATATCAGATCTCACGCTCGCCCAGTGTTACTCGCTTAACCTCGCATCTGCTGGCTTTCTTGATCACTTGTCTTTGGCCGAGACCTCTTCACTCAGTGTACTGCTTACAGCCGGGCGTCATGTAGACACATTAGTTCCATAGCGTGGAACTGGCATAGTGGCACTACGCATGCGCAAGAAAAGAGTCAACACACAAGAGGGCGACAGGGCGCTAGCCAACGCGTATCAATAAGGGCCGCTGTAAGGGCCACAGTCAGTGAGTCGTAGCTATAGTACAAACGGTCACGAGACAAAGGCAAGAGCACCAGCCATCCCGCCAAGTGGCTGTGATTGAGTACAGGACAGTGCGTGCATGTCACCACACACACACACACACAGCCCGCACTGATCGACACATAGTTTGCATCAAAAGCTTTTATTTCACGAGAGTGTGCCAGCGTTGCACACACCAACGAAAACATCCTGCCGATAGCCGTGTGCACACCGGTGTTGCGTCGCAATGAATGAAGCCATTAAAATACCTGCCAAACGAAGCCACGCCAACAAATAAAAGAAGCCAGCAACACTCTTATCCTCACCCTGAAAACTTACACACGCACACCACAAGAATGCTACTGAAGCGATTCGAATTGTGTAATGAAAGAAGCCAAGCAACACCCCATCGTCTCTCCGCATGCTCACACCACACTAGCCATACTCTGTTACACAAATACACATACACACATGCGCTGTACCATCAGCCATCACTCGCAGATGGCTGACGTCGTAAGAATAATGAAGCACAGTATGCACACGCGCACACACACAAAACACAGGCTGCCAAGCGTTACTCCTACACACTCTCACACGAAGCTGCATAACGTACACCCATGCGTCACAGATGGGTGCATGTCGTAAGAATAAGGAAGCACATTGCCGCGAAGCGCACAAGCAAACAAACACAACCACAGCCATGCTTAACTGGCATGTCAAAGCTAGTAAACATCAATCTACGCACATCCTGCTATCCACTATCATCCTGTTATATGAATGCAACACCCTGATCTGCGCAGGTCCTGTCACATGGCCGTGGTGTCTTTACGGCCATGACGAATGTACCCGCACGCCAACCCTCTACCACCAGGTCAGACGTGCCATCTCCTCCCCAGCATACTGCCCCTGCTTCTGACCCCGCGCCCTTCAAAACCACCACTGCCAAACTCCAACCCTGCAGGACCATGCCGACCCACGTGCACACCACTACCCTTCCCATCCGCGCGCCCCTGGGCCCGGCCAGCTGTCTCAGCGACGTTTGATTCGTATTCAAACGTGTAGCTGTCCCTGTCGTCGTCTGACAGCGCGTGTGCGACCAGGCCTGTGTCCCTACCGTGTGGTAAGGACACAGGGGCGTCGCTCATGCCGCCACGGTGTGATGTGGCACGGTGTGTGTTGCGGCCACGGCGACGCGTCCAAGACACAGGGGAGGACAGGCCCGTGCTGCTGGGACGGTCCTTGCGGCGCTGCAGCACAGCCGCAGCGGCCCCGCCGGCAGCGGCCAGCAGCGCCAGCCGCACCACCCCACGCGCCAACACGGCCTTGTTCCCACTACCGCCGCCGCCCGCACTGATACGCTGCAGACGTAGCGCCTCAGCCATGGCTTCAACACGGGAGGACGACGCGCGCCGAGGCACAGGAGCGCCAGCGCCTGTGTCTAACGCACCCGCCGCCGCTGCCGCCGCCGGCGCCGGCTCTGTCTGCGTCGCGTCGGTCGCCGTTGGCACGGTCCCATGCGGTGGTGCGACCAGTGTGTCGACTGTGTGGTGCTCAGCGGCCGCGATTGTGTCGCTTGTGTGGTCGTGGCCGTAGGCTTCAAGGTCTAGGCTGTGTGGGGGCACACCGTGTGCGCGGCGTGCTGTCCTGAAGGCTTCCAAGCCGTGTGTGAGGTCCTTGACGAACTTGCCCATGCCCATGCTGACGGCGGTACGGGCGAGGTACTCAGGAATCTGTGCGGGACACACACACACACACACACACACACACACACACACACACACACACGTCGTCAAAGCTCCCGTGCGTAGCGCTGGCTGATGCTGCGACACGCTGAGCTGGATGCAATGCAAAACAGCGTACCGCCCGTGTATACGTGCGTGTGTATACGTGCGTGCGTCTGTGTGGTCGTACCTGTATCGCCTCGCTGTGCAGCAGCACAACCTGTGCTGCGCGCACCCCCTCCCTGCCCCAGGGGTCTTCACACGCCCTGCACACCCAACTGCTGTTGAACTGCTGTGTGCGAACAAGTGAAGGGGAGACGGGGGCAATGGCGTGATGAGAGTCTAGGCCCCTGCGCGGCCAGCAACACAAACACACACACACACACACAAACACACAAACGCATGGTGGGATACACAGAATGGATAACAAAAGCCACCCGCACAAGCAGCACGTGATAGCGCTGGTGTGCATGCAAGCATCAGACTGCATGCAGAACAACGTGCTACGGCGGTGCCACGGGCTTCCGGGACGTCAAACACACCAGGTGCTGCGAAGACATGCATGTGCAGACAGTACTCACTTTGTGACGGCCACCAACGGCGCGCCAGGTGTGACCGCCGTAAAGGGCAAAAGAGTGACGTCATCTTGACCAGGAGTGTGTGATTGGGTGGTGTGGGAAGAGTGAGAGGGTGCTGCGCCCACGACCCACACCTTGCGCGCCATGACGTACTCTCTGTCGGACAAGAAGTGAAAGGGAAAGCGGCGCACCCAGCGCACGACCTGTTCACGGCCCCCTAGCCAGTCGCCTGTGAGACAGACGTCTACAGAGGTGAGAAATCCTTCCCACTGCTTCCTGCACGTGTAAAAACATACACACACACACAGGTTTGCGCACTCATGAGAACGTAGGTGATCCCCTGGGCAATGTGGACACAAGAAAGCAGCTCCGTGCCTTTGCATACAGCTAGCCAGGTGTGTGCTATGCGCTGTACAGAGGGCGTGCATGTGTGCGAATCTGTATGCCTGTGCGCGTGTGTGTGTCAGCACACCTCACCTTGCGGAGTCGTCAAGTAGAAACTCCATGAGCTCGACCGGTGTTGTGTCAGCAAACGTTGTAACGGTCCTGTACTCGGTCAGCCCGGTGGGCAGGCTGCGCCTGTGCGCCGTGTACGTGTACCGGTGCGTGACCTGCTTGGTCATCATCTGCGCCCACCCTGCCTCCTGGCCTTCGTCTTGCGCGGCCACACGCGAGATCACGTGACGTGCATCGTGATCGTGAATGTACCAGGGGTGGCGGGGCGCGGGTAGCGCTGCGTGGGGGTGCTGGGCGAGGGATGCACGAGTGCGGGGCGAGAGGGGCGGGGGCGTGTCTGGGCCAGTCACGGAAGGTGGCCGGTAGCTGGCGTCCTTGTCATCGTCTTTGGTGCTGGCGAGGTCGTCCTCGGAGGGACAGCGGCTAGGTGGTGTCAGGACCACAGCTGGAGAAGCCTGCTTCGCTGGCACGTCACCTGCAGGGCAGCAATGGCTTCGTTGCATGGTGAGAAGACCGGAGTTTGGCTCGTGCTGAAGTCTCGACACTGCAGCTGCACTGGCTGTGACACCTCTGCGGACCGCGCACCTGTAGCCAGCTTCTGTGACGCCTCAGACAGCGCCCCAAACCATCGTGAGTGGCTGCCTAAGACGAGCCCGAGGAGCCAGAAGCTGAAGCACGCCAAGGGGTTGGACAGGAGCGCGTGCGCGAGGTAGAAAGCCATCCCCGTCACGGACAAGAAACCTGCGCGCACAGCGATGTGCATGCAGCTATGCTGCCACGAAGGGGCAGGGAATGCGTGGTTGCTGTAGCCGTATGGTAGGGGCAAAGGACCGATGACTAAGGCTCTGACAGGGTGCGCTACGCCCTGTGTTCCCTCTGTCTGCCTCGCTGTCTGCCCGGTGCGGGCAGAGCAACATGGCATTGGCATACTGCGCATACCTGAGCAAGCTCTCAAAGAAGGTGGTCCTGGGTGCTTTGTGGCAAGGGCCTGGGTGCTTGTGTGTGTGCTGTGCTGGCTCGTGCACGCAGTGCTATCCTCTCCGCTCCGGTGCTATGCGTACTTGGCAGTTCAGAGTGCAGCTGTGTGGGTCTGCAGGGGTAGCAGGAGAGCAAGACCAGCAACAGCGAAAACAGTGCAAGTCTGTTGGACGCTGAGTGTGTGCGTATGGCCCTGCTGCGCTGGCCGTTCAACACAACAGCCATTACTACCCATAACCCGTCTTCTTCCAGTACTCAGCCCACATTCATCTCAGGGACAGTTTACAAGGTAGCCCAGACAGGCTTTTCCCGCCAAGCACATTTCAAACCCCAGCTCCACGCGCAGACGCCAGCAAGATTTTCTGAGCTCAGCATTGTGTAGCCAAGGACAGTAAAGGCAGCTGGACCAGCTTCGGACCCCCATGGAATTCTTGCAGCTAGGCACGCTGTCTGTAAGGGCCCCACGCAATGCGCAGCCGCAGACGCCAGCTACTTCCATCTTTGAGGACAGGAGCAGTGCATTAGCCCCAGAGCAGGTTAGCTGTAACTTCCTCATGGGCCGTCAACGCCGTGCTTGGCCTTCCTCAACGCCGTGCTGTGCTGGCAACAGCTCTGACTTGTGCTCTTGCTCAATAGCAGCCTGCTGCCCTGGTTTTTGGCGTGCAGGACGACGTTCTGCGCCGTAGCAACGTCAGGCTGGGCGAGGAGGAGGGCTTCTTCTTCCCCAGCGGAGCCACTGGTCTTCCCAACTTCCCTGGCAGTGACATGTTCTGCGACGCGCTTGATCTGACGCGCTTGGGATCTTGGGGTACTGCCTGCGGATCCATGCGGGATGGCGCCAGCCCAGTTGGCAGTCTGCGCTTCCTGACAACGCGCAAGGCCTCCATGCAGAAGTAAGAATGCAGTCAGCATTGCCAGCGCCTTTGCTGTGGTCGCACTGGTCAGCCAGACCAAAGCCCGCGCAAGTGCAAGCTCAGCACGTAAGCCTTCCCCACACTCTTTTGAACTGCTTCACCACTGCTAACCCGTGGCCTGCTGTTTGCCCCTTTCTGCGTGCAGCCCTGGCAGCCTTACATCCTCTCTGGACCTGAGCGGCAGGCGGCAGGACTCTGGCCGTGCGGACAGCGTGGCCTCACCAATGTTCATGTTTCCGTCCCCAATCTGCAGCGCGCGCAGCTCAGCACTCGGCAACATGGTGAGCGCAGCATGCTTTGACACATTTCAGCTGCACGGCCGTGTGCAGCAGAGGCAGCTTGTGAAGTGAACAGAGAAGATAGCAGACATCCTGACATGGCGCCGTTCCTCTTAGACCGTGCTTTTCTGTGCTTCACCTCTGTGCGCAGGGTGGCGACAGCACGAGAAAGGCCAGGATCACACGCCTGGGTAGCCTTGCAGCCGACATCACCTCAGCGGGCTCCAGTCGCAGCATTGGGTTCAATACCCTCAGCCGCATTGGCTCCACCGCGTCCGCCGCCGACTTCCCCTTCTCTTTGCCTATCGACGAGGAGCTGCTCGGCGCCGACACACCCAGCAAGCACACCCCAAGCTCGCCACAGCGACTGATCAATTGGAGCCAGCCAGAGGCGTCCCCACTGACCTTCCCTGTCACCCCAGCGGCCGACACAGAGGGCAACACTGCCGCAACAGCGCCATACTGGTGTGGCGCCATCGCGGCGGCAGCAGTACCCAATCGCACCCAGACCGGCAGTTCGTTTGGCTCCTCGCTGCGGGCCATGTCGGACAGTGGCAGCGACAGCCTGATGAACACCACCATGTCCCTGAGTGCCCTACCACAGCCTGGCATGATCGACTCGGACAGCAGCGGCAACCTCTTCGGGTCGCTGGGGTGCGGTGTGGCCAGCCTGCAGTCCCTGATGGACAGCCAGGCTAACACGTGCCCTGTCAGTGCAGCGGTCCCAACCCGCACGCCTCGGGCCGCCACGCCCTGCGCCATGGACCAGCACTGGGTCGGCTCCACGCCGCCAGAGGTAAGCGCGTGCACACACATACACACACAAACAGCTGTACTCACCAGTTGCAGCTAAGTCTGGAGCAAGCTCCTGTGTTCGCCTTCCCTGCGACAGTGTGACCGCACATGTTTTGCTCGCAGACAGAATAGCGCATGCGTTGCTTGTATTGCAGCTGCATGTACCCTGCTCTGGCCTCCTCACAACCAGTGCAGCTTAGGAGCAAGTGCAGCAATGCAAGGCCCGTCTCAGCACGCACCAAGCACCCGCTCATTACCTGTTGTGTGTGCTTTTCGGTTGTGCTTGCTGTTCGCAGGACGGCAGTTCCATCCTTGCTGCCTCCGTGAGCGACTGCATCCCTGGCCTTGACACGGCTGAGGACGACCTGTGCTGCGACGATGACGACACAGACAGCGAGTACGAAGACTGTGACGACAAGCAACCCGAATTCATCAAGGCACTCACCAGGGTCTTCGAGGACTGGTCCGTGACGGGCAGCAACGCCGACCCCGCCTCCGCCGCCGCGATCGGCTACAGCACAGCCCTATCCGGCGTATGAGTGGGTGAACCCCATATGACCGCCCCTGAAGCGGGGCGCTTGTATCATCGTACGTGCCGCTGAGTATCCAGCCGCACATGTGCCTCTGTAGGACGCACACAGGGGGCCAGTGCTTGGCTGCCCCCAGGCAATTTCAATGTATCAATTTCTTGTCCCCTTGCCTATAACACCTACAAGATCCTCGGACCTTTGTTGTGTGGAGGTTGTGCTTGCTTGCACATAACACAACCCGTACTGCTTTCTATTGGCTGTGCGACCTTCATATGAGTCGGACTGTAGCAGAACAGGCTTAAGTGTCGGTTTGGCTAAGTATGTGCACCGATTCTGCGCCAGGACTAAGCCTTGGATACGCCCTGGATAAGTCCGACGATGATTCTTATTCATCCCTTTCCGTGCCTTTTGAGTTCTTGTTGGATCTTGACATTGCCAAGAGGTGCTTAGCAGATTCACTACAAAGCACTTTGAATTGTTGGTGGTATGCCTTCGTGTCCGTATGGACCAGGGGTGGCGCCAAGGAGCCTTTGAAGGCCATACATTCACTTATAGAATAGAAACCAAGCAATTGGCGAATGAGCATATAGAACCTCGTAGGGCATGGCTGGCGTGAGGTGTTTCTTTGTGTATCTTGGGCTGCATATCTTACCATACAGACGGTCGCACATATAGACGCCCACGTGAGGTGTATAGCAAGGATGATCGTCATATGGCCGGTAGCATTTCATGATAGAAGCCTGTGTGAAGCGCACATGGTTGCTTCACGCGTCCGATTATGACCTAGTATGTATGCCAGGGGTCCTTGGCAAGATAGCATGCGATGGTAGTACATCTTGAGCGCACTGTGACAGGCTTTCCTATATATATATATATATAGGACCTGAAGGTCTGGAGCGCGCACAGCACGCCAGGACTGATAGGGTGCTGGTTGTGCGGCTTGGCGTTTTGCCTATCCCCCAGGAAAGCCGTTGATAGGCGAGCTGTCGATAAGGCATTGAACATAGTCGACCGTCTTATCACGGGATATAGCTCTGCATATGCGTCGGAGAAGATCAGTATCACCGCTTTGCCCGTAGAATGTGCATAAGCATTGTGCGGGCCGCTGACATGGGCTGTTGTCATGTCAGCGTGTATGTCGCTTTCATGAATATGTCAGCATCGCCCTGCATTGCCCTTGTTTCCGGGTGCTCTGCTCTAAGGGACGTCATATCGTCCCCTTGTGAAGGCTTGTGTGGTTCATATTGACAACCGTCGTGCCATTCATGCAGCAGATAGGGACAGTGATGACGTCGTGAGGATATTTTGGCCATCTATCACGAGGTCGTCAAATTTATGCCTGTGGCCATTCATCCCACAGCCGTTTCACATGAAAGCATTTCTGTCACGCGCCACTTGCTCCGGACTGTTTGGCCCGTATGTCTGGTCTCTCTGGTTGTGATGGTCGCACGCTAGCCAGTGCCGTCTGGTTGCACTGGTCCGCACGTGGTTTCTGATTATCTGGGACCCTGTGGTAAGCTAGGCATGTGCCGTGTGTTGCTCGAACCCTGTCATAGGCTCTTTACAAGGCTTGCATGCGCGACGGGCGCATCCAGGGATGCGCCCAGCATACTGCGATACCCGTGCATGCGGATATGGTCTTTCCTATGACAAAACAGGCGCCAAGCTGTATTTGCTAGCCTGCGTTTGGTTGTCTGTTTGTTGGTGGTTGTTCGTTCCGTCGCGTGCATGGCGCATATGCCGAAGAGTATGAACACTTGCTGTTGTACTCACACGCCTTGCCTTGGCGTGCTTCTTCTTGCCATCGATCCCATGTTTGCTTTCGCGTTGGCTAAGAAGAGAAAAGCCAGGCACAGTAGGTCCATTGGTGTTAAACTCTAATCACAGGCGCCGTCGGAAAGGCGTGCTTCTACTGGGCAGCAGAGGTATGTGCAGGCCAGATAAAGGCATTGGTGTGTGCATATGAACAAGGCACTCTTGCACCCTGG
>VFQQ010002892.1_pt1 | contig 18007 bp, 33 predicted proteins | sample 3512341 | NCBI WGS metagenome assembly VFQQ01 (sample SAMN10412373, study PRJNA504923) | tailings metagenome | isolation source: Relicate 2 Philex TSF1 revegetated site | place: Philippines: Tuba, Benguet | collected 2017-08-29 | reverse complement strand
CACCTGCAGACCTGGGGCTGCTTGGAAGTGATAGTTGGACTGGGCAGAAACAGGGTATGCGTCCTGCGCGGGCTGAGCCTGCCAGTGTTGTGGCTCCATGCGGCCCTGCCGCCCGCACGGCTGCAACCATGCACGCACAAAAGGGGGGTGCAAAGATAGCAGGTTGGAAGATTGTAGCCATGGATTGCTCGCAGGAACTGTGCATTATTCTCCTGCACTAGAAGGGCGAACACATGGCCGCCGCCCAGCTGCTGACAATCTGCGCTCGACCCTCAGTAGGGCGCACCCTTGTAGTGCATCACCGGGTTCCCTGCCGCTGCCCGGGCCTCATGCGTGGTGCATTGGCTCATTGTGCAGCGTGGTATAAGTGTGCTGCAACGGCTGCCGCTGCAGCAGACGCCGCTGCCGCTGCCACTGCTCATGCAGTCTACCGGTCGGCGCCCCGGGGTGTTCCCGCCATGGTGATGCCGGCATCCCCGCTGCCCCCCCTGCTGGTGCCGCTATAGCTGCTCCCCCGCATTGAATCTGGAGCCAAACGTCAACTGTTTTGGGGCCAGGACAGGGTCCTAGCAAAATTGGGGAGCCATTGGCCCCAGCTCAAATCACTAACAAAAGCACTAGTGAAGCCTGAGGAACCAGTACTGGTTCCTTCAGCGGCAGTGGCCCATGGGCCAGCTGGCTCGCCCGGCATTCAGCAGCAGACTGGGCAGGCCTGGCCAGGGCAGCTCTTGTGCAGATCCGTGTCAGCCCCCCAGTGCCTCAAAAGCGGAGTCTTGAGCTCGTGCAGGCCTGCACAAGCCGCAGGAAGCCCAGCGGCGGCGCCGATGGGGCGCGGAGCCGCTGCCTTGCTCGCCATTGGGCTGCTCCTTGCGGTCGCAGCCAACGCCGGCGCGGTCACAAACGACGTGGCGCGTCAACCGGGCGCCGCAGGATCAGCGCGCAGGTAGCGCGGTGGGCACCGAACAGCTTGCAGCGACGCTTGCGAGCGCGCAGGGCTTGCCATCGGCGGCACCTGGGGTGGTTTTGAAAATGTTGTGCAGCCTCCGGCCTGGCTTCCGCAGCTCCGGAAGCCCGCTGCCGGCGGGCGGCACCGCTACGCCCGCTGAAAATGCGCCCGCTGGCAACGCGTCAGGGAACGCCGTTGACGCACTGCTGGCAGCTGTTGACCTGACGTGTGCAGTTATAAGCGGTGGGTGTACCCTGTAGAGTGCTGAGCAGGGCATATATGCACCACATGCCTCCATCCTGCCCCAGGCTCGCCGCCGCCGGTGATGGCGCCGCTACAAGCTGCCCGCGGGCTGCTCTGTACATCATTCCAGCCCTCCCCAATGTGCGTGACGCTGCAACCTGGCAGCTGGTGAAGGCCACATACATTGACACCGTGAAGCGCCTGGCCCCGGCAGGTGCGCCGTCATGGCTGCCAGGCCGCTCAACTACCCACTTTGCACGGTGCCCTCCCAACTGCTGCCTGTTAACAACGTTGTTTGATACAGGTCTCACTCGGCAGAGCTGCGCCGCTGGCGGCCTCCCTTGCAGGTGCCATCTCCTCAGTGATCCCATGGTCCACCGAGCCTAAGAACGGCGGACTGGCGGTGCACACAATCGTGCTGTTCAGCGGCAGCTGCGAGGCCGGCAAGGCGGCGGCCAGCGCCCTACACGTCAAGCTGCTGGGCGACGTGCGCCCGCTGTTCTACGTGCCTGCGCCCCGCGCCAAGTCGCTGTTTGGAGACGTCTACATGGTCACCGTGGGATTCCCGTATCTGGTGAGCGGCCCGGGGACGTTGCAGCCGCTGTTGGTCATGCCCGCACCTGCAGCGGAATCCCAGTGGGTTGGTTGCCTGCTCGGCCAGAGCCGCACACAATGGCCTGTGCACCGTCAGCAGCGACGCCGTACCGCTGCAATCCGCTGCCAGAACACATTCGCCACTGCATTGCCCCAAACGCATTCGCCACTGCATTGGCCCCTTTGATGCAGGCCGACGGGAACGGCAAGGAGCTGTCCGCCCCCGCCGCCCCTGCGGGCACCAACCTCGCCGCCCAGTTTTCCATCACTTGGGGAGACATCCCTCCCTCCAAGATCGGCGAGCTGCAGGCCGCCGCCTTCAAGGCCGCCATCCTCAAGCAGCTGCCCGCAGGTGGGGCTGGGTGGTGAGGGCGCAGAGCGGTGATAGCTCATCGATGAGCCACACGTGCTTGCCTGTTGGCGCGTGCGTTTGTGCTACCTCGCAAGCGTGGCAGGGCTGGCGAGCTGCGGTGCAATTGTGCATTATAGATGTGCAGTCGTGGGAACGAACCACACTGCTGCGTGCCTCCTGCACTGCCCAGCACAGGTGCCGGTGTGTACTTCACCACAATGATCACTGAGGGCGTGTCCTACCGCTTTGGCAACCACTGGCGCACCAGCGCCGCCCCCGTCTCACGTGTGTTGGTGTGGCTCGCTGGCTGTGGCTGGTCCGGATACGCTGGCATGCATGCTGCGTCAAAGCTCAGCTGGGCTGTGTTAGCCGGAGTGGCTGCAGTCTTGTGTTGCCGCCATGAACCACACTCACCTACCTGCTCTCAGAGGCTCCCATCAACTCGCCTGCCACCCCCTGCAGCGACGGTGGCTAAGAGCGCCGGCGCCACCACCCAAGGCGGCAAGGTTTGGCCCCCCGGCCAGCCGGCGGACGTCAGGTCGGGCCGCCTGGTGTTCAACACCAACGTGCACGGTGCGCCGTTCAACAGCGCCGCTGGCAAGGCAACCCTTGCCAAGTTCCTGGACAACCTGCGCGCCAACCCCGCTGCCGTGTTCCCGCCACGCACCTTTGGGCGAATGGTGCTTAATGGCGGCTCCGGCCTGCGCCTGGTCAACGACCCCGCCTTCCCCTGCACATGCGACAGTGCGTTATATGGTTGTGGGCTGCTGTGGGGGAGGGAAGGGAGGGAGGGAGGCTGACGGTGGCTGGGTGCGGCCTGCATGGCAGTGCTTGGCAAAGCCTTCTTGTATAGTGTGTGCACACAAATTTGTGCACATTTTAAAGTGCACCCTGCTTGCTATCTGGCGATGCGAAGCTGTGCAGCCCACCCACACCCAGCTCCATGTCTTTGCAGCCGTGCCGCCTCCAACTCTGACAAGCGCCCAGGCATTTGGCCCCAACTCTGCTACGGCCACCGCCTCTGGTGCCGCCAACACGGCGTGGGCTAGGTGGCGGTTCACTGCCACCCCTGCCACCGGCGCCGCGCTCAGCCAGGAGGCGGATTCCCCCCTGGTTTGGTGGTACAACCTGGCGGCCAACACACCCTGTGAGTTGTTGCTGCATGCAGGGAGGCAGGCAGCAGGGGCTGGGCGGCCATGGCTGGTAGGCTTGTCTGTAGACTCCCTGTGTGCTGCCCTCCGCTCCTTGATTCTCACCCCCTATTTTACATAACTCCAACTTGGTTGGACCCGCAGACACCATCCGCGTGGTGGGTATCACTGCCGCCGGCAAGGAGGTGCCTGGCGCCAACGCCCTGGCCATCCGCACGCCCCAGGCGGGCGCGCCCACGATTGCAGCCGCAAACCCCACCGGGCCCACCATCGCCACTGTGCGGCTCACCCCTCCGACCAGCAGCCAGGCCGTCTCACTGTACATGGTCAGCATTTGCCTCAAGGCGGCCCCAGCAAGCTGCGTAAGGAAGAACAGCACATCCATCCAACTCTCCTTCACGAGCCTGACCGCCGGCAGCAGCAACGTCGTCACCGCCACCGCCCTGGTTGGCAGCAGAGTGGTGCCCGCCTCCACCGCCACCGCCCTGGTTGGCAGCAGAGTGGTGCCCGCCTCCAACAGCCTGCCCCTGAGCATGCCGCCGCTGGGCGCCCCCACCCTGCTGACCGCTGTGGGCACCAGTGCTTTTGGCGGTGCTGCGACGGCAGCCGCCCCGGCTGGCACAACCTTCAGTCAGGTGGGAGCATTTGCTGCTGTCGCCGCCAGGCATTGGTATCCTTTGCAGAGCAGCAATGCCTGGCCTGGTTGGCAGGGGCGGCTGTACCAGCAAGGTGCACTGCACGCAGCACTGTGCCTGCTTACCAGTACGCATGCAGCCGCTTCCAACCACTGCCCACCTCCTTGCTGGCCCTGCCCTGCAGTACGTCTTCACTGCCCGGCGGCCCCTAGGCGGCGGAGCCAACTCTGTTTCCACAACTGCCAACCCACTCGGCGGCCGGTTCACTGGCCTGAAGCCCTCCACACAGTGAGGCCATGGTAGCTTGGATAGACATGCGTACTGCTCTGCTGAAATGCTCACACTGTGATGTGAGCCGCCATACAGCTGCCATATGGCATGCATGCGTATGCGAGCCTCTGTGCCACCCGCGCTCCAGACACGATGCAGACATTGGCAGCTGCCTTCCTGCCCTGTGCAACGTCAGCGCATGCTGCAGCACACCATCCAGCCGAGTGCGCTGATCACTCAGCTGCACCTGTCTGCCGCCGTGCTGTTGCAGATACGATGTGTCGGTTGTGGGCATGCGTGGCGGCGTGCCGTCCCCGCCCAGCAACACCCTGTCGTTTTTGACACCGGCAGCTGATGCGCCCATCAACACGGGCGTGGCCACCAGTCCTCGCGTGGTTGTGGTGAAGCTGGCTCCCCCTGCCCTCCCCCCGCGCAACGGTGGCGCCTGGTAGGCTCTACCAGCCTGCTGCTGCTGGTGGCTGTGGTGGTGATGCTGAGGTGCATGTGGGCGGGCGCCACTACGACGCTGCAGCAGCCCCGCTGACCTGCTACAGCGGCCAGGCACTTTGTACTGCAGGCGCACCGCAGCCATTGAAACCAAATCAATCCTTGCAGGGTGGAGTACGAAGTAACTCTTTGCCCCATCACCGGCCCCAAGTCAGCATGCATGACCCGGCGCACGGGCGGCCCCGCCCGCCGCCGATTGTTGGATGGAGCCATCGAAACTGCCACTTTCGAGGGGGCCAAGCCTTACACAACGTGAGCTTGATTGCTTGGAGCAGGCGAGGGCCGCCTGGGGGTGGGGGCCTTGCAAGGCTGCTCATGCATGCAGTATGCATATGGCTGCCCGTATGCATATGGGCATGCATGCCATCTCGCTGCCGTGACTGCGTCACCTTTGCTGATGGACACGCGCTGCCCTGCCTGCCCTACAACCACTGTCTCGCTGCCCTGTCCCCTCAGCAGCTACAACTTTGTCTCCACCGCATTCTCCAACCTTGGCGAGCGGTCTGCGCAGGCATTGACTGGCCAGGTCACCACCCCCGCACCAGTCCCCATGAGCCCGCCGCCTCCAAAAAGCGGACCATCCCCCAGCCCGCCACCTCCCAAAAGCGGGCCGTCCCCGAGCCCGCCTCCCCCCTCGCGGCCGCCACCCAGGTGTGCACTGCTCCATTCACTGGGGAGCGATGCGATGGGTGCGAAACACAGCAGCTCACCTACCCTGTTGCCGAACTTCTGCTGTGCAGGCCCAGCCCTCCCCCGCCGTCGCCGTCGCCGTCGCCACGGCCCCCGCCGCCCAGGTAGCCTAGCGGCTGCCCACTGCGCTGCGCATGCTGGGGACTGGGCAGCGTTGCACCAGTGAACCGTAGCAGTGAACCTCACCAACACCATCTCAAGCGGTCTGTCCCTTTCCAGCTATTCCTTCGCCTTCCCGCCTCCATCCTAACCCTTGCCACCGCCAAGCATTTCCCGTCCCCTCTCCGCGCTTGCACACTTCCTGCAGCCCCGCACCTCGCCCTCCTCCGCGCCCCAGCCCGCCGCCGCCCAGCCCCAGCCCGCCGCCGCCCAGCCCCAGCCCGCCACCGCCCTCGCCTTCGCCGCCCAGCCCTCCTCCGCCCTCGCCTTCGCCGCCGCCACCCAGGTGCGGCAAAAGGATGCGCTGTGCTACGCTGTGCTGTGCTGTGCTGTGCTGTGCAATGGCAGTGCTTGTGCTGTGATGATCTGAGCTGTTTAGCTATGGTGCATTGCTCCACCTGGGGGTCTTTTGCTGTGTACCGACTGTACACTGTTACCGCGCCGTCCTGCTGTGCAGCCCCAGCCCGCCTCCGCCCTCGCCTTCGCCGCCGCCCCCACCTCCACCGTGAGTGCGCGGCGCCATGCAGTAGCTGGTTGTTTGGCGGTGCTCACAGCTCCAAGCCGCATGGCGTTCACCGATTGGAAGAGCAGCGGACGACTGTCCTGCAGAGCTGCATGCTGATTCCCACCAAGCTGCCTGGACGTTGCGAGTGCCCCTCACAACCACCTCGCCACACCCACCCACCCCACTGGCAGGCAACCCTTGTTCATCGCCAACGACGGCCCAAGCTCACCCAGTCCCAGCACCTTCTTCCTGACCCGCTGCTTGGCGGGCCCCAACCCGGGGAACTGCACCTGGGAAAGATGTGGGCGTGCTCCAGGTGGCACGCGCTTGCACTAGCTGCTCCGCACCATGCGTTGAGCAGCCCTGCACATCGGTATGCGTGTGCCGCAGGCTCTCCTGACGCCATCACCGCTGCGACCCGCGGCCTCAAGTTCGAGCCCACCTCTGGGTACCTCTTTCTTGGTGAGAGGCATGCATGCCCTTATGGTGGCAGGCGGCACGTGCCTCTCGTGTTATCATTGTGCAGTGTCCGTCCAGCAATGGCAGGGGGCACTCCCGTCTTGTGGCGGGAGGAGGTAGGATGAGGAGGGGACTGACAGGCCACGTGGCCCAGCAGACTCTGCATGTACTGCGAACCCAGCCCCATGGCCACTCGCAAGCCTTGCACTGAGCGCTGAGCGCTAGAGCCCCCTGTGTTGAGCAGAATGTGCGGGTGCCCCCCCTCTTGATGGGGCATTTTCTAAGCAGCATGCGCTCCTTTGTCGCGCAGCCTCTGGAGACTTGGTGTACATTTGCACCGATGCCAACAATGCAGCCGGAGTGCAGGGCTGCACCAAGTTTGCCGACCCCGCATTCAAGGAGCCCTGTGAGCCGTGAGGGTGCCGAGTGCGACTGTACAGTGACATGTGACGTTAAGCGCTTGCTGTGCCGTCTGGGCTGCGGTATCTGGTCGGTTGCGGGGCTGCCACGGCTGGACCCGCCCCAGCTGGCAACACCCCGCCTCGCCTCACACCACACCCTACTGCAGTCCAACTCGACTTCTACACGATTGGGACTACTCGCTACCTTTATGGTGGGCATGCGTTGCGAGGAGGGTGTGCATGTTGTGGGTGCTGGCGGTTGGGAGCGGCTGGCTGCGCAAGGGGGTGCTGGTGGTTTTGGCGCAGCCTCGGTGACCCAGTGCAGCGGCGGTGGGCCAGCTGACTCAGCATGACACACCTGCTGGGCCCTTTGCTCCCTCAACCAACAGTCGCCAACCGTGAGAGCGGCGCCGTTGTTGATTCGGGCTGGATTGCACGCTGTGTCATCAACAATCTGAGCACCACCTCGCCCACGCTGGGGAGCTGCACCAAGCTTTGGGGCAACGGCGGCAGCCAGGTGCGCTTGCAGTGCCGGCACTCGTGCCGCGCTCTGCTGAAGCGTGGCACGGTCTGAGGCTTTGATCAGGTGCTCGCCACACGGCCCTGCATGTGGCTGGCCAGCACAGCTAGCCTGCTGCGCCACCTCCACCCTTTTGCTCCTGGATCCAGCTGCCCTGCTGCATTCGACCGCTCTGTGGGTGCCACGATTGCTGCTAGCTGGCTCCTTCCTACACGTCATGCACCTCCCTCCCTGCCATTCCAGGGCAATAACGTGAACTTTGATCGCCCCATAGGCGTCTCCATCCTGGGGTCTACAATGTGAGCGCATGCATGCCGCCTGTTCAGGGCGCCGCCGCGCAGTGCATGCCAGTCGTGTGCTGTCCCCCGGCGGCACGTATTTGCGTTGCAGCCCCACATCGGCCCCTGCCCCCGCCCCTGCAGCTATGTCACAAATTACGACAAGAACGGCACCATCACCACGAAGGCTGGCTGGACCATTTGCTCGATCGACGGGAGCGGCGATCTGGTGCAGGTACGCATGCCATGCGGGGCAGGGGCACAGGGGCAGCTGCAGGCCAGCCAGTAGGTGGGCCCGGCCGGGAACCGTGCTGCAAGGTGGAGGGCGCCGGGCAAGGGCATGGATTCAAGCCCCACCTGGCTGCAGCCCTCTTGGTAGATGGAAAAGCCCCAGCCTCGCTGTTCTACCAGACAGCTGAGAAGTCTGGGTAGCAGGCGGACCAATCGGTAGTGCCTTGGCAGCAGCCGGCCGGTTGCCTGCCTCCCTCCTCCACCCGCCAAAGCCTCGCACTGCCCTGCGTGCTGCAGTGCAACCCCTTTGTGCGCGGCACCATGGAGGACGGCACCACACCTGTGCTCAGGAGCGGTGGAGGCGGCACGGCAGGGCGAGACCTCCAGTTCTACAACAACAAGGCCTACCTGGTTACCACACAGAGCGTATCACCCGTGGCCATATGCACCAACACGGCAGACGTAAGCCCGCGTGCTCGCTGCTGCCCACGCAGTGGCCACTCACATGGGAGAGCAGGGAACCAGAGGGAGAGCAGGGGGCTCCCCCTGTTGAGGGCGAGCCGCCGCCCTCCCTGCTTCCCTCCATGTTTGTGTTGCGCCTCATGTAATCCTTCCAGCCGTGTGGGCCACCTGGGGGCGCCTGAAGTCGAACTGTACGGCAGCCACGTGTACCAGCCAGCCTTGCCCACCCAACCCGCCCGAGCCAGTCGAAAGGCCTCTGTCCTTACTACCCAGGGGTTACGGGTTCGAGTCCCAGTGTAGGCTCGCACGAAGTCAGAACACTGGGACTAAGGCGGTTAGTGGTACCTAGTTGCTAGGGAAGGGAACCCGCCGCTCATGGTCCCTGGGTGTCCTCGCTCGGACACCGGGCATGGTGTCCTGAGCCAGGCAAGGCCTGGGTTGCCCCTCAATGCACGCCCAAGGGCGTAACGTTTCCCGTTTCCCTTTTCACCCAACCCGCCCCCACCCCACCCCAACCTTGGACTGCAGCTGAGCGGCTGCTCCAAGCCTTGGCCCGCGGGCGCCGCCACCAGCTCCAGCGTTTGGGGAATCACCTGCGCCTACATGGTGTCTCCGTCTCCGCCAGCTTCAACCAGATCTGGGTGCGCAAGATGGAGAAGGGAAGGGGCGCTACAGGTTGCTGCGGGCACGTTTGCGATCACGCCCTGTCGTGCTCGTGCGCCACAGTTGTGGGTCTCGTGCGGACTCGATCAGAGTGCCCCCAGCTGCAGAGTCTCCGCACTCGGACCATTTAGCCAAGCTGCCGCGTGATGGCACGAGTTGCTAGGGCCGGGATGTATTTAACACAAAGTTTCGCCGAAGCTGACCCTTGCAATTGCTGTCAGGGCTGCAGGTGATGAGCGATGCGGCTGCGATGACCGGCTGGCGATCCAACTTCGCGTGCAACGGCACCAACGACCCCGGCATCACCAACGGCTGCACCTCTGAGTACAACACGATTCGCGGCGGGCTGCGCGCGGCCTTCTCGCTCTGACGCCGCGGTCACGGCACGGCGAGTGTGCTGCGCTGCGCTGCAAGCATGCCATGCTGGCACCGCTTGGGGGGTTGGTACCTTGCAAATTCCTCTGCCGCTGCTGGCCGTGGCAGTTTGGACTGCCAGGCCGCACTCTGCTCCACATCTGCCATGCATGCATGCAACCCATCAACCCCTTCTCTGCACCGCCCGCCTTTTCCAAAGTTGCACTGCAACCCATCTGCTGTCTGTGATTCCTGGGGAACTCAGTGCTGCTTGGGGCCATATCTGCGCATCCCATCCTCAAGCTGTTAGACACTAGACTAGCAATTCATTCATGACTGCTCCACATCTGCCATGCATGCATGCAACCCATCAACCCCTTCTCTGCACCGCCCGCCTTTTCCAAAGTTGCACTGCAACCCATCTGCTGTCTGTGATTCCTGGGGAACTCAGTGCTGCTTGGGGCCATATCTGCGCATCCCATCCTCAAGCTGTTAGACACTAGACTAGCAATTCATTCATGACGTACACTAGTGAATGTGGGCGGCAGCTGTGCTGCACTGCTGCAGCGGGGGGCTGAGCCTTAGGCCTTCAGGGCGACTGCTGCTGAGAGGCGGACAACCCTAGGATGGCTACTTGATGACGCCAGGGACGGCCGCTAGGGGCTGACCGGCTCTTGCCTGTTGATGGGCCAGGGCCAGTCACCAATGACAGGCCGGAGAAGGCTGATCACCCTGCGAACGGTGGACTGATGGCGGCGGCGGCAGCAGACGGCGAGCAGGTGGCGGCGGTGGGCGCTAGCTATCGCAGCTGCCAGCTGCGATGCGGTCCGATGCTGCAACATGCGCGCAACATGCGCAAGGTGCGCCCTAGCTGCCTGCCGGAGCGCAACAAGCCACAAGCAGGGCGAGCGAGGGTGGCGGTGACAGCCGCTCGCAGCTGCAAGGCTGGATGGGTGAGCAGAAGGCCTATCGAAATGATCGCAACAGACGCAGAAGGCGGGTGAGGCTGGCCGGCCTGCGTTGCCCAGGCCCACGATGAGGTTTTTTTGGCACCAGGAGCGCCAATTTGAGGCGGGCGTTTGTTTTGAAATCACGCTCTCCCTTCCTGCATACTCTGAGGGCGTCGGCCCGGCACCAACCGGCTCGGCGCCCGCCGGCCTCCCGGCCCTTTCCCGCCAGCCCACAGCGCCATGGAAAGCGCGGAGGTGTCGGCGGTGCTCCACGAGCTCACGGCGGGGCCCTCGGTCGCCCGCCCCGCGCCCAAGCGCTCCTTCCTGCCCGAGTTTGCCGACGAGCGCAACACCGAGCTGGACAGGGAGATCCAGGCGAGCGGTCAGAGGCGTCGGAGCGGTCTCCGAGGGAGGGCAGACTCACTGCCGCCGCCGCCGCCGCCGCCGCCACCAGCCCTCGCCGCCGGTCACCGCCGCCGCACCCTCCACCCGGCCGCAGGCGCTGGAGGCCGAGCTGGAGCGTACGCAGATCTCGCTGGACGAGAATGAAGAGCACACGCGGGTGCTGGCTGAGCATCTGGACTCGGTGCGGCTGGAGATCAAGCACACGCAGGTGCGGTGGAGGGAGCCGGCACCTCGGCGGGTTGGGCCTCTGCTACTCACACGAGCTGTGGCAAGACCAGACTGCCTCGATCGATAGCAGCCGCATTCCTCCCTCCCACCTCTACCAGTCGCGGCTGACGACGCGCACGAGGGAGGTGGAGGGCGAGGCCCACCTGCGCGCCGTGGCCGAGCGCGGTACGGGGCGCCTGCGCTCCGATGCCGCGCGCCTGGCGGCGCGGCGCGCTGAGCTGGCGCAGCGTGTCACGGCCATGGAGACGGAAGCTTTCACAGCGGGCGAGCGGCTGGACCATTTCCGCCTGGTGCAGAACTGGAACCAGGTGGGCGGGTGGCTGCTGCTTGCACTGGGAAGGGCTGGTGTGGGTGCAGCGGCAGGGGGGGCTTGCAGCTGCCGTGCTGATGCGGTGTTGACTTTGATGGCCGCACGCCATGTTCTGTGAGGCTGCTGTGAACCTCTGCAGGAGGAGCTGGAGCAGTGGGCTGCAGCAGCCAAGGCAAAAGAAGAGGACCGGCTGGGGCTGGAGCGCTACCGCCGCCAGGTGGGCAGCAGTGTAACCTGCGTGATGCCTGTCCTGCTGCAAGCGCCATGAGTCCGCCACCCACCATGCCGTAATGCTTGCACCGCTGTATCCACCGGCTGCCGCACTGCTTCTTGCGAGCTGCATGCGGCTTGTTGTTCATTAAGCAGCCCCGCTGCGCGTGCCCTGCTGCTGCCGATTCTCCTCCTTCTGAAGCCCACCGCTGGATGCATCTCGCAGCAACCGGCCTGTGCTCCAGTTGCTTCTCCTCGCAAACTGGTCTCGGCACTGATTCTCCTTCACAGGACGAGGCCAAAGTAAAGGAGCTGGGCATGCAGCTGGAGCGCGCCACAAGGGAGGTGCACCAGGGCAAGCGGGACCTGGAGGACGCTCTGACCGAGACGCAGGTGGGTGCAGGGCGCAGGGTATGGTCTGGCCGGAGGGGCTGTGGCACTGGGTTTGGCCAGCATGGCAGCAGGGATGGGTTTATCACGAATGCGCGGCGCCGCGCAGGAACAGTTGTGCAGCGGCCAGTCAGAGCAAGCTACGCAGCAACGTGTGCACACAATCGCATGGCAGCAGGCGTGGGGATTGGCTGCTGCTGGCCTGTTGGCGATGGCTGCCCACCCTCTAGCACACCCTGCAGGCGGCCCAGGGAGAGCTGGGCAAGGCGGCCCAGGACTTCCGCCGCCTGCACGCTGAGCGCGCCGAGCTGCTGGCACAGTGGGAGGCGGTCGCAGAGGCGGTGCGGCGGCGCGATGCCGACATCCTTGCAGCAGGTGGGTGGTGGATGTGAGGGCAGGCAGGCAGGGTGGCTGGCAGGAAGGCCGATAATCCAAGCAGTTGCCAAACATTTCCGGCTGTTTAGAGGCTCCTCTGTTGACCAGTGGTTGCACTACCTCCAACCTGCACTGCATATCCGCAGGCCAGGAGGTGGCTGATCGCAAAGCGCGGCTGGCGGGCCTGCAGCTGGAGCTGGCGACCCAGACAGCACAGCTGGATGCTGAGGTGGCGGCAGGTGCGCTGTGGTTGGTGTTGCACGCTGCAGCCATGCATGTGTGTGCAGTGCATCGGAGAGGTGCATGTACGCTGTTGTTATTCACGATTGGCGGATGTACCAAGCCAACAACTGTGTGCCGAATTCACAACAAAAGCGCACCGACGCTACCTCTTTCTGTGCAGGCGCCGCCATCCAGAAGCGCATTGCAGCGCACGAGCGGCGCATCAAGTCTCATTACGATGCCTTCCACGCCAGCCAAGCATTGGCAACAGATGCAGAGGATGCGCTTGACCTCATGGCAAATTCTCTGGGTGCTGCCGAGGACGAGGCGCAGCGTGGCACCGCCGCGTGCGGCCACCTGCGGGCGGAGCTGCAGCGGCGGGCGGCGGCGGTGGAGGCGGCGCAGGGCAAGCTGGAGGCGGCGCGCGTGCGGCTGGCACTGGAGGGGCAGCAGCTGGGCAGCCTGCAGCAGAAGGTGGGCGGGGGGAGCGGAAAAGGGGGCCGGAGGCGATGCAGGCATGGGAGAGAGACGTTCTTGCGGCCGAGCAGATGGGAGCATTGGCAAGTGGTGACCACCTGCAGCTGCTTGCATTCCTGGCAACACACACACACCACCACCCACACCCTGTCTGTTCCCTGCATCACACAGGTCCAAGAACTGGAATCACTGCGCGCTGAGGAGGCCAAGCTTGGGGAAGCGCTGGAGCGCGAGCTTGCGGCGCTGGCGCAGCGCCAGTTCCGCGCCTCGCAGGCGCTGCACGAGGTGCAGGTGGGCGGGCTGTTGCCAGCCGTGGGGCTGGGAGGACTGGAGGGCGGCGGCATACGGGATACTGTGTGCTTGCTCTGCACGAGCAGCCTGAGCAGCTGCCGCCAAACCTGCTCCTGTGCCAAGACACCTTGATTGCTGGATTCATAGCCGTTCCAAACTCCTGCCTGTTGCAGGAGGAGGGCAAGCGGCTGGCCTCTGAGATCAGCGGGGCGAGAACGCAGGGGCGCAACCTCAGCCACCGCATTGGGCAGCTGGAGGAGCAGCTGGTGCACCAGCAGGTGAGTGCGAGGGCAGGGCTGCCAGCGCTTTAGGTTTGGTATTCTCCCTTCCAGCAGTGATGCCGATGGCAGTGGCCGTTTGGTAACGTTGCAAAGGCGCCATTCTGACAGCTGCCATGGCATGCGCTTTGCCGCTAAACAGATTTCCCTGATGTTCCAAGCGGTTCGTGAAACGCACATGCATCTTCTGCCACCCTGCCCACTGCTTTACAGGAGGTACAGTACAATGCCGACTTCCAGGTGGTGCAGATGGAGCGGCGGGTGGCGCGCGCAGAGGGCCACCGCTCCAAGGACGAAACCGAGGCGCTCACCGCCCGCATCAAGGGCCTGGAGGCGCAGCTGCAGGTGGGGCCCAGCTGCTGTATATGCTGTGCTGGGGTGGCTGCTGTGGTGCGGGGATCGGTGCACACTGCGAGGCGCCTGCAAGCTTGAGTTTCTGAAATTGAGTTGCATGGCACCAATTCTCCGTTAGCTGCCACTTTGTGCAGCGTCTGTATGTCAGATTACCCCTCTGCTTCACACACCCTGCACCAACCTGCCCACTGCAGGAGGCCACGTCTGCCCATGGCATGCTGGTAGAGGAGGTAAAGCGCACAGAAGATGACTATGGTGAGCTGTGCATTGGTGGCAGGGGTCAGAATACAGGATGTGTAGGCGGGTAAAAACTGCGTGGCAGCTTGATCAATGGCGGGGCACTTTCACCCGCTGCATTGGCAGACTGCCGCCTGGCGCCCCACCTGCCACTGGTTATCCCTCCCCACTGCCGGCCCCACACCCCCTCTCGCCCTGCCACCCCCTGCCTGCAGCCCGGGCGCAGCGCGCCAGCCAGGCGGTGCAGGGCGAGCGAGTGGGCATCATGGATGACATGGCGCGCCTCACAGTGGAGGCTGCGGCGGTTGGGCGCGCACTCAAGGTGGGCGCATGGTCCAGCTGAACGCTGCCTCTTGGTTTGGACCTGCCATTGGCATGCAGCTACAAGTTGAATCAGTGGGCGGCAGTGCAGGCGGCTGCTGGTGCAGACTATGTGCGCATGCCCATGCCAGGCCGCCGCAAAGGAGTGGGAGGGCAGCAGGGTGCTGCCTGGCTGACCTCAGTGCATCTTCTCTGTTCCCGCAGGCCACTGCGAAGGAGCGGGAGGGCAAGCTGGTGGAAGTGGATCTGAAGAAGCTGGAAGTGCGGCGGCTGAGGACCGCGCTGGGCAGGCAAGTGTGCGTGTGGCTGGAGACAGCCAGATGGACGGCTCACGGCTGCTGGGGGAAAGGGGTGACATGGGATGGGTGTGCCAAGCAAGGATGCGCCGCCGGCAGTGAGCTGTGCACCCAGCGCGCCCTGCACAGAGACGGTGAAGCTACCAGCTGAAGCCCAGGGACAGCCACTATTCCATCTCTGCGCTGGTGCGTTTTCTTCTCCCCTGCAGCAAGGCGGGAGAGGTAGAGAGCCTGGGGGCTCGGCGGCGGGCGCTGGAGGGCGGCATGCGGGAGCGGCGGGCCGAGGTGGAGGTGCAGCTGGAGCTGATGCAGGTGGGGCGAAGTTGATGTGGAGTGCTTTGTTGCATATGCATTGTTTGAAACAGACTTTGACCATGGTGATTGGGGTGGGCGGAGTTGCTTTGTTGCATATGCATTGTTTGAAACAGACTTTGACCATGGTGTGTGGGGTGGGCGGAGTTTGAGGTGCAGCTGGAGCTGATGCAGGTGGGTTCTTGGAACGGTGTGCAGCTGCTGGGCTGCAGCATGCTGCATGCGGGAGTACGCTCGGAAACGGAGCGTGCAATCTGCTACACACGCTAGGTTTGATGGAGTGTCCTTCCGTGAACCTGTCGCCTGCTCCTGCCCGCCACACCGCAGAACGAGGCTCGGCTGCTGCGGGACGAGGTGCACCGAGTGACGATGGAGCTGCAGGTACGGTGCCGGCAGTGTGCTGTTGTTTTGGTCTGGTGCACACCGCATCTGTGCCAGAGATCCCTCCGGAGGGCACGAGATTCTGGCCAGCTTGCGCGTCACTTGCGACGCCCACTCTGCAAGTCACGTGCATGTTCTCATGCACTGCCTTGTGTGCAGGCCCGCCAGCTGGCGCTGTCCAAGCTGCAGAAGAAGCACGAGGCGCTGGTGCTCAGGGGGCGGGGCCAGGAGGGTGAGCGGCGCAGCAGGGTATGCGGCGGTTGGTTCAGAAGCTGGGCGGGTGGCTCTGATGGTGGTTGGGCAGACGGGCAGGCGGCGGAGCCAGCGATCGGGTCGGCAGCTGGATTGTTCATCGATTGGCACTCTGATGCCCTGCTGCCGCAGGCGAGGAGGCCCACTCCCAGGCCTACTACATCATAAAGGCGGCCCAGGAGCGGCAGGAGCTGGCGGAGCAGGTGGGGCGGGGCGAGCAGCTTGTGGCTTGTGTGCCTGTTGTGCGCGTCACAACCGCTGCCTAGCTGTGTGGGTCTCTGCGCTGCTGCTCAACACGCCCGTTCAGCAGTGGGGGAAGAAGCAATCGCCTGATGCCCACACAGCAGCACATTCCCACGCATAACCAAGGCTGCTATTGGCTTGCTTCTGAGCGCAGCCCACCATTATGTGCACTTTCCCCCTGCAGGCGGAGGCGCTGCGGGCCCAGATCGGGCAGGCGGAGCGCGAGTGCCGGGCGCTGGAGGGCACGCTGCGCCGCCTGCTGGGCGCCAACTCAGACTGGCACTACCAGGCCAGGTGTGGGGGCAGGTCTGACGCTGCTGCAGTCGAAGTATTCATAGGCGCTGCAGCACTGTTCAGAGCCTGAGCTTGGAAGGGATGGCGTTTCTGCTGGCCCCGCTGGCACAGGCCCAACTGCAGTACATCAGCCTGCCCCTGCACGCCGAAGCCACATTGTATTGCCTGGTCCCTCTCAAGCAGGCACGCTGGGGCGCACGAGCTGGTTGAGGAGCAGGCGGCCCTGCGGGTGCAGCTGGATGCGGCCACTGCCCAGCTGCGGGGCAAGCAGGCGGAGGAGGCGCGGCGAGGGGCGGAATTGGAGGAGGTGAGGCTGAGTGTCCTGTCTACTCACTGCAATATTTGTGTTGCGGCTTGCGCTTGCAGCAGGATGCTCGTCTCACTTTCCGCTGTGCTGGCGGGCAGTGGCAGTGGCAGTGGTGCCTGCTCACCTCCCTCCTGGTCTCCGGTCCAAGGTCGCCTGTACCCAGCAGTTGCTGACCGGCACAACCTGCCCCTCCTGCCCCTGGCGATTTCCTGCCCCGCAGATCAGGGCGCGGCTGGCCAATGCGGTCGCTGAGGAGGCGGGCATGAGGCAGCGGCTGGAGGGCCTGCTGCAGCAGAAGGTGAGCTGGATCACTGCCGGGTCACTGCTGGATCACTGGATGGACTCGGGTGCCGCATGCTACCTGCCAAATGCTGCCAAGGTGTATACTCAGCCCACCACATCTAGCATCATGCATGGTCTTCGTGCACCTTTGTTGGTGCTTAACTGTAGGTGGCGCCTCACCAGCCGCCCTGCCACAACAACCTAACCTTCTGCAGGCTGAGGCACAGGCGCAGCTGGCGGAGCAGCTGCAGCGGCGGCAGCGGGCAGCGCAGCGCGCCACCCGCATGCTCAAGCAGCTGCAGGCCAAGGGCCCTGCTGGCTGCAAGCTGCCGGCGGGTGTGAGCATTGATGCCCTGGCGGCGGACGTCCGGCTGGCGCAGGTTTGTTCTGCCATGCTTGAGTTTTAGAAGGCTGGAGGCCGGGAAGCTGCTGCGACTGCGACAAGGAGCAGCAAGCCGGCATGCTAAACCGCAGCCGCTGGCATGTGCAGCATGCTGCGTGCATGTGCTGCACCGCCCTCCTCGTGCTGGCTTGGAATATTCAACGCTTTGCGTGCCCATGCACCATGCAGGTCAAGGAGGCGACGCGCGGCATGCTGGAGGCCCTGCAGTCGGTGGCAGCCGAGCACCCCCAGCTCAACCTGCTGCAGCGGGTGGAGAGCGAGGCGGGCGTGAAGCTGCCCGCCGCTGAGGCCAGCTGTGCCTCCCGCCCCAGCTCGGCTGCGCCCTCCGCCCGTAGCGGGCTGTGCGGCAGCCCCAGCCGTGGCGGCAGCCGGCCGGCATCTGGCGCAAGGGGGACACCTGTTCGGCTGGCTGGCTGCCGCAGCCCCAGTGCGGCTAGCGCTCGGAGCCCAGGGGGCAGCCGGCCGGGGAGCTGTGCAGGCAGTGTGCGGTCGGCAGCGGCTGCGGGAGTGGCGGCCGGCAGCCCGGGCTCTGCGCGCTCGCCTGCTGTGCAGACTGTGCAGCTGCAGCTGTAATGAGTTTTGTGTCATGTCAAGTTCTCTTGTCCTCAACCTGATGTGAGCGCCTAATAATGCTGGGGCGGAAGCCGGGCTGTAGCAGGCGCCGACGGGGCAGGGCCACCACAACATTCCAGGCACATACTCTCTGCTTGCAAGCAGGTGCTCAACCGCTCCAATCTAGGTGCAGCTGGCATGCAGGCGGCAGCGCAGA
>VFQQ010002891.1_pt1 | contig 18011 bp, 16 predicted proteins | sample 3512341 | NCBI WGS metagenome assembly VFQQ01 (sample SAMN10412373, study PRJNA504923) | tailings metagenome | isolation source: Relicate 2 Philex TSF1 revegetated site | place: Philippines: Tuba, Benguet | collected 2017-08-29 | reverse complement strand
GAAAGACTTTGGCGGGTACGCCTTCATAATCAATGCACTCCGCCTCGCGAACGGCTTCCTCGGTCAATCCGTGGGCGGCCAGAAACTGCACGGGGAATCCGCGCACCAGCAAATGTTCGCGCTCGACCTGCCAGCCTTGCGATTGCAGGTGCGCGTGGATTGCCGGCATGCCAGCGGTCAGTCCCTTGTCCTTCGGAATGAAGAAAATGTCCGCGTCGTAGGTGGTGAACGGTTCGACGTAGTAGATGGCCGCGAGCGCGCCCCCGAGCGCCCAGTCCTCAATCAATCCCGCTGCGACCAATCCGTTTGCTGCGCGCAGCACCTCGGCCAGCGGCAGATTGTCGGATGGCGAATTGATGGCCATGACCGATGATTACCAGATTCAAACCTTCGCGTAAACCTCCGCACCTTTCTCCACGAACTCCTTCGAGTTGCTATCGTCAGGTTTCGTGTTTCAAGCGGGTTCAGACTTTGCGTGCTATAGCATTTCCAATTCCGCGAGCGACCAGAGCTTGTCCGGCCTGGCCTCCAATTGCGCCCGTACCCTGGCCCAATCCAGCCTTGGGTGACGGGCCGGGTTGTTCTCAAACCGCCCTTGCAACGCGCGGAACAGTTCCACCTGTTGCGGCGCGGACAACTCCGCTTTCTGGCGCTGGATGTCATTCATAATTTGGGCGGTCGGCAACGAAGCAAACCCGTTCAGTACTCGTTTCGCCACGGGTGCGGCGGCTTTTTACGGTTTTGCTGGTCCGATGGCGCCCACATACCGGCCAAGCCAGTAACCCAGGAGATATTCGTCGCCTGGGAATTCGATCGCATCGTTGCCGTGGTCGAGGATGAACGGCTGGACGTTCAGGCGGGTCATCAGACGCTCGCCCGGTGGCAGGAGTTCTGCCGACTCGCGGCCCATGAAGTTCGGCGCGAGTTTCGTGATGTCTTGGCGGTGCGAGTTGGTGACGCGCCACGCCACGGTGTCCAGCGGCGCGCCGCGCAGGGTCCAGACCGCGCCAGCGGCATCGAACTCCTTCCCGCCGCAGGCGGCGAAGAGGAAGTTGAAAACCGGATAGCGTTCGTTTTTTTCAAACTCCCAATGGTCGGCCACAGCGGTGAGGTATTGCACGCGCAGTTCGTCGGTGAAGGCGTGGCGCACCAGCACCCAGTAGGTGAAAAAGGCCAGCTCGTCGTCGCTGTGGTTCCATTCGTTGCCCATGTCGTGGCCCCGGTAGAGGAAGCCGGTGGTGGGGGCGACGAGCTTCATCGAATTCAGGATGTTTTGCCGGTAGCCGTGCCGGTCGAAAAGTTCATACGCCTTGGCGCGGTAGGTTTCCCGGCCGGTCATGCGCCAGGCGAGCTGAAGGGCGGCGATCAATTCGGCGCTGTTCAGGCGGCGGTCCACAATGCTCGGCGGATACCAGTTCACGTAATCGGGGTGCCAGCGGCCCCAGAGCGTGGGCTGGCCGTCCACATCGACGAAGTAGAGGTTGTTGCGAAGGATGTGATCGACGACGGGAATCCAGTTGGCGGCGACGCGCGCGCGCTCGGTGTCGTTGGCGGCGACCAGTTCCCACATCATCGCGTGCGCGAAACACTGCGCCGTCATTTCGTCGCTGCTGGTGTGGCCCTTCCACTCCCAGCCGGAGTCGGGCGCGTCGCGCCAGCGGTCCACGTCGGAGAACTTGAAGCCCCGGCGCTCGAGGGTCCGCGCGGGAAAACCGGTGTTGGTGTGGATGTTTTGCAGCCGCTCGAGCGCGGCGAAGGATTCCCAGGCCATGCGGCGGATCTCCTCCTCGCCGGTCACCGCGTACCGTGCCGCAAGCGAGCCGAGGTAATAGCTCGTCCACCCGCCGTCGTTGTCCGTGTCGATCATTTCGCTGGAGGTGAGATCGCCCGGCGTGAGCATCCGGCGCTCGGCGGTGAAGCCGTAGCGAAGATGGCGGGAACGCACTTTGCGATGGAGCCATTCCGCCTTCCCGGCCAGCGTCGTCCGGCGGAATTCGATCTTGTTCAGCCCCGTCCGCGTGAGCACCCAGAGATGACCGTCGCGATCCGTTGCGAGGTCCACGACATGGTCGTCGCGCAACCAGCGTCGTCCGGCGTAGTAGCGGAACGGCGGCGGTGCGATACCCGGCGCGGCGGGAACGGCATACCGCGATTCGACGCCGTCGCGCCCGAAAAATGCGCCGCGCGTGCTGCCCCACCACACCCCGCCGGCCACGGAATGGCGGGCCGTGACTTCAGGCCAGGGGGGGCGCTCCGGTGGGGTCAGGGTGGACGACGGTTCCGTCGTGATTCCAACTTTGCCCGCCGCGTCAAAGATGAGCCGTCCTCCGGCAGCGGCATTCACCCGGCCGAAGGGCGTGCCATTCCGGCCGTTCGACAGCCAGTGGTCGTCGAAGAGATAATACAGGTCGCCGTCGGGGGACACGGCGAGATCGCGTGGCGCCTTGCCGGCGAGCGGGCGGAAGCTGCGGTCGATGACCAGTGTGTCGTCGAACATGCGCCCGACGCCGCGGTCGGTGAGCACGTCCACGACGTTCTCATTGTCCACCGCCAGTTTCTTGAAGGCAACGCCTTCCAATTCCGGCGCGTGACGGAGGCGGACGGCGACATCCTGCCAGAACGGCTCGTCGGGAATCGGCGCGGCGAACAGGGAGACGGTGAAAAAGAGCGAAGGCAGGTGCAGTGAGCGGGGCCAGTTCATGCGGCAACCCCAGCAGGAAGCTTGAGAGGGAGCAAGCTCCGCTCATGGGTGGCGGTATCCTGTTTTGGAATCAGGAAAGCCGGAAGGGCTTGAATCGGTTCCTGATTTCCTGAGTTCCAATTTCAGGTACGGCGGCTTCGAGCGCATCTGCACACTGCCCCAAGAGAAGAAGGAGCGCCGGTTTCCAACCGGCTCGCTGTCCGAGAGGGTCTCTGCTCCGTCCGAAGCCGGTTGGAAACCGGCGCTCCGAGGCCAGTGCGACGATGCGCTCGGCGGCTTCAGGAGACACCCGCCGCGCTTGACTCAGCCGCGCGCATTGCGCAGCTTGCGGCATCGCCTCAGCGGTTCCGCAACCGAACGCCGCCCGGCGTGTTAACCATGCAAACGCAATTCATGAAAAACCAATCCTCTTTATTCCTGGCCGGAGCGATGGCGCTGGCCGGCTTGACGTACTCGCCCGAAGCCGCCGGCGCCGAGCCTGGCTTCACCCCGCTCTTCGATGGGCGCACGTTGAGCGGCTGGAAACTCGTCGGCGGCAAAGCCGAGGGTTATGTGGTGAAAGACGGCGTCATCGTCTGTCCGGCGACCGGCGGCGGGAACCTCTTCACCGAAAAGGAATACGCCAACTTCGTTTTCCGCTTCGAGTTCAAGCTCACCGAGAACGCCAACAACGGCGTCGGCATCCGCGCGCCACTCGAAGGAGACGCCGCCTACCTGGGCATGGAAATCCAGGTGTTGGACGACAACGGCCCGCAGTACAAGGACAAGATCCAACCCTGGCAGTACCACGGCTCGATTTACGACGTGGTGGCGGCGAAGCGCGCCCCGCTCAAGCCCACCGGCCAATGGAACGAGGAGGAAATCATGGCCGACGGACGGCGGATCAAAGTGACCGTCAACGGCCAGGTCATCGTGGATGCGAACCTCAATGACGTGACCAATCCCGAAACGATCCGCAAACATCCCGGTCTCTTCCGGGAGCGCGGCCACATCGGTTTCCTCGGCCACGGCACGCATGTTGAGTTTCGCAACATCCGCATCAAGGAACTCCCCGCTTCAGAAATGGACAACACGCCGCCGCCCGGCTTCACCGCCTTGTTCAACGGCAAGGATCTGACCGGCTGGAAAGGCCTGCTCAAATCGCCCAACGACAACCCAATCAAGCGCGCGCAACTCACGCCGGACAAACTCAACGAGGAACAGGCCAAGGCCGACGAGCGGATGCGCGCGCACTGGATGGTCAAGGACGGCGCACTCCACTTCGACGGCAAGGGCGACAGTCTCTGCACCGTCAAGGATTACGCCGATTTTGAGTTGCTCGTCGATTGGAAGATCCCCCCCAACGCGGACAGCGGCATTTACCTGCGCGGCATCCCGCAGGTGCAAATCTGGGATCCGACCAACGAGAAAGATTTCAAGAACGGAGCGGACAAAGGCTCCGGGGGGCTGTGGAACAACACTGCGTTGAAGCAGGGCAAGGATCCGCTCAAGCGCGCCGACAAGCCGGTTGGAGAATGGAACCAGTTCCGCATCCTCATGGTGGGGGAAAAGGTTCATGTGTTGCTCAACAACGAAATCGTCGTCAACAACGCCACGCTGGAAAACTACTGGGACCGCAGCCAGCCTGCCTTCCCGACCGGGCAAATCGAACTCCAGAACCACGGGAACAATCTCTACTTCAAAAATATTTACATCCGGGAAATCCCGAAGAAGTGAATTCTTAACCGCGGTCCTGCTTCCGCAAACGCCCATGAAGAGACGCTCATTCCTCAAGCGAACGGCCGCCGCCGTCGCCGGGCTGCCCTTTCTTAAATTTGCAGAGGAGGCCGGAGCCGCCGTCTCGCCGAACGACAAGTTGAACATCGGCTTCATCGGCACGGGCGGGCAGGCGAAGTTCAGCCTCGACCACCTCGCGGGCGAAAACATCGTCGCACTCTGCGACATTGACGCCACCCGGCTGGCCGAGGCGCGGCAGCGTTTCCCAAACGCCGCCGCTTATGCGGATTTCCGCCGCCTTGTCGATCAACCCGGCATTGATGCCATCGTGGTCGCCACGCCGGACCATACCCATGCCGTGGCGGCCGTCGCCGCGCTGACGACGGGCCGCCACCTGTATTGTGAGAAGCCGCTGGCGCGGACGATTTCCGAGACGCGGATCATCACCGAGACGGCGCGGAAATACAAACGCGTCACCCAGCTCGGCACGCAGATTCATGCAGGAAACAACTACCGTCGCGTCGCCGAACTGGTGCAAAGCGGCGCCATCGGCCCGGTGCGCGAAGTGCATGTCTGGGTGAACTCCAGCTACGGCGGCCTGCCCAAGCCCAAACTCGCGCCGGTGCCGGCGCATCTGGACTACGACCTCTGGATCGGCCCGGTCCAGCCCCAGCCGTACAGCCCGGACTTCGTGCCCTTCGGCTGGCGCAACTGGTGGGCTTTCGGCGGCGGATCACTGGCGGATTTCGGCTGTCACTACATGGATCTGCCCCATTGGGCCCTGGATCTGAGTGCGCCGCTTTCCGCCGAGCCCGTCGATGGTCCGCCGGTCGATCCCGACTCCCCGCCGCCGTGGCTGATCGTTCGTTATGAATATCCCGCCCGCAGCGCGAAGCCGCCCGTGACGCTCACCTGGTATCACGGCGGCAGGCATCCGGAGCGGGTCAAGGGCGACCTTTACAATGGCTGGAAGAGCGGCGTCCTGTTCGTCGGCAGCAAAGGGATGCTCATCTCCGACTACGGACGGCACAAACTGCTGCCGGAAAAAGATTTTGCCGGATTCAAGGCTCCCGAGCCGTTCATCCCGAACTCCATCGGTCATCACAAGGAATGGGTGCGGGCCATCAAGAACGGCGGCCAGACCACCTGCCACTTCGACTACTCGGGACCGCTGACCGAGGCCGCCCTGCTCGGCAACGTGGCCTACCGCGTGCAAAAGAAACTCGAGTGGAATTCCAAAACGCTGCGGGCCAAAAACGTTCCCGAAGCCGATCAATACGTCCAGCATCACTACCGCCAAGGATGGAGCATTTGAAGAACCGCCGTCACCTCGCCGGGTCGAGAAACTTGCGAGAGAATTGGCATGTGACTGTTAAGCTTCCCTCGGAGGGTCTTCAGTTTTATTGGCTTTAGACAACATTTTAACAGCGCGCTCCAAATGATACGTCTGCCAACCGGTAACGAGATCATGCGACCCTTTGTACCTGCGAAAAATTTCGATCTCTCCAAAGGATTCTATGAGGCGCTCGGGTTTCAAAAGCTTCTCGACGGCGAAGTGGCGATATTTGAGATCGGTGGTACAAGTTTTCTGCTTCAACGATACTACAAACAGGAGTGGGCGGAGAACTTTATGATGCAGTTGATGGTGGACGATGTTGATGCCTGGTGGAATCACATTCAGTCTCTTGATCTTCCGGGACGGTTTGGAGTTCCAACACCAACTCCACCCAAGCTGCAACCGTGGGGCTTGCGTATTTCGTACGTAACCGATCCGTCGGGTGTACTCTGGCACATCGCCCAGCGCCGTCCTGAGCACATACATGACGGCACGACACGGTAATGACCAGATCTGCACCATCGCCATTTACCCCGATTCGCTGACAAGGCTGAATCCCGGCGAAATGAATACCCGCAGAGAGCCAGCATCTCCTTCAACAAAAGCAAGCTTATGAAAAAGCTCAACGTCGGCATCATTGGTTACGGCTGGGTGGCCACGGCCCACATCGCAGCCATCAACGCCACTCAACGCGCGCAAGTCACCGCTGTTTATTCCTCGCGCCCCTTGGATTCGCAGGAACTCAGCGCCAAGTGGGGAGCCGCCATCACCGCTTACCGCGATCTCGACGAGATGCTGGCCGACCCGGCGATCGACGTTGTCTCGGTGTGCAGTTATCCCTACCAGCACGCGAAACAGGTCATCGCCGCCGCGCGGGCGGGCAAACACCTCATCATCGAAAAGCCGCTCGCGCTTTCCTGGAAGGACTGTGTGGCAATGGAAGCAGCGGTGAAGAAGGCGGGTGTCAAAACGTGCGTGTGCTTCGAGTGTCGGTACTCGAGCCAGTTCCTCACGACGAAGGCGGTCCTCGATCAGGGTCTGCTCGGCCAGTTGCACTACGGCGAGGTGGATTACTACCACGGCATCGGCCCGTGGTACGGGCAGTTCCGCTGGAACACACGCAAGAACGCGGGTGGCAGCTCGCTACTGACTGCCGGCTGTCACGCGCTCGACGCGCTGTTGCTCTGCATGGACGGCGAGGTCGCGGAGGTCACCAGCTACGACACGAAATCACGCAGCAAGATTTTCAAGCCGTACGAGTACACCACCAGCAGCGTGACGATCCTCAAGTTCAGGGACGGCCGCATCGGCAAATGCGCCGCCGTCGTCGATTGCCTGCAGCCGTACTACTTTCATACGCATCTGGTGGGCAGCGAAGGCAGCCTGCTCGACAACAAGTTTCATTCGATGAAGCTGCATACGAACAAGCATGCCTGGAGCATGCTCGCCATGAAGCCGCTCGATTCCGGTGATGTTTCCGATCATCCTTACCAGACGCAGTTCGACACGTTCTTCCAGTCCATCGAACGCAACAAACCGATGCCCCTGACCAGCCTGGAGGACGCGATGAAAACTCATCGTGTCATCTTCGCGGCGGATGAATCGGCGGCGAAGGGGCGTCCGGTGCGACTGTGAAGAACGGCTTCCTTCCAGCGTTGCCCGTTGACAAGCTTCCGTCTGCGGGCGGTGTCAGCGTCCATGTTGGCCGGCACGCCCTGGCCGTCTTCCGTGTTGGCGATGAAATACATGCCATCGATGGCGTTTGTCCGCATCGCGGCGCGCCGCTGGCATCGGGCACCGTCGAGGAGGGGAAGGTTTACTGTCCGCTGCACGGTTGGTGTTTTGATCTGCGCACCGGGGCGTGCGCCGACAATCCCGGAAAGCCCGTCCGAAGCTATCCGGTGCGGGTGGTTGACGGCGTGGTGCAGGTTCAGCTTTAAGTACCGCCATGAAGTCCGCCTACGAACTCGCGATGGAACGGCTGAACAAACAGTCGCCGGCCACAAAACTCACCGACGCGCAACGCCGCGAGCTGGCCGAGTTGGATTCGGTGTACGCGGCCAAGATCGCTGAACGCGAACTTTTCCTGAAAGAACAAATCGCCAAGGCGGAGATGTCCGGTGATTTCGAGGCGCTGGCACAACTGGAAAAGCAACTCGGCAGTGAGCGCAAGACGCTCCAGGCCGAGTTGGAAGAGAAAAAGGAAGCGGTTCGCCTCCGGAAATAAGCGGGTCTCCCCCTGGTTCCGCCGTGCCCGGCAGCGCTCCAGTGTCAGACCATGTCCGGCACATCATCCAGTTTCCGCCCGAGTCCCGCCAAGGATCGCGAAGGCTTTGACAAAATTCGCTGCGCTGAACAGGCCACGTTCAAACCACTTTTGAAAAGATGCCACTCCGTCGCCTGTTTTTGCTCGTCAGCATCGTCCCGCTCGCGATCGGGGCATTCGTTGCCAGGGGCGATGATTCTCCCGCGAACACGGCAGCGGGTGTCACGAACTCGTTTTCCCCGCCCGACCGCGCGTGGTTTGCCCCGGGCCGGTTCGTGTACCAGCGCCACTGTGCCCCCTGCCACGGTCTGACCGGCCGGGGTGATGGCGAACTGGTCCGGGGATGGGCCGTGCGGCCGAGGGACTTCATACGCGCGGAGTTCAAGTATCGCTCCACCCCGCACGGCACGCTGCCGACCAACGACGATCTGGAGCGGACCATCCGCCACGGAGTCTCCGGCACGGCCATGCCGGTTTTCTCGCAGTTGACGGCGCGTGAAATCCGTTCCGTCGTGGAATACATCAAGTTCTTCTCCCCCGCCTGGCTGGAGGCAAACAACCATGCCCCGCCGGTGGCGCCGGCTCCCGTTCCGGACTGGTTCGGGACGAGAACCGGGCGCGCGCGGGCCGCTCTTCGCGGCCGGGAAATATTCCAACGCGCCTGCGCCGCCTGTCATGGGGAGAAAGGTGATGGCCGGGGACCGTCGGCGGACTCCCTGAGGGACAGTCAGGACCGGCCGGTCAAACCGGCGGATCTGCGCGGGGAGCTGCGTTCGGGGCGGTCTCCCGAGGACACTTGGCGGACGATTGCCACGGGCATCTCCGGCACACCGATGGCCGGATTCCTTGACACGCTCTCTGCGGAGGAAATCTGGAGCCTGACCGTGTTCATCCGTTCGCTGAAGGAGGAATAGTTTTCCGGATGATGCCAAGTCTGAGTGAAATCACGTAAAATGGAGCGCCGGTTTCCAACCGGCTTCGGACGGGGCGGGGCTTTCTCGGACAGCGGAGCCGGTTGGAATCCGGCGCTCCTCCTTCTGCAGGGGCAGTGCGGATGCAGCCTTTATTTGGTTCACCCGGTTTAGCGCCTTGCCAACCGGGGTCTGGATGGCAGGATGCATGTTGTGTTGAAACCACTGATTCTGCTTGGGGTTTTGTTCTGCCTCACGGCTGCCCCTGCTTCCCATGGAGCGGGATTCCTGGAGCGCCTCGGTTTCAAGAAGCGCGCGGCCGGACCCTCGGCGCTGGAGACGCTGTCGCAGGATCAGATCATCGCCGGTCTGAAGGAGGCGCTGGCCCGGGGAACGGAACAGGCGGTGGCGAGCCTGGGGCGCACCAACGGATTTTTGCGGGATCTCAGCGTGAAAATTTCCCTCCCGGAAAAGCTTCAGCCGCTGGCGCAAGGATTGCGCGGCGTCGGTCAGGGAAACTTGGTGGATCAATTTGAAACCACGTTGAACCGGGCGGCCGAACAAGCGGTCCCGGAGGCGGCGGCCGTGCTCGGAGATGCGATCCGTCAGATGACCCTGGCCGACGCCCGGTCGATCCTGACGGCCACCAACGCCGCGGCCACGGATTATTTCAAGCGGGTGGCAGGCCCCACGTTGCAGACGCGATTCCTCCCCATTGTGCAGCGCGCCACCGCGCAGGTCGGTGTCACTTCCGCCTACAAGCAAATGACCGCCCGGCTGGGAGGATTGGGTGCGCTGGCCGGGCTGTCCACCGCCGGGGAGAGCCTCGATCTGGATGCCTACGTGACGGGTCGGGCCTTGGACGGACTGTTTTTCAAAATCGCGGAACAGGAGCGGCAGATCCGGACCGATCCGGCAGCCCGGACGACCGAGCTGCTGCGCAAGGTTTTTGGAACGGCAGGGCTTTGATCGGACCAAGGTTTCAGCAATCGCCCGCTCGGCCCATTGATTCGATACACGCAAGCAATCCACCAATTTCCAACCGCAGCGATACCCGCTCCGCTTGAAGTTGGGTCGCACGGGGCGGAGCGCCGGTTTCCAACCGGCTGTGAGTGGTGGGGATGTCAATTGGAAACCGGCGCTCCACCCGACCGGTTTCACACCGACTGGGTATGAGTTCATTCTTCAATTCAGCCAGATCCGAATCGCTTGCATGAGATCAAACACTCGCAGGCAAGCTCGCGGGTCTGGCAGACGGGTGTTCCCTTCTTCACACACCAGCGGACAAAACTGAGCTGCCGGTTCTGAGGGAAAGTCGTGACACGTTTTCATCGATGCGGACTGCGAGTCGGCGGCGGAACGCGAGATGGCGCAACCGCGTCCATGCGACCAACGGCCGCCATGTCGCATGCACGAGCCGGTGCTTGATCAACAAATGCCAGAGGCGGTTTGATCGTTTGTACAGGCAGCTCATCGCCAGGTAAGGCAATACCGCCGCCCGATCCTCGGGGCGGCGACGCCAGATGCTTGCGGGCGAGAACAGGCGGCGATAAAGCCAGTCGTAACCGAGCGCCAGCTCCTCCGGCGTCATGTGGCTGGGCTGGAACACGACATGCGCAGTGTCGTAACGGCTCCAGTCGCGGTGCAGCAACCGTCCCTCGGCTTCCATCTGACGAAAGAGCGGCGTTCCGGGATACGGCGTGAGAATGTGAAACGTCGCGCATTCCAGACGGTTGGCCTCGATCCATTGTGCCAGCGTCCGGAAACAGTCGCGGCGGTCCCCGTCGAAGCCGAGCACGAAACTGCCGTTCACCTGAATGCCGTTGTGGTGCAGGATGCGCACGCGCCGGGCGTAATCATCCGTCCGCGGCGTGCGCTTGCGGGCGTGTTCAAGGTTCCCGTCGGAAAGCGATTCAAAGCCGATGAATACTCCCGTGCAACCCGCCAGCGCCATCTCACGCACCAGGGACGGGTCGTTGGTCACATCGAGCGTCACGGCCGCGCTCCAAATTTTCCGCAACGGCCGCAGCGCCCGGCACAGCGCGCGCAGGTAGTCCGGCTTCGAGCCGAGGTTGTTGTCAATGAAGACCGCGTAAGGTTCATCGCTTTCCTCGAATTGCCGGGCAATGTCGCAAACGTCCCGCACGCGGTACGGCATTTGCAATCCGTCGGTGGAGAGGTAGCAAAAGCCGCAACGATTATGGCAACCGCGCGTGGCGATCAGGCTGGCGTTGGTAAGAAAGCCGGTCTTGGGCAGCAAGTCGCGGCGCGGCGGCGGGTCGAGATCGTACGGGCGCTCGTAGCTGGCGGCGTAACGGGGCCTCAAGGCGCCGGCCTCCAGATCACGCAGAATCTGCGGCCAAAGCTGGACGCCATCACCGATGGCAATGGCGTCGGCGTGCGCGGCCGCCTCGTCCGGGCACGAGAGCAGATGCAGTCCGCCCAGCACGATTTTGCAGCCCTGCCGGCGATACCAATCCGCGAGGGCATAAGCGCGTCTCGCAAACGTCAGGTGGACGCTGATGCCAACGACTTCCGGCAACGGATCGGTCGGCGGCGGACCTTGGAGAAGGTTTTCATCCCAGTAGCGCAGTCGCCAGTGCGGCGGAGTCGCCCCCGCCAGACTGGTCAACGCCAGTGTGGGCGTGAGCACGTGCTTGCCGAAGCTGGCGTGCGGATCTTTTGGGTAGAAAGGATTCAGCAACAGTGCGCTTCTGCGGGTGACGGGATCGATCCTTTTCGGTTCCTGCAGCGCGGGCGGCTCGGACATTTCCTTTGGCAGCCAGAGCGGACGGCGAGGTTCGTAAAACGGGTCGTCAGGCACGCTCTCAAACCATCGGGTCGCGTTCATCGGGTGGTCAGGACTTGGTAGTAGATCGGGGAGGAAACGCGGAGTGCAGCCAGGGCGCGGAGGCGCTGTTCCACCGCGTCAATCACCGCGTCCGGTGTGCTGGTGCCGGCGGTGAGGCCCACGGTCGCGGCGTCTGCCAGCCAGGCCGGGCGCACGTCGGCGGCGGTCTGGACATGATGCACGCACTGGCAGAACCGGGCACAAGTCGCGACAAGTTCCCGCGTGTTGTTGCTGTGCACGCCGCCGATGACGATGACCACGTCGCACCTGCGGGCGAGTTCCTCAGCGGCGGCCTGACGCTGCTTGGTCGGCTGGCAGACGGTGTCGGCAAAGCGCACCGCCGAGTCTGGAAAGCGCCTGCGCAAACGGTCCACCAGTCCGCGGACGCGCTCAATGGGTTGCGTGGTCTGGGCGACGACACCAAAGGCCCGCCGCTCCGACAATCCGTCCACGTCCTCGGCGCAAAGCACCACGTCGAATTCACGCAGATCCTCCGTCATCCCGCGCACCTCCACATGGTTGCGCTGGCCGATGATGACCGGGTGAAAGCCTTCCGCGACCAGTTGCCGCAAGGCGCGATGGGCAGCGTGAACAAGTGGGCAGGTGGCCTCGACCACATCGTGCCCGCGTTCGCGCACCCGGTCCATCGCCGTGTCGGACGCACCGTGCGCGGTGATCATCACCGTGGACGTGTTCACGCGGGCCAGGTCCGTTTCGATCCGCACACCGTGCCGGGCGAGGTCAGCCAGCACGGTTTCGTTGTGGACGAGGTCACCCAGAACGGTGAGTGGCTGGTCGGCGGCGAGCCGGTTCGCGAGCGCGATGGCATCGCGCACGCCAAAACACATGCCGAGGTGGGAGGCGCGGAGGATTTTCATGGGTGGGACAGTCAGGCGGAAGGGATTGAAGAAATGGAATGGTGGAGTGATGAACCGGCTTCAACCCATGACTCCCGCGCTCCATCACTCCAACCGATTTCACTTTGCATCACAAAGCATTTGATCAGATGACATTGTCGGTGTTTAAACATTCTCACTGTTTAGCTTCCTTTCGTCTGCCGGACGATCTGGTCGAGCAGGTTGATGTAATCGGTGAAGGCTCGGCGGCCCGTGTCCGTGATCGAATAGGTGGTCAATGGCCGCGTGCCCTCCATGGATTTGGTAAACGCCACGTAGCCCGACTCGTGGAGTGTGCGAGGTCACGTTGCCATCCGTCATCTGCAACAGGTTGCGGAGGTCGGCGAAGGAGAGTTTCTCCGTTGCCGCGAGCGCGGACATGATCGCCAGCCGCCCCTTCTCGTGGATGACGCGATCGAGGTTGAGGAACGGTTCGGGGTTCACGCCGCAGAGCCTTTTTTCCCGGTGCAGTACAGCCACGAGCCGAAGACCAGATGAAGGAGGCCCAGCCACACGCCCATGACAAGATGCGGCGTCTGCCACGGACACTCGCCCAGCGGCCGCATCAGAAACGGCAGCGCAACGCACGCGGGCAGCAGGTTCGCGAGGCCGAACCAGCGCAACCCCTGCGTGGTGAACCAGCCGGCCGCGTGCAAGGCGCAGCCGTAGAGCGCGATCCACAGCGCGGGAACCATGAGGTAATCGCGAGCCGCCTCGTTGGGCAGTTGGAGCAAACCCACGCCCAGACTGCCGCCGACGAACAGGGCCGGGATCAAGGCCGCGATGACGCGCCGCGCCGGCGGGGAAAAGAACGTCTCACGCGCCTGAAGCGATTGCCGGCGCGCGATGAGCAGCGTGGCCCCGATGCCGACGAGGCCGGTCGCCATCCAGAGCTGCGCGAAAGCGTGCAGGTTCTCGATCCGCGCCGCGAGGCCGACGACAGCACCCACCGTCGCGATCAGCCCCGTTGTCATCATGACCGGAGCCAGCGCGCGTCGGTAGAGCGCGGCGCGCTCCATGAGGGTGCGGATCAACTGAAGATTTTCGGAGGCGGCTTGCGTGTCCATAGTTATACTTTGTATTACAAAGTAATAATGTCAAGCCAGCTTGTTGACCCGACTATAGGCCCCCAGAAGGAGGAGTGATGGTTTCCAACCGGGTCTCGGCCCGAAAGAGCCTCTGCTCCTTCAGAAGCCGGTTGGAAACCGGCGCTCGGGGGGACAGTTGCGAAGATGCTCCCAGTAGTAAGCCGGAAGCCAGCGCTCCTGAGAATTGGAGTGGTGGCTGGGGGCGGAATCGAACCGCCGACACAAGGATTTTCAGTCTTGTGTCCCCCCGCTTTTTCAAACCCGCGCCAACATTGATCGAAACCCATTTTCAACTCGTTTTTACAGTATCATAACGGCACTTCATGTCCGAACGTGTCCGAACTTGACGGGACCGTGAAACTAGGCCAAAAGTAGGCCAAGAATGACACGAAGACTTTCCGGGACAGATATGCAAAAGTCCGCTTCTTCAAAAACCAGTGGCCTAGTTTTTCCAAAAACGGACGTGCGCTACTGGCGCGAGAAACTGTTTCAACGATCCAATGACGAATGGCATTGCCGGATCGGTTTCGGCACGCGACAGGACCGATGGCCGCTCAAGACCGCCAACCGCGAACAGGCCGCTGCCAAGGCTCGTGACATCTGGCTTGCTCTGCAACGCGACGGATTCGAGGCGACGGAAGCGAAGTTCAAACCCTGGACTGTGGCACCGCCGCAAACGTCCCCGCAGTCCGTTACCGTAGGCGACTTCATTCAGGCAGTGACCGCAGTGGCGGTAGTGCGGCCAACGACGTTGACAACCTACACGCGCAAACTGCGCTTCCTCGCTTCGCAGATCGTGAAGGTGAAAGGCACAAGAGCGAGGCACGATTACGTCAACGGCGGAGCGGCCAAGTGGAGGGAGGAAGTGGACAACGTGCCCCTGGCGGAATTGACACCTGAGAAGATTCTGCAATGGCGCACGTCCTACATTTCGGCACACGACCGCAACCCCCTGAACCGCGGCAGTGCCCAGCAAACCGCCGCCTCGATTATCCGCAACGCCAAGACGCTTTTCAGTCCGAAGATCATCCGCAACCTTGGACTTGAGTTGCCATCGCCACTGCCTTTTGACGGGGTGGACTTGGGCAAGCGTCCGCGCACCCGCTACAAGAGCAATATCAATCCGCAGTTGCTCGTCAGTCTGGCGCACTCGGAATTGAAGGAACCGGAACCGGAGCTTTTCAAAATCTTCCTGCTGGCCTTTGGCGCTGGTCTGCGCCGTTCCGAGATCGACAGGCTGACGTGGAAAAACTTCGACTGGGAGCGTGGCACCATTTCGATTGAGGCGAGCGAATACGGTTTGACGAAGACTGAGAGCAGCGCGGACTCAATCGACATTGGTGAAGACCTGTTGCGCCACTTCAGGACGGCATTGGCGCAAAGCCGGAGTGAATTCGTGATTGAATCGAAGGCCGCTGCGACTGCCGCCCCGCATTGGAACCGCTACCGATGCGACGGCCATTTCAAGGCGTTGCTCACATGGCTGCGAACGAAGGGCGTGACAGCCCGCAACCCGCTTCACACGTTGCGGAAGGAATTCGGCTCACTCATCAATCAGAAGTTTGGAATCTTCGCCGCGTCCGCCGCGTTGCGTCACTCGAATATCACGATCACGCGCGAAGCCTACGTTGACCGCAAGGAACGCATCGCGCTGAACATTTCGGAGATCATGCAAGGCAACCCAGCCGCCGCCGCACAGTGAATGTGCCACTAAGAAACTACTGGCGAAGAAACCTGAACCCAGACGATTGGGATTTTTCCGGCCTTGCCGACATCGATGAATTGCGAGCGTGCTACCATTGGGAGTACCGACGCGAAGCGATTCAGTTAGCAGCGAACGGGATGCTTCCTCAGTTGCCGCCGCAGAGCGAGAGGCCGAAATTTGCGATGCTGCGAACGGGGAAGCCAAACTTCGTTCCCGCGCCGTATGGCTACAGTCATCACCCGGATTTCCCAAAACTCTCCTACCTGGAACATCGTCGAAGACATCCTGCCAGCATCAAGCCAGAGGTACCGCGCCAGCCTTGGGAAACTCTGGACGCTGACTTGAGCCGCATCATGCGTGATTTCGGACACTTGCCGGAATGGAACCTCTTGACTCCCCCGCCGCTCTGGCTTGGCGACGCTGGAGCAAGCGAGATCGTGACGTTGAACATTCCTTGGAACACCCGTGACAATCATCTCGTTGAATGGTTCCGAGCTTGGCTCAAGGCCAGAAGACCGAAGGGTGACGAAGGTGATTCACGCCCTGCCACACCGGAACCGCCAGCATTGCCGACGACGCACAAGCCCACTGGCCGGGGCAGCGAGCCGACGCAACTCCGCTCGAAGCTGAAGGCTCTTTCAGCTTGGCGTCTGCTTCAGCGTTACGACGGCAACGCCTGGAAAGCAATTGCCCATGATGGTGTAGATCGAGTGCTTGGGAAGCAGTACCAGCCAAAGCGCCGGAACGATCCTCGACCGCCAACCGCTTGGTCTGAGGCAAAAACAACCGCCGCCAAGATTCTTCAAAGGGAATTTCGCTTTAACCGTTTTTGAGTAAGAGCGAAGCGCGGACTCAAACGTCTGCAAAAGTCCGGTCAGTTATGAGGACCGGAAAATTGAATCAGACCATCAAGCGGAGCCGAGCCGCTGAACTTCTCGACAAAACCCCTCGCACCCTCGCGCGATACGAAGCGCAGGGATTTCTCACGCCCATCAAACTGAATTGCCGCAGCGTCGTTTACAAACTCGACGAAGTTCAGCGGCTCCTGAGTGGCGAGCTGGAAACTTCCTCAGCCACGTCCGCCGCTCCAATCATCGGACGAAGTGGTAACGGGCAATTCACACGCGCCGGCAAATGAACGCCACGGAATTCATCGCACCGCTCAAGGGTGTCACGAAAACCAGCGACGGCTGGGCCGCCCGCTGTCCTGCGCACTCTGACTACCGCGCGAGCCTGACTGTCACTGAAGGCGCGGACGGCCGTATTTTGCTGAAATGCCACGCCGGGTGCGCGGCGGACGCGATTGTCGGCGCGCTCGGTTTGAAACTGGCGGACCTGTTCCCGCCGCGTCCGCGCACTGGAGCCGAGTGCAAGGCGCGGATCGTCGCGATTTACAACTACACCGACGAAGGCGGCGGGCTTCTTTTCCAGTGTGTCCGTTTCGAGCCAAAGGATTTTCGCCAGCGCCGTCCCGATCCCAAGCAGCCGGGTCGATGGATTTGGAATCTCAAGGACGTGCGTCGCGTGCTCTATCGACTGCCGGAAGTTATGGCCGCGCTCGCCGCCGGACGCACGATCTTCGTGGCCGAAGGAGAGAAGGATTGCGACGCCTTGGTGCAAGCAGGTTTTGTGGCAACGTGTAATCCGATGGGCGCGGGCAAGTGGCTGCCGGAACACGCGGAGGCGTTGCGCGGCGCGGCGCGTGTGGTGGTGATTGCGGACCGGGACAAGCCCGATCCCAAGACCGGCAAGCTGGCGGGACAAGAGCACGCTCAAGCCGTGGCTCGCTCGCTCCACGGCCACGTCCAGAGCGTGAAGCTGATTGAATTGCCGGACGTGAACGGCCAGCCGGTGAAGGACGCGCACGATTTCTTCACGGCGGGAGGAACGGCAGACCAGTTGCGCACACTCGCGAAGGCCGTGCCGGAGTTCATGCCCCCGCATGGTAGCACCACGGAAGCGGAACCCAAACCCAACCGGGTACGCTTGCGAGAAGACACCGCGAACAGTTCGACCTTTGATTTCACCGACCCGGAGCCGTGGCCTGATGCCGTGAATGGAAGCGCATTGCTCTCGGAGATTCAGCAAGTGATCCGCCGTTACGTCGTGGCATCGGACGCCGCGCTGGCAACGTGCGCGCTCTTTGCCCTGCATACCTACGCCTTTGACCTGGGAGACATTTCGCCGGTTCTTTTCATCACCGGCCCGACGAAGCGTTGCGGGAAGTCCCGCCTGCTCTCGGTGCTGGCGCGACTGGTCCATCGTCCATTGGCGACGAGTTCTGCGTCCGCCGCCGGCATGTATCGCACCATCGAATTGCACCGGCCCACGCTCCTGATTGACGAGGTGGATGCGTTCCTGCGAGGCGACGAGCAATTGCGCGGTCTGGTCAACTCGGGGCACACGCGGGACGCCGCTTTTCATCTCGGCTGTGTTTCCGTGGGGCGGGATTTCCAGCCACAACGCTGGTCCACCTGGACGCCAAAGATTTTGTCCGGCATTGGACGGCTGGCCGACACGATTGAAGACCGCGCGTTCATT
>VFQQ010002889.1_pt1 | contig 18021 bp, 17 predicted proteins | sample 3512341 | NCBI WGS metagenome assembly VFQQ01 (sample SAMN10412373, study PRJNA504923) | tailings metagenome | isolation source: Relicate 2 Philex TSF1 revegetated site | place: Philippines: Tuba, Benguet | collected 2017-08-29 | reverse complement strand
CTCGGGCCAGTCGCGGATGTAGGCCTTGAGCATGCGGTTCTCGAAGTCCTGCGCGTCGACCACGGTCTTGGCCACGTCGTAGAACGAGATCACGCCCATCAGCGTGCGCTTGTCCAGCACCGGCATGTAGCGTGCATGGCGCGAGAGCATCATGCGCCGCACCTCGTCGATCTCGGTGGCCGGGGTGCAGGTCAGGGGTGCGTCGTCCATCACGCTGCGCACCAGCCGCGTGCCGATGCTGCCGCCGTTGGCCACCACCGCCTGGATCACCTCGCGGAAGGTGAGCATGCCCACCAGGTCGCCATGCTCCATCACCACCAGCGAGCCGATGTCGAGCTCGGCCATGGTCTGCACGGCCTGGGCCAGGGGCTCGTCGGGGCTCACGGTGTACAGCGTGTTGCCCTTGACGCGCAGGATGTCGGTGACCTTCATGGCTAGGCTTTCCCCGGTTGGCTGCAAGGCAATATAGCCCACAATGAAGCGCAGCCACCGCGCCGCCGGTGGCCTCGCAACCACCCGTTCGCGCACCATGCCCGGCCCCTCCGACCCCGGCTTCGACACGCTGGCGCTGCACGCCGGCGCCGCCCCCGACCCGGCCACCGGCGCGCGCGCCGTGCCGCTGCACCTCTCCACCAGCTTCGTCTTCGAGAGCAGCGAGCAGGCCGCCAGCCTGTTCAACCTGGAGCGGCCGGGCCATGTCTACAGCCGCATCAGCAACCCCACCAACGCGGTGTTCGAGGAGCGCATGGCGGCGCTGGAAGGCGCCGTGGGCGGCATCGCCACGGCCAGCGGCCAGGCGGCGCTGCACCTGGCCATCGCCACGCTGGCCGGCGCCGGCAGCCACATCGTCAGCTCGGCGGCGCTGTACGGCGGCAGCCACAACCTGCTGCACTACACGCTGCGCCGCTTCGGCATAGAGACCAGCTTTGTGCCGCCCGGCGACCTCGACGCCTGGCGCGCCGCGATCCGCCCCGAGACCCGGCTGCTGCTGGGCGAGACCCTGGGCAACCCGGGGCTGGACGTGCTCGACATCCCGGCGCTGGGCCAGATGGCGCGCGACGCCGGCCTGCCGCTGCTCGTCGACGCCACCTTCACCACGCCCTGGCTGATGCAGCCGCTGCAACTGGGGGCGCACCTGGTCTTCCACAGCGCGACCAAGTTCCTCTGCGGCCATGGCACGGTGGTGGGCGGCGTGCTGCTCGACGGCGGCAGCTTCGACTGGGCGCACGCGCCGCGCTTCCCCGAACTCAACCAGCCCTACGCCGGCTTCCACGGCATGGTCTTCGCCGAGGAGAGCACCGACGGCGCCTTCCTGCTGCGCGCACGCCGCGAGGGCCTGCGCGACTTCGGCGCCTGCATGAGCCCGCACACCGCCTGGCTGATGCTGCAGGGCCTGGAGACGCTGCCGCTGCGCATGGCGCGCCACGTGGCCAACACGCGCCAGGTGGTCGAGTTCCTGGTCGGCCACGAGATGGTGGCGCGGGTGGGCTACCCCGAGCTGGAAGACCACCCCAGCCACGCGCTGGCCCAGCGGCTGCTGCCGCGCGGCTGCGGCGCCGTGTTCAGCTTCGACCTCAAGGGCAGCCGCGCCCAGGGCGTGGCCTTCATCGAGGCCTTGCAGATCTTCTCGCACCTGGCCAACGTGGGCGACGCGCGCTCGCTGGTCATCCACCCGGCCAGCACCACGCACTTCCGCATGGACGACGCGGCGCTGGCCCAGGCCGGCATCGGCCCCGGCACCATCCGCCTGTCGATCGGCCTGGAGGACCCGGCCGACCTGATCGACGACCTGAAGCGCGCGCTTCGCGCGGCGCAGAAGGCCGCCGCATGAAGCTCGTCGTCGACGGCCGCGAGGCCTACGCCTACACCGGCGGCAAGCCCTTCGACGCGGCGAAGCCGGTGGTGGTGCTGGTGCATGGCGCGCTCAACGACCACGGCGTGTTCACACTGCTGGCGCGCTGGTTCGCCCACCATGGCCACAGCGTGCTGGCGCCCGACCTGCCCGGCCACATGCGCAGCGCCGGCCCGGCGTTGACGAGCATCGAGGCCATGGCCGACTGGCTGCTGGCGCTGCTGGACGCCGCCGGCGTGGCGCAGGCGATGCTGGCCGGCCACAGCATGGGCTCGCTGGTGGTGCTGGAGGCAGCCGCCCGTGCACCGCAGCGCGCCACGCGGCTGGCCATGCTGGGCACCTGCGCGCCGATGCCGGTGCCCGAGGCGCTGCTGCGGCTGTCGCGCGACGAGCCGCTGGCGGCCATCGACCGTGTCGTCACCACGTCGTTCTCGACGCTGGCGGCCAAACCCTCCTACCCCGGTCCCGGGGTGTGGCTGCGCGGCGGCTCGCGCGCACTGATGCGCCAGGTGCTGACCCACCAGGGTGATGCGCAGCTGTTCCACACCGACTTCGCCGCCTGCAACGCCTACCAGGGTGCGCTGGCGGCGGCAGCCAGGGTGGCCTGCCCGGCGCACCTGGTGCTGGCCCAGCGCGACCAGATGACGCCGCCGCGCGGCGCGCGCGAGCTGGCCGCGGCGCTGAAGGCCCGCACCCACCTCGTACCCGGGGGCCACCAGCTGATGGCCGAGCAGCCCGATGCCGTGCTGGCCGCACTGCGCCGGGCCTTCATCGACGAGCCCGTCGCCGCCTGAGCCGGGTGCGACGGACATCCCGCAGGAGAGCCCGATGAGCAGCGTCAACCCCGCGGACCTGGAAGCCGTCTCCAGCTTCGCCGAGTTCTACCCGCTGTACCTGCGCGAGCACCGCAACCGCGCGTGCCGCCGCCTGCACTTCGTGGGCAGCACGCTGGCCCTGGTCTGCCTGGCGATGCTGCTGGCCACCGGCCGGCCGCAGTACCTGCTGTACGGGCTGCTGGCCGGCTACGGCTTCGCCTGGCTGGGGCACTTCGTGTTCGAGAAGAACAGGCCGGCCAGCTTCAAGCGCCCGCTGTACAGCTTCATGGGCGACTGGGTCATGTACAAGGACATCTGGACCGGTCGCATCGGCTTCTGAGGCCGGCTCAGCCGGGCGCGTCGGCGCGCGTGCCGGCGCGGGTCTCGCCCAGCGCGTCGGCCAGCGTCATGCGGTCCAGCTGCGCGCCGCGCCAGAAGGCGGCGCCCTCGCCGGCGGGCTGCAGCAGCGTGCGCCGCAGCAGCGGCGCCAGCGGCGTGCTGGCCGGGTCGCACAGCAGCGCATGGCGCGGCTCGTCGCCCTCGTCCAGCCGCGCCACCCAGTCCAGCTCGCTCAGCAACTCCAGCATCGGGTCCAGCTGCAGCGGGTCGATGCGCATCTCGGCCGACAAGGCCTGCAGCGACAGCCCATGCGCGCCGTCGCGGCGCGCCGTGTGCAGGCGGCGCAGCAGCGCCAGCGCCAGCTCGAAGCGCCAGCCCGGCGCCGCCGGCAGCCGCGCCACGCGCCGGCTCAGGCTGGGCGCGTAGGCGGCGATCACCGCGCCCAGCAGCACGATGACCCAGCCCAGGTAGATCCACAGCAGCAGGATGGGCAGCGTGGCGAAGGTGCCGTAGACGGCCGAGAAGCTGGGCACCGCCACCACGTACCAGGCCAGGCCGGCCTTGGTCGCCTCGAAGGCCACCGCGACGAACAGCCCGCCGGCCCAGGCATGGGCCCAGCGCACCGAGGTGTTGGGCACGAAGTGGAACAGCGCCGCCATGGCCGCGGCCAGGATGCCGAACTGCAGCCCGTCCAGCAGCAGGCCCACGCCGCCGGGCAGCGCACCGACCAGGCCGCGCGAGGCCGACACCAGCAGCGAGGTCAGCGACAGGCTCACGCCCAGCGCCAGCGGCCCCAGCGTCAGGCCGGCCCAGTAGACCAGGATGCGCTGCGCCAGCGGCCGCGGCCGGCGCACGCGCCAGATCGCGTTGAGCGTGCGGTCTATGGTCATCACCATCGCCAGCGCCGTGACCAGCAGCAGCAGCAGGCCCACCGTGCCGAGGCGGCTGGCCTTGCCGGCGAACTGCGTCAGCATCAGCAGCACCGGCCGCGCGATGGCATCGGGCACCAGGGCCTGCACGAAGTACTTCTGCAGCGCCGCCTGGAACGAGCCGAACATCGGGAAGGCGGTGAACACCGCCAGCGACACGGTGACCAGCGGCACCAGCGCGATCAGCGTCGTGAAGGTCAGGCTGCCGGCGGTCAGGCCCAGGCGGTCCTCGCGGAAGCGGTCGCCCAGCGTGCGCAGCGTCGCCCACCAGGGCCAGCCGCGCAGCGTCTGCAGGCTGCGGGCCAGGCGCTCGCGCAGGCCTGGCGCCGCCTCGGATGGGGCTGGCATGCTGGCTATGATGCCAGCATGCCTTCCCAGCCCGTTGCCACGCTGCCCGGCCCCGCCGTGCGCCGGGCGCACCAGGCCACGCTGGCCACGCTGGCGGCGCTGGTGCTGCAGGGCCTGGCCTGGGAGCTGTGGCTGGCGCCCACCGGCAGCGGCACGCTGGCCCTGAAGGTGCTGCCGCTGCTGCTGGCCGTGCCGGGCCTGCTCCGGCACCGCCTGTACACCGCCCGCTGGCTGGCCCTGGTGGTCTGGCTGTACGTGATGGAGGGGCTGATGCGCGGCGTGACCGAACGTGGCCTGTCGCAGGCCCTGGCCTGGCTGGCGACGGCGCTGGCGCTGGCGCTGTTCACGGCCGCCACCGCCTACATCCGGCTGCGCCTGCGCAGCGCTGCCGCCGCCGCATGAACGACGACCCCTTGCTGGCCGCGCTGCGCGCCGCCGTCGGCGACGCCCAGGTGCTGAGCGGCGGCGACCTCGCCGCCTACGAGCAGGACTGGCGCAAGCGCTGGCGCGGCCGTGCGCGCGCGGTGGTGCGCCCCGGCAGCGCGGCCGAGGTGGCCGCGGTGCTGCGCGCCTGCGCGGCGCAGGGCGCCACGGTGGTGCCGCAGGGCGGCAACACCGGCCTGGTCGGTGGCGGCGTGCCCGACGACAGCGGCACGCAGGTGCTGCTGAGCCTGCAGCGGATGAACCGCATCCGCGCCATCGATGCGGCCAACCTGACGCTGACCGCCGAGGCCGGCTGCGTGCTGCAGGCGCTGCAGCAGGCCGCGGCGGCGCAGGGCCTGCTGCTGCCGCTGAGCCTGGCCGCCGAGGGCAGCTGCACCATCGGCGGCAACCTGGCCACCAATGCCGGCGGCACCCAGGTGCTGCGCTGGGGCAACGCGCGCGAGCTGTGCCTGGGGCTGGAGGTGGTCACCGCCGACGGCGAGGTCTGGGACGGCCTCGGCGGCCTGCGCAAGGACAACACCGGCTACGACCTGCGCGACCTGTTCATCGGCAGCGAGGGCACGCTGGGGGTGATCACCGCGGCCACGCTGAAGCTGGCGCCGCAGCCCGCGGCGGTGTGTACCGCGCTGGCGGCCTGCGCCGACCTCGACGCCTGCGTCGCGCTGCTGCAGCTGGCGCGCGCGCGGCTGGGCGCCGGGCTCACCGGCTTCGAGGTGATGAACGCCTTCTCGCTGCAGCTGGTGGCAAGACACTTCCCGGCCCTGCCCCGCCCGCTGCCCGGCGCCGCGTGGACGGTGCTGCTGGAGCAGAGTGACGTGGAGGGCGAGGCGGCGGCGCGCGCGCGCTTCGAGGCGCTGCTGGAGGCCGCCGTCGAACGAGGCCTCGTGGACGACGCCGTGGTCGCCGAGAGCCTGGCCCAGAGCCGCGCGCTGTGGCATGTGCGCGAGGCTATCCCGCTGGCGCAGGCCGAGGAAGGCCTGAACATCAAGCACGACATCGCGCTGCCGGTGTCGGCCATCCCCGCCTTCTGCACGCGCACCGACGCCGCCTTGCTGGCGCGCTGGCCGGGGGCGCGGCTGGTCAACTTCGGCCACCTGGGCGACGGCAACCTGCACTACAACCTGCAGGCGCCGCCCGGCGCCGACGGCGCCGCCTTCCTGCGCGAGCACGAGCCGGCGGTGAACGCGCTGGTCTACGACGCCGTGGCCGAGGCCGGCGGCAGCTTCTCGGCCGAGCATGGCGTGGGCCAGCTCAAGCGCCACGAGATGGCCGCGCGCAAGCACCCGGTGGCACTGGCGCTGATGCGGCGCGTGAAGGTGGCGCTGGACCCGCAGGGGCTGCTCAACCCAGGCAGGGTGCTGCCGGCGCCCTGAGCGGCGGCGGCCCGGGGCCGCTGTCGCTAGTTCAAGGGCTCATCGAGCCCGCGCGGCACCGGAATCGACATGGTCTCGATGCCTTCCTCGCGCAGCGCCTCGCGCTGCTCGGGCGTGGCCTGGCCGCGGATGCCGCGCTGCGGCACCTCGCCGTAGTGGATGCGGCGGGCCTCGTCGGCGAAGCGTTCGCCGACGTCTTCGGTGCGCCGCATCAGCTCGCGCACGCCGGCCAGCCAGGCGGCCTGGCGCTGGCGCGCGCCATCGTCATCGGCGGCCGGCGCGGCCTGTTGCATCGGCGCGGGCGCGCTGGCGCCCGAGAGGTTGAGCCGCGGCGCGCTGGGCAGGCGCTTGACGCCGGTGTCGGCGCAGATCGGGCACTCGACCAGGCCGCGGCCGTTCTGCGACTGGTAGTCCTCGTCCGAGGCGAACCAGCCCTCGAAGCGGTGGCCGTTGGCGCAGCACAGGTCCAGGACTTTCATCGTGCGGACATGTTAGCCCGATGGCGCCGAAACCGCCGCGGCCGTGCGCAGACGGCCGGTGCTCAGGCCGCAGCCCGCCAGTCCAGCGCCCGCAGCCCCGCGCGCCACTGCTGCAGCATCTGCAGGCCGATCAGCGTCTTCACGTCGGTCAGGCGGCCGTCGGCGGCCATCGCCGCCAGCGCGGGTTCGGGCAGCTCGATCACCTCGACGAACTCGCCGGCGTCGAGCTGCTGCGCGCCGGCGCGCAGCCCGCGGGCGAACCAGATCCAGATGCTTTCGCTGGAGTAGGCCGCGGCGTTGTGGATCTCGCCGCCGAAGGCCCACTCGGCGGCGGCATAGCCGGTCTCCTCGCGCAGCTCGCGCGCGGCGCAGGCCCGCGTGTCCTCGCCGGCGTCGAGCTTGCCGGCCGGCCACTCGAGCAGGATGCGGCCCACCGGATAGCGGTGCTGGCGCACCAGCACCAGCTGGCCGTCGTCGCGCAGCGGCACGATGGCCACGGCGCCGGGGTGGCGGACATACTCGCGCGTGGCCTCGCGGCCGTCGGGCAGGCGCACGCGGTCGCGCCGCACCTCCAGGAAACCGCCCGCCAGCAGGGTCTCGCCGCCCAGCCCCTGCTCCAGCAGGTGGGCGTCGCGCTCAGGCGCGGTCATCGGCAGCCGGCATGGGCCGGCCGCGGCGCAGGTAGCGCCAGACGAAGCCGGGGAAGGCGAAGGCCAGCAGCAAGCAGCCCAGAGCGGCGTAGAAGGGCCAGCCCTGAGGGTGGCGCTGGCCGATGCGGGCCTCGAGCCACAGCCCCAGCGCCAGCACCAGCCCGCCCAGCACCAGCAGCTCGAGCAGACGCCAGGCGATGGTCTTGGGCGCGCGGCGCGGGCCGACCACGAACAGGCGCTCGTTGACGAAGGGCAGGTTCACCGCCAGCAGGGCCAGCGCGATCAGGCCCCAGATCTCGGCCGCATGTCCCACGATGCCGCGCCCCGCCCCCGAACGGCGATCAGTGCGCCAGGGTGCGCACGATGGCGTCGCGGCACAGTGCCAGCAGACCGCCGCTGAACATGCCGAACAGCAGGACCGCGGCACCGTTGGCCGCCAGCAGCGCGCTGACGCCGCCGCCCTGGGCGATGCCCGGCACGTCGGCCGGCTCGTCGAACCACATCACCTTGACCACGCGCAGGTAGTAGAAGGCGCCGACCAGCGAGAACATCACCGCGACGATGGCCAGCACGATGTACAGCGTGTGGTTGGTCGTGACCAGGGCCTGGATCACCGACAGCTTGGCCCAGAAGCCGATCATCGGCGGCACGCCGGCCAGCGAGAACATGAACACCGTCATCACGCCGGCCACCCAGGGGGCGCGCTTGGCCAGCCCGGAAAGGTCGGTGATCTCCTCGCTCTCGAAGCCGCGGCTGGACAGGAACATGATCAGGCCGAAGGTGCCCAGCGTGGTCAGCACGTAGGCCAGCACGTAGAACATCGCCGAGCTGTAGGCGTTGCCGGCGCTGAGCGTGTTGCCGCTGACCACGCCGGCGGCCAGGCCCAGCAGCACGAAGCCCATCTGCGCGATCGTGCTGTAGGCCAGCATGCGCTTGAGGTTGCTCTGCGCGATGGCGGCCACGTTGCCCAGGGCCAGCGAGGCCACGGCGCAGACGATCAGCATCTGCTGCCAGTCCACGGCCAGCCCCAGCATGCCCTCGACGAGCAGGCGGATGGTGATGGCGAAGGCGGCGAACTTGGGCGCCCCGCCGATGAGCAGCGTCACCGCCGTCGGCGCGCCCTGGTAGACGTCGGGCACCCACATGTGGAAGGGCGCGGCGCCGAACTTGAAGGCCAGCCCGGCGACGACGAAGACCACGCCGAAGACCAGCACCTCGCGGTTGATGTGGCCGCTGGCGATCTTGTCGAACACCGTGGGGATCTCCAGCGAGCCGGTAGCGCCGTACATCATGCTCAGGCCGTAGAGCAGGAAGCCGCTGGCCAGCGCGCCGAGCACGAAGTACTTCATCGCCGCCTCGGTGCTGACAGCATGGTCGCGGCGCAGCGCCACCAGCGCGTACAGGCTCAGGCTCATCAGCTCCAGGCCCAGGTAGACGACGAGGAAGTTGTTCGCCGAGCACATCACCGAGATGCCCAGCAGCACGAACAGCGCGAGCATGTAGAACTCGCCCTTGTTCATCTCGCGCGCGGCCAGCGTGGGCCGGGCATAGCCCAGCGAGACCATCAGCGCCAGCGCGGCGAACACCGCCAGCAGATGGCCCAGCGGGTCGACCACCATCAGGCCCTGCATGCCGTAGGCGGTGTCGCCGCTGGCGTAGCCCTGGGCATGCAGCAGCGCGAACACCGCCAGCGTCAGCTGCGTGAGCCAGAAGCTGATGCGCCGTTCGGCATCGGGCACGAAGAGGTCGGCCAGCAGCACCACGCAGGCCATGCTGAGCAGCCAGATTTCCGGATAGACGACGGGCCAGTTCATAGCGTTCATTTCGGCGGGCTCGCTCGGCGTCGGGTCAGCTCGGCAGCTTGGTGATGGCCATGTGGCGCAGCCACTCGGCCACCGTGGCGTCCATCGCCGCGGTGATGGGCTTGGGGTAGACGCCCATCCACAGCACCGCCGCCGCCAGCAGGCCCAGCACCAGGAACTCGCGGGCGTTGATGTCGGTCAGCGCGCGCACGTCGTCGTTGGCGACGTCGCCGAAGTAGACGCGCTTGACCATCCACAGCGTGTAGGCGGCGCCGAAGATCAGCGTGGTGGCCGCCGCCATGCCGACCCAGAAGTTGTGCTGCACGGCGCCGAGGATGACCATCCACTCGCCGACGAAGCCGGCGGTGCCGGGCAGGCCGCAGTTGGCCATCGCGAACAGCACGGCGAAGGCGGCGAAGCGCGGCATGGTGTTGACGACGCCGCCGTAGGCCGCGATCTCGCGGCTGTGCACGCGGTCGTAGAGCACGCCTATGCACAGGAACATCGCGCCCGAGACGAAGCCGTGGGCGATCATCTGCACGATGCCGCCGGCCACGCCGAGGTCGTTGAAGATGAAGAAGCCCAGCGTGACGAAGCCCATGTGCGCCACCGACGAGTAGGCGACCAGCTTCTTCATGTCGTTCTGCACCAGCGCCACCAGGCCGATGTAGATCACCGCCACCAGCGACAGGCCGATGACCACCCAGTCGTAGGCATGCGCCGCGTCGGGGGCGATGGGCATGCTGAAGCGCAGGAAGCCGTAGGCGCCCAGCTTCAGCATGATCGCCGCCAGCACCACCGAGCCGCCGGTGGGCGCCTCGACGTGGGCGTCGGGCAGCCAGGTGTGCACCGGCCACATCGGCACCTTCACCGCGAAGGCGGCGAAGAAGGCGAAGAACAGCAGCGTCTGCGCGTCCATCGGCAGCGGCAGCTTGTGCCAGGTCAGCACGTCGAAGCTGCCGCCGCTCTTGAAGTACAGGTAGACCAGGGCCACCAGCATCAGCAGCGAGCCCAGCAGCGTGTAGAGGAAGAACTTGAACGCCGCGTAGACGCGCCGCGGCCCGCCCCAGACGCCGATGATCAGGTACATCGGGATCAGCGTGGCCTCGAAGAAGACGTAGAACAGCAGGCCGTCGAGCGCCGCGAACACGCCGATCATCAGCCCCGACAGCACCAGGAAGGCGCCCATGTACTGGGCCACGCGCTCCTGGATCACCTGCCAGCCGGCCAGCACCACGATGACGGTGATGAAGGCGGTGAGCGGCACGAACCACAGCGAGATGCCGTCCAGGCCCAGGTGGTAGTGCACGTTGAAGCGCTCGATCCAGCGCAGCTTCTCGACGAACTGCATTCCGGCGCTGGCATTGTCGAAGCCGGTGACCAGCGGCAGCGTGACGGCCAGCGAGGCCAGCGCGCCCAGCAGCGCCACGCCGCGCACCATGCCCGCGTGCTGGTCGCGCCCGGCGGCCAGCAGCAGCACGCCGAAGGCGATCGGCAGCCAGATCGCGACGCTCAGCAGACCCATCGTTGTTCTCTCTTCGCTCTCTTGTTCTTCAGGCGGTGGCGGCGATCAGCGCAGCAAGGCGCTGAAGAAGGGCCACAGCTGCCAGGTCAGCAGCCCGAACACGCCGAGCAGCATCACCAGCGCGTACTGGTACAGGTGGCCGGTCTGCAGCCGGCGCAGCGCCGCGGCGATGCGGCCCACGCCGCGCGCCGAGCCGTCGATCAGCACCCCGTCGATGATGGCGGCGTCGCCGCCCTTCCACAGCCCGCGGCCCAGCGCGCGCGAGCCGGCGGCCAGCACATGCTCGTTGAACCAGTCCATGTAGTACTTGTTCTCGAGCACGGTGCGCAGCGGGGCCAGCGCACGGTCCAGCGCCGCCGGGATCTGCGGCGCCTTCAGGTAGAACAGCCAGGCGGTGGCCACACCGGCCACGGCCAGCCAGAACGGCAGCGTGACGAAGCCATGCATCGCCATGCCCCAGGCGTCGCCGGCGTACTTCGCCACCGCGGCCATCGCCGGGTGGCGGGCCGCGTCGACCACGATGCCGTCGGCGAAGAAGCCGCCGGTGAGCATGGGCGCCATCGTCAGGTAGCCGATCACCACCGAGGGCACGGCCAGCAGCACCAGCGGCAGCGTCACCACCCACGGCGACTCGTGCGGCGTGGCGTCATGGTGGCCATGGTCGTCGTGGGCGTGATCGTCCTCGGGCGGGAAGGGCTTGTGGTGGAAGCGCTCCTCGCCGTGGAAGACCAGGAAGTACATGCGGAAGCTGTAGAAGGCGGTGACGAACACCCCGGCGACCACGGCAAAGCTGGCGAAGCCGGCCGCCGGCAGGTTGCTGCCCTGCACCGCCAGGATGATGCTGTCCTTGCTGTAGAAGCCGCTGAAGAACGGCGTGCCGATCAGCGCCAGGCTGCCCAGCAGCGCGGTGATCCAGGTGATGGGCATGTGCTTGCGCAGCCCGCCCATGTTGCGGATGTCCTGGTCGTGGTGCATGCCGATGATCACGCTGCCCGCGGCCAGGAACAGCAGCGCCTTGAAGAAGGCGTGCGTCATCAGGTGGAACACCGCCACGCCGTAGGCGCTGGCGCCCAGCGCCACCGTCATGTACCCGAGCTGGCTCAGCGTGGAGTAGGCGACCACGCGCTTGATGTCGTTCTGGATGATGCCCAGGAAGCCCATGAACAGCGCGGTGATGGCGCCCACCACCAGGACCAGGTTCAGCGCCGTGTCGCTCAGCTCGAACAGCGGCGACATGCGTGCCACCATGAAGATGCCGGCGGTGACCATGGTGGCGGCATGGATCAGCGCGCTGATCGGCGTCGGGCCTTCCATCGAGTCGGGCAGCCAGACATGCAGCGGGAACTGTGCGCTCTTGCCCATCGCGCCGACGAACAGGCCGATGCAGGCGACCGTCAGCAGCGCCCAGTCGGTGCCCGGCAGCGTCAGCTTGGCCAGCTCGGGCGCCTTGGCAAAGGCCTCGCCGTAGTTCAGCGTGCCGGCGTAGGCCGCCAGCAGGCCGATGCCCAGGATGAAGCCGAAGTCGCCGACGCGGTTGACGACGAAGGCCTTCATGTTGGCGAAGATCGCGCTGGGCTTCTTGAACCAGAAGCCGATCAGCAGGTAGCTGACCAGGCCCACCGCTTCCCAGCCGAAGAACAGCTGCAGGAAGTTGTTGCTCATCACCAGCATCAGCATGCTGAAGGTGAACAGGCTGATGTAGGCGAAGAAGCGCTGGTAGCCCGGATCACCCTGCATGTAGCCGATGGTGTAGATGTGCACCATCAGGCTGACGAAGGTGACCACCACCATCATCATCGCGGTCAGTCCGTCGACCAGGAAGCCGACCTCCATCACCAGCTGGCCCAGCACCGCCCATTCGTAGATCGTGGCGTTGAAACGCGCGCCGGCCAGCACCTGCTGCAGCACCAGCGCCGAGGCGATGAACGACACCAGCACCCCGAGGATGGTGAGCGTGTGCGCGCCGCGCTGGCCGATGGCGCGGCCGAACAGGCCGGCGACGATGGCGCCGGCCAGCGGCGCCAGCGGCACCGTCAGCAGCAGGGCTTGGGAGATCGAGTTAGCCATTCGTCTTCAGTGGGTCACGTGCCAAGTGGCCGCCGCGGAACCGGCTTCGCCGGGCCGCTGGCGGCGCCCCCTGGAGGGGGAGCGCCGAAGGCGCTTCGGGGGTGGGTCAATCTAGCCCTTCAGCTCGTCGAGCTCGGCGACGTTGATCGTCGAGCGGTTGCGGAACAGCACGACCAGGATCGCCAGGCCGATGGCCGACTCGGCCGCCGCCACCGTGAGGATGAAGAACACGAACACCTGGCCGCCCATGCGGTCGGCCTCGGGCGGCAGGAAGTGCGAGAAGGCGACGAAGTTCAGGTTGACCGCCAGCAGCATCAGCTCGATGGCCATCAGCAGCACGATCAGGTTGCGCCGGTTCAGGAAGATGCCGATGACCGACATCGCGAACAGGATGCCGCCCAGCGCCAGGAAGTGGCCCAGGGTCAGGCCGGTGACGGCGGCGTTCATGGGGTAGCCCTCCGCGCGCTGCGCTCCGGGACTCGCGCTTGGGATCGGCCCGGCGCGCTCATGCCTTGCCCCCTTCGGCCGGCGGCGCAGGCGGGCTGTCAGCGGCCGGGCGCACCGGGTCCATCTTGACGATGCGGATGCGGTCGGCCTTCTTCACGCGCACCTGCTGCGAGGGGTCGAGGTGGCGGCTGTCCTTGCGCGCGCGCAGCGTCAGCGCGATGGCCGCGATGATGGCCACCAGCAGCAGCACCGCCGCCAGCTGCAGCGGGTACAGGTAGTGGGTGTAGATCTCGATCCCGAGCAGCTTGGTGTTGGCCACCTGCAGCTCGACCTCGGGCGGCTGCGGCGCCTTGCCGCGGAAGCCGCGCATCAGCACCAGCGCCATTTCCAGCGCGATCAGCGTGCCCACCAGCCCGGCCACCGGCAGGTGCTTCCAGAAGCCCTCGCGGAAGGCGTCGCTGTTGATGTCGAGCATCATCACCACGAACAGGAACAGCACCATCACGGCGCCGATGTAGACCAGCACCAGCGCGATGGCCAGGAACTCGGCGCGCAGCAGCATCCAGATGCAGGCGGCGCTGAAGAAGGCCAGCACCAGGAACAGCGCGGAATGCACCGTGCTGCGCGCGGTGATCACGCGCAGCGAGGCCAGCAGCAGCACGGCCGAGAAGGCGTAGAACAGGGCGGCGGTGGAGTCCATGGGCCCTCAGCGGTAAGGCGCATCGGCCGCGCGGCGGGCCGCGATCTCGGCCTCGTAGCGGTCGCCCACGGCCAGCAGCATGGGCTTGGTGAAGTACAGGTCGCCGCGCTTCTCGCCGTGGTACTCGAAGTGGTGCGTCTCGACGATGCTGTCCACCGGGCAGCTCTCCTCGCAGAAGCCGCAGAAGATGCACTTGGTCAGGTCGATGTCGTAGCGCGTGGTGCGGCGTGTGCCGTCGGCGCGCTGCTCGCTCTCGATGGTGATGGCCATCGCCGGGCACACCGCCTCGCACAGCTTGCAGGCGATGCAGCGCTCCTCGCCGTTGTCGTAGCGGCGCAGCGCGTGCAGGCCGCGGAAGCGCGGCGACAGCGGCGTCTTTTCCTCCGGGAACTGGATGGTGATGTTCTTGGCCAGGAAGTGCCGGCCGGTCAGGGCCATGCCCTTGAACAGCTCCACCAGCATGAAGCTGGACAGCAGGTCCTTGATGGCGGCGAGGCTCATGCACCCCTCCGTGGCGCGCCAGGGCGCGCGTGCGTGGTCGTGTAGCGGGTCATCACGGCCAGATGTTGAAAGGCGACTGGATCCACAGGCCGACGACGACCAGCCAGACCAGGGTCACGGGAATGAAGATCTTCCAGCCCAGGCGCATGATCTGGTCGTAGCGGAAGCGCGGGAAGGTGGCGCGCACCCACAGGAACATCGTGACCACCACGAAGACCTTGATGGCCAGCCAGATCCAGCCCGGGATGAAGGACAGCGCCTCGACGGGCGGCAGCCAGCCGCCCAGGAACATCAGCACGCACAGCGTGCTGACCAGGATCATGTTCGCGTACTCGGCCAGGAAGAACATCGCGAACGACATGCCCGAGTACTCGATCATGTGGCCGGCGACGATCTCGCTCTCGCCCTCGACCACGTCGAAGGGGTGGCGGTTGGTCTCGGCCAGGCCGGCGATGAAGTAGACGACGAAGATCGGCAGCAGCGGCAGCCAGTTCCAGGACAGGAAGCCGAGGCCCATCTCGGCCATCGTGCCGGTGCCCTGCTTGCTGACGATCTCGCCCAGGTTCATGGTGCCCGAGACCATCAGCACCACCACCAGCGCGAAGCCCATCGCGATCTCGTACGAGACCATCTGCGCGCTGGCGCGCAGCGCGCCCAGGAAGGCGTACTTCGAGTTGCTGGCCCAGCCGGCGATGATCACGCCGTACACCTCCAGCGAGGTGATGGCCATGATGAACAGCAGGCCGGCGTTGATGTTGGCCAGCACCACCTCGGGACCGAAGGGAATCACCGCCCAGGCCGCCAGCGCCGGCATGATGGTCATCACCGGGCCGAGGAAGAACAGGCCCTTGTTGGCCGCGGTGGGGCGGATGATCTCCTTGAAGATCAGCTTCACCGCGTCGGCGATGGGCTGCAGCAGGCCGAAGGGGCCGACGCGGTTGGGGCCCAGGCGGATCTGCGTGAAGCCGATGCCCTTGCGCTCCCACAGCGTGAGGTAGGCGACGCAGATCATCAGCGGCAGCACCACCGCGACGATCTTGACCAGGCTCCAGACCACCAGCCACGGCGTGGCGCCGATCAGGCCGCTGGCGTATTGGTGCAGGGGTTCGAACATCGGCTCAGACCTTCTCGATGCTGACGCGGCCGAACATCGCGCCCAGCGCGGCGGTGCTGGCGTGGCCGGCGGCGATGCGCACGCAGCCCTCGGCCAGGGTGTCGTCGCGGCGCGCGGGCAGCACCACGCTGGCCTCGCCCTGCTCAACCAGCACCCGGGCACCGGCCTGCAGGCCCAGCTGCCGCCACAGCGCGGCGGGCAGGCCCACCTCGGGCGCGGCGGCGTCGGCGGTGTGCTGCAGGGCCGGCGCGCGGCGCACCAGCATGTCGACGCTGTAGAGGGGCACGTCGGCGACGCGCTGCAGGCCCTGCGAGGCCATGGCCGGCAGCGATGCCGGCAGCGGCGCGGCGGCGTTGTCCAGGCGTGTGGCCAGCGCCGCCGGGTCGCCCAGCGCCTCGGCGCGCACCGCTTCCACCGTGTCGTGCTCGAAGCCGGGCAGGCCCAGCAGGTTGCCCAGCACGCGCAGCACCTTCCAGCCCGGGCGCGCCTCGCCCAGCGGCTTGGCCACGCCGTGGAAGGGCTGCAGCCGGCCCTCGGCGTTGACGAAGCTGCCGCCGGTCTCGGTGAAGGGGGTGATGGGCAGCAGCACGTCGGCGACGTCGGCCAGGCCCTGGTCCAGGTCGGCAAAGGCGGTGAGCGCCACGACCAGCCCGCTGCCGGCCAAGGCCGCGCGCGCGGCAGCGGCATCGGCGGCGTCGAGCAGCGGCTCGGTGTTGAGCAGCAGCAGGGCCTTCATCGGCTGGCCCAGCATCTGGCCGGCGTTCAGCCCGCCGGCGCCAGGCAGGGCGTTGACGAGCTGCGCGCCGACGGCGTTGCCGCCCTCCTCCAGCACGCCGCAGCGGGCGCCGGTGGCCTGCGCGATCCACTGCGCCAGCGACAGCAGCAGCCCGGCCTGCGGGTGCTGCAGCGCCGCGGCGCCCAGCAGCACGGCCTTGCGTTCGCCGCTGCACAGGCTGGCGGCCACGGCTTGTGCGTCGGCACCGGCCTCGGCGGCGACCGGCGCGGCCACGCCCAGGGCGGCGGCCACGGCGGCAGCCACCTCGGCCAGCGCCTGCGGCCAGGCGGCCGGCGCGGCGGTGACGCGGGCGTGCAAGGCCATCGCCCAGTCGTCGTGCACCGCGTGCAGGCTGCTCAGCCGCGCGCCATGGCGCACGGCCTGGCGCAGCCGCGCAGCGAACAGCGGCTGGTCCTTGCGCAGGAAGCTGCCGATCACGAAGGCGCGGTCCAGCGTGGACAGCTCGGCGATGGGCAGGCCCAGCCAGCGCGCGTGGCCGTCGGCGGCACGCTGGCCGAAGTCGCTGCGGCGCAGCCGGTGGTCGATGCTCTGGCTGCCCAGCGCACGCGTCAGCTTGGCCAGCAGGTGCAGCTCCTCCACGGTGGAACTGGGGTGGGCCAGCGCACCGATGCCGGCGTTGGGCTCGGCGCCGAACTCGGCCTTGACGCGCTTGAGGCCGTCGGCGACGTAGGCCAGCGCGGTGTTCCAGTCCACGGCCTGCCACTGCCCGCCCTGCTTGATGCGCGGCTGCGTCAGGCGCTGCTCGCTGGCCAGCGCCTCGTAGCTGAAGCGGTCGCGGTCGGCGATCCAGCACTCGTTGACGGCCTCGTTCTCCAGCGGCAGCACGCGCAGCACCTTGCCGGCCTTGACCTGGACCACCAGGTTGGCGCCGGTGCCATCGTGCGGGCTGACGCTCTTGCGCCGGCTCAGCTCCCAGGTGCGGGCGCTGTAGCGGAAGGGCTTGCTGGTCAGCGCGCCGACCGGGCACAGGTCGATCATGTTGCCCGACAGCTCGCTGTCCACCGTGCGCCCGGCGATGGTGGTGATCTCGGCATGCTCGCCGCGGTGCACCATGCCCAGCTCCATCACGCCGGCCACCTCCTGGCCGAAGCGCACGCAGCGGGTGCAGTGGATGCAGCGCGTCATCTCCTGCATCGAGATCAGCGGGCCGACGTCCTTGACCTCGACAACGCGCTTCTCTTCCTGGTAGCGGCTGCCGCTGTTGCCGTAGCCCACGGCCAGGTCCTGCAGCTGGCACTCGCCGCCCTGGTCGCAGATGGGGCAGTCCAGCGGGTGGTTGATCAGCAGGAACTCCATGACCGACTGCTGGGCCTTGATGGCCTTGTCGCTCTTGGTGCGCACGATCATGCCTTGCGAGACCGGCGTGGCGCAGGCCGGCATGGGCTTGGGCGCCTTCTCAACCTCCACCAGACACATGCGGCAGTTGGCCGCGATGGAAAGCTTCTTGTGGTAGCAGAAATGGGGGATGTAGGTGCCCGCCTTTTCGGCCGCATGCATCACCATGCTGCCGGGCGCCACTTCCACCTTCTTGCCGTCGAGTTCGATTTCAACCATGTTGTGCTTCTCGTTCGATCGCTTCGCTCAGGCGGCGGCCTTGACCATGGACGTCTTGTGTTCGATCAGGTGCTCGAACTCGGGACGGAAGTGCTTGACCATGGCGCGAACCGGCATCGCGGCGGCATCCCCCAGGGCGCAGATGGTGCGACCCATGATGTTCTCCGCCACGTTGTCCAGCAGGGCCATGTCGGCCGGCTTGCCCTCACCCCGATGGATTCGGTCGACCAGGCGCCACAGCCAGCCCGTGCCTTCGCGGCAGGGCGTGCACTGGCCGCAGCTTTCG
>VFQQ010002888.1_pt1 | contig 18034 bp, 16 predicted proteins | sample 3512341 | NCBI WGS metagenome assembly VFQQ01 (sample SAMN10412373, study PRJNA504923) | tailings metagenome | isolation source: Relicate 2 Philex TSF1 revegetated site | place: Philippines: Tuba, Benguet | collected 2017-08-29 | reverse complement strand
CTGGCTCAACTGGAGCAGCAAGGCACACGCATTGCCATTGTGGACGCCGTGTCCGACGAGGATTTGATGGTGATGGGGCGGGCCTTTGCCGACCTGCCGCTGCTGGTGGCTGGTTCGGGCGTGGCCCTGGGGCTGCCGCAAAACTTCGGCATGGCGCCCAGCGCCCTGTCCGCCGTGCTGCCACCCGCCCAAGGCCGGCAGGCCATCGTGTCGGGCAGTTGCTCGGTGGCCAGTAACGCGCAGGTGGCGTTGTTCAAAGCAAACGGTGGCGCGGCCTTTGCCATCGACCCTTTGCGCGCCGCGCAGGGTGAAGACGTGGTGGCCGCCGCGTTGGCGTGGGCACAGCCTTTGCTGGCCCAAGGCCCGGTGCTGGTGTACGCCACCGCCGAGCCCGAATCGGTGAAGGCCGTGCAGGCGCAGTTGGGGGTTCAGGCCGCCGGCGAACTGACCGAGCGCGTGCTGTCCAGCATCGCACGCGGCTTGGTAGGCCTGGGCGTACGCCAGCTCATCGTGGCTGGCGGCGAAACCTCTGGCGCTTGCGTCAAAGCGCTGGACATCACCCGCCTGCGCATCGGCAGCCAGATCGACCCGGGCGTCCCGTGGTGCCATGTCACTACCAGCGTGGCCGGCGCCGAAGGGCTGCATATCGCGCTCAAATCGGGAAACTTTGGCACGCCGGACTTTTTCATCAAAGCCTTCGGGGTGCTGGCGTGAGCGGCACGGGTTTGAACGAGGCAGCGCTGCGCGACGAAATCTGCCGCGTGGGCCGCAGCCTGTTCGAGCGGGGCTTCGTTCACGCCACGGCAGGCAACATCAGCGTGCGCCTGCCGGACGGCTTCCTGATCACCCCGACCGACGCCTGCCTAGGTTTCCTTGCGCCCGAGCGCTTGGCCAAGGTGGGGCTAGACGGCGTGCAGGTCAGCGGTGATCGGGCCAGCAAGACGCTGATCCTTCACCGCAGCATCTACGCGGCCGACCCGCAGGCGGGTAGTGTCATCCACACCCATTCCACTCACCTGGTGGCATTGACCTTGCAGGGCGCCTGGACTGCCGAGGAGTTGTTGCCGCCCATCACGCCTTACTTTGTGATGAAGGTAGGCCATGTGCCGCTGATACCGTACCACCGCCCGGGTGACCCAGCGGTGGGCGCGCTGGTGGCGCAGGCGATGGAGACCTGGCGAGAACGCGGTGCGCCCATCCGTTCGGTGATGCTGGATCGGCTGGGGCCCAACGTGTGGCACCAGACGCCGGCTCAAGCCATGGCCACGCTGGAAGAACTGGAAGAAACCGCCAAGCTGTGGTTGCTGGCCCATCCCAAACCAGCGCCCCTGGACGCCGCTGCCTTGCAGGCGCTGCGCGACACGTTCGATGCACCCTGGTAAGCCCTTATGACCGAGCCCCGCATTGCTTTGATCCACGCGGTTCAAGTGGCCATGGCGCCGATCGAGGCCGCCTTTCAGCGCTTGTGGCCTCAGGTGCAACGCAGCAACCTGCTGGACGACGGGCTGTCGGGCGACTTGCAACGCGCCGGTCAACTGAACCCCGCGCTGCACGGCCGCATTGCCCATCTGGTGGATTACGCGGTGGAATCCGGCGCACAAGGGGTGCTGTTCACCTGCTCTGCCTTCGGCGATGCCATTGCGGCGGCGGCGGTCCAAGCCCGGGTGCCAGTCCTCAAGCCTGACGAGGCCATGTTCAGCCAGGCGCTGCGCGCGGGTCGCCGCATCGGCATGATTGCTTCGTTTGCACCGGCAGTGCCCAACATGGAGCGGGATTTTCGTGCGGCCGCTCAGGCGCATGGCATCGAAGTCACCATCGAGTCGGTTTGTGTGCCTGAGGCGATGGAGGCCGCCCGCGCTGGCGACATGGCCCGGCACAACCAGCTGCTGGCCGCTGCCGCTCCCCAACTGGCCGGTTGCGACGCGGTGATGCTGGCGCAGTTCTCCACCTCGGTTGCTCTCGACGATGTACAGGCCATGCTGTCCTGCCCGGTGCTCAGCTCCCCTGACGCGGCGGTGGCAGAACTCAAGCGTCGGCTGGCCTGATCAGCAGTAGTTGAACACCCGTGCCGGGTTGCGGCACAGCATCGCCGTGGCGGCGCTGCTGTCGTCCAGGTACCGGGTCAGCTGGTCCAGGGTGCGGGCATCGTTCTCGTAGCGAAAGGGCTCCACCCCGCGGTCGTTGGTGGCAGGTGCATTGCGCAGGATGCCGCTGGTGTGCGGCCAGTTGCTGCCCCACAGCAGTTGCGCCGGCACAGCTCGGCCCAGCTCCTGCACCAGGGGTTGCAGATCGCCGTAGTCCGGCCCCTTGCGCGACACCTGGTATGGCGCCGATAGCTTGATCATGAGTTGCGGATTGGCCTCGAGCATCGCCAGCAAGGCGCAGAAATCTTTCTGGCGGGAGTGTAGGCCGGGCATGCCAAAGTGGTCGATGATCACGGGGCGGTCCAATGCGGCGAAGGTGGATGCTGCCGCTAGCAATACGGGCAGGCGTGCAAACACTTCGATCGCCCATGTCCGCTCGCCAAGGCGTTTGTGCAGGGCCAGCGCTGCCTGTCCCAGCGTGCTGTGGGTACTGGCGCAGTCATGGGCTGATGGCGGTACTTGCCAGTTGATGCGTGCCGCACGCACCCCTGCTTCGTGCAATTGATCCAGCTCGTGCTTTGGGGTGTGCGGGCCGAGCACCGCTACACCACGCGGCTGGGCGCAGCCAAGGATACGGCGCAACCGAATTCTGTAAAACGGTCCCTACGGCCTTCCCAGTCCACCGCCTCAGGGGGATCCAGCTGGAGTGCCGCCAGTACATCCTGCTCAATTCCGGGGCCATCTTCCCCAGTGCGGCATAGGTGCCCACCGCACCGCTCAGAATGCATGTGCGGTAACGCTTCAGCCACCCACGCAGCCGCTCCATGCTGCGCCGATGCTCTGCCAACCAAGCCCCGCAATTCTGAACAGGTGAGATAAAGGCAGACGCCGGGAAACTATCAGGGCATGGCCTGTTGCAGTTTCAATCGGCCCGATTTCACATCGATTTCGAAGACGGCAATGCTGTCCTCTCCCCTTTTTGAAGGCGTATAGCGTTCGACCATAGGGATCGATCTCGATCTCGGAGCCGCGGCAGTTGGCGGTGAAACTGTCGGCCAACGCACTGACCACCTGAAAGGCTTGCAGCGCGCCAGTGATGGGGTCAAAAGGTGTAGGTGGCAGCGATAGTCTCAACCCGAACACCAAACTGACTGGCGATGGTGCCGCCGTTGTCGAACCAGGCAGACTGACCACGGCGTCAAATGGAAGTGTGGTGAGCCATCTGGTTGCGAGAGCCCGCAGCTACTCTCGCAATGAGAAAGAGTAGCTATTGCTTGAATACAAAACGCGTGTCCTGGCGCAATAATTGGTCTCCGTCAATTCAATGGAAATCAGAACATGGACAACCACCACCATCAAACACTGAGTGCCACCGGGTGGAAGCCGCGCATGCTCCCCGGCTTCATAGAGACCGCTGGACCCCTGTGGACTCGGCAGGAGGCGGATGGATGGGCCTACGGATTCCTGTGTGAGGCGCGCCATCTCAATCCAGCGAACAGGGTTCATGGCGGTGCCTTGATGACGCTGCTTGACCACGCCATAAGCGCCGTCGCCTGGGAGTGCTCCGGAAGAAAGGCATGCGTCACGCTGCAGATGGACACCCAGTTTTTCGCCGCCGTCGAAGAGGGGCAGTTCGTGGAGGCGAGGGCGGAGGTGACCCACAAGACCCGAAACCTGTTGTTCATGACGGGGTTCTTGAGCGTGGAGAACCAAAGGGTATTGAAGGCGCAGGCCATCCTGAAGGTGCTCGCTGCCTAGACGGGGTCGTGAGCATTTTTTTGCCATTTTAATATTTGTACATATACAAAACTAAAGCGCTATTGACAAAAGATGACAATCCACCGAAACTGCCATCACACCAGCAGATTGATGAATGCCATGACCCGACTGACCGACTTCACCCGCTACGCCGACGCGCAGGCGAACTTCACCCCCGAGAAGCTCTGGGAGCTGTTTGATGGCAATCGGGAGTTCCTCAACATTGCGCACGAGTGCGTGGACCGCCACGCGGGGAAGGGCAAGGAGGCACTGATCGTGGTCCACGCCGATGGCACGGACGAGGTCATCACTTACGACGAACTGTCGGCCGACTCTTCTCGGTTTGCCAACTTTCTGGCAGCGCAGGGCGTGCAGCCTGGCGAGCGGGTCGCGATCATGCTCGACCCATCGAGGGCGTTCTACACAGCCATGTTCGGCGTGATCAAGCGCGGTGCCATTGCGGTGCCACTGTTCACCCTGTTCGGTCCGGATGGCATCCGTCTGCGCGTCAACGACTGCAGCCCCCGGCTAGTGGTCACCAACGCAGAGAAGGCTGTGATCACCCAGCAACTCGGGAACACCCAGACGCTGGTGTTCGACGAGGACTTCTTCGACAGCCTTAGAGCCTTGCCTTCGACTCATGAAACCAGGACCCACGGGGACGATCTGGCGGTGTTCCAGTACACCTCGGGAACCACCCGGGAACTCCCGGAAGCGGTCAAGCACACCCACCGCGCACTGGTCACGCTCACGGTGGCGGCGCTCTACGGAACCGGCCTGCGTCCAGGTGACAGGTTCTTCTGTCCGTCATCGCCCGCGTGGGGTCATGGCCTCTGGCATGGCACCTTGGCACCACTGGCCATGGGCTTGACCGTGGGCGCGTACAGCGGGCGCTTCAATCCTGAGCGCCTGCTGCAGGCCTTGCACACGCACCGCTTCACCAACATGTCGGCGGCGGCCACCCACTACCGGATGATGAAGAACTGCGGCAAAGCCGATCAGTACACCTTCGATTTCAAGAAGCTGTCTTTCACCGGCGAGCCTATCGACGACGACACGGCGCGTTTCATCTGGAGGACTTTCGGCCTGGAGGTCTGCAGCATGTACGGCACCACAGAGATTGGTGTCGTGTTGGCCAGCTATCCCGGCGCATCCGACTTCACCGTCAAGCGGGGCTCCCTGGGCAAGGCCGTACCTGGCACCCGGGTGGAAGTGCACGATGCAGATGGCCATGTCTGCCCACCCGGCGTCACCGGCCAGCTGATGGTCTGGCGCCGCAGCCAATGGGTGCCCACCAAGGATCTGGGCCGAACCGATGAGGACGGCTACTTCTACCACGGGGGCCGCGCGGACGACGTGATCATCTCCGCCGGCTGGACCATGAGCGCCGTGGAAATCGAGAACGTGATGCTCATGCACCCTGATGTTCTGGAGGCTGCCGCCATTGGTGTGCCCGACGAACTGAGGGGACAGGTGGTGAAGGCCTTCATCGTGAGCGCACGCCAGGCCAGCGACGCGTTTACCGAGGAAATCCAGACCCTGGTGCGCAGCAAGCTCAGCCAGCACGAGTACCCGAGACACGTGGCTTTCGTCACCGAACTCCCCAAGACGCCCGCCGGCAAGGTGCACCGGAAGGTGCTGCGTGAGCGCGAACTGGCGGCCGTACCCCATTCCGCGCCGGCCACCGCCGTGACCGCATCCTGAATCAATCCCATTTTTCACCAGGAGACTTTTCCATGTCACAGACCATGCAGCGCAGTTTTCCAAAAATTACCGACAGTGGACTCGATGAATTGCGCCAACGCATAGGCGTCAAGATCACCCAGACCGCTGAGCCGTGGTGTTACGAGGCCACCCGCGACAACATCCGCCACTACGCCCACGGCATTGGTGACGACAACCCGCTGTGGTGTGACCCTTCGTACGCGGCCAAGACCCAGTACGGCGACGTCATTGCGCTTCCCAGCTTCCTGTTCTCCACCAGCCGCATCGTCTCCGGTTACGTGGGTGGCCTGCCTGGCGTGCACGCCATGTGGTCGGGTGCCGACTGGACCTGGCACCAGCCGGTGCGCCGCAACGACGTCATTCACACCGAGGCATACCTGAAGGACCTCGTTGAGCATCAGACACGTTTTGCGGGCCGTGCGATTCAGCAGATCTACCACGTCGACTTTTTCAACCAGGGCGGTGACAAAGTGGCCGAGGCCGACAGCTGGTGTTTCCGCACCGAGCGGGACCAGGCGCGTGAACACGGCACCAAATACAAGGAAGTGCGCGAACGCGAACCGCGCCGCTACACCGACGAGGAGCTGGGCGAGGCCTACAAGCTCTACCGCGACGAGGAAGTCAGGGGTGCCACCCCGCGCTACTGGGAAGACGTCAAGGAAGGCGAAGAGCTGCCCATCATGTTCAAAGGCCCCATGACGGTCACCGGCTTTGTTGCCTACGCGCAGGGTTGGGGTGGACTCTATATCCGCGCCAACAAGCTGGCCTGGAAACTCATCGACGCACACCCTGGCGTGGGCATCAAGAACCGCTTCGGCATTCCCGACGTGCCCGAGCGCGTGCACTGGGAAGAGGAATTCGCACTGGAGGTGGGTGCACCGGGTGCCTACGACTACGGCCCCGAGCGCACCTCGTGGCTCACGCACCAGCTCACCAACTGGATGGGCGATGACGGCTTCCTGCACAAGTCCACCTGCAAGGTGCGCCGCCACAACCCTGAGGGCGACATGCTGTTCATCAAGGGCAAGGTCAAGCGCAAATACGTCGAGGGCGGTCGCCACCTGGTCGAGATCGAGCAGGAAGCCCACAACCAGGATGGCGAACAGTCCGCAGTGGGCGGCGGCATCGTGGTGCTGCCTTCACGGGGCAAATAAGCCATGACGCCTCCCCGCGTTGGCGCGCTGCAGGGTCTCAAGGTGGTTGACCTCACACGGGTCCTCGCCGGGCCCCTGTGCACGCAGATCCTGTCCGATCAGGGAGCTGACGTCATCAAGGTCGAGCCGCCCAGCGGGGACGAAACCCGACGGCTCGGGCCGCCATTCGATGCATCGGGCAGTGCCGCCTACTTCTCGGCGCTCAACCGCGGCAAACGCTCCATCAGCCTGGACCTTTCACGACAGCATTCGCAGGATGTACTGCACCGCCTGCTGTCTGATGCGGATGTGCTGGTCGAAAACTTTTTGCCCGGCACCATGGAGCGCTGGGGCTTGGGCTTTGAGCAGATACTGGCGGCGCGTTATCCACGCCTGATCTACTGCAGCATCACGGGCTTCGGCCGCGATGGTCCATTGGGCGGACTGCCTGGCTACGACGCGGTGTTGCAGGCCTTGTGCGGGCTCATGAGTGTCAACGGCGACCTGGCCAGTGGGGCAACGCGCATTGGCATTCCGGTGGTGGACCATCTCACCGGCTATGTGGCGCTCAGCGGCATCCTGATGGCGCTGGTGGCTCGCTCCCGATCCGGCCAGGGCCAGCGCATCGAGGCCGCCTTGTACGACACCGCGCTGAGCCTGCTGCTGCCCCATGCGTCCAACTGGCTGTCCTCGCACAAGACGCCGGAGCTGCTGGGCAGCGCCCATCCCAACATTGCCCCGTATGAAAAATTCCGCGCCCTGGACGGCGAGGTGTTCCTCGGCATCGTCAACGACGTGCAGTTCCGCCGCTTCTGTGGCCTGGTCGGCCTGGACGGTTTGCCGGGCGATGAGCGGTTTGCCAACAACGCAGCACGCGTGAGCCATCGCGCCGCACTCAAGGCGGCCATCGAAGGCGCCATTGCCGAATGTGCGGGCGAGGCACTTTGCGAAACCCTCATGCGCGCCGGCGTGCCCGCTGGCGTGGTCAGCGATCTGCCCCAGGCACTGGCCCACCCCCACGCCCGGCACCGCGAGATGCTGGTGCAACGGGGCGACTACACGGGAATCCGTTCCCCCATGCGCCTGACGGGAACGCCAGGCTCACCCGGACGGGCGCCGCCCCGTCTGGCCCAGGACGCCGCAGAAATCCTGACGGCGCTGGGCTACACCGAAGAGGAATCCGAGAGCCTGCGACAGACAGGTGCCATCCCTCAGCTTTGATTGCAGTACAACCCAACCCAGGAGACACACGATGCGACCGCTTGCAGCACTTGCCACTCTTTCCCTCGCCCTGATCGTGCCCGCCACGGCCAGCGCGCAGGACTACCCCAACCGCCCCATCCGGATCATCGTGGCCTACCCGGCCGGACAAGGCACGGACATTGCCACCCGCTACCTGGCCGAACAGATGTCCAGGGATCTGGGCCAACCGGTCGTGATCGACAACAAGCCCGGCGCCGGGGGCAACATCGGCACCGCACTCACATTGCAGGCGCCCGCCGATGGCTACACGCTCACCATGGGCACCAACGCAACCCACGCGCTCAACCAGTACCTGTACAACAGTGTCGGGTTCGATGCCGAGAAGGATTTCGAGCCCATTGCGCTGGTGGGCACCTTCCCCATGGTGGTGGCCGTCAATCCGGCCTCACCTTTCAACAACATTGCCGACGTCCTGGCCACCGTGAACAGGAACGCGCGCGGCTCTGACATCGCCATGCCCAGCACCACTGCCCGCCTCGTGGTCGAGCTGCTCAAGAAGCAGTCGGGTGCTCCGCTGTACGGCGTGCCTTACCGGGGTTCGGCCAACGCCATGTCCGATCTTCTGGGTGGTCAACTGCCCATCGTGGTGGACACGCCAACGGCGCTGCGACCACACCTGGCCGCCGGCAAGGTGCGCGCCATTGGCGTGACCTCCAGCCAGCCCAGCGGTCTGGTTCCGGGCGTCAAGCCGGTGGCTGAGCAGGGCGTGGCCGGATTCGAGGTGCTGGCTTGGAACGCACTGTATGCACCCAAAGGGACCCCGGCCCCGGTGATCAGCATTCTGAACACATCACTCAACAAGGTGCTGGCACGGCCAGAGACGAAACAGAAGCTGCTGGAGCTGGGTTTTGATCCGGCCGGTGGAACCCCGGCGCGACTGGCGGCTTTCGCCAAAGGTGAGCGCACCAAGTGGGAGCCCATCATCCAGGCCGCCGGACTCAAGGTCGACTGAGCCCCGGTCAATGCTTCAGCTGCCCGCGGGCAGCAGATCCGCAATCGCGCTGGCCTCCTGCTTCATGGTCAGCGCGATTTCTGTCGTGAGGTTGACGGGCAACTGGCTGGAGAGACCGGCCACCACCAGCGTATGGGTGAGCTGGCGCTTGTCGTCCATGATGGGGACGGCCACCACCGTAAGCCCGCTGACGAAGTGGTCACGGTCCACGCTCCAGCCTTTCACGCGAGCCAGCTCCACTTCTTTTTTCCAGGCGTCAAACGTCGGTGGCTTGTCCCAGGGAATGGCCTTGAAGCGGGCCCGAAGCTGAGTCCACGTCTCGCCCGAGTGAGCGGCAATCAGGCGCCCTGTGGCGCTGACCAGGTGGTCGAACTGGCTGCCCACGTCCGTGTACAGGCGAAAGGGCTGGTTGGACTTGGAAATGGCCAGCACCACCACACCCATGCGCCGGGTCACCTCCACTCCCATGGCCGTGACGCCATAGGCCTGGGCCAGCCGGTCCAGTGCGGGTTGAGCCAGCTGAGAAAATCCTCCGCCGGCCAACACGCTGCGTGCCAGGCTGATCATGCCGCTGGCCAGTGTGTAGCGTTTGGTGGCGGGGTCCACCCGCACCAGGTCCTCGCTGACCAGCACGCGCAGGATGTGCAGGCAGGTGCTGGGCACCAGTTCCAGTGTGTCCGCAATGGCCTTGACGCCCAGACCCTGCCTGGCCTCGCCCAGCAGCCGCAGGATGGCGATGGATCGGCTGACCGCTGGCACAGGCCGGACACGCACGGACTTGGCTGGCTTTTGTTTTGGCTCCATCGATTTGGGCGAGCTTGAAGGCATCGCCAAATCATAGTCCACAGCCAGCGTATTAAAAGCGCTGCGCGATACCGCCGCATGCCAGCGCATAGCTCTCAGGTGGTCAGGCTGTGCAAAGGCCTCTCACCCCCAAGTGCCTGCGCAAGACTGCTCAGTACCATCTCCCCCATGGCGGCCCGCGTCTCGTGTGTCGCGCTGGCACGGTGGGCAGAGAGCACGACATTGTCCAGCTCGAACAGTGCGGAAGGAACGTGGGGTTCATCGGCAAACACATCCAGTCCCGCACCAGCGATCCGGCCTTCCAGCAGGGCGTCCACCAGGTCCTGCTCTTTCACCAGCCGGCCGCGTGCCACGTTGATCAGAAAACTCTTGGGGCCCAGCGCATCCAGGATCCGGCGGTCGATCAGGCCTTCGGCCTGGTCGGCAGCAGCGGCCAGCACGAGGGCGTCGCTGTCGCGCGCCAGGGTCTGCAGGTCGGCCACATAGGTCCACGGCACGTCGTCCATCCTGCGCAGGTCCGTGTACTGGACGGGGCAGCCGAACGCCGTGGAGCGTGCCGCGATGGCCCGTCCCACCCGGCCCAGGCCGACAATGCCCACGCGCATCCCGCTGAACCGGCGCGCCAGCGGTAGGGCAGTCGGCTGCGGGTTGGCTGCCCATTGGCCCGCACGAACAAAGCGGTCACCCGCACAAAGCCCCCGGCAGACCGCGAGCAGCAGACCGATGGCCAGGTCTGCCACGTCTTCCGTGAGTGCGCCAAAGGTGCCGGTGACGTGGATGCCACGCTCGCGTGCGTACGCCATGTCCACCGCATCGGTTCCCACGCCGTTGACGGCCACCACCTCAAGCGCTGGCAGCTGTTCCATCAGGGCGCGGCGGATACCGGTGTGGCCACCCGTGACGACGCCCCGGATGTGCTGGCCGTGCGCTTTTACATAGGCGTCCCGGTCGGTCTGCTCATAGAGCCGGTGCACGCGGTAGCGCTCGGTGAGCCGCTCGTTCACGGCGGGCACCAGGATGGGGTTGAGCTGGAGGATTTCAGCCTTCATGGCAATCTTTCGGGTCAGGCAAATCGGGGACGGGGAGCGAGGAATCAGTCGACCGTGATCTTTCGTTCCCGGATGATCTGGCCGTAGCGCTTGCGGTCCTTGTCGATCAGGGCGCCAAACTCCGCCGGTGTGGTGACCGACGGCACGGCGCCCAGCTGGACGAAACGCTCACGCACGTCGTCGCGCATGACAACTTCGCGCACGTCTGCCGAGATTTTTTCGACCAGTTCGCGGGGTGTCGCACCCGGGGCAAGCAACCCTATCCAGGAGATGCTGTTGAAGCCGGCCAAGCCGGACTCGGCCAGCGTGGGGATGTCGGGCAGGGCGTTGACACGTTTTTCGCTGGTCACGGCCAGCGCACGCAGCTTGCCGGCCTTGACGTGGCCGCTGGCCTCGAAGGCGGTCATGAAGGACAGCTGGACGTGTCCGGCCAGCAGGTCGTTGATGGCGGGGCCACCGCCGCGATACGGCACATGCAGGATGAAGGTGCCGGTGGCGTCCTTGAACATTTCTGCGGCCAGGTGTGGCCCACCGCCGGCGCCCGAGCTGCTGTAGGAGAGCTTGCCTGGCTGGGCCTTGGCGAGTGCCACGAACTCTGTGACCGTCTTGGCCGGTACGTTGGGGTTGACCATCATCGCCAAGGGCAGTTCGGCGATGAGCGAGATCGGCGCGAACGCCTTGTCGGGGTCGTACGGCAGGCGCGCATACAAGGCTGGGTTGATGGCCTGGGTGCCGATGTTGCCCACCAGGAGCGTGTGGCCATCGGCCCGTGCCTTGGAGACGAAGTCCGCCCCGATCTGCCCGGCCGCTCCGGCGCGGTTGTCCACCACCACGGGCTGTCCCCACTTTCTGGCCAGTTGTTCGGCCAGGATGCGGGCGCCCGTGTCGGTGCCGCCTCCGGGCGGGAACGGCACCACGATGCTGACCGTGCGTGTGGGCCAGCCCTGCGCGATGGCGCTGGCCGTGGCCAACGAGAAAAGCGTCGCAACCCAAAGTTTTTTCATCGATGTCTCCTGTATGGGTGAGGAAGAGTTCGGGTCAGTGTAGGCAGGCATCGATGCAAGAACAAACCATAGGTTGAATCGATTGATGCAAAATGTGGATTGATGTTTGACCTGTTCCAACTCCGGTGTTTTCTGGCGGTGGCCGATGAGCTGCACTTCGGCCGTGCGGCCGAACGCCTGCACATGACGCAACCCCCGTTGTCCCGCCAGATCCAGTTGCTGGAGCACGCGGTGGGTGCGCGTCTGCTGGAGCGCACCAGCCGCAGCGTGCGGCTGACGGTGGCGGGGCAGGGGCTGTACCAGGACGCTCAGCAGCTGCTGCGGCTGGCAGAGCGGGCGGCCGACACCGCGCGCCGCACGGAAAAAGGGCAGATGGGGCGGGTCATCGTCGGCTACACCGCCGTCACGGGTTACGCGCTGATGCCGGAACTGGTGGCTTCGGCCAGCAAGGCCTTGCCCGACATAGAGATCGTGCTGCAGGAGATGGTGACCTCGGGGCAGTTGCAGGCCTTGCAGGACCGGCGCATCGATATCGGGTTTGTGCGGCCTGTCAGCGGCCCTGTGCCCCTGAACTACCGGCAGGTGGCGTCCGAGCCCATGCGTCTGGCCATACCGTCTCGCCATCCATTGGCACGCAAGCGAACCATCCGGCTGGAGGATATGCACGGCGTGCCACTGGTCATGTTTTCGCGCACCGAGGGCCGTTACTTCCACGACATGATCGTCAATCTGTTCGCGGCAACGGGCGTGCAGCCGCGGTTCATCCACGACATCGCGCAGACCCACACCATCATGGCTCTGGTGCGCAAAGGCCTGGGCCTGGCCATCGTGCCCGACTCCGTGCGGCATCTGCACTTGAACAGTGTGGCCATCCGCCCGTTGTGGCGCGACGACGCGGTGGCGCAGACCTATCTGACCTGGCGGCCCGATGAAAACAACCCCGCGCTGCCGCCGGTGCGCGACTTCTTCGTGCGCGAACTGGACCGCGCCGCGCGCGGCGTCTAGCGAGCGGAGCCCTTCAGCAGGGCACGCCGCCGCGGGTCACCATCCAGGCGGGTGCATCCTGCAGGCACACGGGACGCAGGAAACGGTCGATGGCCGCATCGCCCACCGAGGTGGTCATGGGGGCGGTGGACGCGGGCCAGGGGCCACCGTGGTGCTGGGCGGCGGTCACCGCCACACCCGTGGGCACGCCCTTGAACAGGACGCGCCCGGCTATTGCGGTGGCCTGCCGAACCAGCGCCCGGTTGTCCGCCGTGTCTTCGTCCGCACCCCACAGCGTTGCCGTCAGACTGCCGCCCACTGCCTGCAAGACATTCAGCACCTGCGCCACGTCTTTTGCCAGCACGATCAGGCTGCAAGGGCCAAACACCTCTTCATGTAGCGCCGGCTCCTGAATGAAGCGCGCAGCGTCCACCGCCAGCAACTGCGGCCCAGGTGCGGCGCCCTTGCCAGGGGCCTGCAACAAGGCCCGGGCACCGGCCGCAAGGTGGCTTTTCACGCCCTGCTCGAATGCCGTTTTCATGTGCTGCGTCAACATCTCGTGCGGCTGCAGCGGGGCCAATTGGTCGCTCAGGTGTTGTATGAATGCCTGGGTCTGTGGCCCGTCGATCAGCACAAGCAGGCCGGGATTGGTGCAGAACTGCCCGCAGCCCAGGGTGATGGAACCCGCGAGCATTTGCGCGGCTGCTTCTGACTGCCCTTGCAGCGCCTGAGGCAGAACCACCACCGGGTTGATGGCACCCAGCTCGCCGTAGAACGGTATCGGGCGTGCCCGGCTGCGTGCCTGGGCTTCCAGAGCCAGGCCGCCGCGTGTAGAGCCGGTGAAGGCACCCGCTGCGATCAAGGGATGACGGACCAGTTCTACACCCACCTCGACGCCTGCGCCCTCGACGAGGCCGATCAGTCCCCCCGGCAGGCCCAGGCGACGCAAAGCGGTCTGCGCCAGTGCGTGCACGTGGCGGGACAGCGCGGGATGCCCCGGGTGGGCCTTCACCACCACCGGGCAACCGGCGGCCAGTGCGGACGCAGTGTCACCACCCAGAACGGAAAAGGCAAACGGAAAGTTGCTGGCCGCGAACATGGCGACCGGACCCAGCGGTACACGCTGCAGCCGCATGTCCGGATGCCCGGCCGGCGGGGCACCAGCCACAGCCGGGTCGTCTACTACGCGGTAGGGCAGGCCGTCTTCGGCCAGCGTGGCAAAACGGCGCAACTGGAAAGCGGTGCGATCCAGCTCCACGTTGAGCCGTGCTGCGCCGAGAGCGGTTTCCTGGTCGGCCAGGGGCACCAGCGCCTCGCGATCGGACTCCAGCGCGCTGGCGAGTTCGCGCAGCAGCGCGGCGCGTGTTGCACCGGTGGATGCCCCCCATTCGGCCGCACAGGCGTGGGCGGCCCGCACGGCAGTGTCCACGTTTTCGGGGGTGGACGCGCTGAACACCTCGCCTGCCGCCTGGCCGGTGTGCGCGTCATGGGGCTGAAGGGTTTGCATGGAATTTCCTTTGATGTTGACTGATGTCAGATGACAAGAATGAATAAAAAGGCAGGCTGGATGCCTGCCTGAAGTCGTCAGGCCGCGCCGCTCTGGGGGGGCTGGCCGGCCTGGGCGCGGCGCAGGCGGTCGCGGCTGTTGTTGAGGTGGGTGCGCATGGCGGCGCGGGCGGCTTCGGGGTCGCGGTCCCGAATGGCGCGGTAGATGCTCTCGTGCTCCATGTGCACGCGCGCCAGATAGGCCAGGCGGCCTTCCGGGGCATCGCCCGCCGTGCGCAGTCGGGTGCGCGGGATGATGGTGGTGCCCAGATAGGTCATGAGGTCGGCGAAGTAGCGGTTGCCACTGGCACGCGCCACCTCCACATGGAACTGGAAGTCCGAGGGCACGGCGTCGGAGTTGGCGTGGATCGCGGCCTCGAAAGAGGCCAGGGCTGCGGCCATGCCGGCCAGATGGGTGTCTTTGCGCCGCTGGGCGGCCAGGCTGGCGGCCTCGCTCTCCAGGCTGATGCGCAGTTCGAGCAGGGCAATGACGTCGGACGCGGTCGCCATGTCCTGTGCGGGAATGCGGAACAGCGCTTCGGGGGCGCTGGGCGCGCGCACGAAGGTGCCGATGCCGTGCCGGGTTTCGGCCAGGCCGGAGGCCTGCAGGCGGGAGATGGCCTCGCGTACGACGGTGCGGCTGACCTCGAAACGGGTGACCAGCGCAGACTCGGTGGGCAGCTTGTCGCCGGCCTTGAGGTGGCCATTGCGGATATCGACCTCCAGCGCGGCAACGATTTCGGGCACCAGCCCGCGCTGCCTGCGGCGGCGGGCAAGGCCTTCCTGGGGGCTGAATCCTAGGGTTTCTACTGAGGACATGAAAACTTCCTTGACAGCCGAAAGAGGCCGTCTAAAATCCATTCACTTGTCTGATGACATACAACAGACATCAGGCTTATCTGCACTGTACCAAAGAACAGGGTGGATGTCCAAAACACCGCCCTCACACGCCATTTGCCCCGCAACCCAACGATCGGAAATCCCAACCCATGAATCCGCAAGAACTCAAGTCGATCATGTCCAGTGGCTTGTTGTCGTTTCCCCTGACCGACTTCGATGCCGATGGGGAATTCAACCCCAAAGGCTATGCTGAGCGCCTGGAGTGGCTCGCCCCTTATGGGGCGAGCGCCCTTTTCGCGGCGGGCGGCACGGGTGAATTCTTCTCACTGACCTCGGACGAATACCCCGCCATCATCCGCACCGCCGTGCAGACCTGCAAAGGCAAGGTCCCCATCATCGCGGGCGCAGGCGGCTCCACCCGCTTCGCCATCCAGTGCGCGCAGGAGGCCGAGCGCCAGGGCGCCCACGGCATCCTGCTGCTGCCGCACTACCTGACCGAGGCGGGTCAGGAAGGCCTGATCGATCACGTGGAGGCGGTGTGCAAGAGCGTGCGTTTCGGCGTCATCGTCTACAACCGCAACGTCTGCAAGCTCACGCCTGAGTCGCTGGCCATCCTGGCCGAGCGCTGCCCCAACCTGATCGGCTTCAAGGACGGCGTGGGCGACATCGAAATGATGTCCTCCATCTTCCTGCGCATGGGCGATCGCTTCTCCTACCTGGGCGGTCTGCCCACGGCCGAGGTCTATGCCGCGGCGTACAAGGCGCTGGGTACGCCGGTCTACTCGTCGGCCGTTTTCAACTTCATCCCGCGCACGGCCATGGATTTCTACGAAGCGGTCCGCACCGACGACATGGCCACCCAGCATCGGCTGCTCAAGAATTTCTTCATGCCTTATCTGGCCATCCGCAACCGCGTGCAGGGCTACGCGGTGAGCATCGTCAAGGCGGGGGCCGCCGTGGTCGGCCACGCGGCCGGTCCCGTGCGCCCGCCGCTGACAGATCTCAAGCCCGCCGAGATGGAGGAACTCAAGGTCCTCATCGACGCCTTGGGCCCGCAGTGAATTCCAGGCTGGCGGCAACGCACCGCCGGCCACGCCACCACCCTTTCACCACAAGAGAGCGAGACACATGAACAAGCGCATATTCCTGCACGGAACCATGGCGGCCCTGGCATTGGCCGCCATGCCCGCGCTGGCCCTGACCAAGGCGCCCGGCTATCCGGGCAAGCCGATCCGCATCGTCGTGCCCTTCCCGGCAGGTGGCACCTCCGACGTGCTGGCCAGGCTGATCGGCCAGAAGATGAGCGAGAACCTCGGACAGCCCGTGATCATCGACAACCGTGCCGGCAACGCGGGCAACCTGGGCGCCGATCACGTCGCCAAGTCGCCTGCCGATGGTTACACCTTCGTCCTGATGGATGTCGGCAACCTGACCATCAGCCCGGCGCTCTACAAACTGCCGTTCGACGTGAAGAAGGATTTCACCCCGGTGGCCATGGTGGGTTACTCGCCGCACCTGCTGGTCGTGAGCAGCAAGGTGCCGGTGGACACCATGGCAGACCTGGTCAAGTACGCCAAGGCCAATCCCGGGCGGCTCAACTACGCCGCAGCCGCGGGAATGGGCAGCGCCACCCATCTGGCGGGTGTGCAGTTCGCGCGTGCCCTGGGCATTCGTTGGAACGTTGTTCCATACAAAGGCGGCTCCCAGGCCATGAACGACCTGGTGGGCGGACACATCGACGTCACCTTCAACGGCATGGTGGCCACCTACCCCCACGTGAAGGCCGGCAAGCTCAAGCTGCTGGCTGTCTCCAGCGCCAAGCGCTGGGGTGAGTTGCCCGACACACCGGCCGTCAGCGAGTCTGTGCCGCAGTTCCTGACCGGCAGCTGGCAGGGTCTCCTCGCGCCTGCGGGCACGCCAAAACCCGTGGTGGACTTCATTCATACCGAGGTCCAGCGCATTGTTGCGCTGCCCGATGTGAAGGAGAAGCTGAAATTGCTCGGAGCGGAGCCGTCTGCCATGAGCAGCGCGGAATTTGCCACCTGGCTTGACCGTGAGCTGAGCGCCATGGCCACCCTGGTTCGCGAAGAGAAGATCACCATCGACTGAAACCGTAAGGAGACAAATCCATGAAAAAGACCCTTGTTACCCTGCTGCTGGCGACCGCCGCCAGCTTCTCCGCCCTGGCCTGGCCCACCAAGCCCGTGAGCCTGGTCGTGCCTTTCCCCCCGGGCGGATCGACCGACCTGATTGCGCGCACGCTGGCCACCAAGATGGGGGAAAAGCTGGGCGGTGCCAACGTGATCGTGGACAACCGCGCGGGTGCCACCGGCACGATTGGTGCCACCTTCGTGGCCCGCGCACCCGCCGATGGACACACCCTTTTTGTGTCCTCCCTGGGCCCGTTTGTCATCGCGCCCCACCTCTTCAAGGTGCAGTACGACGCGCTCAAGGACCTGGACCCGATCTCCGTCATCGTGCAGGCGCCCAACGTGCTGGTGGTGCCAGAGGCATCACCGCACCGCTCGCTGGACGACGTGATCAAGTTCCTCAAGGCCAACCCGGGCAAGATGACCTTCGCCTCGTCGGGCAACGGCAGCAGTGACCATCTGACGGCCGAACTGTTCTGGCAGCAGACCGGCACGTCGGGCGTGCATGTGCCCTACCGGGGCGGAGGCCCGGTGATGAACGACCTGCTCGGCAACCAGGTCAACGCCTCGTTCATGAACATCAACACCGCGGTGCCACAGATCCGGGTCGGCAAGCTGCGCGCGCTGGCCATCACCAGCGCCCAGCGTGCTCCCCAGCTCCCGGATGTGCCCACGCTGGTCGAGTCCGGCATCAAGGACGCCAACGTCAACTCCTGGCAGGCCATCGCCGCACCCAAAGGATT